>OFRF01000172.1_pt1 | contig 18536 bp, 20 predicted proteins | sample 1543081 | NCBI WGS metagenome assembly OFRF01 (sample SAMN07774232, study PRJEB24372) | wastewater metagenome
GCCATTTAGACGGCCTCCAGGCGGCACAGGGTCAGGCCGGTGCCGTCGGCTTCGGCGACGGTGACGGTGTAGCTGGTGCCGTTGATGACCAGGGTGTCGCCCCGGACGACGCCGGCGCTGGTGGCGCAGCGAAAGACCGGGCCGCTGCCGGCGATCATGTCGAAGGCGGCGGTGTAGGCGGCGTCGAAGATGCCGGCGACCGGATTTCCAGACTTCGTGACCGTAGCCCCGAAGTCTGCGAAATACGGCGCCATATCCTCGACAAAGGTCATCAGATCAGCTTTTTGATGCCGGCAGCAATGACTGCGACGTTCTGCGGGCCGGTGCCGATGGTGCCGACGTAACGGATGTAGCCCTTGGTCCCTTTCGGATCAAGCGACAGAATCTTCACGTCGGCGGTGGTCGTCGACTGCGAGAAGGCGGCGCCGGCGACATCGCCCCAGCCGGTGGAACCGTCGGCTGAATCCTGAATCTTGCCGTCGAGGGTGCCGGTGCCGGTGCCGTGGCTCTGGACGATGATGATGGGCGTGTCATATCCCGAGAGATTGACGGCGGCGCCGGTCACGGTGCTGGCCTGGCTGGCCGAGGCCGACAGGGTCATGGCGGTGGCGCCGGGTGCGAAATTAAACTGGCTCATGGGGTTCTTCCTTTTTTGCTTTACGCTTGGGCGCTTCGCTGGCCGGCGCCGGCAAGACATCGCGGGATGCCTTGCCATACGCGACCAGTTCGGCGGCCAGTGAGTCGCTGACGTCGACCACCGCGCCAACCTCCTGACGGAGGCCGGCGAGGCAGAAGGCGCGGGTGACTGTGACCAGGGCCACGATCAGGTCACCGAGGTGGCCAGGGAGAAGGCGGCACCCTGACGCACACCGACATCGACCGTCGCCCAGGCGCGGACGCCGGTGATGCCGGCGGCGAAGTTCGCGTAGGGGTTGGTGGCCAGTTCGATGACGCCCCAGTCGGCAATGATGACTTGCGAGAAGTCGCCGAACAGGATGTTTGCGGTCGGCACCTGCGTCGAAGCCGTGGCGCGGAAACCGCTGACCGTACCGTCGAGGACGTTGCCCTGCCACAGCGGCGTGTCGGTCGAGGTGAAGCGCTGGCGCTGGATCAGCAGGCCGGCGACGGCCGGGGTGGTCAGGTAGGCGCAGTTTTCGGTCAGCGCGTTGCCGGCGGCCACGTCGGTCTGGAACTCGACAATGCCGGCATAGGCGATGCTGGTGCCGGTGACGGAGCCCACACCGGCGGTGCCGATGATGCCCTGCGGCTGGCCGGAACCGCCCGAGCCGCTGATTGCGGCCGAGTCAATCGCCAGGGCGATGACGGCGGACAGGTCGTTCATGACCAGTTGCTCGGCATCCGGCGAGGACTGAACCATCAACTGGCGGGAAACTTCGGTGTAGGCGCCGACGTTCTTCGGCGACAGCGAGAGCTGGCCGATGGTCTGCTGGCTTTCGGTGATCGCGGTCGTTTCGTTCGCCAGCCAGTAGGCGGTGGCGGCGGCGGTCTGACGCGGGATGGTCACGTTGCCCTGGAGGCCGGACAGCATGCGGGCGCCGAGGGAGACGACGCGGCTGCGGGCGCGCAGCATTTCGATAAACGAGCCGGCCGCGTTCTGGGTGCCGACCAGGTAGTTACCGCCCGAGGCACCGACGGATACGTCGCGCTTCTGGACTTCAAACGGCAGGTAGATGCCGCCGCGCTTCGATTCGCCGATCTTGTCGGCGACGGCACGGTGACAGTCCAGCTCGAAGGCGGCGAGCTGCTGCGCCTGCTTGTCGGTCGGGTCGGCCAGGGCGCGCATCAGGCGCAGCACGGAGTAGGACTTTTCTTCCTTCTTCGACAGGCCGATTTCAGAGGCCGGGGCGGACGGCTTGGTCGCCATCTTTTCGAGGATGGCGGCCTGGAACTGCTCGACCGACATGCCGTCGCGGACAGCGGCCGAAGCCATGTCCATTGCGCCGTGGGATTTGTACTGCTCGGCCACGGCCAGGATGGCGGCGGCGTTGTTGGTTTCGGACATTTGGGATTTCTCCTGGGGTGGGTTGCAGGCAAGGACTTCGACCATCGGCTCGCCGCCAGGCGCGCTTTCGGTTTCGGGTGCTTCTTCTTCAAGGTCGGCGTCGTCCATGACGTTGACCGTGATGTTGATGGTGGCGCCGCGCGCTTCGTCGGCCCGGCCGATGGCCGTGTTCAAGTCGGCCGGGATGCTGACCATCGAAATTTCGTGCGGGGTCCAGCGCGTCACGCGGTAGGTTTCGGTGCCGTCGCTGGCGCGACTTTCGAGCTTCAAGGCGTCGATTTGATAGCCGACCGAAACGCAGCGCAGGATGCCGTCTTCGACCAGTTGCCAGGCTTCGTCGCCCTGCCCGGTCTTGGCGAAGCGCACCGTGGCGCGGCCGACGCGGTCGGCGCCGATGCTGATGTCCTCGATGGTGCCGATCAGCTTGGCCGGGTCGTGGTCGCGCAACAGCGGGCGGGTGGCCAGCAGGCGGGTGAGGTCGATGGCGCCGTCGGAGTGGTCGAGGATTTCGACACCCCAGAAGCGTTCGTAGGGCGCTTCGGATGAAAAGGCGAGGACGGCGGTGCGCGCCTCGGCGTTGATGGCCTCGCGGCGCTCGATGCTGAAAGCGCGGTCAAGGCGGGCCGGCAGGGTGATTTGCTTTTCCATGCCTCGCAGTGTGGCGAGGCGGCGCTGTAATTTTCAGTGGGAAAATTACAGTTACAGGGCGCCGATCACCATCAGTTCGGCCTCGTCGCGGCGGCGGCGTCCGGCGGCGGCCGGCAGGCGATCCGGGGCCGGTTCCCATTGCGGGAATTTGTAGGGTTTTTTACGCGGGCCGATGCCCACCGTCATTTCGACGTATGGCCCGGCCGCCTGGCCAAACAGTTCTGCCCCGGCGCCGAACAGTGCGCCGATGGTGTCGTGGGTCTTGGCGACGCGGCTGCGGTCTGAGCTGCCGACGATGACCGCGCCGGCGCCGAACAGATCGCCGGTGGTTTGATGGTCGCGGGTACGGGCCGAGGCGCCGGCGACGGCAGCGCCCTGCCCGGCCAGTGCGCCGGTGGCGGCATGGATGCGGGTACGGGCGGCGGTGCCGGCGACCGCTGCGTCCGCGCCGGCCAGCGCGCCGCTGGTGTCGTGGGTGACGGCGCCGGAAGCGTGGTTGGCGCTACCGGCAATGGCCGCGCCCTGCCCGGCCAGCGCGCCGGTGGCGGCCATTGCACGGAAGCGGGCAGAGGTGCCGACGACAGCAGCACCGGCGCCAGCAAGCGCGCCAGTCGTGGCATGAATGGCGACATGGGCGGCCGTGCCGGCAATTGCGGCGCCCTGGCCGGCGAGGACGCCGGTGGTCGGGTGTTCATGGCTGCGGGCCGAGGCGCCGGCAACTGCGGCGCCCGAGCCGGCCAGCGCGCCGCTGGTATCATGGGTGACGGCGCCGGAAGCGTGGCTGGCGCTACCGGCAATGGCCGCGCCCTGCCCGGCCAGCGCACCCGTCGAAGCCATTGCACGGAAGCGGGCCGACGACCCTGTGACCGCTGATCCAGCGCCAGCAAGTGCGCCTGTTGTTTGGTGCAGCGCAGCATGGTTTGCGCTACCAGATACCGCGGCGCCTTGGCCGGCGAGGACGCCTGTGTTGGCGTGTTCGCGGGTGCGGTTCGATGTGCCGGCAACTGCAGCGCCTTGTCCCGCAAGTGCGCCGGTATTGGCGTGTTCGCGGGTGCGGGCGGAAGCGCCTGTAAGCGCTGAACCCTGGCCGACCAATGCGCCTGACGCTGCGCCGACCGTCTGCGAAACGGTTGCCGTCCCTTGACTCACACCATCCTCGAACAGGCGATAAACCCACGGATACGAGCCATCTGCGACGCCCGTTCCATCCCAGATGAAGGACAGGTCTGGATAAATTGTCAAATCACCATCAGACGGCGCAGTTTCTACCCGCCAGTGGTACTCGCTGGTCGATGTAACCCCGTCATTTAGTACCGGGCTTCCACCATTGTCGCCAGTCGTCGGAATGTCCGCGCCGAGGATGCCGAAGCCGGAGTACGCCTTGACCGTGTGCGCTGACGAAATCGGTGCGGAGGATGATACGACGTGGCTCATGTCAGGCTGGCCGTGTAATCCCACATCCCCTTACTACCATCAGCAAAGCGAGTGATGACTTCATAGGTCGTGGCATCTGCAATGGCCGCATCCTGCACCACACAGACGCCGGTTGTCGCGTGCGTTGTCTGCCCGGTCTTGCGAACGACAAGTGCCCCGGTCGAGATGTTGTGGATATCAACCTGCACGCCGGTCTGCGCGGTCTTGAGATTGCCGGTTCCCCAGTCCTTGACCGCTGGAATGGTGATCGTGCCGATGTACAGCGTGACGCTCTGACTCAGTGCCGATGACTTGTTTGCTGCTGCGTCATAGGCCCGCACCTCGAAGGTATCAGTAGCGCCTGGCGTGCGGGCGCTGATGTTGGTCGTCAGCACATTGCCGACGCTTGTCCATGATCCGGCGTTCAGCCGGTACTCGTAACCTGTTACCGCTACGTTGTCGCTACCTGCCGACCACGTAGCGGTGTAGCTGGTAGTCGTCTTTGCGCTGATCGTCACCGAACCCGTCATGGTCGGGTTGGTCGAGTCAGGTGTAAGCGTTGTGAATTGCGCCGAGGTTACAACGGTAGAGTTGTTGTTCGCGGAATCCTTGTGCTGGAAGTGCGCGTAATAACTGGTGCCAGCGGTCAATCCGGTAATGCTGAATGTCTTTGCGCCAGTGCTGGAGACTGCCTGATTTCCCGACCAGACCGCGGCTGCCCCGGTATTGGTCTGCCCAGCCTGAATCTGTGTTGCGCTCGGGGCGGTCGCTGAGGCGCTGACGATGCCGTACAGCGTGCCATTTCCTTCGTTGGTCGTGACGTTGCCGGTGCCGGTCGTCGAGCCAACGGAAGTAACTGATGCCGAGGAAAGCGTTGGTGCAGTCGTGTCGCCGCCATACGCCTCAACGTTCGGGTTATCTGCGCCATCGTAGGTCAGCGTGCCGGTAGCCGAGAGTGAAACCCCGCCCACCGTTACCGTCGCATCGGAAGTCAGTGGCGCATAGAAAGTCAGGTTGGCATTCTGGACAGCTTGTGGATTCTTGCCGGCTCCCGCCGTGCCGCCGTTGAATAGCTCATCAACCTGCGCTGCCGTCAGTTCCTTGGTCCAGAATGCGCAATGCGCAAGGCGGGCACGTGGATACCAGCCATCTGCCGTTGGCAGGCCAAGACCGATGCGGATATTGTCCAGATCAGCATTGAATGTGTTCGCGCTGACTGCGCCGGTCGCAGTCGCCAGCGAACCACCTGTAATGCCGGCATAAACCTTGGAGGCAACCCCGTTTTTATAGGTCAGGACCAGCAGCTGCCATGCGGTTGAATTGGCCTCGCTGGAGCCGATAATTCGATGCTGAGCGCCCGAGGGCGTCACCCAGCAATCCACCGCCGTGCCGTTGTGCGCCAGCCACATCGACCCATAGCCTTCCGCTGCGTTACGGCCAATGTAAGCATAGGATTGATAGGTTGCAGACGCGGTATTGCGCTTTGCCCAGATAGCGAAGGTCGCCTCGGACAATCCGGATGCGCCGAAAACCGGCCCGGACCCGGATAGATACTCGTCATCGGCATCGATAATCAGCGACATATCAGGTCATCTTCCAAAAATATTTGTAGAACTGGCGAGTCTCAATGTCCGTCCCGACTTGCGACAGCAGCACGATCTCGTCGTTGTCGATTGAATAGGCACTCTTCGCCGCGCCGGTATTGCCGCAGAATTCCTTTGGCATCGTCACTACGGACCACTCGCCGGCATAGCCGAGGCGACGCCAGAAGGCGTAGTACGGTTCGCCACAGTCGCCGCCAGAATGATGGTTGCTAGATAGCCAGAGAAGACCGCCTTTGAATGGAAACAGGCGACTGTTCATCTTCTGCTCGCCGTTATAGACCGATGGCGGCCAGTTGCCGCGACTGTTGAGCGGCGGGTAGCAGCCGACCAGCGGAATGCGCGCGCCAATCGGCTCAAAGTTCAGGCGCCAGCCGTCGCCGGTTAGGGTATGTGTGCCGCGGGTGTCATAGCGCCACAGGTAGCCGGTGCCGGGACTGACCACATAGAGATAACCCGTCGCCGGGTCTATCCATGACGCCTTGTGCTCCCAGTGGAAATCCCCGAAGGTGCGCCATCGCCCTGCCCCTGAGTCATACCAGCAGAATTTTTCCTTCGTGCCGTCGCTGACGACCTGACCTTCATTGGCCGGGTTCACACCGTCCATGAAGATAAAGCGGCCAGTGTCAGGACTCGTCCATCCGGTTAGGTTGAAAATCTTGACTGTCTTGTTCTGGAAGTCGATCCTTGCCAGTACGTGCGAATCGTAGAAGCGCCACGCGCAGCCCGTCACAGGATCAAAGCACCCCATGCGAGATGATGTTGCGGTTTTGTCCCACACGTTCTGATAGACGATGCCGCCGTTGTCCTGTGTCCAGCCATCTGTGCCGTCCATGACACCATCGAACCCTGACGGGCTGGCTGCATCCCACACATAATACTTTGGCGCAATAGCCCACCTGTCAGCAAACGCCGCAGCGTCAGTGGCATAAGCACCCTGCATCGGCTGGCTTGAGCGTATTCCGATACCCTCCCCACCGCGCTGCCACACGAGCTTTCCACGCCCGGCGACCCAGGCCGAGTCGGTCGGCACAAAAAACCAGAATCCATCATCCGTTCCTGCTGGGCGAATCTTCCCTACTGGAGCCGGCGTGAGTTCGTCCAGCACTTCCGTGAAAGTGTAGCCGCGCCCGGTGCCGTCGAAAACCAGCGAAGCCATGCTCTGCGAGTACGAGTGTTGAATGTCTCCGGCACACTGAAAATACTTGCCAGCAACCGGAGAATAGGCCCAGTTCGTGTGCTTGCACGCCTGTGCGGTCATCCCCAGCGAATTGCTGTAACGGAAATCCTGAGCCGAGTAGTCGAAGCGATTGAAGGTCATCGCCGGCAGGGACTCTCCGCTATCAACTTTCATTCTCCAGATGTTTGCCGCGCCGTTGGTGTATCCGGGATCGCTTGGTCCTTGCCCCGGCAACATCAGGAACAGGTGCCCGTTGTAGAACTGCATCGCCTCACGGGTATTGGCTGCAAGCCAAGTGGCAGTCCAGTTAATCGCCGGCAGGCCGGTTGTTGCCAGTTCCGTCCAGTTCGTCAGGTCATCGAAGGTTGAGACGTAGAATTTCGGAGCGACACTCGCCACACCTGCCTTGAATACCAGCCAGAAAACCCGCCGTGAATTCTTGTCAACGCAGAAGGTATAGTTACCGTCTGCATTCGGCGTCACATCGGCGAACGGTACCGAAGGCGGTATCAGCAGATGTGCGGCGCTGGTCGGCGATAGTTCGAGCATGAACAGCGTGTGGGACAGATTCACTCCGGAAACCGTGGCGCCGCTGGTCGATCCGTCGATCCGCAACGCCAGATACTTGTTGCCCTCAAGGTGCTTGACGATGATGCCGTTTCCGGTCTGGCCGGGATACCACGCCGTTACCCCGCCGCCGAGCGAGGCTACCGAGAAACTGAAGTCATCGATGATCGTCGTCGAGACGCCGTGCTGTTCCTTGACGTAGCAGTTAAATTGCGATGATGTATCGAGGAAGACGATGGACTGACGATGCGGATTCCAGTCGGAAACGCCTCCCGTCCCTGGCATCGGATACAGCCGGTTGTGATAACGCCCCTCGGCAAAGTTGTACGAGACAAGCGCCTGCGTGCTTGGCGATAACGTCTGCGGGTAGCCGCTGCCGCTGCCGTTTGGATCAGCACCTGTGGTCGTTCCATCCCCAAGTGCCGCCATGTTCCCCATGATGAACCCCCACTCCGGGTGCCAGGCGCATTTGGTATAGGAGTGGTGCGAGTACGGTTGCCAGTCGGCAGGGTTCGGCGTACTACCATACTGACGATAGATGTACTCGCTGCCGGATGAACTGTAACCACTCCCCGGACCAGCAGGCGGGACAACCGGCTGATGATTGAGCGTCGTCGTGACCTGCGTGCTGGTCAGCGCGCGCAAGTCGATCCGGTCAATTTCGTTGCCCTTGTAGTCCGAGTGCATGCCACCGGTGTAATAGAGCATGCCCGGCTCGCCCATCGCTGGCGAGGAAAACGAACGCACCGGCACCGCCTGCGCGCTGGTCGGCGCCATCGCCTCAACGGCAATCGAGTAGGTCGGATCGAAAGTAGGCGACGATGGCGGAGGCCCTCCGCCGAGTACCTTGCGGCTATGCGCGGAAACGGTCAGTTGCGACCAAACTCCAGACGGTACTGACACACCAGACCAGCGCCCGGCTCTGATGGTGCCACCGGAGGTACAGGTGTAGGAGTCGCCAGATGGTGTAGCCATTAAGGAATTTGCAGCCAGAGGCCGTTGGTCGCCGGGGCGTATGCAGCCAATACCGGATCGGCGTAGATGTCGGCCTTCAGCGTGGCGAGTTGGGTATCGTTCAGCATGGCATCAAGCCGAAATAGCTTTGTACGTCAGCGACGAACAGCTCACGGTGTCGCCGGAAGCGACGGTCAGGCCGTTGGTCATGTTGATGTCGCTGGCCGAGGCGGCGACCGCGCAATGGATGATCAACGTGCCGCCCGAGGTTTCCAGCGAGGCGTTGGCGACCGGCGAGGCGTTGCCGGTGGCGTTGGTGTCGCTGGTGATGGCGTTGGCGGTGGCCAGGCCATTGGTCGAGGCCGGGAAGGCGGTGGCCGACAGGTTGAGCGTGGCGACGGCGGCGCCGGGCGAGCCGATGGTTCCGGCAAGACGGAATTTCAGTTTGCCGGATGCGCCGATCAGGGCGGTGACGGCATCGGTGGCGGCAGAAAGCGCGGAATTCGAGTGGGTGACGGCCATGTTTATTGCTCCTTGGGTTCGGTTTCAGCGGCTTGCAAAGCAGCCAGTTGTTCAGGGTCGAGAAATCCGACCAGTTCGACTTCTTCGGTTTTGCCGGTGGCGGCTCGGGTGATCTGGATGGTCATCTGGATTTCGCCGGGCTGGCCGTTCAGTTGTACGCTCATGCGTCTGCCTCGATCTGGGTGCTGTTGATGATCTCGCCCGCCTGGTTGCGGGTGATTTCGGTGGTTGTCTTGCGCGCCGGCAGCCCGCTGATTTCGACACGGCTGATTTCGGGCATGATGGCTTCAAAGTGGGCGGTGACTTCCGGCGCCGCCACGTTGGTGACGGGCGCGAAGTGGAATTGCGGGGCCGGCATTTCGCGCTGCTCCGGCACGTTAACGATGATCTTCATGTCGGCGACTTCCTTGGCGAGTTCCTTGACGGCGGCGACGGTGGCTTCGGTGCTGCGGGCCAGTTCGCGGGTGACTTCATCCTGCTGCAGGTGCAACGCGATGGGCGGCACGGCGGGCGCCGGCTCGGGCTTCATCAGCGCTGCCGCGTCGCGGTTCAGTTCGGCGCTGCGCACCATCGCGTCGGCGTGGTGTTTGGCGGCGACGACTTCGGGCGCGGCGTTGACATCGGCAGCAACCGGCTGCTCCGGCGTCGGGCTGCTGTATTCGGGCAGACCCATTTCGCGGGCGCGGGCGTTGGCGGTGGCCAGGGCTTCCATGATGTCGTCGAGGTCGAGGCCCATCTGGGCGGCGACCTGTTGCGGGCTGTTGAGGCCGGCGCGGATGGCGGCGAGGCTGGCTTCGATGTCCTTGAGCGGATCGACCCACGACCAGCGGCGACCCTGCCAGGTGTGCGCCTTGAACTTGTAGAGCTTGGAGGCGGGCAGCGCGAAACCGTTGGGCGCGAGGATAGCACCGGCGAGCAGGGCGGATTCGAGCCAGTCGTTGAAGGTGGGGATCAGGTAGGCGCTGATGAACCATTTCTGGATAACCATCCAGTTGTCGCGTTCTTCGAGCGTGCCGCTGCGGATGCTGCTGAAATTGACGCCTTCGAGGTCGTTGGCCAGGGTGTTGTAGGCGACGCCGAGGCCCGAGGCGATGCCGCGCAGGCAGGCTTTGACGAAGACATCGTAGTTCGCCTGTGGATAATCCGGGTTGAAAGACTGGAATTCGTAGCCGCGCGGCAGCACGCCGAAGGTGCCGGGGTCGGCGTCGGTGATGAATTCGCCGGTGTCGTCCTGGCCGTCTGATGCCGGCAAAGGGTCGCCGTCGGGGCTGGTAAAGAAGCCCATCTTGGCGGCGCCGGTGCGGGCGGCAACCAGCGCGGCTTCTTCGTAGCCGCCGAGCATGTTGAGGCGGGTCATGGCGGTGTGCATCCACGGCACGCCGCGCGTCTGCTCGGGGCGATCCGGGCGGAACAGGTGAAAAATGTCCGCCGCCGGGACTCGCTCCCGTTTGACGGATGCGGCAGTGCCGCCGCGCAAGCTGTCGCCGGGGTGGCGGGTGAGCAGGTGGTAGGCGACGGGCAGGCCGTTGCCGTCCAGCTCGACGCCCATGCTGATGCTGTTGCCGTTGGCGAGGTCGTCGTTGTAGCGGGTGTCGAGGCGGTCGATGTCGAGGATTTGCTGGCGATAGCCGAAGGCGTAGCGGCGATCCTTGATGCGCCGCACCAGGGCTTCACCGTCGCGGGCGACGGCGCGCAGCAGCAGGCGCTGCATGTCGGCGAAGGCATAGGTGCCGGTGGTGTCGCACTGGCCGGCGGCGGACCAGGCGGCGAAGGATTCTTCGACGGCGTTGCGGTCGGCCTGGTCCGGCGTGCGGTCGGGCTTGGCGGCCAGGCTGCGCAGGATGAAGCCATCCGGCCCGACGACGTTGGTTTCGACCATTTGCAGGAACTTGCGCGCGTAGTCGTTATTATTGGCCAGGTCACGCGAGCGGGCGCGCAGGGCTTCGAGGTCCATGCGCAATTCGCTGTTTGCCGACACGTTGAGCGTCGACCAGCCGCTGTTGAGGCGATTTAGCTGGGCGGCGCTGAAGCGCCGGACCTGCGGCGGACGGATGCCGAACGCCGACCGGATGCGGTCGAGTAATCTCACGAATTGAACCTCACCATGACGCGGCGTTTGGGGTTGATGCCGGCCGCCATTGCGGCAGCGTCATCCTGTTTGCGCACCTCGGCGCGCAAGCGTGAAATCTGGTCCCAGATTTCGGCAGCGCTGCGAAATTTCATGCGGCGGCCGGCAATCTCGTATTCCTGAACGTGTCCCTGGTGGTTGGTCAGGTAATCCAGGTAGGCGGATTCCAGCGCCTCCAGCGCCTTGCGCTCGATGCTGCGCCCGTCGTAGGTGGTGAGCGCCGCGAGGTTGGGCGCGACGGTAATGCGCCCGTTGCCGACGGTGTAGCGCTCGGCGGCCTTGGTTACGGTGGCGATGTAGTCGTAGTCACCCGCCAGCCAGCTCGCCGTGGTGGCGGCGGCGACGCTGACCAGATGGTCGGCGCCCGAGGCGGTGGCGTCGATGTCGATCTTGCCGGCGGAATTGATGAGGCGATAGGCCAGCGACCACCCGCCCGAGGCCGGATAATCGGACAGGCTTTTCAGCCAGGTGACAGTATCGCCCGCCGTGACGGTCGACGGCTCGGTGGTCGGGATTTCCATGCCTCGCAGTGTGGCTAGGCGGCGCTGTAATTTTCAGTGGGAGAATTACAGCGAGCGGGCGGCAAGAATCTTGAAAACCGCCGATTGCGATATGCCGAAGCGGTGCGCAAGTTCCTTGACGTTGTGGCCGTTGTATTGCGCCACAATGGCCGCGCGCCGGTCGCGGCGGATGGCGGCCGGCAGCTTCGGAACGTAGAGCTGGACGGTTTCGCCGGCATAGCGTTCATGGAAGACAGCCTCGATTTCCTTGGCCAACTCCGCCGGGCTGTGTGCGGGGTGGTCGGAAATGCGCGTGGCGATGGCGTCGGCCAGCGTGCGGATCAGGTAGTTGCTCATTTCCAGCCTTTCACGAAGCCGCCGGCGCGGGTTTGTTTTTGAACGAATGCGGGTTTTTCGGACTTGGGGTCGGGTGTTTTTTCGGGGCGGGCGGTGGCTCTGGCGCGCAGGTCGATGCCGGCCAGGCGCAGGGCGGCCAGGGCGTATTTGAGGCAGTCCAGCGCTTCGTTGCGCGGGCGGGTTTGCACCCATTCGGTGTAGGGCCGGGTGCCGCGCATCTTGGTGACGAGCTTTTCGGCGGTGAGCTGGGCGAAATATTCGTCATCGAAGCCGCCGGCGTTGGGGAAGTGGATGTAGGCGGGGCCGGCCTGGGTGATCTTGAGGCGCGAGTAGATCAGCGCCTTGGCCTGGTCGTCGCCAACCAGATGGACGGTGATGCCCTTCTTGCGCTGGCGGCGCAGGCGCAGGCGCCGGCTTTTCTCGTCTTCGACAATCGGCACGCCCGGCCCGGCGCGGCCCTTGACGGCCAGCGCCCAGCGGCGTTTTTCGACGAAGGCATAGACCATGCTGGTGTTGTAGCCGCTATCGACGGCGACGATTTCCGGCGCCCAATGGCTCAACTCTTCGTCAAGGCGCACCCAGACTTCGGGCTGGGCGGTGTCGCCGGGGATGATCAGGTGGTCCATGACCCAGGCTTCTTCGCCGGCGTCCCAATCGACGACGGTGGCTTCGAGGCGGTCTTTCTGCACGTCGACGCCGGCGGTGCGCGCCAGGCTTTTGGCTTTTTCTTCGTAGTCTTCGAGGCGGGCGAGCAGGCCGGTCGGCTCGATGTGGTCGCCCTGTTCTTCCCAGCATTCGCCGAGGTGCGTATTGACGAAGGTGCGCAGGGTGCCGGGGGATTTGACGGCGCTGCCCCATTCCTTGACCAGATCGGACCACGACGGGCCGAGGCCGATGGGCGCGTAGAGGGCGCTGATGTGGTAGCCGCGCGTGCTGCGCTCGGGGTAGGTGGCGATCCAGCGGCCGGCGGCGAGCATGGCGGGCTTGTGGTGTTCGTAGATTTCGCCGTGGCAATGGCTGCAGACGTAATAGGCCTCCATCAGTTCGCCTTCGCCGCGCCATTTGATGCCGTGCGCGGCCTCGCTGCCGCCCCATTCAAGCGGCTGGAACTCGCCGCAGTGGTGGCACGGAACGAAGTAGCGGCGCTGGTCGGATTCGGCATGGCCGCGCTCGATCAGGCTTTCGCCCTTGACCGTGGGCGTCGAGATGAACAGCCGTTTGGCGCGGGCGAAGGCTTTGGTGCGGCCCTTGGCGAGCGATACCGGGTCGCCTTCTTCGCCGACTTCGCCGGGGAAGCGGTCGAGGTCGTCCATGATCAGGTAGCGCACCGAGCGCTGGGCGTAGGAGTTGGGCGAGTTGCCGCCGGCCAGGAACAGCACGCCACCGGGGAAGTCGATCATGTCCTTGCTGTTGGCAGAATCGCGCGAGCGCTGGCCGCCGAGCAGGTCGCGGATGACCGGCGTTTCGAGCAGCAGCGGGTTGAGCTTCTGCGCCTTCCAGGCGTCGCGGCTATCGAGCGTCGGCATCAGGACCATGACCGGCGCCGGGGCGTGGTCGAAGGTGTAGCCGAGGAAATTGACGGTGGCCTCGGTGACGCCGACCTGCGACGACTTCATGACCCAGATGTCGGTGACGCGACTGGTGGCCGACAGGCAATCCATGATCTCGCGCAGGATCGGATTGCGCGCAGTCCGCCAGCGCCCGCGCTCGCCGGCCTGCTTGCCGGACAGGACGCGATGGTCGTCCGCCCACTGCGACACCGTCAGCGCGCGGCGCGGCGCCAGTGCGGCGGCGAGCGTGGTCAGGCAGTAAAGGAGCGAGAGTGGGAGCGGGCGCATTTAGGCTAGTTTTCCCACCATCCGCCGCAGTGTTCGCATTCATGCCCCTCGGGAGGCAACTTGCAACCACAACCGCACAATTGCAGCCCCAGGTGGTTAGCCAGCGCGCCGATTGCATTGGCGATGAAAACCGAATGCTCTAGATTGCGTTCGCTTAGATGGCGCGCTGCTTGTGCATCAGTAACGCGAGTCGTTTGCTTGCTTTCCTTCCACGGGACTTCCTTGATAAATTCATCATCGAAACGCCGGGATGGTTTTGTTACGTTTTTCATTTCAAGCTCCTTTTTGCTGCAGTTGACCCTGCTGCCGCTCGATGGCAACCCCGATGTCGTGCAGGACATTGCGGCAGGCTTCGGTGAGCAGGGCATGGGTTTCGTTGAGGTCGGCCACGGCGCACAGCACCGGGGCCGTCTGGTCGGGGAATACATCCATCGCGGCGCGCACGCTGGCGCCGAGAAACTTCATGGCGGCGTCGACGTCCTCACGGGCGATCAGGTTGCCGGCCATCTGCGCGGCTTTCATTTCCTCCTGGTCGGCCTGCGCCGATTCCTTCCGGGTCTTGGCATCGACCAGGCGTTCCGGGTCGTGGCTTTCAGAATCGCGTTTTGCGGCGTTTTCCGGCGTTGACCGCAGCAGTGCATCACCCTGCCCCGCATTCGGCCCACGGCGGCGCGCGGCGGCATGGCGGCGGGCGACATCGAAGCGGCCGGCTTGCGTGGCTTCGATCAGCGCGACGGATTCGCCGACCTTGACCAGCGCGCCGCGCCCTTCGCCGTCGAGGACGACGCGCCCGGCATTGACCAGGGCGGTGACGTAGCTCGGGGCAATACCGAGGAAGCGCGCGAAGTCGCCTTTCTTCATGGTGGCCGGCAGAGTGGTTTCGGTCACGCCTTGGCCTCGTAGAGCTTGCCGGCCGGCTTGCAGGGGCCGGACAGCTTGCGCGCCTTGATGCAGGGCGTCGGTGTTTTACCGAAGACCGGATCAAGGGCGGCCATGCACACCGGCGCGCGGGCGCCATATCGGGTGTCGTGGTGTTTGCAGTTTATGCATATCTTCGGCTCGTTCATTTTTTTCATCTTAGAAGGCAGGTGAAAAGGAAAGCGCGCGCGAATTTGCACGCACCGCAAACCGCAAAGGCGACCGCAAAGGCGACCGCAAAGGCGGGACCCGCATGGATAGGGCAACCGCAAGGGCGCAAAGGGTGTGCACACATACACGTGAAACTTGCACGCGAGATGGGCGAGCGGCGGCGTGTGCATGATTACGCGCATGTGCGCAGGAAAGCCTTTGCGCCTTTGCGGTTGTAGTCGTAGCAAGGCTTTTGCCTTTGCGGTAGCCTTTGCGGTGTGGTTTGCGGTTTGCGGTCATGGATGCTCGCGCAGGGCGTCTTTGAAGGTGAAAAAACAGTCTGTCAGCCATTGCGTCTGGTTCAGTTCGTCTGGCTTGCGGTGGTCGCCGTGTCCGGTGCGCGCCCATTGCGTTAGCGCATCTGGACTTGGCAGGATGAACATCCAGCGTTTTGGCCGGCCGATACAGTCGACGCCTTCGTAGCGGTCCTTATAGGCTTTGCTCCACCCTGCCAGCTTGGCGATCTCACCGCAGAACTGGTTGGCCTCACGCGGGTTGCGCACACCGTCTTCGCGGCACCATCTGAGGTAGGCGGCATAGAGGTCGGATGATCCGCACGGGCAGACCGGCAGCGGCTTTCCGCGAAAATCAGTGTCGCCATGCAGCCAGGCGCGGATGAAGCGTTGGACGTTGCCGGCACCGACATCCATCAGGTCGCGCTTGGCTTGCGTTTCGGGCGGCTTGGTGTGTTCGTCGAAGTCGCCGAGGTCGAGGTCGAGCAGGGTTTGATGCAGCGCCGTGATGCCGCCGGCGTTGATTTCGTCGCGGATGTCCTGGTAGAAGTCGCCGGAGAGTTTGGCCGGGGTCCAGATGACGAAGTGGCGGCGGTCGTCCTGCTCGAGCGGCAGCGGCTGGATTTCGTTGGACAAATACACCACGTTGCAGTGGTTGCGCTCGTCGTGCGCGGCGACGTTCTTGGGGTTGATGCGTATCCATTCGCCGGTGACGAAGGACTTGAGCTTGTTCTTGACGTGGTAAAGCTCTTGCCTGGCCACGACTTCGTCGGCGATCAGGAATAGCTTGCGGCTGGCCCAATCGTTGAACTTGTCCTCGATCTCGGCCTGGCCGACGATGCGGCCGTATTCGCCATAGATCGCCATAATGGATTCAAAGAACAGGTTTTTGCCGGTGCCTTGCGGGCCGTGGAAGATGAGCGCGGTGCGCATTTTGGCGCCGGGGTGCTGCATCGGGTAGGCGAGCCAGCGCAGCACCCAGGTGTAGAGGTCGCCGGCGTTTTGTTCGCCGCTGCACAGGTATTGCAGCAATTCAAGCAGGCGGTCGCAATTGCCGGCTTTCGGCTCGGTCGGCCAGCCGCCCCACAGGTTGCAGCGGATGCTGGTGTCGGTGCCGGCGGGGTCGAAGCCGACTTCGGAGAGGCGGACGACCTTGCGGTCTTCGCGCAGCTTCCATTCGCGCCAGCCGTGGTCGGGGATGATGTCGAGCACGTCGGTCTTCGGGACGAGCAGATGTTCCTGGTGGTCAAAGAGCGTGCCCTTGCCGCCGTAGATCAGCGCGAAACGCTCGGTGGCCTCGCCCACACTGAGCAGGGATACAAGCGTTTTCTTCTGCGGCGGTTCCCCCTGCCCCCCGGCGTGGATTTCCCGCGCTGCGGGAACGCTCAAACCAAGGCGATCCAGGGCGGCGGTCAGTTGGTTGCGGACGACGTGGATGCCTTCGAGGGCGTGCAGGTCGTTGAAGTCGGTCGGGCCTTTCTTGGCGGTGCTGCGTTCTTCCGTGAATTCGGGCTTGAAGTAGGCGGCGCCGTGCGCGGTGGCGGCGAGGCGGGCGGCTTCGACGCCGGGATTGCCTGGTGTCAGGTAGTCGTCGTCGGCACAGATCAGGATTTTGCTGCTGCGGTAGGTCTTGGCCAGGGCGGCGACGACTGGCATCAGCGATCCGGCATCGAAGGCGACGGCGACGGGCAGGCCGCTGGCTTCGTGCAGCGTGGCAGCGGTGGCGTAGCCCTCGGCGACCAGCACCAGGCCGCGCGGGATGCCGCCGATCAGGTGATAGGCGCCGATCTTGTCCATGCCGGCGGGCCAGTATTGCTTTTCCAGCTTTCTGCCGCGATCCTTGCCGCGAATGATCTGCAGGCCGACGATGCGGCCGTCGCGCTGCATGGGAACGGCGAGCGTTCCGTTGCCGGAGGGCGAGTAGCGCAGTCCGTAGCCCTGCACGCCCTTCTTCTTGAGGTAGTCGGATTCGCCTGTAGGAAGGTATTTGCGCCAGGCGGCGTCGGCCTGGTCGGCGGCTTTCTTGGCTTCGGCGGCGCGGATGGCCTTGACGCGCTTCATCTGCGCGTCGTGCCGGGTGCGGATGGCGTCTTTCTCGGCCGCCGTGAGCGCCGGGGCGCCGCTGCGGTTGAGCTTGACGGCGACCTTGCCGTTGTCGTTGCCGTGATAGATGCCCCAGGCGCCGGTGATGTAGCGTTGGCGCTGGCCGTTGGCGTCGTCCAGCTCGATGTCGTTGAGCCAGAACCAGCCGCGCCGCTCGCGGTCGCCGCCATCAACGAAGCAGCGCACCGGACGCGGCGTGTCGATCTGCAGCCCGTCGCGCAGGACCAGCCCGCCGCTGGTGAGTTGGTCGAGAACGTCGTCGTAATTGGCCCAGGTCATCGCGCGGTCCTCAGTGCTTCGGACAGCGCCATGTCGAACTGGCGCGGCCACTCTTTGGCAACGACGGCGGCGGCAATGCGCGGGAAATCAAAGCGCGGGCGGTAGGTGGCGGTCTTGACCGGGAAGATGACCAGCGGTATTAGCTGGCCGTTGGCGACCTTGTAGATGCCGCGCGGCCAGGGCTTGCCCTTCTGGTCGGTCGGGTCGCCATAGAACAGTTCGACCTTGGCGCTGACCTTGACGCGCCGGGCGGTGGCTTTCTTCAGGCCGCGTTCCTTGCGGGCGACGGCGATCATCTGGCCAATGACGCCCTTCGGGATGTTGCCGAATTCGTTGAGCTTGATAGCGGCCGGCAGTTTGAGGCCCGCCGCGCCGGGGTTGCGCGTGCCGCCCTCGATCTGCAGCCTCATGTATTTGGCCTGCGCCGTCATGAAGCCAACCGTGGTGCTTAAATTCGACTTGCTGGCGTACTTGAGGACGCGCACGCCCTTCTTGGTGAATGGCGTCGGCTTGTCGATAGCCTTCTCGATCTCGGCCGGCATCGCATCGGATACCGCCTTGCCGGTGGCGTTCAGCGCCTTGCTGGCGGCGAAGGCAACCTGCCGGCCCATGCCGGCCAGCTTGGCCTTGATCGCTTCCATACCCTTGATGTCCACGGCGATCTTCATCGCGTCACCCAATCCGCGCAGCGCTGCGCCGCGACCCGGTACTTGTGGCAGGCCCGCTTGGTATGCACGCCGTCCGGCGACACCAGCTTGACGAACAGATGGCGGCAACCGTCGCAACTTGCAGCATGGGCCAGCTCGTCGCCGCGCACACCATGCCCCGCAATGTAACGCGGCCGGCTGCCAACCTCCATCCCGGCCTCGGCAGCGTAAAAACTACCCTCACCGGCCAGCCCGTCCTTGATTGATTTGTTGATCATCTCCACCCCGAATGCCATTCTTAGGTCGTCTATCCATGCCGCCGTCTGCGGCATTGCCTCACGTAGCCCGCCCGATTTCACTATGTTGAAAAGCCACACCCTAGAAGAATGTCGGGGCGCGAATTACCAGATCGGAA
>OFRF01000174.1_pt1 | contig 18310 bp, 20 predicted proteins | sample 1543081 | NCBI WGS metagenome assembly OFRF01 (sample SAMN07774232, study PRJEB24372) | wastewater metagenome
GATCTTCACTTTGTGCACAGCCGCGAAATGGCGGAATTTTTTAGGATCATGGCAAATGGCCGGAAGACGTCCGAAGCCGACTGCGCTGCGACTGGTTGAAGGCAACCCAGGGAAGCGATCCATTCCAAAGAATGAGCCGAAGCCAAAGCGCGCGATTCCAGCTTGCCCGGCGCATCTGAGCGACGTGGGGAAGGTCGCCTGGGGTCGGTTGACGGTGTTGCTGGATCGAATGGGCGTTCTCACTGAAGCCGACACGTCGGCACTCGAAAGACTGTGCGACTGCTACAGCGACATCCTGATTTGCCGCGAATCGCTCAAGGCAGACGGCTGGACATACAAGACCATTGATGCTCAGGGCAACACGTTGATAAAGGGCAACCCAGCCGCCACGCAACTGCGCTCTGCTGATTCTCAATTCAAAAGTTACCTGATCGAGTTCGGTTTGACGCCAGCAGCCAGGTCAAAAGTTCACGCAACACCTGATGACGACAAAAAAGCCGACCCTCTCGCGGAATTTTTCGGATGATCCCGTCACAGAGTACGCGCTATCGGTGGTTGACGGAAAACGCACAGCAGGGCCTCACGTCAGGGCGCAGTGTGCGCGGCACCTGAAAGACATTGCAGACGGCAGCAAACGCGGCATTTTTTGGAATGTTGAGGAGTCGAACAAGGCGCAGCGGTTTTACAGCACCGTCCTGAAGCTGAACGGCGGGGACTTTGAAGGCAAGGAGTTTGCACTTCTGCCGTGGCAAAAATTCGTTGTCGGGTCGCTGTTTGGCTGGCATGGCGCGGACGGATACCGCAGGTTCCGCGTTGCATACGTGGAAACAGCGAAGGGTTCCGGCAAGTCGCCCCTGGCCGCTGGAATCGGCATGAAGGGCTTGGTCGCGGACAACGAGCCGCGCGCGGAAATCTACAGCGCCGCCACGAAAAAGGATCAAGCCATGATCCTGTTCCGTGACGCCGTTGCGATGGTGGATCAATCCCCCGAGCTATCCAAGCGCCTGCAAAAGAGCGGCACGGGTGAGCGGTGCTGGAATCTTGCTTACATGGCGCAGGGCGCGTTCTTCAGGCCAATCAGTAGCGACGATGGGCAAAGCGGCCCACGGCCCCACATCGGCCTGATTGACGAGCTGCACGAGCACAAGACGAATACGGTCGTGGAAATGATGCGCGCGGGCACGAAAAGCCGGCGCCAGGCGATGATTTTCATGATTACCAACGCGGGACACAACCGCATGGGGCCGTGCTGGTCGTATCACGAATACGGCGCGAAGGTGGCGGCGGGCGAGGTGGAAGACGATGCATTCTTTCCTTACATTTGTTCGTTAGATATTTCTGATGATCCGTTTACCGACGAATCTTGCTGGCTGAAAGCCAACCCCTCGCTGCAGGACGCGGACTTACCCGGTGTGAAGTACATCCGGGAGCAGGTGGTCGAGGCCAAGGGCATGCCCTCGAAAGAGGCCATTGTCCGGCGCCTGAACTTCTGCCAGTGGACAGACGCGGAATCGCCATGGATCAGCGGAGAGGTGTGGCGCGGGGCACAGCGAGACTACGACTGGCAGGACTTGCGAGGGCGCCGCGCAGTTGCAGGGCTTGACCTGTCCAGCACCACGGACCTGACGGGGATGGTCTTCCTGGTTGAGCCGATAGAGGCCGGAGAACCGTGGTTACTGGTGCCATTCGCATGGCTGCCTGATGTTGATCTGCAGCGCAAAGCCGACACGGACCGCGTGCCCTACATACAGTGGCGAGCCGAGGGATATCTTGACACCACGCCGGGTCGGGCGATTAGCAAGCGTGTCATCTTGCAAAAGCTGTCCGCCATGTGCGACTTCTTTGACATCATCGCAGTCGGATATGACCGGTGGCGAATAGAAGATTTGCTCGCGATGGCATCTGACGACGGCATCAGCCTGCCAGAAATGAAGCCGGTAGGGCAGGGATACAAAGACTTTTCACCAGCCATAGAAACATTCGAGAGGATGCTGCTGAACGGCGAGATTGCACATCCCGGCCACAAGGTGCTGGACTGGTGCATGAGCAATGCCGTGATCGAGCAGGATGGCGCTGAAAACCGCAAGCTGTCAAAAGAAAAGGCCACCGGGCGCATTGATCTTGCCGTGGCGGCTGTGATGGCTGCTGGGCTTGTCAATGCCGAATCAACCAACATCAATGACTTCCTGAACAACCCAATATTTACCTGATTGATCTATGGCCTTTTTTCCCAACCTTCTCGGATACTTTCGCCGGGGCGGGGCCATAGGTGAATCTAAAGGTTCGCAAAATGCTGTCCCATCGTCGCAAAACGTAGAAGGATCGGCCAACGTAGGCACGGATGGTGCGTTGCAAATCAGCGCCGTTTGGGCGTGTGTTGATCTTCGCGCCAGCACCATTGCCAGCCTGCCGTTTTTCGCCTACGAAACGACGGACGGCGAGAAAACCATCGCCAGAGATTCACTGCTTTACGCGGTTTTGCATGAGTCGCCAAATAGCCGTATGACGCCGCTTGAGTTCTGGCGTGCGATGGTCATGAATCACGATCTGCGGGGCAACGCTTACGCGCGGCTGGAGCGCAATTCATTGGGCGAAGTGGTAGCCATGTGGCCAATGCCATCAGATCAGGTCACGCCGTGTGTGCTGGATGACGGCAGCATGGTCTATGAATACACCATAAACAGCGATGTAGCTGTCATTGCAGAGCAAAACTGCCTGCACATCAAGAATCTAGGCAACGGCACCACCGGACTATCGAAGCTGGAATTCATGCGATCGACCACCGACGAAGCGGTGAAGGCGCAAGGATCAGCATCAAAGGTATTTGGTTCTGGCGGCAAGCCCACTGGCACGTTGATGATTGACAAGGTGCTGAACCCTGATCAGAGAGCCGCAGTGATGCGGAATTTCGCTGGGATGGCAGATGGCAACGCAGCAAGGCTGTTTCTCCTGGAAGCCAATATGAAATACCAGCAACTGAGCATGTCGCCAGAAGACTTGCAGCTGCTGGAATCGCGGCGCTATGGCGTGGAAGAGGTTTGCCGGTGGTTCGCTGTGCCTCCGGTGTTGGTGCATCACGCGAATGTCACGACATGGGGCAGCGGAATCGAACAGATCCTTGACGGCTTTTACAAGCTATCCATTCGCCCGCTGCTTGTCTCGATTGAGCAGGCCACCCGAAAACGTGTGATGTCGGCAAAGCAGCGGTCGAAGATGACGGCTGAGTTTTCGCTTGACGCTTTGTTGCGCGGATCGCCAGCGCAACGGGCCGAGCTTTACGCAAAGTTGGTGCAAAACGGCATCGCAACGCGGGCTGAATGCCGACAGCTTGAAAACCTTCCAAAGGTCAAAGACACGGACGTACTCACGGCGCAGTCGAACCTGTTGCCACTGTCCGCACTTGGTCAAACAACCGCGTCAGGCGGCACTGGCGCCGATCTGGCGCAATGAAGAAGGGCTAACAATGCTTGTCACCAAAACGCTACAGCTTGAGGACGTATCTCTGAAGATGGAAGGCGAAACCGGGAAATTTTCCGGCTATGCATCTGTCTTTGGCGGGGTCGATTCATACGGCGACACCATCATCAAGGGCGCATTTGAATCGACGCTTCGGGCTCGTCAGCCGAAGATGTTTTTCAACCATGAATGGACCATGCCAATTGGCAAGTGGATCAAGGTCAAAGAAGACGATCACGGCCTATTTGTCGAGGGCGAACTGACGCAAGGCGTCACGCTGTCGGCTGATGTTCGCGCAGCCATGAAACACGGGACCATTGACGGCCTGAGCATCGGCGGATTCATCAAAAAAGGTGACTACGAAGACACCGAAGGCGGGCGGATCATCCGCAAATGGTCGAATCTTGCCGAAGTCAGCCCGGTTGTATTCCCGGCTGATGGCGCCGCCCGCATTGATGCGGCGAGCGTGAAATCCATTGACTTTGAATCCGCCCTGCCAGAGTGCATGACGGAGCGCGACATTGAAAAGCTGCTGAGGGATTCAGGGCTTGGCAAATGGGAGGCGATGGCGATCGTTTCCCGCGTGAAGGCCATCGTTTCCGGGAGGGATTCCCAAAGCGAAGCCGAAGCGAAACATATCGCCGGGGTTCTGGAGCGAATCCAGAGCATCGTGAACAAGTAGCCAACCCAATCCACCACCGAACCGCCCACCGAGGCGGTTTTTTTACGCCTGGAGAAACTGAAATGAGCGATCAAATCATCAAAGCCCTCGAATCTGTCGAGGCAAAGCTGGCCGCAATGTCTGAAAAAGCAGACGGCGAAGCCGCAACCCTTGGCAAAGTCAGCACCGACACCAAGACTGCATTGGATGCCATCGGCGTCCAACAGCGCGAACTGGCTGACCGCCTGCTGCAAATGGAGCAGAAAGCCACGGCGCCAGCCGGCCATGTGCCTGCTTCATCCTGGGGGGAGCAACTGATCAAGAATGCGCGTTATGCCGATTTCGCCGGAGGCAACCTGTCGAAAATGCGCGTTGAACTGAAAAACACGCTGACCGGTTCTGACACCAACGTTGCCCCGCAGCGTAATGGTGCCATCGTCGGGGGCGCAATGTTGCCCTTCAGCATGGAGGCGTTGCTGCCCAGCACGACCACGACCAGCAACGCAATCGAGTTCACGAAAGAAGCATCGTTCACCAACAGCGCAGCGGAAGCGGCTGAAAATTCGTCCAAAGCTGAATCTGCGCTCACTTGGTCGCTGGTGAATATGCCGGTTTCGACCGTTGCGCACTGGATCAAGATTTCCAAGCAATTGGCATCTGACGCTCCAGCGCTGGCCGCATACGTGAACAGCCGCATGGTCTACGGCGTGAACCAGAAGGTCGACACGCAACTGGTCATCGGTGACGGCACGGCGCCCAACATCAGCGGCACCTACGATACCGGCAACTTCACCGCTCACGGCATCGCTAACGCCGCGCTTGGCTCGACGTTCAAGAAGTTTGTTTTGATCCGCAAGGTGATGGCCGATCTTTACGCCGCTGGCTACCCGGCTGACGCCATCGTGCTGAATCCTGCTGATTGGGCAACGATGGAAATCGAGCTGATGACCACGGCTGCGGGCCAAACCCTGTACAGCGTGTCAGAAGGTGGTCAGCCCCGACTGTTCGGCCTGCCTGTTGTGCAAGCTATCGGCATGGCCGCAGACACCTTCCAGGTTGGCCGTTTCTCCGAGGCTTACATGGTCTACAACCGCGAAGGCGTGGTGGTCGAAATGTCTGACAGCGACAGCGACAACTTCACGAAGAACTTGATCACGCTGCGTGCTGAGCGTCGCCTGGCTCTGGCTACGGAAAAGCCCGCCGCCGTTCGTGGTGGCGATCTGACACCAGCCTGAACCTGAAGGCACTCAACCAAAAAGGCTCGCTTCGGCGGGCCTTTTTACTGGAGGTCCATCAATGCAAGTCCAAATCCAATTCATAGCCTACGGCGCGTGTGCTGAGTTAGGCGCGTTCTCGCCTGGCGATGTTGCCCGCGTGTCGCCCGCGCTTGCCGATCACCTTGTCACAGAGATGAAGGCTGCCAAGCGTATTCATCAGGAAAGTTCCACGGCGCCAATCGAAGAAAAGCCGACGAAGACCCGCAAGACGAAAGCCTGAATAACACCAGGCCCCCCATGACCACAACCCGCATCACCGACGCCACCGTTGAGCCGCTCACGCTCGACCAGGCAAAGCGCCACCTGCGCGAAGACCTGGACGACGCCGGCAACGACGAAGACATCGCGGGCCTGATCACGTCCGCGCGCATGGCGGCAGAAGATCGCTTGCAGCGCGCACTGATCCAGTCCACATGGCTGACCTCCATGGATGCCTTCCCGGCCGGCTCCATCGAGTTGCAGAAGGGTCGCGCCCTGTCCGTCACCAGCGTCCAGTACGTCGATGAAGACGGCGCCCTGCAGACCTTTGCCAACTGGCAGGCCGACCTCAACAGCGAGCCGGCCCGCATCACGCCCACCTATGGTCTGTCGTGGCCGGCCACTCGGTGCGAACCCGGTGCCGTGCGCGTCACCTACAAAGCCGGCTACGGCACAGCAGCGGCAGACGTGCCAGCGCCCATCGTCAGCTGGATCAAGCTGGCCATGACCGATATGTACGAACAGCGCGCCCGCAGCGCAGAGCGGCCCGCCGTGCCCATGCAGTTTGCAGACGGCCTGCTCGACGCCTACCGCGTCTGGAGCCTGTGATGGACGCCTACACCATCGATCCCGGCCAGTTCAATCGGAAGATTTCCATTGAGCGCAAATCGGTCGCAGTCGATCCGAACTACGGCACCGAAACCATCACCTGGACGCCGTTCGCCCGCGTGTTCGCCAGCGTGATGGACGTGCTTCCAAGCAAAAGCGAGCGCAACGGCGAGCACATCACCATCGCCAACAGGCCGACACGAATCCGCATCCGCTACCTGGACGGGTTGACCAGCGATATGCGAATCATCCTGACAGACCGCGACAACCGCGAATTGAAGATCGTCGCAGGCCCGGCTGAGATCGGGCGACGCCGGTACATGGAACTGATGGCCGAAAACTACAGCACCAGCGGGAGCGCAACCTGATGACAGAAACGCACGTCAAAGGACTGGCTGAACTGCAAAAGTTCCTCGACCAGCTTCCCGCCAAGCTGGAAGCCAACGTCATGCGCTCCGCGCTGCGCGCCGGCGCCAACATCGTAAAGGCGCAGGCGCGCCAGAACGTGCCCGTCAAAACCGGCAAGCTGCGCGACGGCCTGAAAGTCAGCACATCAAGCCGGCGCGGCGTCGTCACCGCAAAAGTCAAGGCAACCGGCAAACACGCCTACGTCGCAAACTGGATCGAATACGGCACCGCTGCCCACGCTATCACAGCCAAGAAAGGCGGGTTCCTATCCTTTGGTGGAATTTTCGCCAAAAGCGTGCAGCACCCTGGCGCAGCGCCAAAGCCATTCATGCGCCCAGCGCTCGACAGCAAGGCGCAAGAGGCCACCATCGCAGTCGGGGAAGCCATCAAGAAGCGGCTGGCGAAGAAGCACGGCCTTGACGCTTCTGACGTTGAGATAGGACCGGCATGACCACGCCACACGCAATCAAGACAATTTGGGCGGGTGAAACCGTCGCGGTACTTGCCAGCGGGCCAAGTCTGACAAAAGCCGTGGCTGATTCGCTGAGAAAGTACAAGACCATTGCTGTCAACTATGCCCACAGACTCGCGCCATGGGCTGATGTGCTGCTGGCGCTGGACGGCAACTGGCCGCAAGCCTACCGGGAATTTGTCGGCACACGGATGACCGGCGTGGAAGATGAAGCGCTTGATGCGCTCTACATCGGTCCGCGCTGGGAGACCGTGCAGTTGTCGCCAACGTGCAAGGTTGAAATACACAACTCTGGGTTGACCGCCGTCCGCATCGCCGCAGACATGGGGGCAAGCCATATCGTGCTGGCCGGGTTCGACCACCCCAAGCGCGGCGGTCATTTTTATGACGACGAAGTTGATAACTACACCGGTCTGACGGAAGCCATGGCCGCGCTGATCGCTGAATTGGCGGCAAAAGGCATCGCGGTCGAGAAACACAACAAGGCAAAACGTGTCTGACGTCAAAGTCGTGCGCTACTTGCTGGCCAACAACGTGCCATTGATCGCAGTTGTGCCGGCATCGCGCATCAGCGCTGGTGCGCTGCCCCAGGGCACAACACTGCCCGCCATCAGCGTGACGCACGTATCAACCGTGCGGCGGCACATGGTCGCGCAGACGGTGGAGTTTTGCTCTTCGCGTGTTCAGGTCACGGTCATGGCCAGCACCTACCCGCTGCTGAAATCAACGCTCACGCTTGTGCGTGCCGCGCTGCCCCGCTCTCGCGGCGTGGTCAACGGCGTGCAGGTTGACAGCATCCTGACAGATACAGACGGCCCGGACTTCACCGATGAAGCCGGTCTTCACATTGGATCGATTGACTACCTCGTGAACTACACAGAGTAGCCGCCACCCATCACGAAAACAACCGCCCACCGAGGCGGTTTTTTTACGTCCGAGTTTCGCCGCAAGGCGAATAGCCCGCCCGCCAAGCAATCCGCCAGCGGGCTTTTTTTATTTTGAAAGGTGAAATCATGACCGCACGCACAGTCATCCAATCGATGTCGGGGGCAACGCTCTCCATCAGCGCATCGATCCCAGCAACCTACGACGCAGCGGGTTACGCCGCCACCGGCATGGTCTATACGGCAGTCGGTGAAATCGAGAACTTCGGCAACCACGGCGTCACCGCTGCTGTGACCGAGTTCACGCCGATTGCCACGGCGGTTGTCGCCAAGGTCAAGGGCAGCAAGAACTACGGGACCATGAGCCTGATGTTGGCTGATCTTCCAGGTGACGCCGGGCAGATATTGCTCAAGACCGCCAGCGAATCGACGGCGCACTACAGCATCAAGATCAGCTACCCGCTGGGCGGCGCTGAAGCAACGCCAGCCATCCATTACATCGATGTGCTGGTGGCCAAACTGGAAAACCAGGACGGGTCCGTCAACGACGTGCGGAAGCTCGCTGTTGATTTCGCCGTCTGCCGCGCGCCCGTTGTCGTGGCTGCAACCTGATCCCCGGCGTAAGCCAAAACCAGCACCGACCAGGCTCGCTTCGCTCTTCGCAGGGCGGGCGGGCTTGGCACGGGCACAAACCCTGCGAAAGAAACCGCCATGACAGAATTTTCCATTGAAGCATACGAAGCCGCAGACACGGCCATCCTTGAGGTGTTGAGCCAAAAAGAAGAGCCGCTTATTGGTGTTGACGGCAAGCCCGTGACCATCGAACTCTACGGCCCCGGTAGCTCGCAGTACACCAAGGCGCAAGCCAAGATTGACAGCGCCAGCCAGACGCGCGCATTTGCTGCAATCCGTGGCAAATCGCTGAAAGATGGCCCGGAAGAAACCCGCAAGCTGACCGCTGAAAAGCTCGCCGCCTGCACCAAGTCAATCAACAACTTCCCCGTTGCGGCCATCGACATCTACAACAACCCAAAGCTGGGCTATATCACCAGCCAGGTTGCCAAGTTTGTCGAGGATTGGTCGGCTTTTTTGGCACCGTCCTCGAAGGACTGACGCTCTACGTCAGGCAAAGCGCCTGGCTGAACACGGCGCTGAAAAAGCCCAAGGGCGACACATCAGAAGAGCCAGCAAAAAGCCGGATGCAAACCCGGCTCGATGCGGATGAAAGCTACCAGCCGCCGCTGCCGGAAGTTGCAGCGCCGCATCTGCTTGGCTACCTTTTTGAGATCGGTCCAATCTCGCTTGGCGGCGCGATGCCGTCGCCAATCACCAGCCAAGAGATATTGGCATGGCAGCAACTGACGCGGATTGCATTGACGCCATGGGAGGCGAGGGCAATCAAGCGGATGTCAATCGACTACCTGGATCAGATGCACGCATCCGAAGCGCCAGACTGCAAAGCGCCATGGATGCCTGCCGACTACGTTCCTGACCACTCGGCAACGGCGAAATCAATGCAAAAGGCCCTTGAAGGACTGTTAAAACTATGATCGCCGGCTCACTAGAAATCCAACTACTTGCCAACATGGCCCGCCTGCAAGCGGACATGGATCAGGCCAAGCGGTCGGTTGGCGGCGCGATGGATACCATCACCAAGTCCGTCAAGGTTGCCGCCGGCGCATTGGCAGCGCTTGGTGCTGGGTTATCGGTTAGCGTGTTCTCCGGCTGGATCAAAGGCGCCATCAACGCCGCAGACGAAACGTCCAAACTCTCGCAGCGCATCGGCGTGGCCGTCAAAGACGTGGCCGGCCTGCAACTGGCATTCCGACAGGCCGGCGTGGGCGATGCCTTCGCCACCAGCATGGCCAAGATGGCCAAGTCTGCTGCAGATGGCAGCAAGGCTTTTGACGCCATGGGCATCAGCACCAGGGCCGCTGACGGCACGCTCAAGACCACCCGCCAGCTACTGGGCGAAGTGGCCGACAAAATGGCCACGTACCAGGACAGCGCCGCCAAATCGGCGCTGGCGCAAGAGATATTCGGCAAGAGTGGTGCGCAGCTGATCCCGCTGCTCAACGCCGGCGCCAAGGGACTGGAAGAATATGACGCCATGGCCCAAAAACTGGGCCTGACGCTGGACGAAAACACGGCCAAAGAAGCTGAAAAGTTCAACGACACGCTAGACCTGATCGGCCAGGGCACTCAAGGCGTTGCGCGCCAGATATCGGCCCAGCTACTCCCCACCTTGACAGGTCTGGCCGGGCAGTTCTTTGACAGCATGACGTCGGGCGACAAGCTCAAAAAGACCGCTGATTTTCTGGCCTCTGCACTCAAGGTGCTCTACATCGCAGGCCTGGCAGTGGTTGAGGCGTTCAAGACCGTCGGCAACGTGCTGGGAGGTGTGTCGGCTGCGGTTGTCGCTGCATTGGCGGGTGACTTCGGCGTGGCAAAAAACATCCTGAAGGCTATCAAGACCGATGTGTCTGAAAGCTGGAAGGAAACTGCCGCGCAGATGGGCAACGCCTGGACAACCACGGGGAATGCTGCTGTTGAATCCATGGCAGCCACCAGCGCGGCCATGAAAAAAGCAGCACCCGTCGCGGCAGACATGGAGAAGGCATCCAAAGCCGCAGCCAAGGCTGCTGAAGATGCGCTCAAAGCCGCCCAAAAACAATGGGAAGAGCTGGTTAAGACCATCGTCAAAAACGATGAAGCCACCAACAAGTGGCTGGACCAGAACGACAAGACGCTGGAAGGCCTGATCAAAGGCAACGAAACCCTGCGCCAGCAAAACGAGGCCATTGGCCTGAACACCGCCGCCACCGATGCGCTCACCCTGAGCCGCATGGACGCGGCCATTGCACAGGCCCAGCTGAACCTGATTGACGCGCAGAACATTGAAGGCAACGCCGCGCGCGTTGACCAGATCGAGCGCGAGATCCGGCTGCTGAAAGAGCGCAAGGAACTCACCGCCGCCGGCCAGGTGGCCACCGCCGCCGCCGAGGCGCAAAAGTCAGCCAAAGAAACGGCAGAAAAAGCCGCCAAAGACTCGGCAAAAGAATGGCAAAAAACGGCTGACCAACTGAACCAGAGCCTCACCGACGCGCTGATGGACGCCTTCATGGCCGGCAAGGGTTTTGGCAAGACCTTTGTGGACTCCATCAAAGCCATGTTCAACAGCATGGTCCTGAGGCCCGTCATCAGCGCCATCGTCAGCCCGGTGGCGAGCGCAGTGACGGGGGCCATGGGCTTTTCCGGCACCGCCATCGCCGGCAGCACGCTGGGCAGCGCGGGCGGCTCGCTGCTGGGCGGCTTTGGCACGAGCATGGCAGGCATTACCGCCACGCTGGGGCAATTCAGCACCGCAGCATTGGCAAGCACCCAGAGCCTTCTCGGACTGACCGGGACGGCTGCGCAAGCGTCCAATGCTGCCATCCTTGGCGTCGCTAACCAGACCGGCGCCAGCACACTCGCCAGCAGCGCAGGTGCCGCCGTCCCTTACGTGGCAGCGGCTCTCGCCGTCGCCGCCGGGCTGGGCCTGTTCCGCTCCACCAAGACAGTCGCCAGCGGCCTCATGGGCACCGTGGGCGAGACATCGGACGTCTCCGGCTACGACCTGCGCCGCAAGTCGGGCTACCTGTTTGGCGGGCCAGATTACAGCGTGCGCGAAACCGCCCTGGACGCGGCCACCGCGCAAACCATCGACACCGCCGTTGCCACCATCAGCGCCAGCTCCAAAGCCTATGCCGCAGCACTCGGGCTGGGAACAGACGCGCTCAAAGGCTTCACCACCACGCTGGGCAGCGACCTGATCCACCCCGACACAGGCGGCATCGGCATCAGCTTTGCCGGCCTGAACGCCGAGCAGATCACCGCCAAAATCCAGACCGAACTGGCCAAAGTCGGCGACGCCTACGCCCAGCGGCTCATCGGCACATTCAGCGAGGTCACCACCGGCTTTGAGCGCCAGGTGCAGGAGTGGGTGAGCTTGGGCGGCGATGAGGGCTTTGGCTGGGTGTCCCGCACTGAGGCGGGCACCTCGACAACCAGCACCTACACCCCAAGCGAATTTGCCCGCGAAGGCGAAACAGCAGGCCAAACCCTCACGCGCCTGGCAACCAGCCTCGCCACGGTGAACGGTTTGTGGCACGCCATGGGCGTCAACCTGCTCGCCTCCAGCTTGGCCGGGGGCGATGCGGCCAGCCGGCTGGTAGATGCGGCTGGGGGCATGGACGCGCTCAAGTCCAGCATGGCGGGCTATTACGACGCGATGTACTCGGAGGAAGAAAAGCGGGCCAACACGACGCGCCTCTACACCGATGCGCTGACGGCGGTGAATCAGGCCGTGCCCGACTCCATTGCCGCCTACCGCCAGCAGGTCGAATACCTGCAATCCATCGTCGATACCGAGCCCTCGGCCGCACAGGCGCTGGCCGTCATGTACGCCGTTGGCCCGGCTTTTGCCAGCGTCAACGAACCCGCCGCCGCACTGGCCGACACGCTGGACGGCTCTGCCGAGGCGCTGGTGACACTGGCCGACGCACTGGACGCGCTGCGCAACCCCGTGCGCACCGTGCAAGACGTGGCGCAAGGCATCTTCAACCTGGAAAAAGAAGGCGCGAACCTGCAGGTCGAATTGCTGCGCACCTATGGCGACAGCAATTCCATGATCGCCGCCGCCGCCCTGCAGCGCAGCATCGAAACCGCCGGCATGACCGCGCAAGAGCTGGCGCTGTACGACCTGAACGTGGCGCGGCAGGGCGAAATCGACAGCATCAACGCCGCCCGTCAGGCCACCGCAGACGGCGTGGCGAGCTGGCTGAATTATTTTGACCTGTTCGGCACCGATGGCGAGAAGCAGACCCGCGCCAAGGCCCGCGTGCAGGCCGTGCTGCCCGCCGACATTGACACCGTTGGCGAGTACCGCGAATACGTCTGGCGCCTGACCGAGACCTTCGGCACCGGCAGCGCCGAAGTCAAACGCGCCACTGACGTGGCCAACGACTTTGCGCTGGCGTTCCCGGCGATGGCGGACGTCATCAGCACCGCCATCACGGCGGTGACGGACCTGAGCGCCTATCAGGCCAACTTCTACACAGAGTCCGAGCGCATCGGTATTGCCCAGCAAGCCCTGCTGACCACCTTCAATGCGCTGGGCCTTGCCATGCCAGATACCAACGCCGGTTTCCGGGCGCTGGTGGACGCGCAAGACCTCACCACCGAAAGCGGCATCACCACCTTCAACACCCTGATGAACATTCAGGGCGCGTTCGCCGGCCTGCACCCGCTGGTGACGACCGTGGTCGAGGTCATCGAGACGCTCGACAGCGCCATCGCCAGCCTGCGCGCTTCCGGCGCCAACCGCACCGTGCAGCAAGTTGCGTCGAACATGCTCTCGCTGGAGGAGCAGGTATTCCAGCTCGCCAACGCTGGGGATACCTCAGCGTTGCGCCAGCACACGCTGGACGGCCTGAGCGACGTGCAGGACGCCGCGACGGGGTTGTCCGAGCGGGGCCTGCAGTCGCTGGTGTGGTCGCTGCAAGACTCCGCGCAGGCTGCCAGCGAAGCTGAGAAAGCCGCAGAGACCCTCGCTACGACTTTGGAGCAGGCTGCCGCTGCTGCTGCCGCTGCTGCCGAGAAGATCGCGCAGGAACACGACGGCCTGTGGCGCCAGTGGCTCACAGCCAACGAGGATACGGCGGCCCTGCGGGCTCTCGATCTGGCGGCACTGGACCCGAGCAACCGGGCGTTGCAGTTGCGCATCTGGGCCTTTGAGGACGAAAAGACAGCCGCTGAAATTGCCGCGCAGGCCACACAAAAACTTGCCGACGAGCAGCAGGCGCTGGCCGACGCCGCCGCCCAAGCCGCCAAAGCCATTGCCGACCAGCACGACAGCCTGTGGCGCCAGTGGCTCACCACCACCGGCGACACCGCCGCGCTGCGCGCCCTCGACCTGGCCGCGCTCGACCCGAGCAACCGCGCCCTGCAAGAGCAGATCTGGGCGTATCAAGATCAGAAAACCGCCGCCGAAGAAGCCACCCGCGCAGCCGACAGTCTGAAATCTGCGTGGGGGTCCCTGACCGACAGCCTGCTCGATGAAGTGCGCCGCATCCGGGGTGTGATCGACGAAGCCAGCGGCGCCAGCTACGCCAGCCTGCAGGCGCAGTTTGCCATCACCACCGCGCAGGCCCGCGCTGGCGACCAAAACGCCGCCGGCCTGCTGCCCGGCCTGTCTCAAAGCCTGTTGACAGCGGCCGAAGCCTCCTCCGCCACGCTGGTCGATCTGCAACGCGCCCGCGCCCTGACGGCCAACAGCCTGGAGCAGACGGCCGGCCTGCTGGGCGGCGGCACGGCCACCACCAACACAGCACCCGGTGCCTACGGCTACGCCGACGGCGCGGCGCCTGTCGCCTACAACCCGCCGCCGGCCAGCACTTACGGCCTTGCCGACATGGTGGGCGAACTGCGGGCCGAAATTGCCGCGCTGAAGGACGAAGTGCGCGGCCTGCGAGGGGAGCAGAAAGTCACGGGCGAGACCATCGCCATCAACACCGGCAAAACCGCACGCCTGAACCAGAAGTGGGACGACGTTGGTCTGCCTATCACCACTGAGACGGACCTGACGGCCGTCTACGGAGCCTGACGCCGTGGCCTACAAGAACCTCATTGACCAGCTGTACAGCATCGTGTTGAGCGTGCGCGACAGGTTGGCGGCGCTTGAGGCTGGCGGTGGTGGTGGTGGCGCCGTGTCTCTGGACTCCTTCGACGCTGCTCTGGCCTCCGATGTGCAGATGGCAACCACGGGCACTTTCTATGACGGCCCGGCCATCACACTGGGCGCCGGAAGGTGGCTGGTGGTGGCACACGTGCAGTTTGTGCGAAGCGCCACCACAGCGACCCGGTTTGTGGCTCGCATCTACGACGGCACCAGCGCGATTGCCAGTGCCGAAGGCAGCCACCCGAGCCAGAACCCGACTGCGGTCAACGTGGCCTGCAACGCCATCGTGACACTCGCCAGCAGCACCACGCTGACTCTGCAGGGCACCACGACCGCAGGGTCGTCTAGCTGCACCATGAGGGCTGCGACCCATGATAGCGGCAGCGGAAACCACGCTACCCGGATTTGCGCCGTGAAGATTGGACCCTGACGTGAAAGTCATCACCCCCACCACGATCACCGACGCGCTGTTCACCAGCAGCACCGCGCCAGAGACCGACTATGCCGCCTACAACGCCGGCACCACCTACGCGCTGGGCGACCGCCGCATCCGTACCAGCACGCACCGCATCTATGAGAGCCTGACCGCCGGCAACATCGGCAACACACCCGAGACCAGCCCGGTTCAGTGGCTGGACGTGGCGCCGACGAACCGCTGGGCGATGTTCGACAGCGTGGTCGGCACCGTCACCACGCTGGCCAGCCCGCTCACCGTTGTGCTGGCGCCCGGCGCCATCAACGCCATTGCGCTGCTGGAGCTGGTGGGTACATCGGTGACGGTGAGCATGACCAGCGGCGGGTCACCCGTGTACAGCCGCACCGTTGGCCTGGAAGGCAGCGCCCCGGCTGATTACTACGAATATTTCTTCGACCCGTTCAGCCAGCGCACCAGTGTGGTGCTGACCGATCTGCCGCCCTATGCCGACGGCATTGTGACGGTGGATCTGACCGGCACCACGGTCAGCATGGGCCTGCTTTCTGTGGGCCTGCAGTCTGACCTGGGGGAGGCCGAACACGGTGCCACGGCCGGCATCACCGACTACTCGCTCAAGACCATCGACGCGTTTGGCAACACCACGCTGACCCGGCGCAGTTACGCCAAGCGCACCAATCTCAGGCTGTGGCTGGACAAGGGCGACGTGAACCGCGTGCACCGCAAGCTGGCCGACCTGCGTGCCACCCCCTGCGTGTGGGTGGGCGCCGATGACGCCGACCTTGACCCGCTCACCGTGTACGGCTTTTACAAAGATTTCCAGCTCGAAATCGCCTACCCCACTGCGGCCCTGTGCTCGCTTGAAATCGAAGGAATGACATGACCACCGTATCCAATCTGCCTGCCGTGCCCAGCCGCGGGGTGCCCAGCACCTTCAGCGCGCTGTTCGAGGCGTTCCTGAGCGCGCTCAAGAACACCTTTGTCTCCGAAGTCAACACCGTGGCCGGCGAGGTCAACACCAACGCCACCACGGCCAGCACGGCGGCCAGCACAGCATCAACAGCGGCCAGCACCGCAACGGCGGCCAGTGCCGCCGCAGCCGCAGCGGCCAACTTCAAAGGCAACTGGAGCGCCCTGACCGGCGCCCTTGCCGTCCCTGCCAGCGTGGCCCACAGCGGGCGCCTGTGGGTGCTGCTGAGTAGCCTTGCCGACGTGACCACCAAGACGCCGGGCGTGGCTGCGGAGTGGCAGAGCATGACCAGCTCCAGCGTGGACGTGATGGAGCCAGTCACGGCGGTAGCTGCGCTGGCGATTGACTGCTCGCTGGGGACTTACTTCACCAAGACCATTGCAGGCAACAGCACCTTCACCTTCACCAGCGCCCCCAGCGGACGCGCATTTGGCTTTACGCTGGAGCTGACGCACACCAGCGGCACAGTGACGTGGCCTGCTGCTGTCAAGTGGCCCAACGACACCGCGCCCACGCTGGTTACAGGCAAAACGCACCTGTTCACGTTTGTCACCGACGACACCGGATCGCGCTGGCGCGGCGCGGCGCTGGCTAACTACGTCAACTGATATGCACGACATTGCACGCACCTTGTTGATGGCGGCTGGTGGGCAACCGGGGTTGGCTAGCCGCACTTACAACACCGCCCGTGGGTACAACAGCACCGGGCTGACCAGCCACAGCGAGGCAGCAGTTTCTATTGGCACCGCTGCGGCCAATCGGCTGGTGATTGTGGGGCTGACTACGCTGGACACCGCCAGTTACGTCTCGCGGAACACCGACACGCTGACCATCGGCGGCATCAGCGCCACCAAGTTGATTACCCGCACCTACAGCTCATCAACAGCGGTGGATTTGTGGATGGCCGAGGTTCCCACGGGAACCACTGCGACCATTGCTTTCACCACGTCAGGCAGCGTCAACCAATATGAACTGATGACGCTATCCGTCTATGACGCCATTGCGACCGTGTACGCCACGGCAGGGACCAACAGCAGCACCAGCCAAAGTGTCTCAGCGCCGCTAAACGGGGTTGTTGTCGGGTTTGCTGCTTGGACAAATGGAGCGGTGGGTGGCGTGACGCCTGACGCGAACGTGAGTAACGGGGCCAACGTAGCTTGCGCCATCGGCTCCAAAGTCCCCACGGTGACTGGTTCACAGGCCGTCACTACCGGCGGTGCCGCCGCCATCGTTGCCGCATCCTTCGCACCCCTCTGACCAAAGGAACCTCCATGCTCTTACTCAAGCTCACGCCAGAGGGCGCCATCGCAGCCTACCCCTACCAGGTAGGCGACCTGATGGCCGACCACCCGCACACATCGTTTGCGATGCCCCTCAACCCGGACGACCTTGCTGACTTTGGCGTGTTCGCATTGACGGCCACTGAGGCGCCATCGGCCACACTGGACACAGTGGTAGAGGAAGCACCCCCGGCGCTGGTGGACGGTGTGTGGACGCAGCAGTGGGCGACAGTGACCGCCAGCCCGGAGGTGCAGACCAGCCGCAGGCAGGCGCTTGCTGCAAACATAGACGCCGCGTGTGCCGCCATTACCGGACGCTTTCTGCCGTTCATGCGCGAGTACGAGGCCCGCGAGGCGCAGGCGCAGGCGTACAAAGACGCAGGCTACACCGGCACGGTGCCGGTGCGGGTTTCCGAGTTCGCTACGCCAGCAGGGATGACGGCCAGCGCCGCAACGGACCTGATCTTGTCGCAGGCTGCAAATCTACGGGCGGCAGAGGCTGCGCTCAGTGGTCTGCGGATGCGCAAATATGAGGTGCTGGGTGCCGCTACTGGCGCGGCTGCGCAGGCGGAGTTCGACAACATCATGGCTGCCATTGCGGCCGTGGGAGCTTCGCTGTGAAGCTGGCCAGCTACTCGCACGAAATGACCCTTGAAAGCTGGTAACCCATGACCACAAGATTCCCCACCACCACCCACACCGCAGGCACCACCTACAGCCGCGCCGGGCTGTACAAGCTGCCCGCCGGCACCTGGTCGGCCGCTGCCACCGTCAAGACCGCCGGCGGCACGCTGGTGCAAGCCCTGGCCGTCAACCTGTCCGAACTCGGCAGCCCAGACGTTGACGGCAACACGCACGCCCTGAGCCTGCTGGCCACCGCCGCAGAAACCGCCACCTGGCCGCTGCAGCAGCTGCTGTGCGACATCATCTTTACCGATGCGAGC
>OFRF01000175.1_pt1 | contig 18072 bp, 30 predicted proteins | sample 1543081 | NCBI WGS metagenome assembly OFRF01 (sample SAMN07774232, study PRJEB24372) | wastewater metagenome
GCTTCTAGAGGCGGCTGAGAAGTCCAACGTCGTCCCCCTGCCCACACGCAAGCGCGTCAAGATGGAGGTGTGCGAGTGAGAGACGGTATTCGCTGGATTGCCGATGTCACTTACCGTTCAGAGAGCGGCCCGGTCGATGTTCGTCACCACCTTGTCGAACTGGAAGAACTCCATGACATAGTAGAGCGCGGTCCAGATTTTTACTGCATCGAGGATATTCGGATAGTGATGGCTAGAGACGAAAACGAGAAGGTCAAGACACTGGAATTCTCAGCAACGGAGTGACCCATGCGCCCCGCCCTCGTGGCGGTTATCCTCGTACTCGCGTTAGCCGCCTGCCGCCGTGAAGAGCCCCGCCACTGTTCCCTGATTGATCTGTCGTGGTGCGATCCAAATAAACCGGAGCTGCCGAACTGGCCATGAGTCAACGTGAATCAGGGTACGCTCGCAAAGAGCGTGACCTTTACGAGACCCCAGAGTGGGTTACAGAGGCTATTCTGCCGCACTTGGACAAGTGGAGATGTGATGCTGTGTGGGAACCGGCTGCAGGTTCCGGGATGATGGCGCGAATTCTAAACCGACATTTCCACAGGGTGTACGAGTGGGACATATGCGCCAACAATCGGCCAATCGTCGAGGCAGATTTTCTTGATTTTGAGAGAGATGACGGCGAAGCACCGGACGGTTACGAGGGAATTATAACGAATCCTCCATATGAGCGCGCCACAGAGTTTTGTGAGCAGGCGCTACGCCTTACCGAGAAGACTGGTGGTATGGTAGCGATGCTTTTGCGCACAGACTTTGATCACGCTAAAAGCCGCGCGCATCTGTTTCGCGACTGCCCAGCGTTTCAGAAAAAACTCGTGTTGATGCGGCGCATTTGCTGGTTCGTCGAGGCCAACGGAAAACCAAAGGCAAGCCCGAGTTTCAATCACGCATGGTATTTGTGGGACTGGAAGCACAACGGCCCGCCGACGATCGGTTACGGCCCATGAAGCTCACTGGAACCGTCATCCCAGGTTACCGCCTCGACAAGAAAACCGGCAAGCCCGTGAAAAACATCAAGCGCCTCGATGCGAGTAAGCAGATCGCGGCCAAGAAACGCGTGCGCGTCAAGCGAGGACCTAAAGCATGAGCACCTACTTACTCCGCACCAAGCCCCAAGGTGAGGCCAAGGCAATTACCGGCATTGAGCGCGCCGGCTATCGCGCCTGGACCCCGACCGAGGACCGCGTGAAACGTCTATACCGGCATAGTAAGAAAAAGCGCGTGGTGTCGGTGCCTCTAGCCCCGCGTTACGTCATCGCCGAAATCTCAGACCCACACGCGCTCATTCATGAGGTCGATGAGGTGTCAGGCGTGGTAGGTAGCCTCAGGGATCGCGACGTTGACCGCCTGCGGGCGATGGACACCAAGGCCACGACCATCAGCATCGGCAAATCACTCGCCGTAGGGCAGCAAATCGTGGTCCGCGATGGCCCATTCCGCGAGCATTGCTCGACAATCACGGCCATTGATGGTCACGACGCCACTATCACGCTTGATATTCTCGGCACGGCGACACCAGTCACTATGCCCCTTGAATATCTTGATCCGGTGTGAATAACGCCGTGTGATCGCTGCAGAAAAACAGGGCTAATGCTATGATGGCGTTGGCCCAAATCGCAATAGGATCGCTTATGGAAAAGCTGATACCGTCGCCGACGCGCGAAGCGCTGCTAAAGGAATACAGCTACGATCCAGAGCTTGATATATGGCACAATCTGCACAACACTAAGCCACGGCGCTGGCTGAATGAGGAAAGGCTGGTTCGGCGTTGTCGGCACGTCAAAAGCAAGAGGCGCATTGAGCCTGCGAACAATTACCTGTACTTGACATTGGGCGGATACAGCTACGCTGCTCATCGCCTCGTGTGGCTGTACCATAATGGTAAGATGGGGCCGGAGCACATTGATCACATCGACGGCAAAAAGTGGAATAATAAGATTGAGAACCTGCGCTTGTGCACGCCGCAGCAGAATGCTTGTAACCGCGGCAAGCCAGAGAACAACACCAGCGGCTTCAAAGGAGTGCATTGGAGCAGTAGCAAGCAAAGATGGGCCGCGGTGATCACTGCTAACGGCAACATGCATAGGCTTGGTCTTTTCCTCACAGCAAAGGAGGCGCATAAGGCTTACCGCGATGCCGCCGAAAAATTACATGGTGAATTCGCCAACTTTGGGTAGTGTGGCGGAAATGTGCTTTACCAAGCCGAATCAGCGTGGTAACTACATTCATCAATGTACCGTGGTGCGCAGATGGCGAAAGCCGACCGTTGACATCCCTATAGGGAAGCGTCGCGTGCGCCGGATTAGGGTCACGGACCCCGGACGCCAGAAAACCGACCAAAGCAATGCAAGCCAGCCCATAGGAGGCACAAATCTCTGTATCAGCCTTCCAGGGCGGCACATTCCAGGCCCTCGCATTCCAGGATTTGCAGGACTATAGCGCCATCATCGGCCATAGCATCACTGCGGTGGTCATGCGCACGATCAACATCACGGCTCGCATCCCTTGAGCCTATGCCCCATCGGCCCCGTCAGGCAGGGAGACAGCCTGAGACTTGATTTCAACGTGCAGACCAGAACAGGCGTGCCGCTTTCACTCGTCGGCGCGTCGATGGCCTGGACGATTTCGCCAGTGACGGAACGCACAGCGCCATTCCTGACCAAAGCAGCGACCGTGACCGACGCCGCGAACGGCAAATGCTCCGTCCAGCTGGACGCTGGAGAATTGAGCCAGCCTGGAACATTTTATCATGAGCTTGAGGTCCGGCTATCATCGGGCGAAAGCCTGACGGCATCTGATGGAACGTTTATCGTCGCCCCCACATCGAGGCCCACTACATGACGCTTAGCGTCAAGCACTCATTCCAGTCGTCTAAGCCTGACGGCGTCGATACGTCGATCGTCCGGCCCTCGAACTGGAACGAAGAGCATCTGATTACCGCATCCGCCGACACGATCCTCGGTGCTGTGAACGCCGGGCAAGTCGGTGAAATCGCCTGCACCGCGGCAGGGCGTGCGTTGATCGATGACGCCGACGCTGCAGCACAGCGCGCTACTCTCGGCCTCGTGATAGGCACCAATGTGCAAGCCTACGACGCCGATACAGATGCGGCCTGGACCGCCTGGACGCCGACGCTCACGGCAGGCTCGGGCACGGTGACGGGCGCGACGATCACGACCGTCGCGACTTACAAGACCATCGGCAAGACGGTGTTCTACAAATTCAAGACGACACTCACATCCATCGGGTCAGGCTCGCCGGCGGCCAACTTTCAGTTCAGCACGCCGTCGGCGCCCATCTCCGACTCCGCAGGGGCCGGCTACTACATCAACAGCGGTCACTCGATCTGCGCATCCGCCGGCACTGACAGCAAGGTGCAGTGTTTCAAATACGACGGATCGACGTTGTGGGTTAACGGCAACGTGTTCACGGTCGCCGGCTTCTACGAAATCGCCTAAGGGGCACAGATGCAGGACACACTAGACCGTATCGCAGCGACTTCCGCCGCAATGGAAGCTGAACTCGCCGCGATCGAGGCCGCCCGCGCGCAAGGCGTCCCGTTCTATGGCACGACCGTCACCATCGAGGTGATGAAGCGCCAGGTCATTGACTTATCGAATGCCGTGTCTGCCCTCGCCGCACAGGTGAACATCACATGAGTGACCCGATCCCGATGGTTCGCACCATCTGCCTCTATGCCGCGCTCGCGATCGCCGTGGTGTGCATTGGCAAGCTCCTCGGCCTCAACATCCCGATCCGCGCGGCCACGACCGAACTTGCCGCCGTCGGGATACTCTGCGCCCTGGTCGGCAGATGACCGAAACAGAACACTTGATCCGCCAGGCCGCGCGAGAACTTCAGATCCCCTTGGCCGATATCGCCGTTACATCCGCGGAGCCCGATCTGAAGACCATGGAAGTGGTAAACACCTACACCGTCCATTTCAACGATCGCCACGGCAATCCTGCTAAGGTCGAGATCAAAGACAACACGCCGTTTCCGGCCATCCATGCTGCCCTCAAGACCGCGTACAAGGCGAAAAAGAATGAAGCCTGACCCGATCACCGAATGCCTCGCACTGTACGCTACAGACCAGCTCGGCAAGGCCAAGCCGCAAACCTTGGAACAGTGGGCACGAGCGCTGCCGAACAAGGCGCCGCTGATCAAGTGGCACCAGAAGGTGGCGCGGAAGAATCAAACGTGAATCAAGTTCATTTGAATTCGTAATCAAAGAAATCAAAACGCATGGCTAGAGGCGGACCACGAAAGGGAGCGGGGCGGCGAAAGGGCCAAGTCAGCGAGCCGACTAAGCGCCGCATCGAGGTCGCTGAGAAGGCGTTGGCCGAAGGCCTCAACCCACTCGACTACATGCTGAGTATCCTTCGCGACGAATCCCAGCCGATGAAGGAACGGTTTGCGGCGGCGAAAGAGGCAGCGCCCTACGTCCATCCGCGCCTCGCCGCCGTCGAACACAGTGGCAACGCCGAGAAGCCGCTGTCGATCTCGGTGGTGTCCGGCGTGATCCGAGAGGATGCCGACGAGCATGTCAACGGCGACACGGTGAACCATTGATGACGAAGCAACACAGGCAGAAAGTTCGCGCCACGCTGTGGGACAGGTTCCACGACAAGATTTCACCGGAGCCTAATTCGGGTTGCTGGCTGTGGACTGGTGGAACACATGAATTTGGCTACGGAATTATCGGCCTAGGCCGTCGTGAGCAGGGCACAGAGAAGGCGCATCGTGTTGCGTTCAGCCTCTACCACGGTGATCCAACAGGCCACGTCATCATGCACGATTGCGACAACCCGTCGTGCGTCAATCCAGGCCATCTGCGAGCAGGAACACTGTCGGATAATGCAAAGGACTGCGCGGCCAAAAAGCGGAACTTTGTTCCCGACAACAGGGGCGAACGCGCGAAGTGGTCGAAGCTGACGGCTGCGGCAGTGGCAGACATACGCAAGCGCGAAATTGCAGGAACGGCATACGCCCGCCGTTACGGGGTTAGCAAAAGCGCGATCTACCAGATCTGGTCAGGCGATAATTGGGCACATGCATAAAGTCATCGATCTAGGCTACCGGGCCAGACGGCAGTTCTACCCCTATCATTCAAGGAAGCAGCGGTGGGCGTGTATTACCGCCCACCGCCGATAGGTGCCGGCAAAACCGTAGCCTGCGTCATGGACCTGATTGACGCTTCGCTACGCTGCCAACTGCCGAACCCGCGGCACGCCTACATTGCCCCGTACTACGCCCAAGCGAAGGATGTGGCTTGGTCTTACGTCAAACAGTACACGGCGCCAATTCCAGGCGTTGAAGCGCACGAGGCAGAGCTTCGCGTTGATCTTCCGGGCGGTAGGCGGATCAGGCTTTACGGTGCTGACAACTATGACCGCATGCGCGGCATCTATCTAGATGGCGTTATCCTAGATGAGTACGGCGACATGGACCCTAGGGCGTTCCCCGAGGCAATCCGGCCTGCGCTGTCTGATCGCAAGGGGTGGGCTACATTTATCGGCACGTCGAAGGGTCGTAATGACTTCTACACCGTCAATGAGCGCGCAAGGGCTAATCCTGATGAATGGTTCCACGCAGTATTGAAAGCATCTGAGACAGGGATTGTATCGGCAGAAGAACTAGCCGACGCGCGTACCATGATGGCGCCGGAGCAGTTCGAACAGGAATACGAGTGCTCATTTGATGCGGCCATCGTCGGCGCTTACTACGGGAAAGAAGTTTCGGCGCTTGAGGCACAGAAGCGCATTCGCAGCGTGCCATACGATCCGACGCTTGAGGTCTATACCGCTTGGGATTTGGGCCTCGATGACGCAACCGCGATCTGGTTTGCGCAGTGTGTCGGTAATGAGGTCCGCATAATCGATTATTACGAGGTCAACAACAAGGCGCTGTCCGAAGTTGCGAAGGTGCTCCGCGCGGACAAGCCTTATCTTTATGCCGCGCACTACCTGCCACACGATGCAGAGATACGCGAACTGATGACGGCTAAGAGCAGGCGCGAAAGCCTCGAGGGGCTTGGGATTAAGCCAATCGTCGTCGGCAAGCGGCAGAACGTCGAAGAAGGCATCAATGCCGCCCGCAACCTGCTTCCTCGCTGCGTTTTCGACGATACCAACTGCCGTCAGGGCGTCGAGGCGTTGAAGCAATACCGCCGCGAGTGGGACGACAAACTGAAGACCTTCCGCACGCGCCCGTTGCACGACTGGACTAGTCACGCTGCAGACGCGTTCCGCTACCTCGCCATGAACCTAGAGCCTATCGCCAAGGCGCAGGCCCTCACCTATCCGAAACGGAAATACGCTTGATCGACCGCACCGAAGCAAAAACCAAGCCCGTCGAAATGACCGATGAGCAATTGGCGCTGCTGCTCGAAGAGCAGAACCGGACGGCGGTAGGCTACAATTCTGATCAGGTCAGCAACGAGCAGGACGAGAATCTAGACCGCTACCTAGGCCTTCCCTACGGCGATGAAGAGGAAGGCGCGTCGAATGCGATGAGCATGGACGTTGCCGAAGTCGTAGATTGGGCGGTGCCGGACCTGCTGGAACCGTTTATTTCCGGTGATCGCATCGTTGAATTCGAGCCGTCTACTCAGGCAGACGAAGAATGGGTTGAGCAGGCCGCCGACCTCGCCAACTTCACGTTCTACAGCGATAACCCCGGCGTTTTGATTCTTCACGACGTGATCAAGACAGGCTGCATCCAGCGCCTTGGCGTGATCAAGACTGTCTGGGAAAACGAGAACAAGCGCACTGAGCACACGGCGACCGGTCTACCGATCATATCCGTGGACATGCTGCGACAAGATCCGAGCATTGAGATCATCGAGGTAACTGGCGAGCCCGTCGATCAGTCAATGCTTGACCCTGAAACGGCCCAGGCGTTCCTCGATGGGCAAGCATACACGGTTAAACTTGCGCGGACCAAGCGCGGCGGCTGCAACAAGCTCTATTCGGTGCCGCCAGAGCAGTTCAAACTATCGCAGCGCTCGTCAGACATGGAAACAGCCGACTACTGCTGCCACGAGACGGAAGTGCGGCGCCACCAGCTGCTAGATATGGATTTCGACCCTAAGCTTGTCGAAACCCTGAACGCCAACAAAGACCGCGACACGTCGCGTCAAGATCGTCGTTTTCCCGAAGAAACGCGGAGTGAGAATCAACCGCACAATCCGGGCAGCGACCTGCTTACACTATGCGAGGAATACTATCGCGTTGACGCGAACGGCGACGGCAAGGCCGAGCTAATCCAGGCGTTCCGGGTCGGAAAGACTATCCTGAGCCGCGAAGAAGTCGATGAGAACCCGTTTGACGCGTGGTCTGCTGATCGCGTGCCAAACCGCCTTATCGGCCTCGGGCTGGCCGACAAGGTAAAACAAACGCAAAAAATCAAGACACATTTGACGCGGCAAATGCTCGATAATGTCTATCTGTCGAACAATCCGCGCATCGAGGTGCCGGACGCCGCTGTTGGCGAAAACACGTTTGAGGACCTTCTAACATACCGCATCGGCGGCCTGATCCGCACCAAGGGCCAGGGCAACATGATGCGCCCGATTGAGACGCCAGATCGTAGCGCGACGGCACTGACCGCGATCCAATACATGGACATGGTTCGCGAGCAGCAGTCCGGCATCACGAAAAACGGCATGGCGCTGAACTCGGAAGCCATCGATCCGAAATCTGCGACCCAGACCCGCAAGGAAGACCGCAACGAGCAAGCCCGCAAACGGCTAATGACGCGCATGATCGCGGAAACTTTGCTGGTTCCGGTGTTTCGCAAGATTCTGAAGAACATCGTCAAGTATCAGGATTTCGAGCGGCAGCTAAAGTTGAATGGCAAGTGGGTCATGATGGACCCGCGCGGCTGGCACGCTGATTTGAAAGCCCGCGTTGCGACTGGCTTGGGACACGCCAACAAAGACGAGCAGCTTCAGGCGGCAATGGCGCTGCTCAATGTGCAGCGCGAGGCGAAGCTGCTTGGGCTGGCGACCGAAAAGCACATGTTCAAGGGGGCGGAGAAGTTCTGCCAGGCGCTTGGCTACAAACAGCCGGAAGAACTGTTCCTGAACCCGGATAGCGAAGAGGGCCAGCAGATCATGGCCGCCCGGCAGCAGCAGCCAGACCCGAAAATGATCGAGGTGCAGGGTAAGCAGCAGATCGCGCAAGCCCAGCTGCAGGCAAAGACGCAAATGGCCCAAGTCGATATGCAGGCCAAACAGCAAATCGCGTTGGCTGAGATGCGGTTCACCCAGGAAAAGCAATACCTCGAACAGCAAGCCAAGATGGCCTTCGACCAGGGCAAGGCGCAATCCGCTTTGCAAAGCGAGATGGTTAAACTCAACCTTCAGCACCAGCAGAAAATGCAGCAAATCGAGGCGGAAGCGCAGATCGCCCGCGAACAGATGGCCGCTGAATTCCAGTTGAGCCGTGAAGAGATGCAAATTGAAGCAGGCATCGCGCGGGAGAAAAACCAGTTGATGGCGAAGGCCAAGCCGAGCGTCGGTAACGGCGTGCGGATGGGGGGAACAGTCGGTTGAACGACGACAAATTGCGCGCCGCTGCCGAACGCGGTCGGCAGTTCGCTGCATGGTGCAACGGGGCTGATGGCCTGTTCGCGGTGTTTCAGGCAGTCGAGCGCGATTATCTCGAAACCCTTATGGGCTCCGACATCGCGGACCATCCGCTGAGAGAGAAAGCCTATCACCGGATCGCCGCGCTGCGTGATCTGCGGAGGGTGATGGATGTCGCCATCGCTGAGGGCAAGGGCGCTCAAGCGATGATCGAGAACATGAGCAAAACCATTGAGAAACGCAAAAAGGTGAGGGCATGAGCCTCGAAGATCAAACCACAATCGAACCCGAAGCCCCGGCAGCAGCGGAAGCGCCAGCCCAGGCAGCGCCGGCCGAAGCACCATCAACGCGCGAATCGCTAGCCGGCATTTTTGCTGAACAGCTTGCCGCGGAGCGTGCAGGATCATCAAAAGCAGCGCCGGCAGAAGCCGCAGCGCAGCAGACAGAATCCGAGCCCGATGAGGGCGCGGTAGCCGATCAGGACGGCACTGACCCGGATAGTGGAACGGAAACGTCCACCACGAATCCGATCGTCAACGCGCCTGTTGGCATGAGTGAGGAAGATCGGCAGCGTTTCGCCCAGCTATCTCCCGAGGTTCAGGCATGGGTGACGCAGCGAGAAAATCAGCGCCAGGCCGACTACACTCGGAAAACGCAGGAAGCCGCTGAACTGGCAAAATCGGCCAACGCCGAACGCCAAAAGCTCAACGGCCAGCTGCAACAGTATGACGCTTTCCTGTCCTCAATCACTCATCAGCGCATCGAGCCGCCGGACCCGAACCTGCAATACACGGACCTGGATGGATACCAACAGCAGCTAGGCCAGTACGTCACAGCAAAGCATCGGCAGGAACAAGCCGTTGCAGAGCAGCAGCGTGTAGCCAGCGAGCGTAAGCAGATCGAGCAGCAGCACTATTCGGAATTCGTAAAGTCCGAAACGCAAAAGCTCGTGGAGATCATGCCGGAGTATGGGGACGCCAAGAAAGCCCCAGAACTTCGCAAGGCAGTGATCGCCTACGCTGAGGAAAATGGATTCGCCGACGCCTTGGGCCGTGCCACCGCGCGGGAAATCAAGGTGCTCACACAATCCATGCGTTTCGAGGCGGCCCAGAAAGCTGCCAAGGCCGCCCCGCCTGTTGCTCAAGTTGCGCCGCGAATGACCAAGCCCAGCCCCGCACGGGCGCCGGGCAGGGGTACAGGCATCACCAGTGCCGTCCAAAACCTCACCAGCAACCCGTCACGCAATGCCCTAGCGGCTGCGTACCTTGCTGACATCAGATCGGAGCGATAAAAATGGCTACTATTACCAACTCTGCCGTAACCGCGAGCGCGGTCGGCATCCGCGAAGACCTTACCGACGCGATTCATCGCGTGGACGTTGAGGAGACGCCGATTGTTTCCATGCTCGGCACCGCGACGGCCAAAAACACGTTGCACGAGTGGCAGACCCGTGACCTCGGTACTGTGGACACGGCCAACGCCAAGCCGGAAGGCAACGAGACTGCACGCGCTGCTGTCACGCAGAACGTGCGGCGTTCGAATGTCTGTCAGATCAGCTCCAAGAACGCGACCGTTTCTGGCACGCTCGAAAGCGTGAACAAGGCCGGTCGTGACTCGGAAATGGCGCTTCAGATGGCCGACCGGACGATTGAGCTGCGCAAGGACATGGAAGCAATCATGTTCTGCACCAATCAGGCGTTCGTCAATTCTGGCACCCGAACTTGTCGTTCGTTCGAGGCATCGATTCGCACCAACGCATCGCGCGGCGTCGGCGGCGCGGCCCCGGCTGACCCGAACGTTACGCCGGGAACGACGGCAACGGACGGTACTCAGCGGGCTTTCACGGAAGAGATGCTGAAGACCGTGATGAAAACCGCGTTTGAAAACGGCGCACGACCGAAGAAGCTGGTCATGGGTGCGTCTGCCAAGATCACGGCAAGCGGTTTCACCGGCCGGACTGGTTCGACGATCGACATCAGCAAGAACGTCGCATCGGCGAACATCACCAAGTATGAAAGCGACTTCGGCACGCTCGACTTCATCCCGCACCCCTATCTTCGGTCGAGCGGTCGGACGGTGCTCGGCATCGACCCGGCCAACGTCAAGGTGGCCTATCTCCGCAAGTTCAAGTCGTTCCCGCTGGCGAAGATCGGTGACGCTGAGACGCGCGAGATCATCAGCGAGTACACCCTCGAAGTCTGCAACGAGAAAGCGCACTTCGTGATCGCGGATTTGACCACGCCGTAAGCGTGCGGCAACGCATTGAACCTTTGGGGCGGCCTGTCATGGGCCGCCCTTTTCTGAATCAATCGAGGTTGAGCATGAGCGACGAAGACGAAACCCCGTCCGACGACAAGCCGAAGCGCGGCCGACCGCCGAATCCAAAGATGGTCAAGGGCGTGATCTTGACTGATGGCGTGTGGAGTTCGCAGGGCGAACATCGGTTTAAGGACAAGGTTGAGGTGTCTGCTGAGGATGCTGACATCCTAGAAGCCGGCGGCCATTTCACGAGGTTCGACTGATGGAGATCGTCGGCAAGATCAGCGATTGGCAGCTGGCGGCAAAACGGCCCGGCTATGAGCGCTGGATGAGGCATAATCCAGCCACCGACGAAATCGAGATCAATGAACTGTGGTTCAATGAGAGGCCGCTTAAAGAGGCGGCGATTGAACGCGAACTAGCAAACAACCGCCGTGGCGATTTCACGCCACTGTGCGTCATCCCGAACAGTGAGCGCGCCCGCGCCATTCGTGAAGGCTGGGAAGCCGATGACGGCGCTTGGCGGCGCTGGATGAATGACATCGACAATCGCTATCTGCGCATCACCACGGGGGCCGTATGAGCGTTTTCGGCACGTTGGGCGATCTGCGACAGGCCGTTGCGGAAGAAGTCATGCGCGCGAACCATCGCGGGTTTGCTGAGGCATTCCCGCGCATGGTGAAATTTGCGGAAAACCGCATCGTCAACGGCTCTGCTCGTCCGTTTGAGACGCAGGCGTTTCGCGTGCCAGAGATGGAATCGACGATCGACCCGCTGATTTTCATTGATGGCGTTGCCGCAAAGCCGGCGGACCTGTTGGAGCCGATCCAGGTCACTTGGGACGGCGAAGGTGTGGTGCCTGCCATCACCATTGAGGGCAACAGCATCTATATCAGCCCGGCTGACACCGTCGATCTGGTGCTTACCTACTACGCGCGGCCGGCTGCATTGTCGGCGGATGACGATAGCAACGCAGTTCTGCTGGCCTATCCAGATCTTTATTTCCAGGCCGTTTTGATCGAAGCCTACGGCTACACGCGCGATGCGGAACGCAAAGCGGAAGCGTTGGCCGCGTTCGCCGCGGTGCTCGGTGGAATCCACCTCACGAGCTGGAAGCGCAAGGCCGGCGCCGCGCCGCTTTATCCGCGCATTCGTAATGCTTGGGTTCGAGCCTGATGAATCCCATTCCGTTCGGTGAGTGGACACCAGACACATCAAAGCTGTCTGGTGCTGTTGAGATTAGCGGATGCCTCAGTCAAGCCGGGCGCTATGCGCCGCTGCCTGATCTCGCACCTATGTCCGGTACTGCACTGGTCGATACCTGCATGGGGGGCATCGGTGTCTATTCATCGACTGGCGTTGCGACCGCGTTTTTAGGTGACCGCACGCGGCTTTACCGAGTGCAGAGCGGTGCCCCGGCCGATGTGTCCAAAGCCGGCGGCTATGCGGCTGACCGTGATTGGGCGTGGAAGTTCTGCCAGTTCGGCGACAACATCATTGGTGTAGCGCGGGGCGTTGCGCCTCAGGTGTTCCAACTCGGGTCATCGTCGCGGTTTGCTGACCTTGCCAACGCGCCGATGGGCGACACTGTGTTCCGCATCCGCCAGCATCTCTTTATCTGCGATGGGCGCACCGTCAACGTCTCGGGATTCAACGATAGCACCGCTTGGACGCCAGACCCGGCAACGCAGGCGTTTCAAAATACCATAGGCCAGGAAGCAGGCAGGATCGTCACCGGGTACGGTGGAGAGCAGGGCGCGATATTCCAAGAGCGCGGCATTGTGCGGTTGGCCTATCAGGGCGGCGCAGCGCCGTTTGTGTTCGATGAGGTCGAGGGCGGGCGCGGGGCTTGTTCGCCACACGCGGTCAGTCCATGGGGGCGCGTGGCGTTCGTAGCGGCTGAAGACGGATTTTATGTCTTCGACGGCCTGCAGGCGACCCCGATCGGTGCCAACAAGGTGGATCAGTGGTTCACGGATCGGCTCAACTATGCCTATCGAAGCCGGGTATGGAGCGCGATCGATGCCGCCAGAAAAACGTGGATGGTGGCATTCCCCGGTAATGGGTCAAGCGCCTGCAATACCGCGCTCATGTATTCTTGGGCCGACCAGCGATGGACATACGACATTATCGATACTCAATTCGGCTTCGAGTACCCCAAACCTGGGGTATCGGCAGACGATGCGGCTGCGATTACTGCGCTGTTCGGCACGGCGGCGGCGGATTCGATCAACGTCAGCGCTGATGCGGCGATCTGGCGTGACTCGCGCCGGCAATGGGCCGCCGTGAATTCGGGGCGCTATCTGTGCCAGTTCACCGGCCGCCCGCGTGCTGCGGTGCTGGAGACTGGCGTGTTCGAGCCGAACCCAGGTCGTAAGGTCTATATTTCCAGTTTTTCGCCAGTCATCGACGCCGAGCCAGCAACCATGACTGGTACCGTCAATGTGCGGTTGCAGCGGTTGGACGAGACGCCGATTGAGTCAGATAGCGCGGTGGTCAACGGCGAGGGTATGGCGGAGCTTCGGGCAGAAGGTCGTTACTTGTCGGCACGGGTCGAGATCGCGGCCGGCGCGACATGGACAGAGGCAACCGGAATTATCCCTGACGTGGCACCAGGGGGGCGCCGCTAATGGCAGCACTCGATACGGCGTCGGCATACACTTACCCTCGGTCGGCATCGCCGAATGATCTTTATACGAGCCTGCGCACGCTGGTCGATCAGATGCGGCGCGTGCGGGCAGAGGACTATACGCAAGCGCAGCAGCTTGAAGACGTGGCAGCAGAGATCGGCGCCGACCTGAAAGCGCAAATAGAATCCGGCAATTTGTCGCCAGATGCCGCTTTTGACCTGATGATTTCCGCTATCAGTGCTTCGATTTTCGGGCCTGCTACGGCATCGGCCAACGCGGCATGGGCACAAGCTAACGCGCTGATGGCGTCACGCCTCAAGACTGCGCTGCAATCCTACGTTCAGACGGCATCGCTCAATGTCGAGCAGACCATTCGCCAGAGCGAGACAGAAAGCCTCGCCAGCGAGATCACGACGCTTACGGCAAGCCTTGGCACGACAAACGCGGCGATAACTACCGAAGCCACGGCGCGAGTGAACGGCGACAGCGCTAACGCGGCGCTGATCAGCACGGTTCAGACGCAGGCTAACGGCAACTCTGCCGCGATCACGACAGTTCAGTCGTCGATTGACGGCATAGAGGCCCGCTGGGGCGTCGTGATCAACCTCAACGGCCAAGTGACGGGGCTCGTTCAGCTGGACGGAACGGCATCGGGCAGCGTGTTCACTGTCGTCGCTGATAAATTCATTGTTGCGCACCCTTCAAGCCCAGCAACTACGATTGCCGCGTTTGTGATTGGTCTGGTAAATGGCGTTTCGACCATCGGCATCAACGGCAATCTGTTGGTTGATGGGTCGATCCTGGCGCGCACCATCGCAGCCGGGGCCATCACTACGAACAAACTCGCGGCTGGCGCGGTGACTGCCAACGAAATCGCCGCTGGGGCGATCACGGCAGTTCAGCTTGCGGCTGATAGCGTTACCGCCACGCAGATTGCTGCCGGAGCAGTTACAGCCACGGAGCTAGCGGCCGGCGCTGTCACTGCTGGCAAGATCGCTGCTGGCTCTATCACCGCGGCTGAATTGGCGGCTGACAGCGTGACTGCAAGCCAGATTGCGGCTGGTGCCGTGACGGCTACGGAGCTTGCTGCGGGTGCTGTCACGGCTGGTAAAATCGCCGCTGGCAGCGTCACTGCCACGGAGCTATACGTTACCTCTCTTGACGCCGTGTCGGCTGTGCTAGGAAATCTGACGGCCGGCACCGTCACGTCGCCTGATGGAAAATTGTTTATCTCGTCTGTTTCTGGCCTCACAGAGATCAGAATTAGCAGCTGATGCCAACGCACTTCCATGTGTCATCCGCACATCTAGCGCTAGCGGTTTACAACGATGCCAGCCCGACAGGGAATGCGTTGCTGTTGTCTAATCCTTCCGCGTACCTGGCTTCGATCAAGCTGCACTCGTCACTCGATTACCCAAAAATTATATCTGTTACCACAGGAACACTTAGCTTCCCCGCAGTGGCGTTAAATACGCGCCGCAACGTGACGACAACGCTTTACGCGCACGGCCGACCGGGCATCCCGCTAATTTTTGGACAGATGACTGTTGCGGGTGTGACAATCGCGTGGGCTGGATCTGTACCGATACAGGTTGACGACACTAGCAGTAGCCCCGGTGGCTTCCACGGCTTCCCGCGCACCGTCGCGCTTGGGGCTGACGGTACAAACATAATCGCCCATGAAAACGGGATAGGCCGCAACACGGGCATCCCACTAGTGGCGACCAGCGTTGATTGGGCGGTATATATAACCGACGTGTTGCTATGATAATATTCCGAGCGACCGCAACAGAGGTGTCCGTGCGCGATGGCGCATTCTCTACACAGTACAGGTACATTCGCGAACGCGCCTCTGGCACTTGGGGGCTAGTGGCTGGCGCGACGTGCGCGGCCAACGTGCAAAATGCTGGACATTTTGGAGATGCTGCCGTGAGGCCGGCGATATACTGGCGTTTCGAGTGCGGCGCTTATGTTTGCGAGAAGCCGCGCGCTACCACATGGACCAATAACGCCGGAACGCTTATTTCGCAAACGCTAGTGGCGCCCGTGGTGACGGGTAGCGTCACCGAAGTTGCTGCACCGTGAGCGATCTATTCCGCGCATTCGGCGGCGGGTTCACGATTGGCGATAGCAGTGGCCGCCTGATTTTCGACAGCAGCGAGCGGATGTTTCATGTGACTGATACCGTTGTTGGATCAGTCAGCTTTCCGCAGCGCAACAGCGGCATTAATACGAATTTTGACCTGTCAACAACGCACGTTTTGGCCTCTTGTCACTCAATGGCGACCCATTTGGTTGGGGCTTTCCGCATCACTTTTCCAGGCGTTAGCAACGTGGCCGGCACGCCGGGGTTCGGGTGGTTCGCTGCTGGCGGCACGTATGTTCATTGGTTTGACGGAACAACCATGACCTCGGCCGGATGGGCGAATAATCCGAACCTGTTGAGCGAGCTTAGCGTGTGGGTGCAATACACGCCGCGGGTGGCGGGGGGGCAAGTGCTGCTAGACGAGTTCATCCGTATATTCGGGTACACGTCCGGCGGCATAGGAAGCGCCTACATCTTGCACCCGTTCAACTTGGAATACCACTTCAAAGCAGGGCTTTTTACCATATGACACAGTTTGTTAGCCTCGGTGGCATGACTGCAGATCACATCAATCAAAAAACCCACGTCGCCGTGCAGGTGTGGGAGATCGTAGCCGGCGGATTAAAACGGCGGCTAAATACTTATGAGCTGACGTTCGACGGCGCGTTGCTCGATATCAATATCATCAAACCTGCTGTGCGGGATAAGTTGGTGGCTGCAGGCGTTGTTGCCGCCGACGTTGATGTTCTGACGCAGGCCGAATCTAGGCAGTGATTACCCTAGTTCCCGTGCTTTCCGGATACGCCCGCCCGCTCTGGCCCCAGATCGAGGCATGGATTGCGAGCGCGACAAAGGAGGCCGGCGACTGGTGGTCACCTGACGATGTGCTGGCCGGGATCGAGCGCGGGGCACTGACGGCATGGGTGCTTGCTGATGATGCCCGTCTGTGGGGTGTGGTGGTGAGTGAGATAGAGACCGCTGCCCGGCACAAAATCGGGGTGATTGCGCTCTGTGCAGGTGAAGAACAGTCGAAATGGCTGCACCTGCTTCCTGAAATCGAGGATTGGGCACGGGATCAGGGGTGCTCTGAAATGATGGTCAAAGGGCGTGGCGGCTGGGTCCGCCGGTTGAGATCGCACGGCTACGGCGAGCGCTATGTCGCTATCGGAAAGGATTTGCAATGAGCTTCGGCAGCAAACAGACGCAGGCGAAAAACGAGGCCACAAATCAGGCGACGACTGGATTCAATAACCAGACCGTTGACGGCAGCAACAGCACCAGCTTTGGCAACTTCGGCGGCACGAACGCGACCAGCGGATTCGCCAATAGCAGCCTTCAGACCCGCGACCCGTATGCGGCGGCAAAGCCGGGGTTGGATTTGGCCGCGGCTTCCGCACGGTCGTATTTGGCAGACCCAACGGCGGCACAGGCTTATGGTGGTCCCCGCGTGGCAGGTATGAGCGGCATGACCGCTGCTGGCCTCGGCGGCATGTTTGGTCAGCAGGGCGCGTCGAACTCTATGGGGTATCTCAACGACGTGATCGGCGGCAAATACCTAGCTGCTGACAACCCGTATTTGTCACAGCTGACTGACAGCATCAAATCGCAGGTTATGCCGGGGATCAATTCGCAGTTCTCGGCGGCCGGCATGAGCGGAAGCACACTGCACCAAGGCTCGCTTGCGCGCGGCATGTCTGACGCTCTCGCACAGCCGCTATTCAATCAATACAACAATGAGCGCAATCAGCAGATGCAGGCGGCGGGCATGCTGCCCGGCATCGATACGGCGGCACAGCAAGCGCGCGTGGCAGCAGGCCAGACGGCTGAGGGCTATGACCAGCGCAACTACGATGCTCAAAAAGCGGCATACGACGAAGCGCAGGCGCGACGGGCGCAACAGTTGCAACTCGGGTCTGGTGTGCTGAGCCAGATCGGCGGCGTCGGCGGCACAACGGCGGCGGATCAGTCCGGCTACACGGATAACTCTCAAACTCAATTTAACGGTGGCACGCAGGAAGGGACCAATCAGGCGAACACCACCGGGCAGACTTCTGGAACAATGCAAGGCACGACGAACGGCACGACGACGACGAGCCAGAACCCAGGGCTAGGACAGACGTTGCTCGGTGCCGGCATGCTGGGGACAAGCCTGCTCACGGGCGGCGCATTGGGCGGGGTTGGCAGCTTGCTGGGGGGGATTGGAAGCTCTGCAAGTGGCGGCATGTTCGGCAATTCTGGCTTGTGGGCTCCGAGCAATCCATACCCAACACCGACCGCATACGGCTTCGCCCGCAACGTCTAAGGAGCATTCGACATGGCAGAACCGGGCTTTTTCGGATCACTCGCAAACACGATGCAATCGCCCCTGTTCCTAGGCGGCGTCGGGCTGTTGAGCGGCGGCGGCATGCAGGGCATGAGCCAGGGCATACAGACGGGCATCTTGGGCCAGCGGCAGCAGT
>OFRF01000179.1_pt1 | contig 17735 bp, 29 predicted proteins | sample 1543081 | NCBI WGS metagenome assembly OFRF01 (sample SAMN07774232, study PRJEB24372) | wastewater metagenome
CCGTGGTGCCGTCGGCAGTTTTTGGAGAGGGACGACAGATCGAAGAACCGGCGGGGCTTGCTGACTTCCTGGCTTCTCGTGTCCCGCAGGGCGCGAAGTCGGAAACCGTCGCATTCCGTCGGAACGCCAAGGGGGAAGAGGAAACCCTCTGGACGTGGAACAACGAGTGGCCCACCGAGCACGACCTCGGCGGGAAGTTCGGCGGCGGGAAATACCGCGTCGTGACGACCATTCTAGGAACCGGCGCAAAGAAGGCGCCGAAGCATGAATGGTCGTTCATCCTTCCCGCGTACCCGTGGGACTCCCTGGCCGCGGCGAACCGCGCGAAGGAAGAGGCGGAGGCAAGGAACCGAGCCGTCGCAGCCATCCCCGCGGGCGGGTCTCCGGACTTCCGCTCGAAGCTCGAGGAAATGGCCCTTCTCCGGCAGGTCATGGCCGAGCCGCCCCGGCCGTCCTTCTTCGAGACGGACGCGGGAAAGATCGTCGGAACGGTCATCGCGGCCGCGCTCCCGAAGCTGCTTGAACGCCTCATTTCCCCAGCGGCACCCGCCAACCAGAAAGACCCGTCCGAAATCTTCCGGGAGAATCTCAACATGACTTCGCAACTTCTGAGCCTGCACAAGGACGCCCGGGAAATCATGCAGCCCGCGGGCGCCGAATCCGAGCCCGAGGCGCCGTCCTGGATGGCGCAGGCCGTTTCCCTCCTAAACGACCTTGCGCCGATGATTTCGGGACTTCTCACGGCGCCGGCGATGGTCCGGGCGCCGATGGTCCGGCGAGCCCAGGCCGCCCCCGAGGTGCAGGCAGCGCAGACCGGAACACCCTTCGAGCGGCAGACCTTGGCAGACGAAGCGGTCCGGGTCTACGGTGTCGAGGGCGCGCGGACCCTGTTCGCAGAGCTCAAGATTCCCGCGGACGGCGTGGAGTTCCGAGCCCAGGAGCCGGAAGAGGCCCAAGGATAGCCCGGGCGCGCTTCGGCGCGTCCTGGCCGGCGTGGTGGGTTCTCCCTTTCGAGCCACGCCGGCCAAACCTCGCCCCGAGTGGGCATTACCGGAAAGGGGCGAGAGACGAGGGGAAACCCGAGTCAAGGGCAGGAGTCGCGGGGCTCCTGCCCTTTTTCGTGCGCTTCCTCGTGCATCCGCAACCCTTCCCGGGCATGGTGCAGCAGTACCAAGACGGTATCGACGGCCAACGCCCCCCGGTGACACTCGGCACAGATTCGCAAGATCGGCCGGCCCATCCGTTCCCGATCCGGAACGGCCGCCGGACGCTTGCCGCATCGTTCACACTTGCGCGGCATCGTCGGAAACCTTTACGACTTTTGGAGACTTGACAAGTTTCGTCATATAACTGACGCTGATTTCCCTTTCAAAAGAGAATACAGCGGAACACCTTCCGCATTCGTGTTCCTCTTCGGCTTCTCCGTGTTCATGGGAATTTGGATCTTCATAGCCACAAAATGGGCATTCCATCATCGAATCGGAATAAACCTCTTCGTCGCCCTTGTCCTCTGCGTTTATTTCTTTGATTCCCGAAAAATCAAAATTCGTAGTGAATGCGACGGCATAGCGTTTCCCGTTGTGCTCAATCACGTCTCCGAGGTCCAACTCTTCGCACTCGAAAAGGATTTCCGCGTCTTTATAGTCGTTTCCCTTTAGAAATGCTTTCTGTATTGGATAGATTCCGTATTTCATCGCTTGCACCTCACTGTTTCAAAGTAGGACAGATCCGGCAGCACTTCCGCGGACCGGATCCCGTACCGGGCCAGCTCCAGCGGTGCGCAGCCGTCCAGCGGGAACGAGTGTTCCAGATCGCACGGACCAAGGGACAGGACGGCGAAGCCTTCCACGAGGCCGGGAACGTCGCGCAGGACCGACGAGACACCGAATCGCAGCACAGCGCCGGAATACTTCTCGACCTGCGGGCACCACTCCAGGAGTTCCAGCACGTCCCCCGGCTCGAACCGGGCGCGGTCCTCCTGGCGCAGCTCGAACGCCTTTTCCCCGCGGAGGATCGCACCGACGAACCGCGGCCAGATTTTGCGGGCATGGTTTCGAGGAATCAACATTCGATCATCTCCCATTCGTAAGCGTCGCCACGGTGAAGCACGACAGGAAGATTCAAAAGGATTTCGCAATCCCAAAGAATCAAATCCCTTTTCTTTTTGATCCAAAAGCCTGCTGCGCTTTTCTCATAAAGCAGAACGTCGGAATAAACTTCCCTTGTAAAGCCCGAGTATACATCCTTTCTATACGGAATACCCATTTTCAATTCCGACAGAACCCGAACATTCAAGGCCGGAACCGCAGACGCATAGCGTTGCGGCTTTCTATTTTGCGGCGTTAAGATGTGCAGAAACATTTATTCCCCCTTCGATTCTGCGGTTTCGATTGTGGAACGAACGAATCCTTCATGCGGAATCGTTGCTTCTTTGGCTTCCACGAGATCCAGCACGGCGCGCCGAATCTGTTTGAAGTCGGACGCGGCCCCCTTGGCGTAGTCCGGAAGCTCCTTCGTTCCAAACGCAGGCATCGGCCCGCGCTCCTGCTTCGTCCACTCCCTGGCGATGGCCTCGACCCGGACCGTACAGCCCAGGCAACGAGAGAGAACGAACTCCCGAAGGTACTTCGGGGTTCTGACTTTCTTGGACATGGTTTCCCCTTCTGCTACTTGTCGAGCCCCGCGAACTGGCGCGACCACTTCCAGGCGGCGCGAGCATCGAAGCCCATTTCCCAGGCCACGCGGGCAGCTTCCAGCCGACGGCGGACCGTTTCCCCTTCTGCCTGCCACCACGCCCCGAAGAGCGCGCCCACGAGGGCGACGGAGCCCGTCAACAGATCGGACCACGGCGAGGGGAGGAAGACGGTAAGCGCGAACATGAGCGCCATCCAAAGCACCAGCGCGCCCACCTTGCAGCGGGTCGAGCTGGCGAGGAAGTCGCCCAAGATGATGAACAGGGCGACGAACACGTTCAACCCTTCCCGTTCCCGAAGATGTGCAGCCCGGTTCCGACGGCAACCCGGCCCGACTCTTCGCCAAATGCTGGCTGCCCGTCCAAAGGAACCGGCGCGTCCTCCCAGGAGAGGGAAACGCCGGGCGTTCCAGAAAGTGGGATCACCACGCCGGCCGATGGCAGAAGCGCCGGAATCTTGTTCAGGGGTTGCGCAGGATCGACCACGGCGGCGAAGATCGCGGCCGACTCGGGAACGCAGGCGCGAACCTTGCCTTCATGGCGGACGATGGCCCAGCGCATCACGCCACCGTTCCGCGGTGGTCGATACGGTACCCGGGGAACTGCTCGCGCAGCTCTTCGAGGGTCGCACCCTTCGAGAGGGCGAACTCGTAGAACCGGCGCTCCAACACGTGGCGGCCGTTCTCTGCCCAGGCGAGCCGGGTCTCGAGGTTGGCGACCTGCCCGCGGAGCTCGGACTCCGACGCGGCCAGCTCGCGGCCGTACTCCAGGGCGGCGGCCTCCCGCTGCTCGGCGCCGGCCTTGCCCACCAAGGCCAGATCGCGGGATTCCTCGGCCTGCTGACGGTACCCGTCCACCTGCTGGAGTTTCAAGTCGGAAGCCTTCAAGAAGGTTTCGAGCTTCGCGGCCCGCTCCTTCCATTCGCCCAGACTCTTCCAGTTGTCGGCCGCGACCTGCTTCGCGATCTCGCATTCCTTCACGAGTGCCCGGAACGCGGCCGCCAATTCCTTGTAGCTGCTCGGGATCTTCTTCCAGCCCGTGGCGGTCGTCGCGACCGTGGGCGCCTTCTTGCTCGACATGCGGATTCCCTTTCGAGGAACGGCCGAACGCCGGCCGCCCTCGGAATATATCCTTTTCGTTCGCCTAACGCAAGACCTTTTCGCGCTGGAGTTTCGACAAGGCCGCGGCGGGATGGACGGCCCACACGCGCAAGGCCAGATCGCGGCGGATGGTCTGGCCCGCGTCCCGCATCTGTGCCACCGATCGGGCGGCGAAGGCGTTCCGCTTGCGGATCCATTCCGGCGAGAGGTTCGCCGGGTCGAATCCGGCATCCTTCCACGCTCTCCAGAACCCGCCCGGCGCCATCGCGACGGCCGACACGGCCGCGCGGGACGCGGCGAGGTGCAGCTCGCCCCACTGCTCGGGCGTGAGCCGAAGCCACGGCCACGGGCCGGGGCCTTCCCCTGCGGCTGCGACGGCCCAGGCCGGCGCCGGATCCTTCGGCGGGTTCTGGTGGAGGGTCGTTTCCCTGCCAAGGCCGCCGAATAGTGCCCCCTGGCCCTCGAGGGCTTCGAGGTAGTGCGCGTCTGCCATCGCAAGGGCGGACGGATCCTCAACGCGGCGCCGGAAACGGACTTCCACGCCTCCGGGATACCTGACGACGGTTCCCGCCTTGCCGTGGCGCACCATGCCCCGCGGCGGGTTCTTGCGCAAGAGGCGACGATCCACGCGGAGGAGGAGCACGGCCCCCGGGTCCACGTCGTCCGAAGCTCCGAACAGGCTTTCCCCCGGGCCGGTGCGCAGGGCGTCGGCGACGTACTCGCGCAGATAGTCGGCCATCGCTTCGGCCGGCGCAGCACGGCCGGCAGCCTTCACGATTGCCACGCCCAGCGCCCAGGCGAGGGAATCGGCCAGCGGCGCCGCATCCTTCGGCATGTCGCCCAGGTCGAGCCCCCCTTGTGTCTCCTCGTCGCGCAGGGCGGCCCGCATCTTCGCGAGGCTCTTTCCATCCATGCGGCGGAACCACTCGAACGCCCGCGGCAGGCGAGGCAGAAGGCGCCAACCTTCGGCGATCTCCGGCGGCCTGCTGCTGGCGGCGCTCTCCAGGCTCCAGACGGCCGGCAGCATGCCCAGGAGAACCGGCACGAGATCGGGACGCCCGCTCGGGTCGTAGGCTGCGGCCACAACGTCCGCGGGGATCCCTTGCAACATGACCGCTTCGACCAGGGCGGCGGCCTGCGCCGACTGGTTGTTGATCGCGGCCGCCTTCGCCGGGTCCATCTTCGCGAGGATCTTCCGCCACGTCTCGGGGTTGTCGGCGATCCAGTCCCCGACGGTCTCGGGCGTCACGGGTCGCGCGAACTGGAAGCGACCCAGGGCGAGCGGCGTCTCGATGCCCAGCGCGCGGCCAACGTGGACGGCCTTTTCCAGGTCCGACAGACCGGCCGAGGCCGTGCCCTGGCTTGCTCCGGCGAGGGCTACGGCCTGCTCCACCGGCGCGCCGTCCTTCCCTCCCAGCACCCGCACGGCGAGGAACCGCTCGTCCCGGTCCAGCTCGTCCAGCTTCGCGGCCATGTTCCAGCGGGAAGCGACGGCGGAAAGGTACTGTTCCCACGCCTCGGATTCCGTCTCGAACGCGAGAATCGCGGCCATGGTCCGGCCGTTCCCGGACACCACGAGGAAGGCCTCGGAACGCTCCCCGGTCCCTCTCCAGACCACCGGCGCGGAATCGGCAGGCGTCGAGCTCGCGAGCATGAGCCGGCGAGCATCCAGGCCGGCGGCCAACTTCTGGACCTGCGAACGACTCGCGACGGCTTCCCGGTTTCGGCCTTGCAGCTCGGGCAGGTAGAACCGCGTCGGGCGGCCCGTCTTCGGATCGTTGCTCGGGATGATCCGAGACAGAGGCACCAGAGCCCAGCGGAACGGATAGAGCCGGCCCTCCGAGTCCTCAAGCATCCCGGACGGTCCCCAGGCCAGCACCCCGCCCGCGGCGTCCCGCTTCTCCGGCTTCACGACGGACCACCCGCCACGCTCGCCAACGGCCGCGGCACCGGTCCCGGTCGGATTCTTGCGGACCTTGCGCACCACGGCACCGGCGGCCCGCTTCGCCCCGCGGCCGGCCTTGGATGCCATCCGCACGGCTTCGCGGACTATCAAGGCCTCGGGAGAGACCAGGGCGAGGGCTACGTCGTCGGGGTTGACTCGCTCGCCAACCTTCACGACGACCCACTCGCGGGCGTGGTTCATGTACCGCCCGCCCTTGGAAAGGGCGGCGGCGATCTTTTCGCGGCTCATCTTCGAGACGTTCACGGGAAAACCTCCAGGGATCCGCCATTCCTGGCGGCGTGTTCGCGCGCGGCCTGCACATCCTCGGGCTTCCGCGCGTTCCAGTAGGCGCCGCCACCCATCCGGACGGCGCGCCACATGATCCAGGACCGAACCGACGAGACCCCGCAGGCCCGCAGGGCTTCGCGGAAAAGAGCGTCGGCCCGCTCTCGGCTGCAAAATTGGACGCAATAGGCGTAGTCGTGGAGCACCGCGGCACGATTGGAGCGAGCCCAGGCGGGATAGACCCCCCACAGGACGCGCGGGATTGAGGCCGCATCGCAGCGGAAGCCCACCGGGCACCAGATCGCGAAGGCAGCCGGCCCGGCGGGCTGGTAGCCCAGGCGGGCAAGGAGTTCGACCGCGGGCCGGTCGCTGCGGGACTCGTGGCCCGTGAGGTCGCGGACATCGAGATCCGAGAGCCACACACCCCCGCCCGGATAGGTTTTCGGACTCACGCCGCGGCCCTCTGCCCGAATAGCCCGGACATGAGCGCCCGCCGGTTCGCGTCCCGCTCTTCCGCCGTCAGGCTCGCGCCGGCCGTCCTGGCAGCCTGCAAGGTCCGAACGCCTTCCGCCCGCCTCGCGTTGTCCGCTGCCCGCTCCTTCGCCCTCTTGGCTGCCTCCTGGCCCTCCCTCGAGGATTCCCAGACCGTCGCGCAGACCGCGGCGAACGCCTTCCAGTCCCGGATTTTGCCCCCCCGGCTCTTCCTCCAGCCAGCGGCGGCGGCCGAATGGTAGGCCCTGGCGATGTCGTCGGCGCTCCAGGTCGTCCAGGTCGCCCGGCAGTAGGTCGCCCATTCCTCGGCCGTCGGTCGTTCGCTGCTGCATTGCTCCCCCCCCTGCTCCAAAGAGTGCGCGCGGGCCGCCGCTTCGGCGGCCGGTTGCTGGTCGCGTTGTTGCTCGTGGTGCGTTTCGCTTCCCCCCTGCACCCCCCTTTCGCTCTCCTTCTCTGTTTCTTCCGTAGGAAGAACAACAGAGATTCTAGAGGAAGTGTCCGTTTGGGACATTTCCGGAACTGTACCTTCCGGACGTTTCCGAAGTGCCCGTTTGGGACTTTTCGGAACCCCTCGAGGGGCAGGCCTCGGACCCTCTTCGAGGTGCGAGCGGACCAGCTCGTCCAGTGCTCGGACGTTCACCAAATAGGCCAACGCATTCCCGGGAGCGGCTACCCCTCCGGCGCGTCGGTCGGCGATGATCCCGAGGCCATCCCAGAACCGGCGGGCGCGCTCCTGCTCCTTCCGGCCTAGTAGGGTCGCGTCGTACCACTCGGCCGCGGGGCAGATCCAGGGGGCACCCTCCCCGGCCTGTCTCTGGCGCTCCAGCGCGTGGGACATCCAGAGGGCCGCCACGGCGTCCGATCCGGGAATCCTGCCCAGGATCGGGAGAAACGAGATAGGACGCGCCCACAGGTCCAGAATCGAAAAGAGAGGCCGCCGGGGCCGTCGTGCTGCTGCTCGCGTCATGCTTGAACCTCACTGCCCAGGGCGGCCAAGATAGCGGAATGGCGGAACCCGCCCTTCCGGAGTTTGGGGAAGCCGGCAGCATCGAAGCGCCGGCGAATGATGGACCAGAGGCCGCGGACATCCAAGCGAGTCCAGCGGATCCGCTGCGCTCCTCCGCTTCGGTGCCCGACGAACAGGGCGCGCAGCCCTTCCGCCTCGGGACGTTCGGCGATCCAGGCGCGCAAGGCGCCGGCAACCTCTGGCAGGGCTACAACAGGCGCGGAACGCCGCGGTAGGTGAAGGCGCCCGGAAGACGAGTCGAAGCTCGCCACGTCCAGGGCTGCCACGTCCACGAGGGGGATTCCCCACCCGACGACCAACCACAAAACGGCCCGGTCCCTGGCGTCTCTCCATTCGTTGCCGTCGATTCGCGCCACGAAAGCCCGCGCGGCCCGCATCGAGAGCGCATCCTCGGGCGGCCTCTCGGCCTCGGCACGGCGCCGCGGGAATTGCGGAATCCACGTCGCGGCGCCGGCAGCGTAGAGCAGCCGGAAGGCCTGCAAAACGGCCATGCGGCGCGCTTTGAGAGTCCGCGGACCGTTGCCGCGGATCTCATGGAGCCACGTTTCCCAGGCCACGAGGCGGGCCATTCCGTCCGCCTGCGTCATGCTGGCGACATGGAGAACGGCGTCGAGCGGGTCGGGGATCTCGAGCCAACGGCAAAGCCACGAGAGGCCGTCCGAATAGACGGCCCGCGTTCGTTCGCTGAACGACTGAGCCCACACGGTCCAGGCGTTCCGCAAGCCGGAATCACCCTCGAAGGGGTTTCCGCCGGCGAGGTGCAACCCTGGCAGCATAGACGAAAGAGCGGCACCTCCAGGCGCCGCCCCTTCGCTTTCGATGTACCGCGGGACGCTCATTTCCCAGGCCGAAGAAGGCGTTTTTTCACCATCTCAAAGGCGAGTTTCCCGCCCTCTGCGATCAAGGGGCCATGATCGCGCAAGAGCTGTTCGAGCGCGTCGGTTTTCGGCTTGCGTGGCGCCTCGTCCTCGTCCTCTTCGAACTCTCCGGACAAGATTTGTCGAACCAACGTTTCAAAACCTTCTAGACCCGGCTTCAAACCAGACTCGGACAAAATCTGTTCGAGCTGTTCGCTTTCCTCGTTGGTCAACGAAACGGACCAAACGACGGAAACCTCCTGCCCCTTCACCACCAGCGCCCACCGTCGAAGGGGCCGGGGATCATGGCTGCGGATCCTTGCTCGCGGGCATTTCGCCGGCCTCGGGATCCTCGCTTCCGAACGCGCGGAAGGGTACGCCGTGGGCCTGCGAAAGAACCTCGACAAGGCGCTCCACGGCGCCGGCGATGCGTTCCGCGGATTCCGCTTGACGCATGGCGCTTTCGGCGAGTACCGTTCCAATGGGGAGAAATTCCGGGCCGTCCTCGCCCTCGATCTCCACAAATACGAAGGGATCCGGATTTTTCGATCCGCTTCGCTCTTCGGGGTTGATTTTCTGCGGAAGTGGCTTATTCATGAATCTTATATCCCTTTCGTCTATTGTATAGAGGGAAAGCCCATTTCCCCCGATTTTATCGGCCTTTCAGGACGGAAAGCCCTTGCAAGGCGACTTCGGGGAAGATAGGTTCTAGTCGTGAAATCCACAAGGGAAAAGCTGTTCAAGGTCGAGCAGACCGGGGAACAAATTGGCAGGCTTGCCCGCCAATACTGGCAGGATATGGCGGATCTCGTTTCGCTGACGCCTCCGGAATTGTTCTCCTATGTCCAGGCCATCCCGTACCGGCGCGACCCTCCAGGCGTCGAGCTGGTGCAAAGGCCGCTCTATCTTCGATTGGAGGCCGCCCGCGGCGCCGATTGCGACGACCGCGCAACGGCCGTTGCGGCTTGGGCCATCGCTTCGGGCTATCCCTGGCGCGTCGTCGCTGTCTCGCGTCGGCCCGATCTTCGCTTGCATCACGTCTTCACCGAGGTTCGCCTCGGCGCGACGTGGGTACCCATTGACCCCACCTATCCCACAAGCAGCTACGGACGCCCGGAAAACTGGAGCGCCCGCAAAACCCTAGCGGAGGGCTGAAAAATGGCCGTTCTCGAAACTCTCGAAGGTGACAACATGGAACCGGAAATCCTCTGCGTGGGAGGCTTCCCGAACATGGCCCGCGCGTCTCTCAAGGCGTGGGAACCGTCCATGGCCGACGTTCTGAACCGCAAGCCCAGGCGGCCCGGTCTGATTTCCGGAATCCCCGCGAAGCTGCGCGCAACGGCCGCCAACAAGGCAACCGCGACCCGGCGCCCGGTGCGTCGGATCCCCGCTCGAGGCGCCGCCGGTGCCCGGCCGTGGGGCGGAGCTTCGGGCCGTTTCGTCATGGTCGGCGACGAGTTCGACCCGGAAAGCCTGGAAGGCTGGTTGACCGATCTCAAGAAGGGAGCCGGAAAGGTCGTTTCGTCCGTTGGTTCCGCTGGTTCCGCCATCGTGCGCCCCGTGGCGTCCGTGGGCTTGAACGTCTTCCGCTCCGTCGCGAAACCTCTTGGAACGACCGTCGGAACGGCTGTCGGTGCGGCCTTCGGAACGTCGCAGATGGGCGCCGGAACCGAGGGAATGCTCGGGAACATGGCGTCCATGTTCGGAATCGGTGGAGGCAGCGCCGCCCCCGGACCGGATGGAATGCCCGCGGCCATGCCTTCCAGCGGCGGCGGAATCCCCCCGATCTACTTGATCGGCGGCGGCGCTCTCCTTCTGGTCCTCCTGCTCAAGAAGTAAGGGGGACGCCTTGAACGTCTTCGTCGGCGAGCCCATGAGCGAGGAAGAAAAGCGCGCCCGCGCGGCCGGTGCGGCTGCGGCCGGTGCGGCTGCTGCTGCTGCGGCCCGCTCGGCTGCTGCTTCTGCCCAGGAACGCGCCGCGGCTGCTGGACGTGCCCAGGGAATGGCCTCGGGAGAGGCCGCCCGCGTGGCATCCGCCCAGGCCGTGGCCGCTGCCCGTGCGCCTGAATCCTCGTTCCCGAAATGGCTCCTTCCCGTCGGTCTCGGCGGGGTGGTGCTGGTCTTCCTCATGCGTGGAGGGTCGAAGAATGCCAAGCCTCGGGGATAAGATCAAAGCCGAAGCCATCGCCGGCGGTCTCGGCGAGCTGTTCGGCCGAAAGCCAATGGTCTACGAGTCCGGCGGCCGAATGGTCGTCGGATGGAGGGATACGGACGTTCCCACCGTTTCGGCGATGGTGGAACGGAATTTCAAACGCCTTGCGGACCAGCCCCCCGGGCCGGTGCAAGTCGATCTCGCGCCCGTCCTCGTTCCCGTGGCTGCCAAGCTCTACGGAACGAAAGGGCTCCTCGTGTCCGGCGGTCTGATCGCCTTGGGGGTCGTGGGCGGATACATGCTCGCGAAGAACCTTTGAGCACCGCGCCGGCCGTTCGTAGCATCCCCGCGGGAACGCCTGTCGTCGTCCAGACCCAGGCGGCGCCGTCGCTCCTCGAGCGCATCCTCCCGCCCCTTGCGTGGGTTGCCGTAGGCTTCGCCGTCGGCTACTACCAGGGGAACCAGTCCGGGAAGAAGAAAGGGGCCACCCATGGCGGCGCTGTCTGACGCTGTTGGATTCGATGCAGCCGTTCGTGCCCTTCGTGACTCGCTCAAAAAGTCGGATCCGAGCCTATTCGGAACGTGGAAGGACGACCAGTTCCGGCGCTTCCTCGTCATGTACATGGCGACGGCAAAGCAGTTCGGTTCCGGCGTGTCCATGAACCCAACGCCCGGGAAGCCGTCGTTCGGCGCCTTCGTGGCGTCGATGCAAAACGGCCTCGGAGCATCGCAGGAAACCGCGAAACGATTCCTTGCGGGCGTCATCCGCCTACAGGCGGCCGGCGCGATCTCGTTCGAGGTCTTTTCGCCCGCTCTCACGGAGCAGCGCGTAGCCCAGGAGAAAGCCGCAGCCGCAGCCGATCCGGGCATCCTTGACCGCCTCACGTCCGCCGGAAAGACGGCCGGCGCGTTCGTGGAATACGCCCCTTGGATCCTCGGCGGAACGGCCGTTCTCGTGCTCGGCTTCGTCGCCTTCCCGTACCTCCAGGCCGCCCGCGCTCCCGCCAAGGTCGCGAACCGCTTCGCATGAGCCGGGCCGCGATCCAGCGCGCGGAACGCATCCGCGCAGCCTTCCAGGGCGAGGCGCCCGACTCCGCGCGCGAAGTGCGGAAGCCGGCGCCGTTGGTCCTCGTGATGCTCGGGCGCGCCGTCGCCATCGAGTACGAGTCCGACAAGCTGAACGGAGGCGGAGACGGCACGAAAGCCACCTACCGGCACGAGTTCGCCGCGGGTGACGTGCTGGCGACGGACCAGGACGGCCGGACGCTCTACGTCATCGGTCCACGGCTGCGCGTGAACTCGCGCGGGATTGTGGATTGATTCCGGGCAGTGTTGAAAGATTTTCCCCCGGATGTGGATATCCCGGGGATAACCTGTTGAAAAGGGGTTGACAGTGCCGAAATCCGAAAGTATTCTCCTACTCAATCCGGGGCCGCGCGCCCGCGTCATCATTCCAACGAACAAGGGGCGACAGATGGCCACGAAGAAGAAGAGCAAGAAAGGCAAGATGCCCGCAGCCCTGAAGGCCTATTGGGCCAGGATGCGGGAGAACCCCAAGAAGAAGCGCAAGACCAAGAAGCGCAAGACCCGCAAGAACCCCACGCCCGCGCGTCGCACCGCCCGCAAGGCCGGTTCGATGGTCAAGAGCGCCGGCCGTCAGGTCGCGCCCCTTCTGATCGACGCGGGTTTGGGCCTGCTCGGCTACGGCGCCGCTCGCATGATCGCGAACCAAGCCGCCCGCATGTTCCCCCGCAAGCCCACCGACACGAAGGATCCTTTCGTCCTCCGTATGGTTGGCGTGGTCCAGTTCGCGGCCGGCGCCTTCCTCGCGATCAAGGTTCCCAAGGCCCGCGGCGTCGGTCTCGGACTCTGCATCGCCGGATTGCAGGACGGAATTCGCCGGAACGTCGCCGTCCTCGCGCCCTACCTCGGCAGCGACGACGAGGCGATGCTCGCCTACCAGCCCATCGAGGCGCCCGTCGATCTCAACGGCGAATACTACATGTCCGCCCCGGTGGACATGGGCGCCGACGACAATTTCCTCGCCGCCCCCGTCGATCTCGACGGCGACGAGTCCGACCGCTACGGCTACTGATCCAGTAGCCCAGCCTCCACCATCAAAACCTCTCGAACGGAGCTACCACAATGGAAAATCTCAATCCCGCCGCCCGCGTGAATCGCGTCGTCCCCGGCAGCGCCCAGGCCACCATTTCCCGCCTTGGCGCGGGAACCTTCGGCCCCGGCGCCCAGGTGCTGGCGGATTACCTGTACGACACCGTGACGCTCGCGACCGGCGTGCAGACGCTGGACTTCTTCTCGGTGCCCCAGGGCGGCGCGAAGACCATCGCGGACACGAACCTGACCCTCCCGGGCCAGCTTCCCCGCGGGCAGGCCTTCGAGGTCCACTACATCGATTTCCGCCTCCTGCGTGGCTCGGCGACCGTCAACACGGCTTTCGTGGCGGCGCTCTACGACATGCTCGGCGGCTCCGCGTTCCGCCACTTCTTCCCCGGCTCCGACTTCTGGCTCCGGCACTCCGGCGCGGCCATGCTGCCCAAGGTGCCGGTTCACTACGAAATCGCGGCCGGCTCCATCGCCCAGGTCGCGCACTTCCCGAGCGAGCTCGGAATTTCCATCAAGGAGATTCCGCAGGTCATCGGCGAACAGGTCTCGTTCGGCCTGAACGTCGCCATTCCGGCAGGCATCGCGGCCGCGCTCAACGGCGCCAAGCTGCAGATCATCTATCGGAACAACCTCGTCAAGCGCACCTGATCGAATCCGGCCGCAAGGCCACCCGGGGAGCCCGCAAGGGCTTGCCCGTCGGCGAAGAAATCCACCAGACCACGCGGTCCGGTGCTCGTGCAAGTCGAGGGCGTCGTATCTTTCACCCCTAAAACCGCCCGAGGAAAGGGAACCAGATGAACGAGAACAAAGACACGTTTTTGGAACAGATCGAAACCGAGCTGCGCACGATCTCGAGGCAGCAGCGCGGGAAGTTCCGCCGGACCTACGCCGGAAGCGTCGTCGTTGCCGGCGGCGGATCCAACGCCGTGGAAATCCAGATCGACGGCGACGGCGATTTCCTCGCCGAGCATCTTTCCGGCATCTGCGCCGGTCCCTGCGATGCCAACGGCCGCCCCCAGGCGGCGCCCCTGTCGGCTTTCGGCGGTGCCACGGCTACCCGCGGCCTCCAAGTCTCCATCACGGACCGCGGCTCGGGTCGCAACCTGACGAACGGGTTCATCGACTGCGCCCTCCTGTTCACCCCCGGATACGGCACCGGCGCGACGAATCAAGGCCAGATCATGGGACCCCTCGTCCCCTGGCGCTACCTGTTCGAGCGTACCGCCTTGGTCCGCTTCGAGTTCCGCAGCCTGGAGACGAACCCGGCCGTATTCCAATACGTGGCCGTCGCCCTCCATGGCAGCGTGTACGCCGTTCGTCCGCAGCGATAAGGGGGGCCACCATGGCCGCCCCTGCGTCCGGAATCAACAGGCCGACCAGCCTCGAAACCTTCCAGGATCGGACCTCGACGGCTCGCGTCGAGCCGATCCTCTACAACCTCGCCGGGACTGAGCCGGGCGATTGGGAAATCGCGATCCCGGCGGGCGGCATTGCGTCGGCCGTCGTGCAGCTTTCCCACGCCGGCCCCTCTCGTCTGAACGTCCTACGCGTGGCCGTGGCCGACGCTGCTTCCCTCCTCGTGGCGACTCGTGACGTGGAGGTTCAGCTCTCCACCACGGACGGCCGCGTCCAGATCAAGCGCCAACCCTTGCAGCTCTTCAACGGCAACGCCGGCGGGGAACTCGTGGTCCGCGTCCCCTACCTGTGCGCGGGAGGCTCTACCGTGACGGTCCAGTTCTGGAACCTTGCCGCGGCTGAACGTCGGGTTACCGGCTTTCTCCGCGCCTACCTGTTCGAGAGGTGACCAAATGTCCGCTTCCGTCGTCTCGATTCCGTACTCCCAGGCTCGGCCGCTGATCCTGGCGGGCCGTCTGACGGCTCCGCTCGCTGCTGGTGCCTACACGTGGGACGGTTCCTATTTCGACGCCTCGCCGGGCGTTGAGCTGCGGTCCTCGTTCCTCTACATCGTGGCTTCCCTGACCTTCGCCGCGGACCTCGACCCGGCCGACTACTCGGCCGCCATCGACCCGACGTTTTCGGCCTCGCCGATTCCGTCGTTCCGCATCCTCCAGCGTGGCGGCGCCTCGGTCCTGGCCGATGCGGTGCCCGCGCCGGCCTACTTCTCGGACCTCGGGATCTGCTACCCCTTCGCCCCCAAGGTGGACGGAAACCGGATTCAGTTCTCCGCCCAAGGTCGTCTACTCCAGACTCCCGCCCTCATCGGAAAGGCCTCGGTATCCCTGGCCGTCTCGTGCGTCTTGTACGAGGTCTCCGACGCGAACTGGATTCGTAAGTTCATGGCCCGCACCCCAGCGCCGGCGCTTCCCCAGGGAACCAAGCGCGCCGAAGGGACTCGGGAAACGATCATCATGGACGCCCCGTTCCGGTCTGAGGTGTTCGGATGAGCCGATACACGCCCATCTATACCACGCTCTACAGCGGCGTGGATGCGAAGTTCGCGCCGTTCGTGCTGAACAAGGCCGCTCCCGTGAACGTGGTTCCGGTCTACGACTTCATCCAGCTTTCCAGCATGGGTTTCGGCGGCGGAATCGTCGAGACTTTCGCACAGGAAGACCGGCCGATGATTCGGCGCGTGGCCCTGTTCGCGAACTTCGCCGACGGAATGCCGATTCCTCGGTTTTCCATCCCGTTCAACTTCCGCGACTTCGTTTCCATCCGAATCAAAGCGGACACCGTAGGCGGCCCCCTGGCCTATGCGAATCTCCCGATTCCGACGTTCAACACGTGGTTCGAGGTGAACACGCAAGTTCCGGTTCCCGGCGTCTCGGACTTCCAGGTTTGGGGAGGGATTCAGACGTTTTCGTTCTTCTCTTCCTCCATCGACGCGGCCTATGATGGGCAGGGAATCACCTTTACCATGGGCGTGGAAGTCGAACACACCTTCCCGCTTGTCTCGTGACCATGCGTCCCGGACAGGCGAAGGGGCCGAGCGTTGGCCCTCTTTCGTCGGGAAGCATGCCGGTTGCGTCGATTTCGCGATACGTTAGAACCTCCCTCACGTCGCGTACCTCTTGGAGGGATTGCGTTTATTCCCCCAACTTGTCCCGCGTTTTCGCTGTTGGAGGAGGTAGCTACGCTGGTCCCGGATTAGGACGGCATATTGCAAGAAGCGTAAACGGTACCGCGTGGGATTATACCGTTTTTACTCCGGATTTGCTGGGTGTTTGCATTGGTCGGAATGGGCGCATTGTGGCTATCGGCGCAACGGGCGTAAATGGGTCCGCGTACTCGGATGATGGCGTAAGCTGGACTCCGTTTACTGCTGGAAACGCTGCCGTTTCAATTGCGTATTCTCCGACTCTAGATATTTATATTGCTGTTGCGGATGCTGGCGTTAATCGTGTAATGTCCTCAACGGACCTTATTACATGGACTTCAATTGCTGTTACTTCTAGAGTCTGGCGGCGTGTTCGCTGGATTCCGGAACTAAATACATTTTTCATTGTTGCAAATGATGCCACTGCAAACGCTATCGCGTCGAGCACAGACGGCATAAATTTTTCACTCCTGACTACCCCTGCCTCTTTTCCGATTACCGATATTACGTATATCAATGGCGCGCTAGTCGCTTGTGCGCCTAATTCTACTGACCTAAGCATTTTGAAGAGCGTAGACTCTGGAGTGACTTGGAATAGTATTGGAACCGGATCAGGTTCTACGTGGTTCGCGATGGCGAGTAATTCACAAATAATTGTCGCCATTGCTTCCAACGTTAGTGGTACGCTGTATTTTTGGTTCCAATTTAGCTCAGATGATGGCGAAACCTGGACCAGCATGATTCTTCCGGGCGGTCAAGCCTTATACGGGGTTTGCAGCATCCCTAATATCGGATTTCTAGCCGTAGCTATTGGGGCATCGTCCCAGTATGCGGGCAGAAGTTTTTTACTTACACCTTAGCTAGTCTCGGCTGAAAGGAAGAGCATGAGCGACGACACCACCGAGCCCCAGGAAGAGCCCAAGAAGGGCGCCGGAAGGGTCGCGCAGGCTGTCCGAGAGGCGCCGCTCGGGTTGTCGGCTTCCGTGGTGCTTGCTGCCCTGTTCGGCGTGTCGCAGGCCGTTTCCGGAGTGCAAACGCTGCTCGACTCGCGTTATTCCAAGCGCGAAGAGCTCACGCGCGTAGAAGCGCAGAACGTGGACATCCTCCGGCGGCTGGACCGCATGGAGACCAAGCTCGACGCCTTGAGCGGGGGGAAGCCGTAGCCGTGGCGATTGATTCGTTCATCCGCAAGTTTCAACCCTACGCCGACAAGATCGCCGCGCAAACCGGCATCAACGCGGAATCCATCCTTGCACAAGCCGGCCTCGAAACCGGATGGAACGAGGCGCCGAAGGGGTGGAACTTCTTCGGCATCAAGACCGGCAAGAGCTGGACCGGCGCTCGAGTGCTGATCCGGACAAAGGAGGTTCTTTCCTCTCCGTCCGTGACGTTCCCGAAGGTCTACAAGGTCACGAAGCGCCCCGACGGGAAATACCTCTACGACGTGGACGACTGGTTCCGCAGCTACGCCGGCCCGGCTGAGTCCTTCGCCGATTGGGCGGCCGTGGTGCAACGCAGCTTCCCCGGCGCGTGGGCCGTGCGTGGCGATAAAGCCAAGTTCGCCGCGGCCCTGGCCTCGGGAGGCTACGCCACCGGCGACAACTACGCCGGCCTTCTGGTGGACGTGCTCCGGTCCGTGGAAAGACGGATCGGAAAGCCTCTGACGGCGGCCGTCGAGGCCGTCAAGGGAAAAGCCCTGCCCCTCGTCGCGATACTCGCGGCGGGGGGCGTCCTGGCGCTCTTCCTCCTATCCGGCCCGGCTGACTTGCCAGCACAGGCCGCGAAGAGGTAGATTCCCTCTCGTGCCCCGCGTGGGGTGCATCGAAAGGGAAACAACATGGAACCGGACATCCTGGTTCCTCTCTCGGAGCTGGGACGATCCCAGCCGCCGGCGGCCGTGGTGCCGTCGGCAGTTTTTGGAGAGGGACGACAGATTGAAGAGCCGGCGGGGCTTGCTGACTTCCTGGCTTCTCGTGTCCCGCAGGGCGCGAAGTCGGAGACCG
>OFRF01000182.1_pt1 | contig 17572 bp, 19 predicted proteins | sample 1543081 | NCBI WGS metagenome assembly OFRF01 (sample SAMN07774232, study PRJEB24372) | wastewater metagenome
TCTTGGCGCAGCGCCTGGGCGTCGTAGACGGCCAAGGTGGCCAGGGCGATCTTGGGGCCGACTCCGGACACCCCGAGCAGCGTCGAGAACAGATCGCGGGCCTCGCCGTCAGCGAAGCCGTAGAGCGTCATCGAGTCCTCGCGCACGATCATCGCGGTGATCAGCCTGGCCTCGGTGCCGCGGCGCAGTGTCGCGAGCGTGGCCGGGGTGGCCATCACCTTGTAACCGACACCGGCCGCCTCGATCACGACATGGTCGAGGGCGATGTCGAGCACCTCCCCGCGCACCGCGGCGATCATCGGACGCCTCCGGCGGCACGCACGGACTTCAGCCTCGCCTGGTAGGCGCGCTTCTGCTCGGCCGCCATCTTCTCGGCTTTGGCCATCCGGGCGATCATCGGGGCGCGCCAGCAGTGGCAGATGGCCAGCGCCAGGGCGTCGGGGGCGAGGTCTTCTTTTTCCCAGCGCAGGTATTCGAGCTTGCGTGCGGTGAAGGTGGCGCGGTCTGCCGGGTCTGGCAGGGGCAGCGCCGGGGCTGTAACGGCCGCGGGTACGGTGATGGTCATATGATTCCTCTGACTTGGAGTGACAGGGTTGGCAGGTCGCCGGCGGTGATGTCGGCGCTGCCCAGGCCGAAGGCGCTGAGGTAGTCATACCTCGCCGCGTCGGTGATGACCCAGGCGCAGGGCACGCCCAGCAGGCGGTAGATGACGTCGACCACGGCCTGCGCTTCGGCGGCGGTGAGCATGACGCACTCGCCGCTCAGGTTTTTGGCGGCCAGGCCGCGCTGGATGGACACCTCGCCGGTGGTGCTATCCACGTTGATGCGGCTGTAGTCCACCGGGCTGGCTTTGAAGCCTTTTTCAGGCAGGCCAATGTCGTTGAAGTTGCCCAGCGCCCAGATGCCGATTTGCGCCCAGCCGGTGACGGTACTGGCGGTGAGGGTGATTTCCACCTGCGCGTCTTGCGGGTACAGGCCGGTGACGCGCATGCTGTCCTGCTGCGCCGGGGTGCCGAACCAGAATTCCCACTCCAGATCGCCAGACAGGTACAGGCTGAGGCTGGTGGTGACGTCGTAGTAGGTGGTGAGGCTGGTGGCGTTTTTGCACACGATGCGGATGCTGTCGCCCACCAGGCCAAAGAACGACATGCCGGTGATGATGCCGGGCTTGACGGTCATGGTCAGCGTGCCATTTTTGCGGATGGCGGTGCTGCGGTACAGGTCGAATGCGGACCACTTGTTGGTGGGGCGGGTGTCGTACCAGCGGGTGGGGGTGGCCTCGGGCAGGCCGGCGTCCACCCCAGCAGCCAGGGCGGTGTAGACGCGGTGGGTGCCGGTGCGGATGACCTCGTCACCAATGGCGTAGCTGGTGGCTGCGTTCCATACAGCCTCGGGCACGGCCAGCGTGGTATCGGGCTCGGCCACAGCGCAGGCGGTGACCATGGCGTCGGTGATGGTGATGGGGGCAAGTACCTGGGCTTTCATGCGATGGCTTTCGTGCCGATGGGCTGGCCGCCGTTGGCAGCGGTGTCCAGCACCTGGGCAGTCTTGCGGCTGCTGCTGGCGGTGCTGCCGGTGTTGGCGCGGATGGCGGCCAGCTCGGCACGCAGGGCGCGCACTTCTTCCAGCAGCGCGGGGTCGGTGCCGCCGCCGAGCATGCCGCGGGTGTCGTTGGCGTTGTAGATGCGCGCCGGGGGCATATAGGCCAGCTCAGGGCCTTGCTCGCCCACCATGGCCCAGCCACCGGAGTGTGTGCCGCCGCTGGCGAATTTGGGGATGGACAGGTTGGCGCCTGCGCTGCCGGTGCCGGCCACACTGCCCAGCGTGTCGATGACGCGGGCGGTCAGCAGACTCTGCTGCACGCTGGTGGTGTAGTAGGTCTTGCTGGCATCCACCAGGCTCTTGGCCAGCGCGGGCAGGTCTTGCGCAGCGGCCACGTTGCCAGCCTTGGCGCTGGCCGATTCAATCGCAAACTGGGCCTGCAGCTTGACGAAGCTGTCGGGGCCAGAGTCCACAAGCGTGGTGCGCAGGTCGCCCATGGTCTTGACGATAGCGTCGGTGGCGTCTTGCCAGGCGCTCAGGGCGGCGTCTTGCACGGGGGACGAACCACCACCACCGCCACCACCGCCGCTAGAGCCTGTCGATTCAGCCGGGGCCTTGGGCTTGTCGTCAAAGGTGGCCACGTAGCTGGAGATGCTGTTGGCCGCGGTGACCACGGCGGCGTATTTCTTGTCGCCGTCTGCGGTGCCGATCTTGGCGGCATATTGGTCGACCACGGCGCGGATCTGCTCGCGGCTCGCGTTGGAAATATCGGCCGCGCTGAAGTCGGTGATGCCGGCGGCGTTCAGCGTGGTGGTGGCGTTCTTGACGGCGTTGGCCTTTTGCTCGTCGGCGGTGTAGAAGTTCTGGAACAGGGCCTGCGTCTGGGCCTGGAAGTTTTGCAGGCTGCCAAAGGCGCTGGCCAGGCCAGAGGCTGCCGCTGCGCCGGCCACGGACACGTCATACAGGGTATAGCCCAGCGCGTCGAAGGTGCTGTTGACGGAGGACAGGTCGGTGGCCAGGCGCTCCAGCGTGGCGCCAGTGGTCTCGCCGGTCTTGGCGACGGAGGCCAGCGCATCGCCATAGGTAGCGGTGATCTGGTCGGCGCTGAACTTGGCCAGCTCGGCATCGATGGCCGCCTTCTGGCCAGCAGCGTCGAGGCCGGTCAGGTTGACCTCGATGTTTTTGGTGAAGCCGTCGATGGCGTCGGTGGTCAGGCCCAGGGCGGCGCCGTATTGTTTGTTGGCCGCGGTGATGGCCTGCACATTGGCGGTGATGTAGGTGGCCACCGACTGGTCGGCCACGGACCAGCTGCGGTTGGTGGTGGTGCCGCCACCGCCCAGGCCGCCGGTCTGCTGGAATTCTGCAAACGCACCCACCTGCCCGCTGGGCAGGCCGTTGGCGCCGCCCACAGTGGCGGTGATGCCGTTGCCCTTGGCGTCGATCTTGTAGTCGGTCAGGCTCTTGAGGATTGCGGCACCGGCGATCCAGGGCAGCGCAGTGCCGGCCAGCGTGCCGAAGCCGCCCGCCAGGTTGCCCGCGCCGATGGCCGTAGTGCCGGCAGAGAGCCCGCCCATGGTGCCTGCCTCGCCAAACACGGCGCCCAGGCCGGCCTTGAAGCCCGAGCCGAACAGGGTGCCGGCGGAGCCGAGAATATTCAGACCACTGGATGCGCTGGATGCGCCGCTGGCGGCCTGCAGCGCGGCGTTGCCCGCACCACCGCCACCGGCCACGCTGGTGTACAGCTGGAAGGCGATGGGCTTGAGGGTGGCTTCGTAGATGGCGCTGAGCAACGCCTTTTTGAGCGTGTCGCCAATTTTCTTGGCGGCGCTGCTGCCGTCTTCGGCCCAGGCGGTGAAGGCTTCGCGGGCGAGCTGGTCGGTTTGTTCCCAGCCGCGCTTCCATTCTTCTGATGCGGCCTTGGCCGCCTCGACCGCATTTTCTTTTTCTGCGCCGGTGCGGATCAGGGCGGCGCGCTCGCGCAGGGCCTTGACCTCGCCCTTGATGGCGTCGGACAGTTCGCCACTGAGGTCGATTTCTTGGGCGGCCAGCAGCGTGCGCTCTTTGGCGGTGGCCATTTCTTCCAGGCGGGTGGCGTTGAGGTTGGCCACGGCCTCGATGGTGAGGCCGATGGCGGCCACGCGCTCGCGCTCTTTCTGGGTTTCGTCCTCGGCGGTGCTGGTGCGCTTTTGCTGCGCCTCGACCACGTCGGCCAGCTTGCCCAGCGCCTCCAGCGCGATGTTGGCCTCGTAGGCTGCCTTGACCATGGCGTTCATGGCCGGGTTGGTTTTTTCGTTGATGGCGGCAGCAGCGGACTCCATGTAGGTCTTGAGCGCCGCCTGGCTCTTGCTCAGGTCCAGGTTCTTGGCCACCAGCTCGTCGCTGGCCTTGCCTGCCGCCTCCAGGGCCTTGGCCCATTCCTTGGCGGCGTCTTGCTCAGCGGTGAAGGCGTTGCCGGTTTCCTTGGGGGCGTTGGTGCGCTTGGCGATGGACGCGGCGGCGGCCTTGATAGCGGCGCTGTCTTGGGTCGGCTTGGGTTTCTCGGCTGCGGCCTTATCGTCGGCCGCACCCTGCAGCACCTTGCGGTAGCTCATGGTGGCCTTGATTTCGGCATTGACTGCAGCCAGGGCGTCTTCGCGGCTCTTGATGTAGGCGGCGTTGCCACTGGCGCGGGCTACGCCCAGCGACTTTTCCAGCTGCAGCATGAGCGTGGTCTGCTCAACCAGCGCCTTGTCATTCTTGTACTGGTCGTCCCCAGTGAACAGGGTCTGGATGCCGGCGATCACCGCGGCGAGCTTGCCGCCTTCGAGCGATGCCTCGGCCATGGCCTTGACGGTGGCGCCCAGGCCCTTGACCAGGTCACCCCCCAGGGTGACGAACAGGCCCTGCCCTGCCAGGCTGATCTTGTGCAGGTTGTCGTTGAATTCTTCGGCGTTCTTGGCAAAGTCTGCGCCCATGACGATGCCGAGCTTTTTAGCCTCGTCACCCATGTCGGACAGCCCTTTGCTGCCGGCGTTGAGCAGCGGGATCAGGTCGGTGCCCGCCTTGCCAAATAGGGCAACAGCCACGGCGGCTTTGTTGGCGCCGTCGCCACTTTCGGCAAAGGAGTCGGCCAGTTTGGCCATGATCTTGTCGGCACCCAGCACATTGCCAGCGGCGTCTTTGACGCTGATGCCCAGCGCCTTGAACACGGCGGCCTGCTCGGCGCTGCCACCCGCAGCGGCGCTGATGTTGACGTTGAGCTTCTTGAGCCCGGTGGACAGTGCCTCGGTCGACACATCGGCCAGCCCGGCGGCGTAGTTCAGCTTGGACAGCGACTCCACGGCCACGCCGGTCTTTTGGCTGAGCTTGTTGAAGCTGTCGGCCATGTCGATGGCGTCTTTGATCTTGGTGGCGAAGCTGATGACCGACAGGCCGGCCACAGCCGCAGTTCCCAGCGCTGCAAAGCTGGTGCCAGCAGAGGCCACCGAGGTCTGCAGCTTGCCGGCCTCTGCGGCCACCTTGCTGAAGACGCCGGAGGCTTCGTCGGTGGCGCGGATCTTGATGCCTACATCTGCCATGCGGCATCGCTCCTATTGCTGGGGTTGACTGGCTTCGCGCTCGGCTCGGGCTTCGAGGGTGGCGCGCTCGGCGGCGCGAATGCCGACATAGGCGTCGCGGCGCTCGTCACCTGATAGGCCCAGTTCATCCAGGTGCGCACGCACGCCGGCATAGTCGAGCCCAGTGGCGCCGGACATGCCGTGTCGCCACTGGGTTTGCACGTCGCACCACACGTCCCAGGCGGCCACGTTGTCCGGCCAGAGGTAGGCCAGCTCGTCGGGCTCAGGCTCGGCGTCGCCCTGGGCTGCCAGGATGGCTGCGATGAAGGGGTTGGCCTTGTCATGTGCGGTGGGCTCGGTGGGGGTAGTGGTTTGCAGGGCCAGCGCTCGGGCGAGCGCGGCTAGTTTTTTTCCTTGGCTCCCACCTCGGTGGTGTAGGTGCGGTAGGCAACCAACGCCACGCCGGGGATGGCGCAAAGCTGGTGCAGCGCGTCTGTGCTGAAGGGGATCTGCTTGCCGTCGTCATCTTTGACGTCAGCCCAGTCGCGCACCACGTCTACCAGAAAGTCGGTGATGCTTCCGTCGCTCTTGATCTTGGTGGACAGGGTCTCGGTGTCAAGCCGCACACAGGTGAGCTTGAAGTCAAACGGCTGGGCGTTGCCCTGCGCGTCGTTGATGCTGCCCTTGACCTTGAAGCCAACGGTGTCTGAAACGATGATTTTGATTGCCATGAAAGTGCCCGATCTAGTTACAGCCCGAGGTTGTGAAGGGGTTCACACCGCGCGGGGTGTGAATGGGCGCACGGCGTGCCGGGCTCGGGCAAAACCCGGCGGGTGGGAAATGGAGAAAACCACCCTGCCGTGCGCACAAACGGTGAAGCTGACGCAGCGGTGACACTGCGCGGGCCGGTTAGAAGCTGATCTGGCGGCCGATCATGCTGATGGCGCAGGTGACCTGGTCTACCTGGCCGCTCTGCTTTTGCGGGTTTTCAGAGACGCTCATGTAGCCGTAGCCGTAGCTGGTGCCACCAGCGCCCACCACCCGGAACGCCACCTTGGTGAAGGAGCGCGAGAGGTCTAGCATGGTGATGTAGGCGGCCAGGGCGGGGTCATGCGCCAGCGTGAGCGTGGTGGATGCGGCGTTGAAGCCCGTGGGGATCTGCAGGCCGTTGCGCGCTGCCAGGGGCTGCACGGTGGTAAAGCGTGCGTCCCCTCCGCTGTTGGAGATGCTGAGCACCTGGGGGATGTCCGTCCAGCCGCTGATCTTTTGTGCGGAGCCAGTGCCGGTGCCCACGCCGAAGTAGGTCGTGTTGGAGCTGTTGAGGCCCGACACGCCGAAACTGTTGGCATCAATCGCGGCGACGCGGAAGATGGTGTTGGTGGCGTCTTCCCACCCCGAGGTGAGCAGGATTTCGTCCAGGGCCGAGTAGCCGTGGCCGGTAGAGGTGGCGACAGCCGGGTTGGCGTTGGTCAACGCGCTGATGGTTTTGGCGGAAGCGAATGTGGTCGAAAACTGGAATTTCGAGCCTTCGGGGAAGTTGTATGCCATGGTGGATGTCTCCGGTTAAATCAGGTAAAGGTGGCGGCCACCGCACGCTGGCGGGCCGTAAAAACAAAGGCGGCACAGGCGGTCTGCTCGCCGTCGGCGTCAAAGTCCCAGGTGAGTGACTGCGGCTGCAGGGACAACACCGCGCCGCCAAGCGTGGGGTCGGCCATGAGGCGCGCATACACTGCCTCCACCAGCGAGTCCAGTGCCACGTCGGGTGTGGTGGCCACGCCGGACCGGGCGTAACACTCCACACTGATGGCGCTGGTCCAGCTCACCGGCAGGTTGGGATAGAGAGACGTTTCGGCTACTTCAGACTGCAGGGGGCGAACCACCACGGCCTGGGCTTGCTCCTGGGCCATGGGGCGCAGGCGCACGCGGGCGATCTGGGTGGACACCGGGGTGCCGGCATTCAGCGCCGCGATGACGGCGGCCACTGCGGTGCTGACTAGCGTGGTCATGTGGCGGACTCCAGCAGCAGGCGGCTCATGCCCGTGCCATCGGGCTCGTGCGCGGCCACCAGGTAGCTGGCCGAGCCGATGAGCACGGCGCTGCCCACCGGGCTGGCGGGCACGTCGCTGGTCTTGAGGGTGATGCTGGGCTGGCTGCTGGCCATGCCGAGCATGCCGACGTTGCCCAGCGCGTAGCCGTTGTCGAAGATGACGCCCACCGCCACACCGCCCACGGTTGCCAGTTGGGCAAAGCCGGAGGTGGTGTCAAAAAATGGGCTGAGGTCTTCGGCAAACATGGCGGGTTTACATGCTCTTTTTCTGCGCGGACAGGGTGACGCCAACCAATTGCGGGCCGGTGACGACCGTTCCCAGGTAGCGCACGTAGCGGCGCACGCTTTTGGCGCGGAAGAACAGGGTCTTGACGTCTGCGGTGGTGGTGCTTTGGGTAAAGGCCAGGCCGGATACGTCTGCGAAGCTGGAGTTGTCGGCGCTGTCTTGCAGCTTTCCGTCGAGAGTGCCGGTGCTGGTGCCGTGGTTCTGGATGACCAGGCACAGGCCCTCGTAGCCCTGCAGGTCGACGCCGGTGCCGGTGGCGGCGGCGGTGTTGGCGCAGCTGGCGGCGGCCAGCAGGGTGAGCGTGGTGGCGTTGCCGGGGAAGTGGAAGCTCATGTTGCGGCCTCGGCTTTCTTGGGCTTGGCTGCGGCCTTTTCAGGCGCGGCCTGCAGGGGGCCGACCTTGCCAGCGGTGGCGGCCTCGGCGTATTCGCCGGGGGTCATTTCCACAGTGGCGCCGATCTCGACCCGCTCACCAGCGATGCAGATGGCGCGCAGCACGGTGTACTGTGCTGTGGCTGCGGTGCCGGGCGGTTTGGTTTGTGCCATGTTGGGGTGTTCCTGGTTAAAAGCGCACGCAGGCCGGCGCGGTGGCTGGCCTGCGTGGGGTGCTTTAGGTGATGGACGTGGCGCGGGAGAAGGCAGCTGCCTGGCGCACACCCACGTCCACCGACTGGATGGCGCGGATGCCGGTGATGGCGGTGGCAAACGATGCGTACGGATTGAGCGCAATCTCCAGCATGCCCCACTCGCCCAGAATGACCTGGCTGAAGTCGCCAAAGATCATGGACGCGGCGGTGAGCTGCGTGCTGGTGGTGGCCTTGAAGCCTTCGATGGAGCCGTCGAGCACCGAGCCCGCCCACAGCGCCTGGCTGTCGGTGGATGCGATGCGGGCGCGGCCCTTGAGCAGCCCGGCCACTGCTGGCGTGGTGATGTAGGCGCAGTTGTCTGCCAGGGCGTTGCCGGTGGCCAGGTCGGTCTGGAACTCGATGGCCTTGGCCAGGTCGAGCGATGTGCCGACCACGGATCCGATGGAGCCGGTGGCGCTGATGCCGGTAGGCTGGCCGGATGCGCCGGAGCCTTCAAACACTGCCAGATCGATGGCCAGGGCCAGCACCTTGGCAAAGTCGTTCATGACCAGGGCCTCGGCTGCGGGTGTGCTTTGCAGCATGAGCAGGCGGGACAGCTCGGTGTAGGCTCCCAGTGTCTTCGGAGCCATGGCCAGCTGGCCGATGGTGACTTGCGACTCGGTGATGGCGGTGGCTTCGTTCGTCAGCCAGTAGCCAGTAGCAGAGCCTGTGAGCTTGGGGATGGCGACGTTGCCGACCAGGCCGGTCAGCATGGTCATGCCCAGCTGGGCGGCACGGCTGCGGGCGCGCAGGATGTCGATAAACGACGCGGCCTGCAGGTCGGTGGCGACCAGGTTGCCGCCGGCTGTGGGGGCGCCGACGGTCAGGTCTCGCCGCTGAATATCCATGGGCATGTAGAAGCCGCCGTGGACCGCTTCAACCAGGCCGGTGCGCTTGAGGATTTCGTTGTGGCACTCCAGCTCGAACTCGGCGCCCTTCCAGCTCTTGTCTGTCATGGCGCGGATGGCTTTGAAGACGCTGAATTTGCGGGTGTCGCCTTTGGACAGGTCGAGGTTGGTGACTTGCGTGGTTTGCGCAGCGGTCATGGCGTTCATGATCAAGCCGCGGACCTGGTCAACGGTCTGGCCTTTTTCGATGCCTTCTTTGGCGATGGCCACGCCGTTGAAGCGGGCGAACTGCTCGCCAATGGTGGAGATTTCGCGGTGGGTGGCGCGCTCTGCGGCGACGGCACGTTGCACGTCGGCAGAAGTCAGAGCGGGGGCGGCAACAGGTGCCGTTACTTCGGGGATAGCTGTAGTCATGGTGGTGGACTCCGTGATGAGTGATTTGGTGAAAGGGGGAACGGCTGCGGGTGCAGCGGGTGGAACGACGGCGATGACCGGGGTGGGATCTGCGCTGCGACCGATGCCGACGCTGCTGTCAGCGGGGCAGCTGACAATCGACACCTCGTAAGGCGTCCAGTCGGTGATGCGGTACGTGGCGGTTTCTTCCATCTCAACTTCGCCGTCTGCGTTGTCTGCAGCGCCCACCACAACGGCGGCATGGATCTGGTAACCCACGCTCACGTTTTGGCGGATGCCGTCAACAACGTCCTGGAATACCTCGCTCGCCCTGACGCTTTTTCCAAAGCGGACCACGGCGCGACATACCCTGTCGGTGCCGATGTGGACGGATTCGATAACTCCAACTTGATCGGTGGTGTCGTGGTCGCACAGGAGGGGCCCACCACGGGTGAGGCGGTCCAGGCGCACGGCTTTTGGCGTGCAGTCGAGAACCTCAATGCCCCAGTAGCGTTCGTAGGGTGTCTCGGACGCAAAGGCCAGCTCGACAGTGCGGGCGGCCTCGTCAATGGTGTCGCGCTTGACCAGAAAAGCGCGGTGCAAGGTACTGCCGGGCTTGAGCGTGGTGGCAGGCTTGCGCGTGGGGGCTGCGACAGGTGCGAGGGCTGATTGCATGGCCCCGACTTTGGCGGGGTACAGCGTTTTAAATCAGGGGGAAATTGGCACAACCCGGGGCGGGCTGCGCGGGGGAATTACCAGCGGTTGCGGCGGGTCATGCGCTGGCCCATGCGGGCTATGGCTGGGTCTGGGCCGTAGGCGTTGGGCATGCGCAGGGCGCGGCGGTAGTCGAAGCGGTCAGCGTCGAGCTGGCCGGCGCCGGATGATGTACCAGATGCCGTGGCGATTGGCGCAGTGAGAGTGATTACAGATGGTGACCCTGTCGCCGACGCGCCACCGGATGCCGTTGCCGCCGCTGGAGAAAGCACCAGCGCCATGAAGGTTGCAAAAGCGTTCCCCGTGCCACCTGCCGATGCTGTGGCGGTGGGCGGCGTGATGGATACGCTGCCCGGTGTCGTGCTAGCACTCGCCTTGCCAGTCGCTGTGGCGCTGGGCGGTGTCAACGTGACGCTGTCCAGCGATCCGGATGCGTTGCCAGCTGCACCGCCTGATGCCGTTGCCGTGGGGCCCGCAATACTGACGGATGCGGGTGAGCCGCTGGCCGCTGCGCTGCCGGCACCCGTGGCGCTGGGCGGGGTGATCGTTACCGCGTCAAGACTTCCGGATGCGTTGCCTGCACCACCACCGGAGACAAGTTCCCATGCACCAACGTCGTAGGCAGAGCCTTGCGGCCTGGCTGTCCCGGCGATGTCATTCGCCGCGTTCGTCGTGTCCGTCGTACCAACGTCCAGCAGGGCGGAGCCAGCCTTGATGCGGAAATCGCGCGTTGCGTCCGTCTTGTTCTCGAACCCGGAACCGGTCGATGTGTCGTAGGCAACCGTTGTGCACCCGCTGGGGGGAGACGCTGTGTCGGTGTAGCAGGTGGTGTAAGTACGGGTAGATGAACCGGAAGCCAGTGTGGTTGCACCGCCGAAGAACGCGCAGTTCTTGAGCGTCGTCGTGCTGTAAGAACCAGTGAAAATGTTAGTCGTGCTACTTGCTGTCCGAACAAACGTGCAGTTGTACACTGACACGCCGTTGTCTAGTTTTGCTAGAGACCCTGTTGACCTGCCGACGATCAGCGTGTTTTTTATCGTGCATACACCGTAAGCTCGAATAGCCTCATTGGAGACGCCAGAGTTTTCGAGAATGCACTTGTCAATCACCATGCCGGTTGTGGCACCTCCGTTTAGTGCAGCCGCCGTAGTTGCTGAAATCTGCATCTTGCTGATGCGGAAGTAGCTTTCGTTCACCGCTACCGGCGCAGCCCATGCGTAGGTACTGCGGATGCCCGCGCCGTTGGATGCGTTGTAACGCAGCGCGTTGGTCTGGATGCTGGCGTTGTCAACAAAGCTGGCGCCCGCATAGGTCGTCAGCTCCTTGTACCGGGTGGCGTCCACCGTGGTGCCAGACACCGTCAAAAGGGCTGCGCTGCTGCTGAAAAACTCCTGGTTGAAGCACTGGCCCTGCCACACCTGATCGGATGTGACCAGGTTGGCAGGCGATGCATCCTCCCACGCCTGCAGGGTGGTGTAGTCACCACCAGTGCCAATCGTTTTTGTTACTGTCGTTGCCATATTACGGCTTCTTCACGGCAGCAGCTACAACCTGCCCGCGGGTCAAGGTAATGATTTCCTGCGTGCGGTCACCAGCAAACAGGGCCGGATTTGGGAGCTTGCTGAAGTCAATCGTCCATTCACGACGGCGCTTCACTGCAACGTTTTTCGACTTCGACAGGAACGCATCGGCCTGGGCCTGCAGGATGTTGACGCGGACGATGCGCCAGTCAGGGTTTGACAATTCGGCAGGCGACCACGCCCAGCCGTCCGGACAAATGGAGATGACATCTCCAGCCTTGGAGCAGTCTTCAGCAACTCCCTTGTCAACGACGCGGATGAGGGCTTCCATCAGTATCCCCACCGCGCAAGCAGCGCTGGGCCGCCTTCTGCCACCCACACAGCCTCGACTTCAGGCGTCCAGATCGCGCGGTAGTCGGAATGCTGTGCAAACCAAGTGGCCGTCAGGCCCTCAAGTTCGCTGAATGCGTCGTCCAGGTACGGCACGTCGAGGTATGTTGCGATGCGCCGCATTTCTGCGTCTGACGCGATCAGCGCTTCGTAGCTGACAACGAGCGTCTCAGGGTCGGTTAACCAGCCCTCGAATACCGCCATCTCATCAATTAGCGTCCCGTACTGAAACAACCGGAATGCCGTGATAAACATGCCAGGCGTGACCGGCTGGCCGTTGAACCGAAGCCACGAGCAAACGATGTTGCGCGGATCGCGTCGGATGAAGACATGCTGACCGATCGGCCCCACGTACGCGATGTGGTTGACCGCGCAGGGGTGCCCGAGCAGTTGCACGGCCTTGACCAGGGCGTGGTTACCGCTCTTCGCAAAACCTGTCGTAGTCACCATGATTTTGTGTCCCGTGTGTCTTCAATATGGATAAAAGTGCAGCCGGTGATCGCATAGACTTCGGCTCGCAGTTCAGGTGTCGGGCAGATCGTTGAAACCACGACGTTGAAGCCCTGACGGTCGAGCACCCTGGCGAGGTTGGCAACGCGCAGGTTCTGCGTGCGGCGGTCTTCATCGGAAAACCCCAAGTCAGTCCACACCCGGCGCATGTCGTCGCCGTCGAGATGAACGGTCTTGGCGTCCAGAAGCTTGCGGGCAAGTGTTGACTTGCCGCTGCCACTGGCTCCGTGAATCCACTGGATGGTCATGGCGACCTAGCCGCCGTTGACGTACAGAGGGGCGGTGAATGTGACGTTGAAGTCAGATGCGGTGGAGGTGATCGTTCCACCAAAGTCAACGAAGGTGACAAGCTGGTCAGTTGCTGCAGAGCCGATAACTTTGTACAACCAACCGCCTACCGCGCTGATCGTGGAACCGCTCCATCCTGGAGCCAGGTTGCTGATCGTGACTGGCGTTCTGTCATTGGTCGTGTCGATTGATCCGACGGTTACGGTCGCCGCAACGCCGCCAGCCGTGTAGCCAGTTCCCGCTACCTCGTTCACGATATCGTCGCGGAAGTCGTAGGCATCAAAATTCGCCTCGGACGGCAACGAGCTGACCAGCAGGAATTTGAAGGTTCCGGCGAAGTACGCATCGGCCATGCGCTTGGTGAGGGTGAGGCTGTTTCCGTTTGCCATGGGGTTACTCCTGGTTGGCGCCCATCAAGGCGTAGAGAAAGATGTAGACGACGATGAGGGCGATGGCGGCGATGGTCATGGTGTGTTCGCGCTGGCGGCGGCTCCGGCTGCTGCAGCGAGTTGCTGCGGGTTGGGGGTGTTGGGTAGCTCCACGCCGATGGTCTTGCGAAGGTCGGTGGCGGCTTTGATTTCGACCAGCAGGTCTTCGTAATCCCAGCCGAGCTTTGCGGCCACGCTTTGCGGGCTCTTGAGGCAGGCGTTGATGGCGGCGATGTCGGCCTCAATGTCTTTGAGGGGGTCGACCCACTCCCAGCGGCGGGGCTGCCAGGCGTGGGCGCTGAATTTGTCGAGCTTGGCCATGGGCAGGGCCGAGCCGTTGGGCATGTTGATCTGACCGAAGGCCAGCGCGCTCTGCATGAATTCAGCGTGGACGCGGTCCAGAAAACTGGTGCTGAACCATTCCTGGATGAGCATCCAGGCGTCGCGCTCTTCCAGGGTGCCGCTGCGGATGCTGCTGAAGGACACGCCCTCCAGGTCATTGGCAAGGGTGTGGTAGGCCACGCCCAGGCCGCTGGCGACGCCGCGCAGGTTGGCCTTGACGAAGTCGGCATACATGGCCGTGGGGTAGTCGGGGTTGAACGGCTGGAACTGCACACCGTCGGGCAGGCTTTGGAAGGTGCCGGGGTCGGCGTCCATCGTCAGTCCGCCATCGGGGGTGTCGTCATCGGTGCCGGTGCTTACCACCTCGGCCTGGCCGTCTGGGGTGGTGAAGAATCCCATCTTGCTGGCGCCCACGCGGGCGGCGATGACTGCGGCTTCTTCGTAACCGCCCAGGTTGTTCAGGCGGATCATGGCGGCGTGGGCCCATGGCATGCCGCGGACTTGCTCGGGGCGGTCGGCCACGAATTCGTGGATGATGTCTTCGGCCGGCACGCGGATGCGGGGGTGCTCCATGTAGCCGGTGGTGGTTTGGTACATCTCGCCGGGGTGGGCGGCCTTGAGGTAGTAGGCGACGGGGCGGCCGTAGGCGTTGATTTCCACGCCCATGCGGATGGCGTTGGCGCCTTTTTCGGCCATCTGGTTGTAGCCGGTGTCGAGGCGGTCCACGTCGAGCACCTGCAGGGCGATGCCGAATGGGTTGCTGGCGGCCTTTCCGCGCACGATCTGGATCAAAAATTCACCATCCCGCGCGGCGGCTTTGATTGCGAGCTGCTGCAGGCCGACCATGCCCATGCGGCCGGTGACGTCGCACACGCCCTTTTTGCAAAAGCGGTCCCACGCCATTTCGATGGCGTTGTTGGCAAAGGTGTCGGGCTTGGCGGGGTTGTCGTACACGCGGGCCTGGAAGCGAAAGCCCACCGGGCCCACCACATTGGTGGTGACCATTGCCAGCCACTTTTTGACGTATTCGTCGTCGTTGGCCAGCTTGCGCGAGCGGGCGCGCACGGCGTCGAGGCTGCGGTGGATGTCGCTGTTGGCGCTGCCGCTGGTGGTGGTCCAGCCCTGCGTCAGGCGGTTGATTTGGGCGGCGGCGTAGTTGCGCTTTTGGCGGCCACCGGCACCGCTGCCCAGCGTGGGCTCGATGCGTTTGATGGGGGTGAGGCCCGCGCGGGCCTGGGCGCCGGGGCGCTGCTGCAGCCATTTGCCAAGGACGACGCTGCTTTTGGTGGCCACGTTGCCGGCGTTGTACCAACTGGCGGCGGGGACGGCTGCGGCTGTTGCGGGGTGTGTCATCGGCTGTTGAACCTGACGTATAGCTGGTTGCGGGGGGCCAGGCCGGCGGCCAGGCGCGTGGCGTTGTCTTCGCGGGCGACTTCGGCCATGAGCTTGCTGCGGAAGGCCAGAAAATCCCCAGGCGAGTGAAACTGTTGCTTGCGGCCGTTGATTTCAAAGCCCTGCAGGTAGGCTTTGGCGCCATAGCTTTCCAGGGCGGTGTTGATGGCTTCCAGCGCCTTGCGGGCGCTGGAGCGGGTGTCGAACGTGGTGGCAGCGGCCAGGTTGGGCGCGACAATGATGCTGCCCTGCCCGACGGTAAATCGCTCGGTGGCTTTGGTTACCACTGCCTGCCAGGTGTAGGTGCCGGCAGTCCACCCAGCGGTAGTGGCGGCGGCGACGCTGGCCAGGTGGTCGGCCCCACTGGCGGTGGCCGTGATAGTGATCTTGGCGGTGCCGTTGATGAGGGTGTATGACAGCACCCAGCCGCTGGTGGCCAGGTAGTCGCTCAAGGACTTGAGCCAGGTAACGGTGTCGCCTGCCGTGACGCGGCTGGGCTCAGTGGTGGCGGTCATGCCCCGACTTTGGCCGGGGTACGCGGTTTAAATCAGGGGGGAATTGAGACTGGGGGAAGGTGCTCTGTGTCAATCATGCCAAAATTCCTGCACCACGCATCAAGTGGCGGCGGCGGAAGACCAGCCCGAATCCGTTCTGTAATTGCATCCTGGCAGTTGTGCCCCTCGCATACGCAGCAATACCTTGGCTTACCGGGGGCCGTATTCAGCACGCCGTCCCACATGGCATCGCAGGTCACTTCTTTGTGGGTTTCTTTTTTCACGCTATGCGTTTCCATCCAGCGCTATCCGCCAGGTTTTTGTGATGAATTAAGCCACTTTTGGCACATATTGCGCGCATAGTCTCCGTCTCCCATTTTCAGATCACTGCAGCCTTCAAGCTCCATGATTTCGCGCTCTGGGACTGCGATCATTCGTTCTGTGGTGCCTGTGTTTGGTCCGGCATTTTTGGCAGGGGGCCTTGTAGGTTTGCGCGAACTCGCCACCAAAGTCGTAAAAGTCCAGGGTTTCCATTTTTTCCGCTTTCACTATTTACTGCGCAGGATTCTGTAGAAAGTGCTGCGGCTGCCACCGACTTTTGCGAATATCTCACGCATAGGAGTTTTGTGGCGCAGGCCCATGCTGACGATAAAGGTGCGGGTGGTTTTACTAAGGCCGTCGACGCCTATTGAAATGTCACCGCCATTGGCGCCGCCGTGGTGGTAGCGGATGTCGCGCTCCAGGGCGATGCGGGTGTCCAGGGGGAGGTCTGGCGCGTGGCGCACCAGGCGGGTTAGGAAGTCGTCAACGATATCGGCCATGTGCGCGTCACCATTTCTTGATCCAGCCGCCTCCTTTGCGTGGGAGGGTGGGCAGCTTGCTTGGCCGTGCCTGCACTGGGGGGCGCAAGGGCACGGGGTCTGCGTCTGCTGGTGACTGGGGCGGCTCGTTAACCGCCTGGAAGTGTTGTGGGTTTTCATCCACCGCGACAGGGCCTATTGTCGCACCATTTTTGTCAAGGGGCAATATGGGATTTTTGCCAGCGCGGGCGAGGATGGTGGCTTCGATGCGGTCCCAGTCGGCACGGGTGAGGCGGTGCAGGCGGACCTCGGGGTGATGGGCGGCGGCGTAGGCGTAGACCCAGGTGTCAAGGGCCTCGTTGCGGGCGCCGCGGCGGTTGATGAAGCGGTTTTTGCTGGGGTCGTAGGTTTCGGACACCAGGCCGGGGAAGTATTCGCTGGGCAACTGGTCGGTGAAGTGGGTGGTGCGCTGGTCTGCTGCCTTGTCGGCATCGGTTGACAGGCGGCTGTAGAGCCAGTGTTTGATGCCCACCGTGCCGACGTGGTGGACCATGACGCCGCGCTTGTCGCTGCGGCCTTTCCAGTCCACATCGTGCAGCTTGCCCTTGCTGAGCACGGGCGCGTTGTTGGGGATGGCGCCGAAGATGGCCATGGGGCGGCGCACGCGGCGGTCGCGCACATACGCCTTGACGGCCTCGGTGCGGTGGCCGCCGGCGTCGATGGCCATGCCCTCGATGCGCAGCGTGGCACCGCTGGCGTGCAGGATGGGGGTGTTGAGCAGCTCGGTCAGCGCAGTCCAGACTTCGTCGCTGGCGGGGTCGCCGGGCAGCTCGACATAGTCCAGCGCCCAGAAGGCCATGCCGCGGCCCCAGCCGATGATCTGCACGGCCAGGCGGTTGTCTTGGGTGTCGATGCCGGCGGTGCAGACCAACACGCCGTGGGGGGCGGTGCGCAGGGGATAGGCTTCAGCCCGGTCGCTGATGGCGTTGTGCTTGACGGCGCGCATGGCGGCGTCTTCCCAGGGCTCGGCCAGGCGGTCGTTCAAAAATGTTTTGAGGCGGGCGGGCTCGTTTTGCACGTCGCGCCAGGTGTCGATGAGGTCGAGCCAGCGGGGGCCGAGGCCGAACTGGTAGTAGAGGCAGTTGATGTGGTAGCCGCGGATTTTGCTGCCGGGGTTGTCGGGCACCCACTGGCCGGCGGCGATCATTTGGGTTTTGTGGTGCTCGTCGATGGTGGCGCCGCATTCCTGGCAGACATACCAGCATTGCTTGGCGTCGGGCGTCCAGTGCAGGCCGGCCCATTGCAGGTGCTGCATGTGGCCGCAGTGGGGGCATGGGACGTGGTAGCGGCGCTGGTCGGACTTGTTCCACAGCTGCTCGATGCGGCTCAAGCCCTTGATTTGCGGGCTGCTGATGTA
>OFRF01000186.1_pt1 | contig 17388 bp, 14 predicted proteins | sample 1543081 | NCBI WGS metagenome assembly OFRF01 (sample SAMN07774232, study PRJEB24372) | wastewater metagenome
CGAAATACTGGTGCTGTGCAACGTCGATATGGTCGGCGAAGGCTTCGATTTGCCGGGCATCGAAGCGTTGATTATGCTCAGAAAGACTGCAAGCCTCACCGCCTACCGCCAGTGGATCGGGCGGGCGCTGCGGCCTATGGAAGGGAAAAGCTACGCGGTGATCATCGATCATGTCGGCAACGTGGTCCGGCACGGGTTGCCGGACGATCACATCGCGTGGAGCCTCGATTTTCCAGCGAGCCCGCGCTTTCTGGTGCCGCGCTGCCCGTGTTCAGAGTGCCGGATCTGGTACGAAGCGTGGCGCGCTAGCTGCCCGAACTGCGGGGCGCAAAATCTTTTGCTGCTCAAGGGGACACCGCCGGGCGACTACTATCTGAGCATCGAAAAATTGAGCGGCGAGCTGATCGAGTCAGCCCGACGGCAAGCCGCGCGCAACGCGGAACAAGACAAGCTCCAGCGCGAGGTCGTTTTGCCGGCCGCAGCAGGATGCTGGGTACAAAGCGGGACTGTCGGCCTGCTGTGTCGCGATCTTGCGAATCGCATGGTTGAATACCTTGACGGCGTTGAAGATCCAAGCATGGTGAATGTCTTTTTTAGAGACAACACCGTGCAATCGCAACAATTTTGGATCGCGCAATTCACGATTCACGACTTGCGGGCCGAGCGGTCAAAAAAATTTATTCGAGTGTTCAAAAAATGGCAGCAATCACACTTATCGAAGCGGACAGCGCCACGCAAAGCGGCAAAGCTGACCTGATTTTCGCCGATCCGCCGTTTGATCTGCCTGGCGATGTGCTTGCGGAAATTTTACAGCGCTACGATGCACCGCATCTTGTTTTAATTGCGACGATGCGCCAGATTTTGGCGTTCGCCCCGCTCTCGCCGTGGGCGTTTTCGTTCGATTTCGTACTCGATGGCGTAATGCCAAAGCAGTCGAAAAGCCGACAGCAACCGAACTATACCCACCAAACCGGGGCCTATTTCAAAAAGCCGGAGGCAAAATCAGCGTTTGATCGGTACTCTCGCCAACGCAGCGATACTTTTAGCGCGGAACCTGGCTACTGGCCAACGATTTTTCATGCGCCGCGGCAAAATGTTAAAGCGCACGGCTTGGCAAAAAACCAAGCTGTTATAACAGATATCCTAGGCTCATTTACCGTGCGATCAGTCATTGACCCATTTGCCGGATCCGGTACGACAGGCATGGCCGCGTATGATCTCGGGCTTGATTGTCTCATGATTGAGAAAGACAGCGCTCACGTCGCAACAATTAAAAAGCTATTGCGGTTTGTTGGCTTTGGCGCAACGGCTTAGCGCCCCATCCGTCAACCACGCCTTGCGCTGGCCGCAGCCGCGATACCCGGTTATGGGAAGCTAGATGTCCCGCCAGCTCTGACGCCCCTGCGGGCACGGCTTCGGCTCCCGTCTGAAGCCGATTACCTTCGGCTTCGCGCGGGTCCAGCCATCAAACCAGAGCAAAACCTCGTCGCCGATCTGGAACACTGCACCGTTGCATGGCGGATACCAGATCGGGACGTCAGCGAGCGTCAAATCCGCGTCGCCATCGAGCGCCATCTCTTTTTCGTTGGAGAGCAAGCGCGCGGTCTCGGCTTCAAGATCCACATCGCACGAATCCCCATTTTTCGCCGTGATGGTCCCGTACCGCCAGCAGGGCTTCCAGCGCAGCGCGCCGGGTTCCAGCGCGACGGCGAGAAACAGCGCCGGCCCCGACATCGTGAGCGCGTGGCGGAGTTGGCCGGTCGGCAGCCCGGCGGGGATGAGATTGATTTTTCGTTCGTAATAGCTGACCTGGCGCTCGGGAACGCGGAATTCGGGGTCGAAGCGGATGCCCATGGTGGTCTCGCGCGGCGTCGGCTCGTCGTTCCAGAAACCCGGAATCTCGGCCGCGTCGGCGGTGTCGCCGGGCGCGTAGGCCGAGTCTGGAAAGCACGCCCAGCAGTCGAACGGCTGCTCGACCTTCGCTTTCAGCTTTTCAAGGTCCGAAACCCGGCCGTCGCGCTGCAACTTTTCGGCGTAGAGCCGGGTTAGTTCGTCTTCAGCCGCTTTCAACTTCGCCGCCGCTATCCCGAATTTGGCCGCAACCTCGCCCAGCTTTTTGGGCTGGAAGGTTTCGACGCGGGGCGGCTCGATCTTGTCGAGTTTCTCCTCGGTTTGCTGCGCCGCTTCTTGCGCCGGGTCTTTCTTCGCCTCGCCCTCCAGCGCCGGGGGCGGCGTGCCGGGGGCGGACAGCACCGCGCCCCACAAATAACCGTAGGTGTTGTCAGGTGCTGAGGCGACGTAGACGCCGACATCGGTAAACCCCGCCCCGAGCAACACTGCTGCGCTGTGGCGCAGCCACTGCGCGACCGCCGCGTCGGGCGCGCGCGCGCCGTAAGCCAGCAGTTGCGCGATGCCCACTGCCTCATCGAAGCTGTAGCCGGATAGCCGGGCTCGATCCTCGGCCGTCGATCCGTCGATGCCGTAGTGCGAGACCCGGCTCGTCCCTTTCAGCGCGACGAGGTGGCGGCGGATCGTCGTGTCGAGCGCGGACTTACGCGCCAGCGCCCCCACACCGCCGTTGCTCCGGGCGCTGTTGATGGCTTGCAGGAGCGGGCCGTCTTGCGCGCGGTCGGGGTCAGCCCAGGGGTTGCCGGTTTCGGGATCGTTCGGCTCGGTCGGAATCAGCGGCGGCGCGGCTTCTGTGAGTTTGTCGAGCAACCCATCCGTCCACTGCTGGATCACCGCATCGAGTCCGGCCCGCGCTTCCTCTTTTTCCCGGCTCAGCGTGTCGCGCGTTTTGAAGGCTTTGATCAACAGCGTGAAATATTCGCTCTGTTGGCGCTGCAGCTCCGACAGCTCCCGCTCCAGCGCCCGCAAATCGTACTTGAGCCGGACGCTGTACAGCCCTTCGCCGCGCGCTTCGACAATCGTTACCTTACCCATCTGCGCGCTCTAAAACAGTCATCGATGCGGTTTCGGGCTCGATGCGGTAGCGGATCGATCCCACTAAAAAGCTGATAGTACCGGCGATGGCGATATCGTTGGGCCGCAACAGCGGATCGACGGAGCAAACGACCTCGATTCTTCCGGCGTCATCGATGAGATTTGTAACGCCGGTCAGCGTTCGGGTGCGGGCGGTATAGGACGGCGTGATCACCCGCGCGATGAGCCGGAACCCGCCGCGCCGGGGATCGCGCTCGTGCTCGAAATCGGCCAGCGTTGCGCGCAAAAACAGGCCCATGCGCTCGGTTCCATCCCGCAGCCGCTCGCCGGTGTAGACCAGCAGCTCGCCGCCGAGCCGGGCGGCGATGGCGGATTCCAGGGCGGCGACATAAGTCGGGCAAAAGACGCTGAGCCAGGTCGATGCTCCGAGCCTGCGGACGCACTCAAGCGCGCGCAGCGGCACCTCGAACAACCCCGATCCCTGCCCGGTTAGGTAGGCGCGGTAGATGCGCGACACTGGCCGGCCGGCTAAATCCGGCGGCGTTTCCTCGGAAGACACCGGCGCGGCCAAACCAAAGCCAAAGAAAAACGGCGCGACGATATGCGAGGAGTAGCCGACTAGTGCGGCCAAGCCAAAGCCGAGCGAGAACGGCGGGACGGCGGTGACTGCGGGGCTCGGAGCCCAAGCGACAGCGTTGAGGATGTCGCCGTGGGCTTTGGTCCATTGTTGGACGCCGGAGCCGTTGAATTTGATCAGCGACCCCGACGCACCGACGGCGAGCAGGTTGCCGGACAGGTCGGCGGCCAGGCCGTTGACCGCCGATCCGGCAAGGGCCGTCTTATAGACGTTCGCTGCGCTGTACTTCCAAATCGACAAGCCGTTGTACGGCTCGCCGCCGACGAAGAAGTCCCCTGCGGAATCCAGGACGGCGGCGTACATCGTATTGCGCGCGTCCGCGCTCCACAGCATCGCGCCGGCGGCGGAGTAGCGGCGGTGGGTGTGCGGCACCATCGAGCGGTCGCCGGCGATGTAAATGTCGCCGTTCGCCGCCAGCCTGACCGCCCGGCCTCTAACCAAGAAATCAATGGTCAGGGTCTGGTTGCCGGCGCTGTCGTACTTGCGGAGCATCACGCTAGAAACGCCGGTCCCTACGGTGTAGACGTTGCCTGCGTCGTCGACCGATCCCATCGACGGCTGCGCCGTGGTCGCGAGACCAGAGCAGGTTGCCGGCGTCGTCGTATTTCCGGGTGGTAAGGTTTCCCGAGCCAAGCGAGCGGTAGCCGCCGACCGCGATCACGCGAGTTCCGCCAGTTCCATGACGCCGCTATCGCGGTCGGCGGTTATCGTGATCTCGCCGACGGTCATCGTCTCGCCGCCGCCGAGCAGCGCGGTATCGCCGGGCCGCAGCCAGACATCGACCTCGCAGCGCACCCGCCGCAGCCCGGCGCTATAGGCGCGGTAGCTGACGCCTTTCAGCGCTCGGATTCTGGCGCCGGATTCGGCCTCATCGGCCCGCCCGTCGAGCGAAATCGAAAACTGCCGTGCTCCGCGATCCGACCGGGGCGCGACCAGGGCGCAGCGCAGCAGTTCATCGAGTTGCTCCGAACCGTCGCGGAAGCGGACGCCTCGAAGCAATACCAGGTCGTTACCGGCTCGGGCCGCAATGGCTTGCACGGTCGCGAGCGAGGGCGGGGCGATCACCGCCGACAGCGCCCTCCCGGACAAAGAGCGGCGCACGGTGAAGGAGGCCAGCGGCAGAAACAGCGGCGGCGAGCCGGCGAGATAAAGCCGGTAAACGATGGGGAGGCGCGGGCCGACGTAATCGCGGATTGACGCCGGCGCGGCGAGCTGCACGCCGAAGCCGAAGCCGGGAAGCGCCGTGTAGCGGTCGCCGATGCCGGCGAGTCGGGCCAGGCGCACGCCGAAGCCGAAGGGCGGAATCTCGGGGTCGGCGACGACGAAAACCTGTAGCGCGCCCCAGCCTGCCGGGGCGCTGGAGCCGTCGCCGAGCGCCGAGATGCCGGTCCAGATGCGGGTTCCGGCGGCGTTGAAGGTCCAGAAATGCGCGGGGTAGCCGGCCGGAGCCGCCGGCTCGGTGCTGGCGAAGTACTGGTTATGCGCGGCGTCGAAAGTGAAGCGCGACCAGAAATATAGATCGCGTCCGCGCGGGATGTAGTAGTCGCGATAGCTCGGCACGAGCGCGAGCGGGTTGAACGCCGGGTCGAAAATCCATTCGATTGGTGCGTTGGTCTCGTCGTAGAACCCGGCTTCGAGCGTGACGTAGAGTTTTCCGTCATCGGCGTGCAGCTCGCGGATCGGGTTGTGCGCGGCGGCGACGTTCGGGATGTCGGTCAGCGTGACTTGCGGCGGGCCGTACAGCGTGACGGTTGTCGTAGGCGCGGTGTAGGGCGTTGCGTGGGTCGCGACGAGGTTCCCGTCGCCGTCCCAAACCGCCAGCGAAACCGGGCTGTGGCCGGGGGTAAAGAAGGCGACGGCATCGCCGATCTTATAAGCGTTGGTGTGCCGCAAACCGGTGTAAATCTTGCCATCGAGCAGCACGGGGTTGCTGATCGGCATCACGCGAAACGATCGAGCGTCGGTGGAGGTGTCGATCATCAATGCCGGCTGCCACATCTCGATGAGCATCCCGGTGATGGCTGGCGAAATCCCCTGAAGCCGCCGCTCCCACTGCAAAGCCCCCGCGCCGCTGTACTTCCGCAAAAATCCGGCACTCAGATTCAGCGAACTGGCGGTGCTGTACATCGCCCCCACGGCGTAGCCGGTCATATAAATTGAACCGTCCGGCGCGATAAGGATGTTGAATTCGTGGCGTAGGATCTGGTAGATGTCCGCCGCGCCAAATTGGGCTGGGATGAAATACTGCGGGATCGGCCACCACCTATCGAGTCCCGTGCTCCAGATCAGGTTCCCGTACAGGTCGAATTTCCGCAAAAAGGTTTCGCCGGCACCTTCCGGCTCGGACGCGGTGTAGATGTCGCCCGCCGCGTCCACCGCCACCGCCCGCACCGGTTTGTTGTGCAGGCGCGGGAACGGGACGCGCTCGCCGTCTTGGCCGTAAACCCTGAAAAAATCGACGTATGGTTTGTAGTAATCGGACTCAAACAGATCGGAAAAATCCGCCGTTTTCCAACTTCCCGATTGATAGTTTAGTCCGGCTTCCCGCGCCAGCACCTGTGCGCGCGTCGCGGCGGGCTTGAGCCGCCCGCACGCCGGCGCGGCCGGACCCAGCGCGCAATAAAGCCGGCCGCGCCGGTCGGCGGCGAAAGTGACGACGGAGCCGGCCGTGTGGCCAGTAAGCGGCGATTCGTCTTTTCTAGCGATGGTGCGGGCGTTGCCGAGTTCGTCGTAGCCCTCGACAAAGCGCAGGTCGTCCGCGCCGCCGTAGAGCAAGGTTTGTTTTTCGGCGTAGGTGGCGTAGGCGTGGGGGCTTAAATCGTGCAGGCGGACGGCGTGCAGCAGGTTTCCCGCCGCGTCGTAGCCGCGCAGTTGGACCGGGTTGATCGTCTGAACAACATCGAGCCAGCCCGAATACCAGATCAGCGACATTTACGCGGGCTGGTAGCGCTGGAACAAGCCGAGACTCGGCACGTCGAGCGTGTAGTTCGAGCCGTTGTTCACGATGTCCGCCGGTGTCGAGTCTAGCAGCACGATTCCGATGAGCGGTTTAACCAGCGCATCGACATTGATGTCGCAGACCACCGCCGCCCACCGGAACGTTTTCGTGAGCGCTGTCCAGACCGGATCAATGTAGATGATGGCGTCGTCGGTGATGCCGTTCACCGCCAGCACTAGTGATTGCCCGCCGGCGGTGTAGCCGTTTCCGGCCGCCACTTCGAAGCCTGAAATATCGCTCCATTGGGCGTGCGCGGCGTTGCGCGCGTAGGCGCTGGTCAGCAGGGCGATTTTGAACGGGTCGACGCCGAGTCGGACTTTTCCGGTCGCGATCAGCCGCCAGTAATGGGTTTGCCAGTACGAAACCGATGCCATGATGGATCACCTGTTCAATTGTTCGAGCACGCGAAATTCGAGCGCGGCGGTTCCGCCGTTCATTTGCGGGAACGCGAGGATTCCACGGAAGCAGCCAGACTCGCAGCACAGCCGGAGTTCCGGGTAGTACGCGATCAGATATTGCAACTGCTGCAAGACAGTTTTTGTCGGGTGGGAAATCGAAAAGCGGAACGTCGTGTCGGAGACGCTGAACCCGGTGTCGTATGAGACCGACCCGCCGTCGAGCGTGGCGGTCACAGAGCCGCGCCTGACCGCGCCGAAAGGGTTTTCGACGCGCTCGCGCAAGAGCAGCGATCCGCTCGGGTCGTAGTCGAATGTGCTGATGCCGATCATGTGGTGAGCAGCAGGAAGTCTTGCATGTTCTTGTTCAAGTACATGCGAATCTTTCCGACGAACGCCTTTAGCAGCATCTCGAACGCCGGGTCTAGTCCGGTGGTGTCGATCCTGATCAGCGCGTCGCCGCGATCCAGCGCGCGGGTCTGCGCGCGAACACGGTCGATTTCGGCCTCGGCCAATTTCCGTTGGATGTCGAGCGCGTCTTGCCTGCGTTTGTTTTCGAGGTCGATCTGTTCCTTGATGTCGAGCTTGGTGTAGGTGTCGGCGTTGTTGAGTTGGCCAAACAGCGAACCGAGCAAATCGCCGGTGTTGCTGATGGTGTTGTCGATGGACGCGAACAGCGCCTTGACGCGCTCCGCGTCGGTTTCGAGTTGGGCGGTCTTGAGCGAGACGCTCGCTTCGATGGTCCTGATCCGCTCGTTGCTGGCGATTTCTTCCATTCTGATCAGGAATTCGTTGCTCTTTTTGGTCGCTTCTTCAACTTGTTTAGCGTGTTCGGAGTAAGCGGTTGAGACGACCGAGAGCGTCCCGCCCATCTTTTGCGAGGCCGGCACCAGTTCCGTGTACGTTTGTACGATTTGGCCGTTGGCGTCGCGGACGTTGACGAGTTTGGGGACGAGTTGGTTCGCTGCGTCGTAGATTTCGCGGAACTGCTCGGCGGTTTTGCCGGCCGGCAGCGCTTCGAGCTGCGAGACGGCGCGGGTCAGTTTTCCGGTTAGCGCGTCGTACTCGAAACCTTGCTCCTTGAAAGATGCGGTCAGCGCTTCGACTTCCGCCTTGGTGTCGCCGGTCGCCTTGGCTCCGCGCTCTTGCGAGTCGAGCCAAGCGTCGATTTCGGTGCGGGTCGCGCGCGCTGCCTCGGTTTCTTTTTGAAACGCGGGCGGCAGGTTCGCTATTCCGGCGCTGGCTTTGTCGGCGGCGGGGCCGAGCAACCCCAACTTTTCGGCGATGTCGGCGGCGGCGCTCCCGATCGTCGCCCCTTGGTAGCCGGCGAGCCAGTCGGGGACGAGGATGTCACTGAGTTTCTGATCGAGCCCCGAAAGGCGAGTGATTTCAAACGCCAGCACCCCGACGCCGGCCGCCACGCCGGCGATGCCGGTGGCGAACCCGGCGGAGCTGGCGGCGAAGGCGGAAAAGCCGGTCGCGATACCGGAGATGGCGACGGGGATTTGCGCGAGCTTCGGACCGAAGGCGATAAAAGATAACAGCGCGGTGTTGATGCCCTCGAAGTAGCCGGCGGCGGTGTTGATGCCGACCCCCAAGCCAAGCAAAGTCCCAATGAAGCCTTGGGTTCCTGATTCGGCGTCGTTGAACGACTTAGCCAGCGCGCCGATGCCATTCAAAAACGGGGTGAAGCCGCCCAGCTCGCCCGCCGTGACGCGCACCAACTCCTCGACCAGATCGACCACTTTTTGCAGCGCCGCGCGCAGGCCCTCGACGGTATTCAGGTCCACAGGCCCGAACAGCGCTTCCAGCGCCACGCGGGCGCTTTCCTTGAGCGCGCCAAGCGAATCCAAAAGCCCGTCGAACTTCACGCCTTCAAACGCGGCGGGCAAGTTCTTCGCGACGGTCTTAAACAGCGTCTCGATTTCGCCCAACTGCGAGCGCAGGCTCGAAAACAGCGGCTCCAGGTTGCCCGATCGGATCACGTCGCGAAACGCGAGGGCCAGATCGCCGATGGAACCGATCACGCCGCCGGTGTTGATTAGCGACTGATCGCCGATGGTCTGGAGCAGTTGCCGGAACGCTTCGTCGGTGCGCTTGACATGGTTTTCGGCGAGCGCGAGCTTGGCCGCGACTTCTTTTTCGATGCTGCCGGCCGCCTCGCGGTTTAGCTTGTCGGCCAGCGCCATCGCGTCGTTGTAGGTGCCGAGCACCTGCACCATTTTTGCCGCCTGATCCTTTCCGAAGATCGTGCTGGCGGCGGCGAGGCGCTGGCTGTCGTCCACCTTGTTGAAAGCGGGCGCGAGGTCGGCCAGGACTTGCTTGACGGACTTGAGCGAGCCGTCGGAATTTTTGTATTCGACGCCCAAGGCTTGCATGGCCGCCGCCGCTTCCTTGCTCGGATCGACCAGCGACAAAAAGCCGGATTTTAGCCCGTTTGCTGCCTCTGATCCCGATCCGAACACATCGATGACTTTCGACAGGAGCGCGAAGGTTTCTTCGATGGAGAGGCCGGTTTGTTTGGCGATGGGCGAAAGGTCGGCGAAGCCGGTCGCCAGTTCGCCGAAGCTCGACTTGGTGAGGTCGGCGGTCTTGTTCAGCACGTCGCCGATGTGTTGCGCTTCCCGTACCACGTCGCCGGCCGGCACCTGGAACCCGGCGAGCGAGCGGTTCATCACGTCGACCGCTTGCGAGGTCTCAACGCTGCCGGCGATTGCCAGGTCCATCGAGCTTTTGACCAGGCTGATGCTCGTCTCGATGTCGTAGCCGGCGGCTTTGAAATCGGCCGCGGACTTGACCAGTTCGTTGTTGTTCTGCCCGTACTTGAGCGCCAGATCTTCGAGACGGACGCCGAACTGTGCGGCGCTCCCTTCGCTCGCGTCCATCTGCTTTTGCAGTTCTGCGAGCGAGGATTGGAATTTGGCGGACTCGTTGAAGGCCAGCGCGCCGATCACGCCCGCCAGCGCGGTCATGCCAGTTTGCACCACCGCCAGCTTGCCGGCCAGGTCGGCGAACGGGGCGCTGATCGACTGCGCCGACCCCGCTAGGTCGCCCAGGTTGTTGCCGAGTTTGTTGGCGACCTCGGAAGCGTTATCGACGCCGTTGAAAATCAGGTCGATGGTGCTTTGCAGGTTAGCCACGGCTTGACCCTACTTTGGCGCGGGGTATGCTTTGATGTATGGATTGTCTATAAGGAGCGTTGCAATGAATCTCGCGATTTTCGTACTGGTTGCCGCGATACCCACAACCAATGTCTTCGGCCAACAACTGGTCGAAGACATCACCAAGCTTGCCAATCCAGAACATCGCACGATCGAACAAAAGCCCACGCCTAAAAATCTGGTGCCTGAACGCACCCCGTCGGGCATGACTGTCTATACCGAACCGAAGCCGCAATCGCGCAATACAAAGGCACCAGAAGCTCGACCGCCAGCGCCCAAGCATGAACCTGCACAACCGGACGGGGGTTCGCTTTCGTCGGAATTCGATATTGAAAAACACTGCAAGCACATAGGCTCGCTTCCAACTGGGGGCAGCTACACGCTCGAACAAACATGCCGGAATCAAGAGCGCGAAGCGTTGCGCAAACTGCAAGGACAATCGATCCCGCCAGAAATCGAAAAACACTGCGCGCATTTGGGGTCGCTTTCGACAGGAGGCAGCTATAGCCTGATGCTGACTTGCGTTCAGCAAGAGATCACCGCCAAAAACAACCTTCGATAAACGATCCTGACCCCACACGGACGCGGGCGCCGCCAGTCCTTGCAGCCCGGCCTCAACCTGTAACCCCCGCCCCGCGCCAAGGACGGCGCTACTTCCGCTCCCGGTGCTTCTCCTCATAGTACATACTCCACAGCGCCATCTCCTCCACTGTCAACCGCCCTTGTGGGAACAGATCCGGCCGGGCCTCGAACAGAAACCGGCCGCGCATGTCGCACAACATTAATGCGGACTGGACGGCGGGGTCTCCGTGAAGGATGGCGGCTTTCCCAACGTTGCGCCCTCCCCGCTCAAATTCATGACCGCCAAGAACATCTCGCTGAAGAACACCGGAAACATTCGGCTGACCCACAGCGCGTCCTCGCGGTCGAGCGCGGGTTCCACGAGGCAGGTCAAGACGTACTCCACCTGCCGCCCGAAGGATTTCGGCGGGCTGCCGTCGAGGCCGGCGGCGGCTTTCAGCGCGTCGGCCTTGTCCTGAAGCCCGTTCGCGGCGAAGGTTTCGAGCATGGCGGCCATGTTTTGCGCGCGGCTTTCGGCTTCGTTGACGAACGCGGCATCGGCGGCGGTCGGCATCCGCACGACGAACTCGGCGGGCAAGTCGACGCCCGCCTCTTTCGCGGCCGCGAGCAGCGCGACCGGCGCTGGAACCGCCTTGGTCGGCGGGGTCCAGGGGAGGTTGCGGATGGCGGCAAAAGCGCTCATGACGCAAAATTCCGGGTTGCCTGCTGGGCGGCGATGGTGACGGTGCCCGCAGGTGCGGCTTTCACGCCGAATGTCTGGGCGATGGCGAACGTCCCTTGCGTGAGCTGGTAGGCCACGCCGTTCTTGTCGGGCTTGAACATGAACATCAGGTTCTGGCCCTCCTTTCCGAGCAGCGCGTCGGTCACGCCGTCGATGCCGAAAGCCACCGAGAACGACGCCGATCCGATTGACGAAGATGACGAGCCGACCACACCGTCGTAATAGGCCTCGGAGCTGACCGAAATGCTTTCCTTCGCCGGCACCCAGTCCTTGGTGTTTGGAATTTCAGCGAAAATCGGGGTCGAAACGCGTGCGTAAACGCGCTTGGGGAGGCTTCCGGTGTGGATGAGCGGGAGCGCGGACGCGAAGGTAATTTTTCCGCCCAAATAGTCCGCCGTATAGACCGGATAGTCAGCGCGCTCCTGGTGAAGGCCCGGCGCTTGGAAGATTTCGGACGCGGTGACAGGGGCGGCGGTGATGCTGGACAGCCGCACCTGAGAGATTTCTATCGAATCCACCGGAATGAGCGGAGGCCCGCCCGCCGCCCCGCGCGTTTCGGACTGTGCCGCACCGGCGGTACCGGCCACTGCCGCCGCAGCACCCGCTCCGGTAATTGTGATCGATGTCGTCAGATAGGGCGTGCCGCCGGTGGCGCTGCGCGTCACGGTGATATTGATGGTGGCGGCGACAGTCAGAATACCGGTGTTCGCGTTCGCGCCGGTCGCGGCCGGCATCATCGCTGTCAGCGCGGCCACGTCGACGTTGTTGTTGCCGAGCGCGGCGGCCGGGGTGACCGCGCCGCCGGTCAATAGCCCCATCGGTGCGATGACCGCCTCGCTGCCGGTCGCAAGCGACCAGGGCTTGCGGGTGTCGGTGAAAGTCTTGTTGTCGCCGCTGTTCGCAAGCGGCGCGAAGGTGCCGGGCGTGACGCCCGCTTCGTAATAAATCGCCTGATTCGTCAAAAGTTTTGCCATTTCAAACTCCAGCTACTGATGTGGGTGTTCGCGTTACTCCGCGCGCTCGTACTCGATTACAAACAGCGCGACGGCGGCCACCAAGTCGGTCCCGTCGCTCGGAAAAATCGTGTCGCCCTCTGCGTAGCGCATTCCCAGGCATGTCCCGCCGAGCGTCGGATCGGCGCTGTAGGTCTCCGTCACCAATTGATCGAGCAACAGGTTTGCGGCGGTGGCGCGGGCAGCGTCGTTGGCGGTCCTCGCGGCGCGGCGGATTTCGGTTTCCATCTCGACAGTCGCGATGCCGTATTCGCGCGCGATCACCCGTTCTGGCCCCTCGGCTACCACGGTCAACACCTGTCCGGTGGTTAACTTGGGGATTTCCGGCCACGGGGCGCGCTTGGCGGACAGGCGGGCGGCGAGCGCGGCGAGGATGGTTTCGCGGTTCATCCTTCGCTCGCTCCGTCGTCGCCCGGCGGCGGGTATTTGTTGAGTAGCCACTCCATTTCGTGCTGCAAATTTGCTGCGAGCAGCGCGCTCATTCCATCGCTGATGTCGTCTTTTACATCGGTGAAGACTTGCGATAACGACGGGCCGTGCAGGACGGTATACGGCCCGGAATCCAGCTTTTGTTTCATGCCGAGGCTTCGCAATACGTCATTGCTAACCGCCGGGGTAATCGCATTCGAGGTTTTGGTGCGGATGTAGAACCCGCTGCTTAAAACCTCTGTCGCGCCGGCGGCTTTGACCTTGACGCGGATCGGGACCGGCGGCCGGCCGGGGCCTGGCGGCACGGCGTTGGTGACGAAGTTTCGGAGCAAGATGCCGCGTTTTGGGGTGCTGAGCCGCGCGCTCAGCCGCCCGATGGTAGCCTTAAACGCCCAGCCGTCCGCCGGCCCCTTGAGGTTTTGGCGGACGTATGCGGCTGACAGGTTCACCTGGTCGCGAACCGCGCGGCTCGCGGCGGTTTTGGCCTTGCTCGCAGTGCGGTTGAGCGCCCGCGCCATCGCCCGCTCCGTTCCGTTTTTGATGTGCGCCAGACGCTCGCGAACGTCGGCGAGTTGGGCCGCGTTGATTTCGATGGTGATGGCGCTCATGTTTCTCGTACCTTTACTGTTACGATGTACCCGTTATCCGCTTCCAGCGCCAGCACCTTCCAGGTGATTCCATCGGCATTAACCGTAACAGTGTCGCCGATGGCCGGGACGTGTCCGGCCAGATCGTCGGTTTTAATCGATAGCACGGTGCGCCGGTCGAGCGTGCTGGAGTCCATACCGGAAATCGGAAACTGCAAGTCGCGGCGGGTGACCGCGCGGGTCTGGATGGTCGCGCCGGTTTCCGCTACGGTATAAATCGCCGGCTCTCCGAGCGTTTGCTCGATGGCGGTGGCGGCATCGCGGAAAATCTGGAGCATCAGCGCCACCCCCGCCGTTGCCGGACTGGCATCGGCTCCACGCTGAACGCGGCAACACCGGCATCTGACAGCTCGCCCATGGTGCTCAAACACTTGATGTGGTATCGGTAACTGCCGCCGGCTTCAACCGTAACGGTGCTGCTGTGCACAGTGGAGCCAGTGCTCGAAAACGGTGTCATCCCGCCGAACGGCAGCGTGTTGGATTTCGAATAGCGGCACGTCGCCGCGCGGTCGCTGGTGGCTTGCAGGGTGGTGGCAACCGTGCTGGCGGGGTGGCGGGTGGCCGGGAATATCTGAGACAGCGCCGGTTTCGGCGATAGCCCGTTGATGTAGCGTTCAATCTGTGCGTAGCCGCTGGCGTGGACGGATACCGCATCGGCGGCGCTATTCTGGTTCAAGCCTTGAGCGGTTTCCCACGCGTCTGGCATCCCGTCCGCATCGGTGTCCGCGCAAGCTGTTCCGGCATCGAGTACCGGCAGCCCACCGACTGTCGCCTCGTCTGTCGGAAACGCGCCGGTTCCGTTAGCGTAGTTATCGAGCACGCGGGTATCGACCGTATCCCGGTTGCCGACCCAATCGCCCGAACAGTCCAAGCGCCGGCTCGCGCCGACATTCGGCAGCAGAGTCGATTCAAGCTGCGTCGCCGGCTCTACGGTCACCGGCCACGGTAGCGTGGGGAGCGGCGTTGTGCGGCGGTACTGCGTGCCGAGCAGGCCGTTTTGACCGAGACCGGGGCCGTCGGAATTGGAGATGAGCGGCCAGTTATCGGCAGCCGGATCGGTCGTGACCGGCCCGACGTTGCCGCTGACGTAAATCGACGGAGACCCTAATGGCGTCGTTAACCCGCCCATCGGGAACACGCGGAACGGGAGACGGGCGGCGGGATAAGCGGGGCCGGCTTTGAACTTGTTGCCGATGGCGTCTAATAACATCCCGCCGCCAGTGTTCAAGCCTTCCCACACATAGTTGTAAACCAAGTTGTTAGTGAACCGGAACGACTTGACCGTAACGAGCGGGTTTCGCGCGTAGCCATACAAATAATTCCGGTGCATGTCGATGTTTTTTATTGTCTCGGACGCGTTATTGTTCGCGCCGAAATTGATGTTTTTCTGATCGCCTAACGGTTCCGAAAAGATGCTGTTCGAGATGGAAATATTGTTCGTTTTCTCGTTGATGTCGTCGCGCCAAATATCGATGTTGCCATCGTTGGCCCACCGGGCCGACACGTGGTCGATGACAATGTTGTTCGCTGGGCCGAACATAGAAATCGTGTCTCCGGTTTCGTCGGGCGGGCCATTGCCGGAAGCGTCTTTATAGGAGCCGCGCGCGAACCGGATATAGCGGATGATGATGTTGTGGGTATTCATGCCGATCACATCGAAATACCCGCTTTTCGCAGATACCGTGATGCCGCCGCCGGGCGCGGTTTGTCCGGCGATGGTGATGTAGGGGTTATTGATCGGCAGCACGCTGTTGAGTTGGATCGTGCCGGCGACCGAGAAGACGACGGTCCGTTGGCCGCTCGCCGTCGTGCAGGCGCGCAGCGATCCCGCGCCCGAATCATTGAGGTTTGTCACGCGACAGACCGCGCCGCCCCGCCCGCCGATCGACGCCGCGCCGGCCCCCTCGGCTCCAGGGAATGCGGGAATAGTGGGACGAGGGTTAAAATATGTTTCTACATAAGCAGATACGTTGCCGGCACCATCGCGCGACCGGATACGGTAGTGATAGATTTGGGCGGACGTAAGCCCGGTATCGGTGTGGTTGCTCGCGGCGGTGTTTTGAAGGCTGGTGTACGTCGTGCATCCCCACCCGGTGCAGCGCTCGATGTCGGTGGTAACCGGCCCCACCGCATCTGTCCCTTTTATCCAACTCAACGCGATGCTAGACGTGTCGGGCGATTCGGCCCCGAATACGGTCGGGACGGTAGGCGCGGTGGTATCGGCGGCAGTCCCGAGTGTGACGGCATATCCCGTGGTATTACCATCGTTATTTGAGTCTACGACATAAACATAAACCGTAGCGCCATTTGACCATCGCCCGACCCGAGCAGATGCCGTCACCGATGACGATGACCAGCTCGTCGCCGGCTGATAATCGCAATTACCACGATTAGCCCATGTTGAGCCAGAACAGACCTCGACCCGCTGCGGCGTAGTATCAACTACCACGTTATCAACATCTAACGTCCCAGTATTCGATGCCGCGCACATGTCGTAATATGCGCCACCTAGGGCAATCTGGTTAGGTGTTCCCAATGTTTGGGTAATTTGGCCGTTTCGTTTATTCGTATCGAGTGTTCCGTTAGCAAGGTGGATTTCGGAGTGCCATTTCCCGGTACTACTCGCAGAGTCGACTACGAAGTTCTCAAATCTGCACCACGATCCAACGCAATCCGACCCGTTAACACCGAGACCGTAATCGGTCAAACCACTCACATGCTGTCTATATCCGCCAGTCTCGCAGTTGTTGTAAGCAGTCGAGAAATATCGGATATCTGTGCCGCCGTTGTACCAAATAATGGCTTTCGATTGACGAGGTGAGCCAGAACCCGTTAAGGTCATGCGATAGTAAAACGACAGATAAACTTGTGGTTGGGCATAACCTAATGAAAGAAACTGTGCCCACGAAGTATCTGAATCAAAATTAGTTCTTGCGTGATACGTGGACCCCGCGAGTGGAGACGTAGCATTTCTCGTGTACGATCGGGTCGTGTATGCACCTCCTCCACCGTATTCCCATGTATACGACGCGAATGGAAAATTGCGGATTTCGGGCGTGCTGCCACCTGACGTACTGGCTATTGTCGCAGGCGCAGAGTCGAACGAGTCAAAGAGAGCCGGGCCCGCTGTCGATTTCGACTCGAAGCCAGACCCCGAAACGGTAAACGATTGCCCGTCCGTCACCGGACCGGTGACGGCGCTGATCGCCGGGACGGCGCTCGCGAGCGCCGGACACAGCGCCACCCACACCAAAAATAGAGCTAGGGCACGTCCGATCACGCAGCCCTCATCTTGATCGATGGCGCGACGGACGCGGTGATTTGAGAGGCGGTGAAGCCGAAATTTGCAGGTGCGTTTGGGTACGTGACGGTCTGTCGGATCACGCTGCCAGGAGAGGACGACACGTTACCAGAGAAACCGAGGCTTGGCAGCGTGTAGCCTTGTATTCCATATATGGTCGCGGTGCTTCCGTGCATGAACCCGACGTAATAAAGGACGCCTTTTTTCAAAGTGAACGAAGCGGTGTGTTCGACGAACACCGCTGACGTGGCGAGATTCAAATCGTCGGCGGGGAAAAATAGCCGGGCGTCGGGCTCGTTGTTCGCGTTCGCCCCGTAAATCACCACGCGGCCGGTCGCGGCGGCGACTTCGCGCAGCATGCCTCCCGGCTGCAAGGTGGCGCAAATCCCGGGATACGGCGCATGCAGCGCGCCCGCCAGCGTGCCGTGCTTGGCGCGCTCGGCGCTCTCGCGCAGATCGACCAGCAGCACGTCGGGCCGGCCGAGGCTTGCGATGGCGTCGCGCGTGTTCAGCGAGAGGCCTTCCTTGGCAAGTTCGTCCTGGTGCAGGCCGACATGCATG
>OFRF01000189.1_pt1 | contig 17262 bp, 35 predicted proteins | sample 1543081 | NCBI WGS metagenome assembly OFRF01 (sample SAMN07774232, study PRJEB24372) | wastewater metagenome
CTCTTTTCCTGGAGACTTGTTCCCTGGCACCTGTTCCCTGTGGCCTGGCACTCGCGATCCTCGAGACGCCCAGCGCTGGCGCGCGTCGCGTTATCCACCGGCTGCAGGTCTCAGGGAACGGGGTCAACATGCGACAGCGGGTGTTATGTCTACTGCGGATCAGTGCGGCAACGGGATGTTGTCCACAGCCTTGCGGATGGCGGCGCGCAGCGCTCGATTCCAGTCCGCGATGTGCTTCTGGCAGCCTGCGACAGCTGACGCCCAGTTCGTCGACCTGGCGGCCTCCTGCGCTGCTGGCGCGGGGTCCTCCAGTAGCGCGTCAAGGACCTGCGCTACGCACTGTTTCGCGAGCTCTAGCGTGTCATCGACGGGCACGGCGCTGCGCCAGGAGGCCGCCTTCGACAGATCATTGTCGAAAACGAACAGAATCCCGCCAGTTTCGGGCCCATTACCTTCTAATCGGTGCAGATTGGCCATGGTTTATCGCTAAAAGTAGTGGGATGACGCGACTATATTGCAATAGGTTATAAAAAACAAGCAAGAAATTGCAGATAGTCGGCGCTATCAGGCGACGTGCGGCCATAGATTTTTGCTATGGTGGCGTGAACGTGCAAAAATTTTCGTCCTTAGCGGGTCCGATCTTCAAATCTATCTGCTGTTTTTTACGCGTTCGTTCGCCGATACTCTGTACATCCTAACCGCAACGAGATACAGACTCATGAACACCAAGACACTGCAAGGTTTCATCCGCTCCGGCGGTTTCGCATGGCCCGGCGGTTATCAGTGCGCTCTACTGATGGCCGACGGTGAGTGCATCGATGCGCAAGCGGCGCGCGAGAACTATCGGTTGATCCGGCGCGCCGTCTCCGAGGACTGGACTGCGGTAGACGTTTTCATCCATTGGGAAGGCGAAGCGCTGCAGTGCGCACACTCCGGCCGCGACATCTCTTCCACCTACGGCATCAACGAGGACTGACACGATGCTCCACTGCTACATCAACCGCGGCCGCGACTACGTGGCTAGCATCAACAAGCAAAGCCCTGCGGCCGATGCCTACTCAGTGTCTCTGCCGTGGTTGTTGCTGCTGGCCGACGGACGCGTGCGTCGTTTCCCTTCGCTGGCGGAAGCCCGAGACGAAGCGCAAAAACGCTTTGCGCCTGTTGTCTTTCGTCGTTCCTGAATCACTGGAGACCTACACCGTGCAAATCACCGTAGCGGGACCTTTCAGCGAAACCGAAGCGCGCGAAACCGCGCGAGCGCTGGGCGAAATAAACCACAGTGTCTATTCCCGAAGCCGCGTTGACGCGGAAGGATACGAAACCGACGAGCGCGATTGGTTTGTAGAACGCGACACAGACGCCCCCACTAGCCTCATTTTTGGCTACGCGTGGACAGACATTCAACGCATGCAACAAAAGGGATGACGCCATGAACTACATCCAAACCCTGCAGCGCGAACTGCGCGAGGCAAACGAACGTGCCGATGCAGCGCAAGCGCTATCGCGTCGCGCTGCGTGGCGCAGTTGTCATCGGCCCGGATTTTTTCGGTGCCTATCACCTGCACGTGCCTCTCGGTGGTACGGGCTTCTCCGCTGCTGAAATGGCATCCGCGCTGCGCACAGGCAACTACTGAGACCGCAACATGCCGCACACAGTCAACCTCTCTTCACTCTGGAGTCAACTGCAATGAAAACCCCCCGATTCTTTTTCGTCGAAGTGACTGACGTCTACGGCGGCGAGGCGAATTACAGCTGGGTCACCCGTCACAAGGTGCGCGCGTCGACCATGCGCGGCGCCGTGAATCGCGTTTCCCGTGATAGCGGGATGCACTGGCACTGTGTCGGCGATTACGGCGACCAAAAACGCTTTGACAGCGCATCGGGCGCGACGTGTTTCTTCATTTCCCATTGGAGCGACGAAGAGCACGCCGAACTGTTTCACGTCAACGAACTGTGAAGGACTAACACCATGCAATTCACCATCATCCGCCCGGACGGGCGCAAAGAGATTCGCCAGCACATTCCGTACACCATCAAGCAAACCGGGCCGTGCGAGTGGCAAGCAATCGACCCGCGCAACGGCCGACTGTTGGCGCGCGGATACGTCAACGCTCAAGCATTGCGCGATTCCTGCGACACGTGCACCGAACATGTTCGCTACGTCAACTGAGGAGACCCAACACCATGACCCACACAGTGCACCTGTCCAACGGCACGCAATACGCCGCGCGCCTCGAGATTTGGGATGACCTCACCCCCGAGACTCGCGGGCCGTGGTTTGCCCTCTACTGGGCGAACCCGAACGAAGACACGGGTATTCGGGCGCATGACAACTACCTGTCTTTCCGCACCGTACGCGCGGCGCGCGAATACGGTATCCGTCACTTCGGCGAAACCGCCACCCGATTCATCCGCTAAGAGGAAACCACCATGGCACAGACTCACACTTTCAAGGGCACCGCACGCGCCCAGCTGACCGTCAACGGCGCACGCCATTACGTCTACCATCGCACGGCGGTTGTGATAGTCAACTCGGATCGCACGATTCGCCTTGACTCCGGCGGATGGCGCACGGTCACCACGCGCGCTGCGATGAACCAGGCATCGAACCAGGATGAGCTCGGGTTTCGTGTCTTTCAGCGCGCGGGCGATTGGTTCGTGACGTGGCAAGGTCGGGACCTGCCCTTCGTCGATCAAATGACCCTCACGCACGTGCCTGCAGAGGTGGCAGCATGACGCCCCTTCAAGCCCTGCGCCACCACGTCACGGGTGCGATTGAACGCGGCGAAAAGCAAGCAATCGCGGGCATCCCGGCCGTGCGACCCGAAACCCTTACGTTCACCCGCGTGCCCAGTGACGCGAACGGAAACCCGCGCTACGTGGTTCACTTCCTCGCGCTCAATACTCGCGAAGAGCTCGACCGCGATCCGTGGATCCCGGTATCCGATAAGTACGCCCTTGCGTGCAAGCGCGCGAACAGCATCGGCGGCCGCCGCTATCACACCAAGCGCTATGGGGGCGGGATTGTCTTTCAGTCCTACAGCATTGACGAAACCGCGGCGCACATCTCGCGAGTGACTGGCCGGCAGTTCGTCGCAGTGAAGGACTAAACGCCCATGCTGCGCCTCGCCCTCGCCCTCGCCCTCGCGCTTGCCCTCGCATGCGCGAACCCGCCCAGCGACCCCGATACCGCAGAGTGCATCACGGATAGCTGCGTCGGGTGCATCGATGACTGCCTTACCCCTCAATCGGAGAACTGACGCCATGCAATTCACCATCATCCGCCCTGACGGCCGCCGCGAGGTGCGCCAGTACACGCCCTACGCCGTCAAGCAAGCGGGCCTGCAAGAATGGCACGCTATCGACCCGCGCGACGGCCGCCTATTGGCCCGCGATTTTGTGAGTGCAGAACATCTGCGCCAGTCGTGCGACTCGCGCACCGAGCACGTCAGGTACGTCAACGAAAAGGAGTAACCGCCATGCGCCCCGTTTTCATCCCCTGCACCTACAAAGGCCGCCCGGCCGTGCTCGATACCGTCGCGCGAGTGTTCTACGCCTGCGCCACCCACACGCGCGCCCGGGACTGGGCACGCGAGCTCAACGAAGGGAAGTAACCGCCATGTCCACCCATCGCAACTACGGCGCCCGCGTGCGCATCTGGGATTCTGGCGACTCATTCGCCGACAGGTACACCATCCTGCCCCCTCGCACTGCCGGCGCCGACTGGCTCGGCAGTGACCGCACCTGGCAAGGCATCGCATCCGGTGCGCACCCGTTTCATCCGCTGGGCTTTGGCCAGCACTGCGAAGCCGAAGCCGGCTCGCATCTGGGCAAGCGTGTGCACTGGAACGCGCTCCCGCCTGACACGCAACGCTTCGCGCGTCAAACCTTCCCGGCCGCCTGGCTGCCTCAATCGGAGACCTGACCATGCCCTACACCCCGGAATACTTCGCCCGGATGCGCGCGGTTCACGATCGCATCAACGCCACCCGTGCGACAACGACAACCCCCCACGGGCGTCGCTGGATGCGCATCATGAACCGCCTACGCACGCGCTTGGCCTACGCGCTGCCTCGCTACGGGTTCAAGCGTGGTTGACGCCTTCCGCATCCTCTTCCGCGTGCTGGGCTTCGCGCTCGGGCTCTGCGGTCTCGTCCTTTTCATCGCTTGGCACGGTACGCGCGAACGCGACCACGGCCGGCGCAACCATAGGGAGCATTGACATCATGTTCATCCGCGAGCAATTCAACCCGCGCGAACTGCGCACCGATGCGCCCGACTTCACGGACCTGCACGTGTGGTCGCCCGTCTCGTGCCGCCACACGCTGTAGACCTTCGCGCCCCTCGTGCGCTGCGACCAGCGCGGCCGCATCGTGCCGGGATCGCGTCAGCGCAACCCCTTCCCGCCCTACTCCCTGAGGACCTGAACCATGAAAACCCGAGACGAGATCGAAACCCTGTTCGCCTACATCGTGGGCGTCATCGCGGCCGTGGCCTGGTCATCGGCCCCGACATCCCTCATCGAAGCCCTGAGGCACTGAAATGAAATACACACTCGACCGATCCGACACGGTAACCGCGCTCAACGGTGCCACGCTCTACCGCATCCGATACGAGGATGACACGCGCGGTGGATACCTGCAGTCAACCGCGAACCTCGACCCGACCGGCAACGCGCAGGTGTACGGCAACGCGCAGGTGTACGGCGACGCGCGGGTGTCCGGCAACGCGCGGGTGTCCGGCAACGCGCGGGTGTCCGGCGACGCGGGGGTGTCCGGCAACGCGCAGGTGTACGGCGACGCGGGGGTGTCCGGCAACGCGCAGGTGTCGAAAACCTCGCACTACATGACACTCGGTCCCCTCGGATCGCGCAATGCCTTCCTGACCGTATGCCGCGATTCGAAACTCGGCATCTCGTACACCACGGGTTGCTTCTTCGGATCGCGCGAGGCATTCGTGGCCGCCGTCGAGTCGACTCACGGCGACACCTCCCACGGCAACGCGTACGCGGCCGCCGTCATGCTGGCCGATCACGTCGTGCCCGCTTTCACACCGGAGACCTGACGCCATGGCGCACGCATTCATCGCCCCCAACGCCCACGCCGATGGCATCCGTGCCCGCGCAGCAGGCCTGCCCATCACGGCCAACCCGTACAGCACGCCCGACCTGCAGCGTGCCTGGGATGACGGCTGGCTTGTGCGGGACCCCGCCACGCGCCTGCGGGCCGCCCTCGAGCGCCTGGCGGACGTGTGCCCCGTGACCCGTGAAACCCTGCCCGCGCTGGACGAAGCCTGCGCGGCACTCTTGGAGACCGCACCTTGAGCCAAGGAACCCCCACCACGCGCCGCCACCCGCGCACCATGGCCGAGGCCTTCGATTGCCGCCCACCGGCCCGTCAAACGGTCTTCCAAGGCCCCTATCGCCGCCCCGTGAGGGTCGACCCCTTCCGCGTGGTCGGATGGCTCTGCATCGCTGGGCTTCTCCTCGTGCTGTGGAAGGGATGGTGAACGCGTTTTGCCGCTGTGTGCTTTATTTTACGCGTTCAGCAGTATTTTCCACAATGCGAAAGGGTGTCCACTCTGTCCACTCTGTCCACTCAATTTTCCTATTTTCCCGCATAAGAGAGAGAGAGTCTCTTCTTAGAAGAAAAATAGGGAAATCGCATGTTTTGAGTGGACAGAGTGGACATTTGTTGACCTTTTTACTTGGTCTTTACGCCCTTCACGTCCTGAACGCGCAAATAAAAACGGAGTGGCTTTTGGCCGACTCCGTATTTTTTCGCAAAAATCCCTAAAGACTTACTGATTTACTGGGGCTATGTCCACTCGTGTCCACTCACCCGAAACCTGAAAACTGGACACTTTCAGTCCGACTGGAGCAGCCTGATCCCGTGCACGTGTCTCACGAGCCTGCGTCCACCATCCACTTGGACCTTCTTTTCAGCCACCTCGCACCCTGGCACTGCTCGCTGAATCTCGTTCAGGAACCTGTTTTTCGACAAGGGCAGTGTCCCGCTTTCCTTGCTCCACCCCACGTATGCCGGATAGAGGCCGCCCCCCATACCCGCGCTCAACGACTCGGCATAGGTGATGCCTAACTCGCAGCACTCCGTGATGAACTGCCCGATGCGGTCTTGCTCGGTCTGGTAGTCCTTCGACGCGGCGAGCACGCTGTCGGGCGGCTGCAGCCCGTCAGCGACCCACGCGACAGCGCCCTGCACCACCCACGCGAGGATGCCCGCGCGCTCGGCGAGCAGCTTGTCGAGGATGCTGGTGTCCTTGATGTAGTGGGCCCGCCCCGCGCGCACCTCCTCGACACTGGCAAACCGCGCCAGGTACGGCACCAGCAAAACGCGGCGCCAGATGCCGTTGTCCTGCCCCTTGATGATCGGCTTGTGGTTGGTCAGCAGCTGCAGCTTGTGGGTGGGGGCGAACTCAAAGAAGTCAGCGTGCATGAAGCGGGCCTTGATGCGGTCGCCACCAGTGGCCTGCTTCACGAAGTCCTCGCGCAGCACGCCGCCCTCGCCTGTCTCGTGCGCGGTCACCATGCGCCGACCGAACAGGTCGGCGATCTCGGTAGGGTGCCGGTCTTTGCCGTTCATGAGCAGCCCCGGCGCGGCGGTGCCGGCGTAGTCGCCCAGCACGTCGGCCACGGTGTCGAGCACGGTGGACTTGCCGTTAGAGCCGTTGCCGTAGTGCACGACGAACTGCTGCTCGCGCGTCATGCCCGTCGCGCAGTAGCCGAACCAGCGCTGCAGGAACGTCGCCACGGGCCGCGTGGCACCGGGTCCGCGCCCCTCCTCGAGCGTGATGCGGCCGAGCACCTCGTTCCACAGGGGCGCGCGGGCGCTGGCGTCGTAGTCGATGTCCACCAGGCGCGTGATGTAGTCGCCCGCCCGGTGGGGGCGCAACTCCCCCGTCCTGAGATCCACGGTGCCGTTGCGGCAGTTCAACAGCCACGGGTCGCGGTCCAGGAGGCCGCCATCCACGGTCAGCATCTTGCGCGCCAGCCCCACGGCAGCCTCGATCGTGGCCTTCATCTCGCACTTCACGGCCCACTTGTCCAGCGCCTTGGCTACCTCGTCCAGCTTGGCGTTGGCGCTCAGGTCGAGGCCGGCCTTGGCGCGCAGCGCGTTGGCCTCGGCGTGCACCATGCGCGACAACTCGCAGGCCCACCGGTAGACGTTCGACTCGTCAGGCACCCAGCGCCGGGTATCCCACGAGTACCAGCGCCCGGCAGCGACGAACACCTGCTTGCCGTGCCTGCGCACGATGCGGCCCGCGTTGGCCTGATCGGTGGTGACGTGCTTGGCCTCGGGGATACCCTTGAGTTCGACGACGCTACCGGACCCTGCCTCACTGCCCGCCTCGCCTACCTCGCCACCCGTGCCCTCACCTGCGCCAACCGCGCCGGCAGCCCCTTCGGCCTCGCCAACCACGTCGAACGCCTCGGCAACGCCGTCCAGGCCTTCGAAGATACCGAGCTCGGCCAACCATACGGCGCGCGGCCGGTCCTGGCAGTGCGCGTGCATGCACTTGAAGTTGCCCTTGACGTAGCCGCGAGTGTTGGGCGGGAAATACTGGGTACCGGTCTCGGCGCTCGGGCCTGTGTGCAGGTGCGTGAACGGGCAGCGCACGTTGAGTTCGCCGCCTCGAGCCTGCGACAGCACCAGACCGAGTTCGACGAGTCGCTGGGCCACCGGGTCAGTGCTGACTACCTCGCGCATGACTTGGTGGCGGGGAGCCGCGCTCGGGCGCCCGGCAGCCTCTGCCTGCGCCAGCACAGCCTCGTCCACGACCAGCGGCACGTCATCGCTCGCCAGGCCGTCCAGCACGCCGCTGCGCCGCGCCACAGGGTCCGAGACGCCCTCGCCCATGACAGGCAGCGCGGTGTAGTGGGCCTGCACCGTGCGGAACAGCGCGGCGTCCACCGGGTAACCACCGGCCTGCGCCCAGGCTTTCAGCTGCTCGCCGTCCAGGGGGTCGCGCAGCCAGAACCACAGGTGCGCCTTGAGCACACCGGCGTTCTCGGGGCGTCCTGCGCTGTTGGACAGCTGCCAGTGGCATGACCGCCCCCAGAACTCGGGGGGCAGGCTGGTGGTGATGTACTCGTCGATCGCGAGCTCGGGCATGAGCACCGGGTCGCACGACAGGGGTTCGAACTTGTCGACGTCGACCAGCAGCCAGCGCCGCGGCACCTCGTCGAACTGGGCCAAGGCGCGACGCACGAAGCCGGGCTTGAACTCAGGATCCCGCTCACGGGCGGCGTCGGCGCCGATCCACTTGCCCCGGATGACGCAACTGAACGGGTCGCCCTGCAACTCGGTCAGCAGCGCGGACAAGCCGGCGAAGCCATCGACAGGGGTCTCACGCAGGGAGAAGAACTTGCCGTCCCCGTAGGGGGTGACCGTGCCGTCGGCGTTCCACGTCTTCGCGAAACGGGCGTGAGAGTGCCGCAGCACGGTGATGGTGTCGTTCACGATGTCTTGATCTCCGAGTTGCGGTCGAAGCGGGCGAGCAGCGCGTTGGCGCTGGCGTTCTCGAAACGGCGTACGGTGGCGCAGCACCACACGATTGCGCTGTCCGGCAGCCGCATCGCTTCCCCCGTCATGCCGCGCGAGGAGTCAACCGCGAATGCCTTCGCGTCGCGCGTAGGTGGCCCGCAGAGCACGTAGCCATGATGACCGCTCCCGCGGCACAGGTTGACCAGTTTGGCAGCCTCCGCGGGGCTCGGAGGCACGGGCTTGACTTCGACCCAGTACCCTGCGTCGGGATACCTCTTCCGCTTGGCGCTGCCGACAGGGAAGCGGATGAAGAAGTCGGGGAGGTACCAAGTGCCGTCCTCCAGCACGTAGCCTTCCGGCTCGTATTCCCACTCGATCTTCAGGGAGTCGAAGAGCACCGCGTAGCGGGCTTCAAGGCGCGAACGGAAACGGTACCCTTTGTACCGTGTCTCGATGGCTCTAAGCATGTCGAGATACCTTCAGTAGCAGATTGGCCAGTCTACACCGCGGGGGTCACTTGTCGCGCAATCCCCGCACCACTGCTCGCACCAGGCGCAGCGCCAAGAACAGCGGCGACAGCACGGCCAGCACCAGTGCGGTCCACAGCAACGCACCCGCGGCCCACAGGACGTAGGCGAGCACAGTCAGCAGGTCCATGAGGTTCTCCCGTACACGCGGCGCACCAGCGGCTGCAGCGCCGCGATGAGGGGGTTCGCTGTGTCAGCCACGTGAGCCGTCTCCTTGCCCGACAAGATCGGCCTTCACGTCGGGATGGATCACCACAGGCCGCGAGATCTCGCGCAGCGTCTTCGCGTACTCGACCTGGACCTTGCGGTACAGCTGCAGGTTGAACTTGCGCTCGCGACGCGTCTTGGACTTGTTCATGGCATGCACTCCATCACTGCTTCGATCCAGGCTTGGGCGACCGGCGCGACGATCGCGTTACCGTAGGCGCGCAGTCGTCCCACGCGGCCGGTAGCCCCATGAGCCAGCGGGAATGTGCCGGGTTCAACTGGCCGCCACTTGCCGTCGCGGCAGGGGATCCATTCGGCGTTGGCCCAGAAAGCGCTTCGGTTGGCGACAGTGAAGTGCGATTCTTCAGAAACCTCGAGGAACGTCCGGTCGTTACTTGACCGTCGCTCTTCAGAGGCGTTTGCCACGCCGCCAACCAAGCCACTCGGCCCAGCAACGCATTCGTCGGCACCGCCTGCTCGTGGCCGTCCTTCCAGTCCCGCGCCGCCGCCGTAGGCCACCCACCACAGTCGCTGTCGGATGTGCGGGGCGCCGATGCCCGCAGCGCACAGATCACCCGCCCCTGCGGCGTAGCCCTCTGCTTCCAAGTCAGCTTGAACAAGATCCCACCACTCAAGGGCATCCTTGCTTGCAACTTGCTCGCCAACGATGACTGGAGGGCGGCACTCGCCGATGAGGTAGTGCCATGCGGGCCACAGATGCCGCTCGTCGTCAAACCCAGCGCCTTTGCCTGCCGCGGAGAAAGGCTGGCACGGACAACTGCCTGTCCAAATTCGCTCGTCATCTCGCCAACCAGCTTGGCGAAGTGCGAGAGACCAGACTCCGATTCCAGCAAAGAAGTGGCACTGGGTGAAGCCAGCCAAGTCCGAGGGTGCGACATCCACAATGCTGCGCCGGTCAACGACTCCGGGGGCGATGTGTCCTTCTCGGATGAGGTTCTCAAGCCAGTCGCAGGCATAGGGGTCGATCTCGTTGTAGTAGGCCGTCATCGAAGCCTTGAAAAGACAAAAGACCACTGGCGATGGGCCGGTAAGGCCGCCAAGCCGTCGCCTTACGGCGTCCGGCCCATCACCAGTGGTCTCGAGGTTGTATGATGCTTGGCGGCAGGGGTGCCAGCATAGCGCCTCCCGGCGCGTGTAGCAAGTGCTGCTTACGGCTGCGCTGCCTTGGGGGCGATGCCGCGCGACTTCACCAATGCGGCAAAAGCGTTTCTGTCCTTCCATCCCTTTGCGTCGACTGGCGAGTTTGGCGGCGTCGGCTCAAACTCAACCAGCACTTGCGGAACGTGCCGCTGTGCTCCCATGTCCCAGCGAAACCCGACATCGGCAACTGTGCAGTCAGGAATCGGCACAGCCCCCACCACTGCATGCGGTGGGGTGGATGGTGCGGAGGCAAGTGCAGCCATCAGCGAAACGCGGGTTGCCTCGCTCGGCGTGCCGTTGCGCCACTTGCCCAGCTTCGTCGGTTCACCGTCGATGCGCTTCCAGTAGGCATCATTGGCGGTGAGGTAGGCCGTCACCATTTCCTCGGTCACGCACGCCACTGGCTCGCCCTGCGCGCTCGGCTCGGGCGCTGGTGCTGCTTGGGGAGCGACTCTCGTTTCTTCCAGCATGTGCAAGTCAGCGTCGAGCACCTCGCACCACACGTCGCGGGGATCACCGATCTTCCTGAACTGGTGCCACCCACCGTATCTGCCGAGGTAGACCAGCCGATCGGGCTGGTTCTTCCAGTTGTAGCGGCCGCCGGGCTTCATCGTGTCGCGCGTCAACGGTTGCACGGTCTTGTCTGTTTCCGGGGAGGTGGTGGTCATGCCTTCGGTCCCTTGGTCAAGTTGATCGCCTCGGTCAGCGCCTGCCGAGCGGCGTCGAAGCGCTGCAGCTCGATCGCCATCGGGCCGTCGACTTTTCCGTAATTCGGCCCTGGCTGGCGGCTCATGTGCGAGTCGCGCAGAGCGGTCTTCCAGATGAGCAGCAACGTGCGGGCCTGGCGCAGGCGCGTAGCGAGAGGCTTGGCTTTCTTCACTGGTGACCCTCCAGTGCCGCATCGAGCGCGAAAGCGCCATGTAGTCGCACGGCCGCTGCTCTATAAGCACCTGCCGCATCCTCCGGAGAGCTGAACGAACCGAGATGCTTACGAACGCCTTCAATCTGGATGCTGGCGTGGAAGGAGACGGTGCCACTTCGGTGTCGCTTCCTCGTGACGCCCTTCAGCCGGCCGTTACTGACGCCCCAGCCTTCGCGGTTCGCCGCGTTCTGTGACCTGGTCGCCAGCCGCAGGTTGTCGATGCCGCGCTCGTCCTTTCGCCTGCTTCTGTGATCAATGAACAGATGTGGCCAGGTACCGTTCTCCAGCGCCCAGAGGAGACGATGGGCAAGCACCGTGACACCACGAATCCTGATCTGCACGTAGCCCTTCGCATCGATAGAGCCAGCAGGATCTCCAGCGTGAATACGTTGCGAGGCTCGCACCCGCCACCAGAACTGCCCGGTTGCAGGATCCCAACGCAGCATCTGCCGCGCGAGCGAAAGCAGCTCCAGGCTTTCTCGCTTGAGTACCGTGTTCAGGGTCTTGTCTTGCTTCATCTGAAGACCTCGTTTAGGGCGGCCTCTTGGGCACGATTCAACTCGGACATAGCCTCGTGGCTGCCGCCCGGCTTGTCGGGGTGGAACTTGCTGGCCAGGCGGCGGTAGGCCTGCTTGCATCCCTCGCGCGTGACGGTGGCGCGGTCGACCTCAAGCACCTGCCACCATTCCCGCTTCGCACCCTGGCCGGGCGCAGGCAGCGCCGTGAAGCCCGTGAAGGCGCGCTCCAGGATCACGGCGCCGCCGTGGCGCTCGATCGCGCGCATCGCTTCGATCGTTGCGGCCAGCGCGGCGATGTTGTCCTCGACGCGCGTGTACTGATCGATCGCCATCACGCGCGGCTTCCCATTGAACGGGTCGGCCCAGTAGACGGCCGCTCCCGGGTCTTCGGGCTTGCGCTCGCCGGAGCGCGGCAGGCCGCCGAGGGTGGGCCGCACGTTGGTCGAGATGACGACCGAGTTCGTGCGCACAGGAAGGCGCTCCAGCTCGTCGAGCAGACGCTGTACGGCCTCGGTGATGGTCAGGGCACGCGGTGCGACGTAGCTCGCGCCAGTGCCCTGGCGGGCCTTGCCGAACTTGGCCTCGCGGCGCTGACTCGCTGACGTACGCTTCCAGCCTTGCGGCCACTGCAATGGGTAGGCATCGACGGTCATGCCGCCTCCCTGAGCGCCGGCTCGGTGTAGTTCTCGCGCACCAGCGCCGCGGCCACGCCGGGGCACACGCTGTTGCCGACCATGCGGACCTGCGCGCTCTTGCTGAGCGGCTTGCCCTGGTAGTCGATCGCGAGCTCGTAGGCGTCGTCGAAGCCCTGCGCGCGCTTCAGCTCGTGCGGCTGCAACATGCGCATGCCGATGTCGGCGATGTAGTAGTCCTGGCCGTGCACGGTCACCAGGCCCATGCGGTCGCGCGTCGGGATTGTGTGCATCGGCTCGCTGAGCCCGGCCCACTGGCCACCCTCTCCGTAGAACTTCACCAGGAAGGCGCGGACCTCGGCAATGTGCGTGCCCTGCGCGCTGATCGTCGGCACCGGCTCGTCGGCGGCGCTACCGGTGCTGGTGCCGCGCAGCTTCAGCAGGTGGGCGGCGACGAGGTGGTGGTGGTCCTGCGTCGTCACGGTGCTGACGGGCATGCCCAGCGGCGTGCCGGGCGTCTCGTTGCCGCCGTAGTGCTTCGCCAGGAAAGCGGCCACCAGGGCGTGCTTCTGGCCATCAACGACAGTGCCCAGCGGCTTGTCCAGACCCGGCACGCGCGGCGCCTGGCCGGGGCGCTCTCCGTAGCCCGTCTGGATCAGCGTCGGCGACACCAGCAGGTGCTCGGCCTTGCTGGTAACGGTCGATAGCGGCTCGCGCAGGCCAAGCACCTTGCCAGCGTCGCCGTGCCCGGTGTGGCCGATCCGCACGATGTAGGGATCTGCCGCGTCGATCACGTAGCGTTGCATGCCGCGGGCGATGCGGCGCATCGTGGCCTCGGCCAGCGGGCGCTCCCGGTCGAAGATCGACGGGCAGGGCAGCGACCAATCGATGCACTCCGCCGCGGTGCGCCAGGCCTGCTGGCCGCGTGCCGGAGCGCGGAAGTGCGTCGGCTCCGGGAACGAGATCTCGCCCCCGTCGCATCGCGCGATCAGGAACAGGCGCTTCCGAGTCGTCGGCACGCCGTAGTCGGCCGCGCGCAGCTCACGCCAGTCGACGCGGTAGCCGTGGCGCTGCAGGGCATTGACGAAGGCGCGGAACTCGCGGCCCTTCTGCGTCGGGCACGGCCGGCCCTCTGCCGTCAGCGGGCCCCAGGTGATGAACTCCTCGACGTTCTCGAGCATGATGATGCGCGGCCGGCGGATCGCCACCCAGCGCAGCGTCACCCAGGCGAGCCCGCGGATGTTTTTCTCGACGGGCTTGCCGCCCTTGGCCTTCGAGAAGTGCTTGCAGTCGGGGCTGAACCACCCCAGGCCGATTCGCCGACCAGGATGAACCGTGCGCGGGTCGACCTGCCAGACGCTCTCGCACAGGTGCAGCGTCTGCGGGTGGTTCCACTGATGCACGGCGACGGCCTCGGGATCGTGGTTGATGGCCACGTCGACATGCCGGCCGAGCGCGCACTCGATGCCGCTGCTGGCGCCGCCCGCTCCGGCGAAGTTGTCGACCACGATCTCGTCGTCGAGCGGCAGGATGTACTGCGGCTTCAGCATGGCAGCTTCCACGCTCCCGAGAGATCGACCGAGCGCCCATTCACCAGCGGCACCAGCTCGGGCTCGCGCCCGATGCGGCCGACCACCTGAGCCGGCTTCTCGGCCAGCACCGGCATCTCGGCCCAGGCCACCACCTTCTCGGTGATCAGGAAGCCCTGCGCGTCGTTCCATACCGGGCCGTCGCTCTCTTCGCCGATGTAGGCGCCGAGCTGCGCGATGGGGCTGCTGGCGTCCCACACCAGCACGTCGGTGTCCGCGTCGGGCATGTCGTTCGGCGGGTAGTGGAGGGGGAGGTTCAGCGTGGTCATTGCTTCCGAGCCTCCACAGGATCTGGCGTGAAGGTCGCCGGCGTGTGCTCCGCGCGCGTGGCGCGGTCGACTACCTGCCCTAGGTAGCTGAACATCCCGGCTCCGCGCACGAGCTCGCCACCGAGGGCCGCGACCATGTTCGCGGTGCACGCCTGGTCGAGCAGCTGCGCCTTGCGGTCGCCGGCGTAGTCGGCGAGCTGGGAGCGCACGCGAGCGGTGCCGGCGGCCTCATCGACGTGCAGGCACGAGTAGCTCGGCCGGACGTCGTAGAACCACTCGGCCATGCCCGGCGTGTGCAGCACCACCACGCCGGCGAGGTCGTGCTTCTTCAGCACGGCCTCGATCTCGGTGCGGGCGATCTTGAGGCGCGCCTGGTCGGGCGCGTCGATCGAGTAGTGGGGCTTGCTCATGCGATCCTCGACTGGATGTCGGCGGCGATCACGATCTCCATGCCGACGCGGTGCGCGACGTGCATCTCCAGGTGGGCGCCCTGGCTCTTGGCCCAGCCCGGCAGCAGCGCGACCGTGTCGCAGGTCAGCAGGGCCTGCAGGTCCTTGCGCAGGCAGTCGTGCCACGAAGTGCCGGGGTCCGGATTGACGTCCACCGGGTTGACCACCTCGTAGCCCAGCCCGCGCAGGCGCGCCGCCTCCGCGTTGAAGGCCGGGAAGTTGTGCTCGGCGATGCCACTCATTGGCCCGCTCAAATACAGACGCTTCTTCATTGCTCATTCCTATTGCTGTTTGCGAGTCCGAGATGGCGCCAAAGACGACCGGTGAAGATGTGATTCACAGTCGCCTTGCAAACTCCGAAGTCGCGGCTCAACTGGGCCTGGCTGATTCCGCGAGTGCGGTGCAGATCGACGATCAACCGGACCCGCTCTTCCGTCAGCACAGCGGCGTGATGCTTGGAGCCACGCACCTGCGCGTTGACTCGGCGCCCCTTCCGGTCCATGTCGTGCACGTTGTCCTTGTTTGTGCCAAGGAAGAGGTGAGCCGGTCGCACGCAGCGCGGGTTGTCGCATCGGTGGAGAACGCAGATTCCGCTGAAGCCAAGCGACTCAGGTATCTCTCCGACGTATGTCTCGTAGGAGAACCGATGCGCGCCGACCATCGAATTGCGCCGAGAACCGTCTGGCTTCCGAGATCCTCCGACTGAGAACCTCCCGTAGCCCTTCCGATCCACAGCGCCTGTCCACAGCCAACAGCCATCCGTCGCATCGACCTTGCGAATGAACCGGGCAACGTCGCGTGCATCGCGCTTCACTACTCAGCCTTGATGTCCATGACGAAGCGGACGCCCATGGCGGCCACCTGGACGGCCTCCTCGACGGCGCCGGTCTTGTGGTTGCGCTTCACGTCGTCCCAGAGCTCGTCGAGCTCCTCGGCGATCACGGCGTAGCCCTCGTGCGTGCTGTTGAAGGCCGGGTACTTCGTGATCGCGCGAACGACCTCGGCGCGCACCTTGGCCATCGCGACGTCGAGCGCGTTGAGGCGCTCCTCGGTGAGAAAGCTGGAGGCCTCGGTGCTCATGCCGTCTCACCCGCGTTCGCGTGTGCCGCAGCGCCTGCTTCCAGCGCGGCTTTGGTCTTGTCCCGGCCGCGCGCAGTCCGGCTCTGCGCCGGCCGGCCCGAGGCGGCCAGTGCGGCTTCCGGCGTCGCCGGGTTCTCGCCCTTGTCCTTCTTCGGGAACGGCCAGGCGCCGTCCTTCGACACGGTGGGCGTGGCCGCCTTGTGCGCCGGCGCCGGGCCGATGTCCTTGCCGGCTCGCGCGGCGGCGTGCTTCTCGGCGGCACCGGGCTTGCGCGGCTCGGCGGGCGTCACGCCGTCAGCAGCGCCGTCCGAATCGCCGACGAGGTCGCCCTGGTGCACCTCGGGCGGCGTCATCGTCATCGACATCGTGCGGCTCTTCATCGAGCCCAGCTCGCCCAGCGTGCCCTTCGAGACGTCGGCCGACTCCAGCGAGCAGCCGGCCATCACGGTGCCGCCCTCCTTGAACTGCAGCACCCAGTCGCTGAGCGTGCAGTCCTTGATCAGGATGTTCGATTCCTTGCGGCCGGTGCCGATGATGATCTCGGTGGTGTAGCCGGTCATCTCGAAGGTCAGCGGCAGCTTGGCGATCTTGGCGCCGAGCTGGGTCAGGCGCGACGACTTCTTCGGCGCCGGCTCGACGCCCTCGATCGTGGCCTGGTTCTCCTTCGTCTCGGTGGGCGGCTCGTAGACGAACTCGGTGAGGTGCGCGCCGAAGTGCTCCAGCGCGTCGGTGGGAAGCTGCATGTCGAGCTTGAGCTTCACGCCCGGCTTCTCGTCGGGCTTGCGGTTCCTCTGGCTCAGGGTGATGACGTTCTTGACCTTGACGTCGGTCGGCTTCGGGAGAGAGAACATGGTCCGGGGCTCCTTCGTGGTGGGGTGGTGATCAGACGGTGTGCGTGCCTTCGACGCCGCGACGCATGCGCTCGATGGTTCGCTGCTGCAGCCAGTGCTGCGCCTCCTCGATGTGGGTCAGCGCGCAGGCGTTCGCCTTGCAGCTGTACGGGCCCTTCTGGAAGCTGCGCAGGCGGTCGGCCACGATGGCGAGCAGCGCCTCGTGCGTGACGCCGTTGACACCGACTTCGGCGATCGGCCCGTTCTGGAACAGGATGTCGGCGAAGTTGTAGACGGGGCCCTCGTCGCTCGGGTTCGTCTCGGTGTTGAAGCCCCCGATGCGGTAGGAGTGGCACGCGCCGCCGGCGCCGGGCTCGTCCATCACGGTGATGGTGAGCTTGTCGTTCGCCGGGTTGACCTTGTGGTCGTCGATCGTTCTCAACTTGATCTCCTTGAGGTTCAGTAGCCGTCGCCGTCGCCGTAGCCGTCGCCGTAGCCGTCGCCGTCGCCGTAGCCGTAGCCGTCGCCGTAGCCGTCGCCGTCGCCGTAGCCGTAGCCGTCGCCGTCGCCGTAG
>OFRF01000192.1_pt1 | contig 17101 bp, 25 predicted proteins | sample 1543081 | NCBI WGS metagenome assembly OFRF01 (sample SAMN07774232, study PRJEB24372) | wastewater metagenome
CCCGGATCCCGTCAAGGAAACCGTTAAGGACGGGGAGGCCAACTAGTGGGTGTTCCTTCTGGTCTTGGCGCGCAGTTTGGTGCTGCCGCTGAGACGTACACGAATGAGGTTCAGACGATCAGTGGGACGGCTTCCGGCACGTTCGGCTTGACGTTCGGCACCTATAGTGGTGCCGCGTCACTGTCGACAACGGCGACTGCCCCGCAGGTCCAGGCGTACCTTGAGGCGTTCCCGAACATTGGTACTGGTGGTGTGACGTGTACTGGTGGCCCGTTGCCGACCGCCGTGTCCATTACGTTTGTTGGGGCGATGGTCGCCGGACAGAACGTCTCGCAGCTCGCGGTGACGGGTGCGACTACCGGCCTGACGTTTGCGACGACGACGGCGGGTAAGGGTTACGGCGACTCAACAACCCCGACCCGGTTCGTCTTGTTCAACAAGGAGGGCTTGAAGCTCGACGTTGTTGACAATCAGGTGCAGGCGATTGGTATGGGGAACCAGACTGACCGTGTTGACCTCCTGTCGCAGACGAGGCGTCGTGTCGCCGGGGATTGGGAGATGCCGTTCATGTCGAAGGGCATGGGGTTGTTCCTCGACCAGGTGTTCGGCACGTCGGTGATCACAACTCCGACGAACGGCGTGTTGACCAGGCGGATGCGGTTCACGCTGGGTGATCAGCGGAACAAGTCGATGACGGTGCAGGTTGGCCGTCCGGATGCGTCTGGCGGTTCGGCGAACGTCCGTGCGTTTACGTATACGGGTACGAAGCTTGATGGCCTTGAGTTGAAGCTTGAGACTGACGGCGCGATGATGATGACGTACAGTGCCGTTGCGCAGGACGAGTCGACGTCGGTGGCGTTGGCGACGGCTTCCCTGGCGTCTGGGATGAAGGCGTTCAACGCTGGTAACACGGTGACGTTGACGGTGAATGGTGTGTCGCTGTGCGCGAAGGACGTCACTTTCAAGCTTGACAACAAGTTGAAGGCTGACCGTGAGTTTCTGTGTTCCAGCTTGATTGGTCAGCCGTTGAACACGGATCTCCGGGTGGCGACACTGGAGTGCACCGTCGAGTTCCGCGACATGGCTGTCTACAACATGTATACGGCTGGCACAGCGGTGCCTGTCACCTTGTCGGTTCGTGGCGACCTGATTGAAACGGTGGCGTCCCCCGGCCCGTACTACAACCAAGTGGATATCACGGGTGCGGCGTGCCGTGTCCGTGCTGACGGCCCTGTGGTTGAGGGTCCGGACATCCTGGAGATGAAGGTTGAGGTTTCGTATCTGTATGACGGGACGAACGAGCCGGTGATCCTGGATTGGTTTACGACGGATGTTGCGCTGTAGCGTGGGTCACCAGGTGGCTAGCCGGATGGGTGCTTGTGGCTGAGGTGGTGCGGGTCGAGGGCCTGAACGAAGTGATCCGTGCGTTCAGGCGGATGGACAGGTCCTTGGCCCGTGAGGTTCAGATGGAGCTCCGGCATATCAGCCAGTTCGTTGCGGATGACGCGAAGGTCACTGCGACGGGGAAGGGCCTGGTTGATGCTGGACGTTTGGTGCGTGGCATCAAACCGTTTTACCGGGGGGCGACTGCCGGCGTCAGGTCATCTGTGACCCGGAAGGGGTACCCGTACGGTGGTGTCTACGAGTTTGGGCGTGGCGGTGCCCGCGCGTTCTTGGAACCCACCGTCAGGCGGGATGAACACAAAATCGTTGAGGCGTTCGAGGACATGCTCGACCGGCTCACTAGTCAGGCCGGGTTCGGCCGTGGAGGCGTGTTGTGAGTGACACCACCGAAGTTCGTTTCAAGTATGACGGCGTGGAGTACGTCGCCCCCGTCCAGTTGACGGCTGCGGAGTCCATCCAGTTACGGAAGTGGACTGACGGGATGCTGCATGGCGGCGTGCAACTGGTGCAAGCGATGGGTGACGGTGACCCTGCCGCATGGGTTGCGGCAATCGTGATTGCGCAGCGCCGTAACGGGGTTGATGCGTCGTGGGATGCGTACGCGAACGAGGTGGATTTGTTCGCGAAGATCTCTGTTGACGGTACGGAGGATGATGCCGTCCCCCCTACCTCACTGGAACTGGACTGCCCGCCGCCCGCCGCCGAGCCGGCTTTGACGTCAACCCCCGCGGATATTGGGAGCCCGTCCTGAACGACGAGTTCGGCTGGTGCCCGTGGGACATGGCGCACCTGACGTTGGATGAAGTGAACCGGGCTGTCGACCACCTAAACAGGAAGTACAAGGATGGGTAAACGCCGCGTTGAGGTTGTGATTGCTGGTGACGCTTCCTCACTGAACCGGGCGTTCGGGTCGGCGTCGAAGAGTTCGTCGACGTTCGCGAAGTCGTTGAAGTTCGCCGCCGGGTACGTCGGTATCACGCAGTTGTCGCGTGGGTTTACGAGTGTGGTTCAGCAGGCGGCGGACTTCGAAAAGAAGTTGAATGTGCTGCAAGCGACTGGTGGTGCGACTGACGCACAGATGAAGCTTGTGTCAGCTACGGCGATACGACTTGGTTCGGATGTAAAGCTCCCTGGAACGAGTGCAGCTGACGCTGCATCAGCGATGCTTGAACTCACAAAAGGTAACCTGTCTGTCCAGGAATCGATGGACGCTGCCCGCGGTGCGTTGCAGTTGTCTGCTGCCGCGCAGATTGACAATGCTGAGGCCGCAAGGATCGTCGCTGATTCGCTGAATGCCTTCGGACTGTCGGGGAAAGAAGCCGTACGAGTTGCTGATCTCCTTGCTGCATCTGCGAATGCGACGACGGCTTCTATGCCTGAGATGGCTGATGCACTGAAGCAGTCATCGGCTGTTGCTCACCAATTGGATATCCCGATCGGGGATACTGTCACTGCGCTTGGTTTGCTCGCGAATGCTGGAATCAAGGGTTCAGACGCCGGTACTTCGTTGAAAACAATGTTGATGCGGCTGACTGCTCCAGCGAGTGATGCGGCGAAGGAGATGAAGCGGATCGGTGTTTCATCGTTCGATGCGCATGGGAAGATGCGGCCGCTTCCAGCCATCGCCGACGATTACCGCAAGGCGCTGTCCGGAATGTCGGATGAGCAAAAGGCCTCTACCCTTAACACGATTTTCGGTTCTGATGCTGTTCGTGCGGCGGGCATCGTACTTGGTAGGGGGTCGTCGGCGTTTGAGAAGATGAGTAAGGCTGTGAACCGGCAAGGTATCGCCGCGAAGATTGCAGCTGCGCAGAATGAGGGTTTTGAGGGTGCGTTGGACGCGTTCACGTCTGTGGTTGCAACATTGGCGATCCAGCTTGGCACGACATGGCTCCCGCGGCTAGCGCGGCTGATGACTGCTCTTGCTGGGTTTGCGACTTGGCTTGGTGTGCATGTCCCGGCTGCGTGGGAGCGGATGAAGTCTGCCGGCCAGACGGCAGTCAACTGGTTCAAGTCGAACCTGCTGCCGACGATCAGTGCCGCCGTCGACCACATCAAAACTGTGTGGCGGTTTATGGGTGACGACATTATGCGTGTCGCCGGAACGGTATTTCGAGTGGTGCTGTCGATTGTGCGTCCCGCGTTGCAGGCGGTTGTCGGTGTGTTCAAGGCGATTGGCGCACTGATTCGTGGCGACTGGGGTGCGTTGTGGGGTTCGGTGAAGCAGACGGTGTCTGGTGCGTTGCGTGCGGTGGTGGCGTTGATTCGTGGTTCTGCTGCTACCGCCCTGGCGGCGGCCAGGTTTGTGGGAACCATGATTTGGCAGGGTGTGAAGGCTGGGGTGGCGAAGCTCGCCCAGCTTGGTGGAGAGCTCATTCGGATGGTGGGGTCTGCGATCAAAGCTGCTGCGTCGTGGGCGCTTGGAGCTGCTGCGAGTATCGGCCGTGCCATCGGTGAAGGAATCCTGCATGGGGTGCAGTCGATGGCTGGTGCTGTTGCCAGCGCGGTGCAGAACATGGCGTCAGGGGCCCTCGACAAAGCCAAGGGGTTCCTGCATATCAACAGTCCGTCGAAAGTGTTTTCCCGTGAGGTTGGCGCTCCGATCACTGAGGGTATTGCGCACGGCATCATGTCGAAGGCCCCGATGGTGTCGACGGCGATCGACAAGCTTCTCCGGAAGATGAAGGGGAAGTTGTCTGCGCAGTCCCGACTGTCGATTGCGGAGTTGACGTTCGGCACCGCTGATGACCTGGCCGCGTTGAAGCGGGTGGCGAAAGTCGCTGAAAAACAGTTGCGTGTCGCGCTCAGGTCGGGTAAGCAAGACAAGATTCAGGAGGCTGCCGGTAACCTGAAGGGTGTCCGTGACCAGCTCGCCCAGCTCCGCAGCGACCGGCGTGACAATAAGCTGCAAGCCGCTGTCGACATGGCGAAACTCACTGCCGGCACCGGTGACGACGTGAAAGCGATGCGGGCAATGGAACGATCACTTGTCGCCCGCCTCGCGGAAGCCACGAAACGGAAGGACTACGCCGGACAATCGCAGATCGCGCAGGCACTCCTTGGGTTGCGTGGCGAACTTTCCAGCCTCACCACATCAAACACCGGTAGCGGCGTGAACGTCACTATCAACCCCGGGCAAGGGTTCGACTCCAACGACCCTAGGCAACTTGCCGCATCAATCTCCTGGTGGATGCGTGCCAGTGCCGTCGGAGCTGTCGCATGATCGACTACCTTGACGTCAACAACGTGCGGGTCGCCGGTGACAACGGATCCCGGGCCGTCACCCTCATCGACGGGTTGTTCGGCACGACTGGTGTACGCGGCCAGTTCTACGACCGGCCGGAAGCACACGGATCCGTCGAAGCACCGAACGCATACATGCCGTACCGCCTCGTTATCATCGAGGGGGAAGTGTCGGCGTCTTCGATCCCCTTGGCGTTCCAGGAGTTCAGTGTTGTGGATGCCGCGTTCCGTGGTGCGTTGGACACACTTGTGCCGGTCAGGTGGCGTGCTGAGGCGGGTTCAACGGATGTGGAGGGGTGGGCGCGGCTCGCAGGACCGGTCACACCGAAACTGACGGCGGATGAACGCGGCCCACGCATCATGTATCAGGCGCAACTCAGGTTCCCTGACCCGGTGTGGCGAACCGTCGCAACATCATCAGCTTCGACAGGTGTCGCCGCAACAACAGGTGGCATCCCGTTCCCTATCCCATTCAAAATACCGTTCAGCCAGTCAGCATCATCCGGGACTGTGACGGTCACGAACACTGGTGACGCCCCAGCATGGCCGACAGTCACGGTGACCGGTCCGACAACAGGGCTGCGGATCCAATGTCAGACAACCGGGGTCATGATGGAGTTCCCACTGTTGAACATGGTCGCCGGCCAGTACCTCACCATTGCTACCGCCACACCAGGAAGGGCCGCCATGCTGGACGGCGTGAACGTCCAGGGAGAAGTTGACTGGTCGGTTTCCGGGTGGCCTTCCGCCCCGCCCGGCGCGTCGACGTGGGCGTTCCAGTCACTTGGTGGTGGCACTACTTCAGACACAACGTTGACGGTGGCGTGGCAGTCCGGCTACGTCTCGCCGTTCTAGGAGGCTTGTATGGCTAACCCTGTGACTCTCGCCCAGGCCGCGAGTTTCCTTACGAACGACACGTTGAAGTGGTCGGCGTGGGGGTTGCGTGACAACACGTACCGTCCTGCCGGTGAAGGCGTGAACCACCACGATGCGTGGCGTGTCATGGCCCGCCAGGCTGGCGTGAACATGTCCGTCGACGTCGGTAAAACCGGTGTCGGCCTGATGGAAGCGTGGGTCAGGGGCGACACCCGCGGCGGGCAGGGTTTGTACCGGGTTGACAACATCGACCGGACGGCCCCGTCAGCGTCGACGTACACGCCGCAGATCAACGTGTCTGTCACATCGAACGCGGCGTCGAACCCTCGTATCGACATTGTTGTCCTTGAGGTCGTCGACCTTGAACACATCGGTGGTGGGACAGCAACAGCGCAGGTCCGTGTGATTGCTGGTACGGCGACTGCTGGTGCGACACTCGACAACCGGGTTGGTGCCCCGTCGTTGCCTGCTTCATCACTGCTGCTCGCCGATCTTTTGGTGCCAGCGTTGGAGGCGACGTCTGTTGACGCGGCGGAGATCCGTGACCGCCGACACTGGGTTGCCGGGTCGTTCCCTGCTGTTGTTGCCGGCATCGACAAGGTTGGGTTCACCCCGGCGGCAGGGTTGTTGCAGTACAGCAGCACGATCGCTGTCGTGCATGCAACCAACGATTTGCAGCAGGGTGCAGCGTTGATGTGGCTGCCGCGGCGTGTTGAAGGCGCAACGAAAATCAACTGGAAGTACGTGCAAGGTGCGACCGCAGTCACTGGCAGTTACATCATTGCGATCTATGATGCGTCGCTGACATTCGTCGCTGGTATGACTGCTGCCGCAGCGTTTACCGGTGCGGCGAACAGTTTGCAGGTGAGGTCGGAGTCGATGACTGCAACGACGTTTGAGGCTGGCGCGTACTACGTTTTGATGGGTGTGGATACGTCGGCGGGTGGCTGCGGGTATTACGGTGTTGATGGTGGTGCCGCCGCAGTTCCTGGCGCAGGGTTGTCGTACAGGTCTGCGACTGGTGGGATTGTCGCCCCGGCGACGTTGCTGGCGTTCACTGATACTGGGACGAGTTCAACGTCGCAACCTGCCCCACTGGTCCCGTTCGTGTCGTTGTCAGTCTAGTGGCGTTTCAGTTCCTTCTGCGTAACCCGGCGTCTGGGGCTGCGATTGAGGTTGAGGACGCTTCATCACGGGCACTTGACTACCAGTTGAACGGGGTGCATTCCGCGAGTGTAACGGTCCCGTTGACTGGTCAGACTGCCGCGTTCATCATGCCGGGCCGTACCGTCCTTGAAGTGTGGCGCACTGTTCCGGGGTTCGCGAACCAAATGGTGTTTTGGGGTGAGGTTCCTGCGTCGGCGGTGAAGATGACTGCGGCAGCGGACACGATGGAGGTGGTGTTCAAGGACCCAAGGTGGCGTTGGGAACATATGTACACCACCCCGTTCTATTCCGGCGGGACGTGGGATGCAGCCGCTTTTGTTTGGCAGCTGGTCCTGGAGTGGAATGACATCAACTTTTGGTCGGTGTGGCCGTGCTCGCAGGGGTTTGCTGATACCGGGCTGATTCAGGTTCCCGACCAGTTGACCGCTGAGAAGTTCTCTGACCGTGTCGGGTCGCTTACCATGCAGGTCGATGGCCCGGATGTTGACGTGTCGTTCAGTACTGGGGTCCCGTTGATCGACGTGTGGAACGGTATGGGTGCTGTGAAACCTGACGCTGTTTTCAGGTATGGGTTTGGTTCTGGTGGTGCGCCGCTTGACTCAAATATCCGTGACCTGTTGGTGTCGTATACGGATCCGTTCAACAATATTGCTACGTCTTGGACTGATGCTGCGACAGGAAAGCCGAACGGTACCGGGTGGGACGCGAATATGGATGCCGGCGCGATCTACGGAACGTTACAGAAGTCGGTGACTGTCAGTGAGGCTGTCACGAATGACCAGGGGCTGTTCATCCATCAGGGAGCGAAGGCCGCGTTGGTGTTGCCACGCATGATCGTGGAGGTGAAGGGGTTGACGCATGAGGCCCCTGCCCCGTTCGATGACTTCTACCTGGGTGACACGGTGTATGTGACTGCCGGGAAGGGTGCCCTTCAGGTCAATGGGGAGGGGTTGCGTGTCCATGGGATCCACATGGATGTTGATCAGGAAGGCAACCCGCAAACCGACATCACTGTGGCGGAGGTATAGGTATGGGTCAGGCTTTCACACCTCCGTCCCGCGATTTTCTGCGTGAGCTTCAGGTGTTGCGCCGTGAGGTTGATGCGTTGAAGCAGATGCCATCGGGATCCAAGTCGATTAGCGCGACGTACCTTGCCCCCGTTCCCGCCTGCCGTGTCTACCGGAATGCGGCGCAGACAATTACGGCGTCGACGAGGACGGCGTTGGAATACAACGCTGAGTATGAGGACGCGTGGGGGATGCATGACACGTCGGTAAACAGGTGGCGGTTGACCGCCCCGATCGCAGGCTGGTACCACGTTGGCGCGACGTCAGGGTTGACTGGAAACACGACAGGGTCGATCCGCGAGATTTTCTTGCAGAAGAACCTCGACTCAGTGTGGGGGGATTTGAGGTGGGCTGAGTCGTCTGCGTTGCCGTCCGCGGTGCAGGCGCGTATGTGCGTGTCAACCGTCCTGTATCTCGCTGCTGGGGATTGGATGTCGGTGGTGATGTACCAGAACGCCACCGTCGATTTGTTGACGGAGAACTTCGCGCAGATCCGTGATGAGGCGTGGATGTGTTGGTTGGGCAACTAGACGGTGAACGCCGTTGCGACCTGGGAAGTAAAACCGTTGGCTGAAACAGAGGTGGTTGACATCCTCGTAAAACTCGCGCACATCGAGGCTGTACTCACTGAGGTGCAGGTCGATGTGAAGGAAACGAAGGTACAGGCGATCCAGACGAACGGCAGGGTGAATGCGCATGATGCGGCGTTGCTGCTGCATGCGAAAGAACTGGAGCTGCTCGATAAGGACCGGGAGGCGCGGGTTGCTGCTGAAACGCGGGCGCGTTGGCAGGTGGCGTCATGGTTCGTTGGTCCGGCGACTGGCACGGTGTCCGGAATTGTCGTGTATCTTCTCACTAGATAGCTAGCCGTATGGCGAAAGGAGCACACGAGCTCATGGTGTTTGTGCAAGCGGCGAATTACACGAGGACGTCGGGTCGCAGTATCCGTCTGATCGTGTTGCATTCAATGGAGTCACCAGAGAAACCGGGGACAGCCCGGGCGGTTGCCGGCTGGTTCGCTGGTGCTGGTGCCCCGAAGGCGTCAGCCCATTACTGTGTCGACGGGGTGGACATCATCCAGTGTGTCCGTGAGCAGGACGTCGCGTGGGCTGCCCCTGATGCGAACCACGATGGCCTGCATATTGAGATTGCGGGTCGTGCCGCCCAGTCTGCGGATGAGTGGCGTACCCCGCCGGCAATCCTCGACAACGTGTCAACCCTTGTCGCACGGTTGTGCCGTAAACATGGGATCCCACCCGTGTTCCTCACCCCCGACCAGATCCGGGCGGGCAGGAAGGGTGTGACAACCCATGCGAATGTCACGAAAGCGTATCCAGGGCCCGGCCGGACGCATTGGGATCCGGGACCAGGGTTCCCCACCGTTGAGGTGATGGCGGCGGTCCGTCGGAAGATGGCACCCCACGTCCGGAAACCGAAGTTCCAACTTGTTGTCGGAAAGTCGGTTGTCGCGGTCGGCCACATGAATGACGGGCCGTTTGTGAACCGGGTTGGCCGGGAGTTGAAGCTTGACGGTGCCCGCCCACCGTTCACCGCGATGGTGGATGGGCGTGGAGTGATCCGCGGCCGGTTGTGGCCGTGGTTCCGTCCGTTCAACCGGCGTGTCACCCGCCTCGTCCGGGGCGGACATGTCGTCTACCTCAGCAACAACGTGTCTCTCAGATTGGAGTCCTGATTTTGAAGCCTGTTTCCCAGTTCCGTAAGGCGGTGACCGCGTTCATCGGTGGTCTGCTTGCCCTCCCGATCGCTGCGTGGGTTGGTGGTGATGAGCCGTTCAGCACGAAGGCGCTTGTCAGTGGCCTTGTGACCGCCTTGTTGATGGCGTTCGGCGTGTACATGACTCCGAACGAACCCGCGATCTAACCGGCTGGTCCCAAGGCGCTGCGCCTTGGGGATGGCGGGTACCTCCGGGCGTCTGGCCGGGGAGGCCGCCAAGGGTTGGGGGGTGCCGGTGGTGTCGCCCCCCAACCCGTCAAAACTTGTTGTGTACGCCACCAGATAACTCACCACCTAGTGAAGGGACACCACCCTTGAACCTGTCTGTTTTCTTGTCTGCTGCCGCCCTGGTCATGTCGCCTGGCGGCCATGGGTCGCTGGCTGCGAACGGCGCGTTGTATGCCGAGTCTGGGTCTGGTGGCGGGATGTCATCGGTGATGTTTGCGCGTACCAGTGTCCGTGGCCTCCGGGTCCGTGTGTGGGAGGACGGTTCGTTTCGCGTGAAGTACGGGAAGCGTGTCGTGTTGCGCGGCTGCCTCATTGGGAAGGGGTGCGAAGATTGAGCCTCCAAGATGACCTCAATGAGATCAGGGCGGCGATGCCTGGCCCCGGCGGGAAATGCACGGCGTGCCGGTTCATCGCCAGTCAACCAGACCCCGGCGAGTGGGACGCGATTTGCGCGGACCCGACTGTCACCGCAATGCATATCGAACGGCTAGCCGAACGGTATGGTGGTACAGTGAGGGCAAGCACTTGGGCGCGTCACCGGAAAGGCGGGTGTAAACGTGGCCAGTAAAGTCGAGGCGGACCTGATCGCCCGCAACCAAGACCTTGAGCAGGCCCTCACCCGGACGCAACGCGCCCTCGCGAAGGAACGCGACAAACAAGGCGCACTGGTCGAAGCTGTCTACCAGGCTGCACGTGACGGGATCACGGCAGCAGGACCGGTGAAACCACCCGCCGCGGTGAAAGCCCGGAAAGGGAAACCCGAGGTTGCCCTCCTGCACTTGACGGACTGGCAGCTTGGGAAACGCACCACGGACTACGACTCCGACGTGTGCGTCGACCGGGTGATGCGATGCGTCTCGAAAACCGTGTCGATCACCAGGATCCAAAGGTCCGCGCACCCGGTTGATGAGGTGCACGTCATGCTTGGCGGCGACCTTGTTGAAGGCGTCCAGATTTTCCCTGGCCAGGTGTTTGAGGTGGATTCATCGGCGATGACGCAGGTGTTCACCGCCGCCCGCCTTGTCGCTGACGCGTTGGCCGTGTTGCTCACGGAGTTCAAACGGGTGGTTGTGTGGGAGGTGTACGGCAACCACGGCCGGATGGGCCGGAAGGGTGACTACCCCAGGGAGGACAACCTTGACCGGATGGTGTGTGAGCTTGCTCGCGCCCACTCGAAGTCGCAGCGCCGCCTTGAGTGGCGTACCCCGTTGCACTGGTACAACCTTGTTCAGGTCGGCGACTACCGGGCGTTGCTTGTCCATGGTGACCAGATCAAGTCGTTTGGTGGGAATACGCCGGCGTTCGGAATTATGCGGAAGGCGACTGCCTGGTCGACTGGGGTGGTGCCGGATCACACTGACGTTTACCTCGGCCATTTCCATCAGGCGATGACGTTGACGAAGCCGTCTCGGGGCCGGGTGTTTATGACGCCTTCGGTGGAGTCGTCGTCGGCGTATGCGCAGGAGTTTGTCGCTGCAACCGGTCAGCCGGGGCAGCGACTGCATTTCGTGGATCCGGTTCGTGGCCGTGTGACCGCCGAATACCTCCTGGAGGTGCAGTAAATGATGGCGACGGATGGCCTGGTTCTAGCCCTGATGGAGACAGGTGGAGACCCGATCGCATTCATTGAGGGGTCAGGTCTGGAAACACCTGATTGGGTGTGGGGGTTGCAGGCATGGTTCGGCCCGCTGGCGACTTTCAACGCGGCTGCACGCATGGGCCGTGAGCAGCGGCTACTTGATGCAACCCATGACGCCGGGGCCATCCCAGCGGTGTATGCCGCCTACTGGGACTCGGAAGCAATCAGCGATGGCATCGATGCGAAGGATTTCCTGGTTTGCCTCGCTGAGGCGGGCTGGAGCCTGCGACGCACGGAGGCGCAGCGATGATGGAGCGCAGCGTCCTCGATGAAGCGACCGAGCTCACCCGCGGCGACCGCAACCGGGACTACGGCCACCCATCAGACGACTTCGACCGGGCTGCGGCAATGGTGACCGCATACCTCGGCCACCCCGTCACAGGACGCCAACTCATGGGCTGCATGATCCTCGTGAAAATGTCGCGTCAAGCGCACACCCCCGACCATTGGGACAGTGCAGTCGACATCGCCGGATACGCGGATTGCATTGGCCGGGACATTGAACGGGAACGCCTCGAATTCGAAATGGCGGATCTCGCTGAATGCCCGAACTCAAACCAGCATTGCCCAGGTATCCCACAGGCATCCGACGATTACGGGCCCTGGTACATCGACATGACACGCACCCACGACCTGCACCAGTGCGACGGGTGCGGACAGTACGTCGTCTGGGTTCCCCGTGAACCAGACGGGCCGGAACCCGTGAACCAGGCGGAAAACACTGGTGGAAGCACCGTGAATGTACACCCCGTCAAAACTGCGGGTTATCCGCCAGCAGAACTGATGGGTTGGGAAACCACCGCAGGACTCACACGCCGAGGAGGAGACCTCTAAATGACACGTTTACTCGTCATGCTCGCACTCATGTTCAGCACCCCCGGAGCGACCGGAGCCATACACCAAAACGGTGCGTACAACATCACGATCCCGCCACGCCCCGTGAACCACGGGCGCATCGCCCCACGACGCCACTACCGCGGCCGGCTCACACCAAACCCCCACATCGTCGTGCGGGTTTGGGAGGACGGGTCATTCCGCATCAACGGGGTAGGCGGATGCCTCCCCCACGGCCTTTGCATCGACTAAACCTTCGTCACTGCTACTACCCCATCTGGGGTGACGGTGACAAGCCGCCGGGACACGCCGCCGAAAACCGCGATACACAACCACACAACCAGCCACGCACCCAACGTGAACACAGACAACAAAAAGTGCAAAAGGTGGTTGACTGGTTTGCCTTTCGCGACCATTGCCTGACCGTCTGACCGGTTCTCAACACGCCACCCCTGCGCGGCGAGGCGTTGCACCTCACCGTCAAGTACGTGGTTTCTTTCACTGGTTTCCATGGTTCTCACTCATTCTGCGTGACGATTTACAAACCGACAATAAGTTTTCTGATGGTTGATGCCGATACGTGTTTCAGGAACAAAATCTCGTTGCAGGGGGTCATGTGTCATGGACGGGGACGGCGGGGTGGTTGACAGGCGACGCCGGCACATTGACCGTGTCGCCAGGGCTATGAGGCTTGCCGCCGACGACCTTGGCCCTGACGACCCTTTGGGACTGGAGCTGGGTGTTTGCTTCACCAAGGATCCTGACGATGTCTTGGTGTTGGAGGTTGTGGCGGGTGCGTGCAGCCTTGAGCAGCAGCCCGAATTCTTCTTTGGCGGGGTTCTTCGCGTCATCCATGACTCGTAGCATCGCATCTCCTAGGTAGTGGTTTCAATAATCGTGCGGGTACCTGTATGACTAGTCAGCAGGTCCGGTGATACATCCGCCACTCGGTGTCATGGTGGAGCTACAACCATTGTGGTTATCGGCTTTCTTGCCGTGTTCCTTGAATGCGGCTTGCCGGTCGGCTTCCCTCTTGACTAGTCATTCGGTGTGTGGTACTGTCCCCGCATGGATACGAAACCACATGTTCTTGCGAGGGGTATGCGGGAAGGTCGCGGCTGGTCTCAGGCGCAGCTCGCGGCGATTGCCGGTGTGTCCCCTTCTACCGTCTACCGTTTTGAGGCTGGACACCGTGTCGCCGAGGCCACGCGGTACCGGCTTGCGTGCACGTTGGCGTTGTCGCCGAGGGACGCAGCATGAATTCGCGGGATTTCGCTCACCAGACAGCTAGCCGCCTGGAGCTCGAACTGTCCCTCAACCCCGATGGTTGGAAGCGGGGTCGTCGCCTCACCTCCTGGGCGTTCACCACCACAGCCTGCATGACCGGTGTTTGGGCGGGCGGCATCCTCGGATCGTTGATCGGGTGGTGGTCCTAATGCCGTGGCGGACACGATGAAACCAGTGTCGTACACCACCGTCTGCTCCTGGCAGACCAACGGCGACCCGGACTGCCCTTGCCCGGAATGCGCCCATGACCGCGACGTCCACCAAGCGATGTGGGACGCCATCTACGTGAACAGGGGATCAGCATGAGTATCGAAGTCACCACCCAAACTGAGCTCGACGCCGCAGTCGCAGCTCATCCGGACGAGTTGATCACGATTACTGGTGCCGGTTGGTTCACGGTGTCGTCTGGTCGTTTTGCGTCCGACTCCGCGTCCGTCAGGGCGTACGGCTCCGCGTCCGTCGAGGCGTACGACTCCGCGTCCGTCATGGCGTCCGGCTCCGCGTCCGTCGAGGCGTCCGGCTCCGCGTCCGTCAGGGCGTACGACTCCGCGTCCGTCAGGGCGTCCGGCTCCGCGTCCGTCAGGGCGTCCGACTCCGCGTCCGTCATGGCGTCCGGCTCCGCGTCCGTCAGGGCGTCCGACTCCGCGTCCGTCAGGGCGTCATGCATGGTCGCCGTCCACAACCACAACCCAGACAACAAATACGGAACCGTCAAGATCACTGGTGGCGTCATCATCGACGTCAGACCTGCCGCCAACCTAGATGAGTGGTTCGCCGACAACATCATCGAACCCGTCGACGGTGTCGTCACCCTCTACAAGGCCGTTGACGACGGCTTCAAATCCGGGTACGGGTTCGACTACACGCCTGGGACGGTGCCGGTAGCGCCGGACTGGGATGGTGGCGTTCAGGAGTGTGGCGGTGGCCTGCACTTCTGTGCTGCACCGTGGATCGCCAGGTCACAGTTCAACCGGTCGGCTACACGGTTCGTTGCCTGCCCCATCCTCGTGTCGGACATCGCGTTCCACCCCGGTGGTCAGCTGCCGTCGAAGGTGAAGGCGAAGGGGTGTTGCGCCCCAGTGTGGGAATGCGACATTGACGGAAACCCGGTGCAGTCATGACACCACACCACCACATAGTTAGCCGTCGTTGCGCCAGGTGCTCAACAGGCCTTGAAGGCATCGACCGTGACCGCACCACCACGCCTGACGACTTCACATGGGTGTGGGGTGAGGTTGCCGGCATCCTTGTCGCCAGCCTCACCGTCTGCGCCGCCATCGGAGCGGCAATCAAACTTTGGGGGATCATCGCATGACCGGTTTCGTGAAGGCGGAGAAACGCCGCGCCAAACTCAGGCTCGCCCTCGACGGCCCGTCAGGCAGCGGGAAAACGTGGACGGGGCTCACCACCGCCACCGCGCTCGCCGGGAATGGCCGGGTCGCAGTCATCGACACGGAACACGGCTCCGCGTCCCTGTACGCCGACCGGTTCGACTTCGATGTCATGGAGTTGAACGGTAACTACGACCCCGCCAAATACGTTGCGGCGATCCGTGCCGCCGAATCCGCAGGGTACACCGTCATCCTGATTGACAGCCTGTCGCATGCGTGGGAGGCGGAGGGCGGTGTCATGGAGATCGCGGACCGCAACAAGAAGGGCGGTAACTCGTGGTCCGGGTGGGCGTCAGCCACCCCCGCATACCGCCAGTTGGTCGACGCCATTTTGCAGTCGAAGTGCCATGTGATTTGCACGATGCGCACGAAGGTGGAATGGACGCTTGATGAGAAAGGCAAGCCCATGAAGGTGGGTACCGCCCCCGTCATGCGGCAGGGCATTGACTACGAATTCACGGTCGTCGGTGACCTGGACCTGGAACATGTGATGACCGTGACGAAATCCCGGTGTCCGGCGGTTGCTGATCACCGGTACCGTCATCCTGGCCCGGAGTTCGGCCGCGAGTTGTTGGCGTGGCTTGATGATGGCGGCGACCCCGTCATCCCGGTGTGGCAGTCCCGGTGGGCGGAAGCCCTGAAACGGTTCGGAACTGACCGGCGTGACGCGGTGATGCGGGACGCGAACCCGGAGATCCTCACTGATGACGCGGTGTGGGAACGGTTCTGCGTGAAAGCCGCAGAGATTGACGCAGAGAACGTTACCCCCCGGGGGGATGCAAACCCCGTCGCGGTTGGTGGTGGTGTGCAGGCCGATGAGCCTGCTCAGGATACGCCGCCACCAACCGAGGTGATCAACGCCGCCCAGTTGCGACGCCTCCACGCCATCACTGGTGAGGCTGGTGTTAGTGACGCGGAAGCATCCGCCATCACATTCCAGGTCGCCGGCGTCACATCCCGGAAACACATTCCGGTCGACAAGTACGACTCCGTCATCACCGCCATCGAAGCAGCAGGAAAGGACGCGGAATGAGCGACCTCGTGTTCCTACTCCGCTGGCTTCTCGCAGAGAGAGGCGGCCTGACAGTCCAGCACTGCGACGACGCCTTTGGATCGAGGTGGGAGGCGTTTGCGTGGTGTGACATCCGCAGTAGCTCTGCAGGTGAAAGCGAGGGGTCGACACCGTTACGGGCGTTGCGGAACCTTGGACATGGTCTCCAGGAATTGATGGAGTCGGAACCATCTGCCCGAAAGTTGCGCGTTGTCAACCAGGAGGAGGAAGTATGACTACTACGGATCCGTTGACCGGCGAAGTTGTCGACCTCGAACAAGTCGGGGCGGAGATCGTCGCTTTGGAAGCCGCGTACGGTGAGTCGCAGGCGGAATGCACGCGCCTCGCTGAACTGTTGAGCAACGCGAAAGCCATCATCAGGCGCACCACCCCGCCACTGTCCCCCGCTATTGACGCTGGGCGAGGCTGGAAAATCGTTGTGGAACCAGGCCGCCGCGGGAACCGGACCATCGATACGGCGATTGCGTCTGAGCACCGTGAGGTGCTGATGGACCTTGGGTTGGGGGAGGAAACCCGCGTGTTCCGTCCTTGCAGTTTGAAACAGGTTGTTTCAAATCGCGCGGTGCTTGTCGCGCGTGGTGTGCCGTACAACCAGCTTGTCCGGGAACCCAGCGTGGGTCCCGCGATCGTCACCACCGTAAAGGAAGGCTGAACATGGCTGCTGATTTGAATCGTGTCACTCTTGTGGGTCGGTTGACCCGTGATCCGGAGCTCCGCCACACGGCGGGCGGTGATGGCATAGCGTCACTCAGGTTGGCGTGTTCGTCACGCGGCAAGGACGAGTCGGGGCAGTGGACGGATAAGCCGAACTATTTTGATGTGACGGTGTTTGGCCGGCAGGCTGAGAGTGTCGCCCAGTTTCTTGGGAAGGGCCGTCGGGTTGGTGTGGATGGGCGGTTGCAGTGGCGTGAGTGGGATGCGCAGGATGGGTCGCGTAGGCAGGCGGTGGAGGTGGTTGCGCAGGACGTGTTCTTCCTGGACACGGCAGCGAACCGTGACCCGGCGGCTGTGCAGGGCGGCGGTGGTGCTCCGGCACCGGTCCCGACACGCGACGACGACATCCCATTCTGATGAGCGAGCACCTGCGCAAGATCCGTGACCGTGTCGCAGTTGACTGGTACGTCAGGTTCGACGGCGACGGTGACGAGGCGACAGGCGA
>OFRF01000193.1_pt1 | contig 16851 bp, 33 predicted proteins | sample 1543081 | NCBI WGS metagenome assembly OFRF01 (sample SAMN07774232, study PRJEB24372) | wastewater metagenome
AGACCTTCACGGCTGCCGATCCGATCAACGCCGTGCCGCGCTCCGTCAGCCGCTTCCAGGCCCGCGCTGCGCTGCACTACGCTGGCTTGCTCGAACCGGTCGAGGCATACATGGCTCAACCGGGCCTCGACGTGATCACGCGCCTGGCTTGGGCCGATGCGGCTTTCGAGCGCAGCAGCCCGACCCTCGCGTCGATCGCAGCGCTGCTGAACCTGACCGAGCAACAGGTCGACGACCTGTTCCGGGCGGCCGCGCAGATCAGCGTCTGACGTGCGATGGCCAAGCCCGATCTGCAACCGCTGTGCGATCGCATCTTCGAACTGGCTGCGCTTGACATCGACATCAACGACTGCGGGCATCGCCGATCGATCACCTGGGTCGATTCTCGGCTTCAGCTCCAGCGCCGGCGCATCGATCACGAGCAGTGGGCAGCCGTCATCCGGGTCAAGCCAGCGCATCTCGAATTGGTAGAGCAGTGGGTGCATGTCGCCCAGCTGATCGACCCGGCCGTCGAGTGGCGGGTTACCGCGGCAGATGGAACCCCCATCGACCCGGCGTCGAGTGCAGACGTCCAAACAACAACAGAGAAAGCCAATGACCCAGCAACTTGACCCGGTCAGCGCCGCCGTGGCCATCGCCACCCTGGCCGTCAGCCCGCAGCTCGCGGCCCTCATCGGACCCTATGCCGTCATCTTGCTAGCAGCCACTACCGGCGCCGCCTGGGCGCTCGGTCGCGCAGAGCAGATGTCGAAGCGCGGCGCGGTCTGGTACTTCCTCAAGCTCAACGCCACCGCGGCGCTGCTGGTGGTGGGCCTGGCGACGCTGGTCACCAAGGCCTGGCCGGCCTTCGACGGTGTCGATTGGATGCTGGCCCCGATCAGCCTGCTGGTCGGCGGTGTTGGCGACGACTGGCCGGCGGTGGGCCGGTGGGTGCTCGATCGCTTCGGCCGCCTGGTCGACCGCAACACGGGAGGCACGCAATGACCAACGAAGCTGCCCTGAACCTCGCGAACTTCGCCTTTTGCACCGCCATCTGGTGGGCATGCGTGTGTCGGTTGAACCTGCTGAGCAGCGACAGCGAGTGGCGTGCTCGCGCGATGTTCACGCTGGTCCTGTTCGGCGCGACCGCACACGGCTTGGCACCGTGGTTCTTCGGCGAGCGCGCGGGGCTGGGCAGCACGGTATTCAGCGCGTCCATCTTGCTGGGCCTGGTGCTGACGTCGCACCGATGGCGCGCCGGCGCGCCTGACGACCTGGCCAGCGCGCCGGGAGAGTTTGATGACGAACCGATTAGAGGAAGGCAAGCGTGAGCAGATTAGTACACCCAATTCAGTTCTTCAACGAACTGCGCAAGTTAATCGATCTGCCCGCCGACGCGGTGCGGATCGATATCAAGGTCGAAGCCGGCTGCCTTGTCGAGGTCACCGTTTACAGCCACGGCAAGGCCCCCGATGGTGATCAGGAGCCGATCGCGCGCCGCTACCAGCTGGTCGAGGCGCCGGCCCCAGCAGATGGTCAGGAGGGCGGGTGATGGCCAGCAAAGAAACAGCCGTCACCGTCCACATCGACGTGCCCTGGTGGGCTGTGCCGTACCTGAAGGCCGTGGCGATGTTCGCCATGGTGCACGGCGTCAAGCCAGATGTAGAGAAGGTCATCGCGCAGGTGATGCGCCATGTGAAGGTCCGGGTCGAGGGTGCTGGAAAGCTGCCGCGCACTCGATTGGTGGATTGGATCAAGCCATGATCGACGAGCTGCTCACGCCGAACTTCTACCTGTCTGAGTTCGTCCACAGCGACCTTGGCGAGCGCGCCGGCCTCGACAACACGCCGCCGCCCGACGTGCTTGCCACGCTGCGCAACGTGCTGGCTCCAGGCATGCAGTCTGTGCGCTCGATCCTGGGCACGCCGATCCTCGTCAGCAGCGGCTACCGATCACCAGACGTGAACGTGCTGGTGCGCGGCGCGCGCGACAGCCAGCACCTGACAGGGCATGCCTGCGACTTCCGGTCGCCGGCGTACGGCTCGCCGCGCGATGTGGCCCTCCGGCTGATCAGTGAGATCAAGCGGCTGCGTTTCGATCAGCTCATCTTCGAGGGCTCGTGGTGCCACATCAGCTTTGCGCCGCGCCCTCGCAGCCAGGTGCTCACCGCGCACTTCACCGGCGGCAAGGCCACCTACACGCAGGGGGTCGCATGAACCCAATCGTTGGCCTGCTGATCGTGTTTGTGCTCATGCTGAATCTGGTCTTCCACGCCTACCGATGCGGGCACCAGCGCGGTCGGGACGAGGCGCTCGCCCGGTGGGACGCCGCGATAGCGAAGGCCAAAGCGGCATCGCAGGAGGTGGCCCAGCCATGAACCCGTACGTCCTGCTTGGGGGGTTGGTCTCCCTGCTCCTCTCCGTGGCTGGCGGCGCTTGGCTTGGGGCCGGGTACGTCAACGCGCAGTGGAACGACGAGAAGCTCGCGGCGGCCGAGGTCGAACGCGACACGCGAATCCGGCAGAACGCCGACAACCAAGGAGTGATCGATGCGCTTATCGCCAACCGCCGCAAGGCTGAGTCCGACGCTGCTGGTGCTGCTGACCGCCTGCGCAAGCTCGCCGCCGTGCACACCAATCCAGCCACCGAAGCCTGCCGAAACGTGGATGCGCCCGAGGTCGCAAAACTTCACGACTCGACTCGAGACGATCTTGTCGGCCTCACCCGAGAAGCCGACGACGACGTCGCCGATCTCTCCGCCTGCCAACAGTACGTCCGCACCGTGATCCTGGCCCCTGCGCCTTCGAAGGACTGACCATGCGCCTCTTCGCCACTTTCCTCTGCAGCCTGGTGCTGCTCGCCGTTGGGCGGGTCGAAGCGCAGCCGACGCGCTATCAGAACGAGTTCTGGTCATCGCCAAACTACGCATTCACCGCTGACACCGAAACCGCTCCCGGCCTGCTGACGATCATCGACGCCACGGTGAAGGGCTACGGCTCCGTCCGCTCGCCCGGGCGTGGTTATCTCAAGGCAGGCGTCGCTGGCGGGGCCAGAGTCGACATGAACGGGCAGGGCGGCACAGCAGTCGGCGGCTACTTCGTGGCAGAGGGCACCGGCACGGCGGGTCCGGCGCAGAACGAGGTCGTCGGCGTCTACGCGCGAGCGAACAACAACGGTGTCTTCTGGGCGACCGCGCTGCACGGCGAGTGCATGATCCGCCAACCCGACATCTACGGCGGGCTGTGCATCGGGCTCAACCTGGAGCTACAGCGGCCGAACCTCAAAAGCGGGTACCTCGGGATCAACGTGCAACCCGGCGTGGGCGCAAAGGATGTCGTTGGCCTCCAGTTCCAGAACGGTCCCGCCTACCGCTGGGCCATCGACGTGGACGGCGCGCACATCAAGCTGGGGCAAGTTGACGACGTGTCCTTCTGCATGCGCTTCGTCGGCGAGCGTCAGGCGCTGGAATTCTGGCGCGGCTGCGGTCGGCCGGATGCCACACGGCACGGCTGGGTCAACATGAATTGGGGCACGCCGGATGTTCAGCTGAACCGCTGATGCGGGAGCGGTTGCGTGGGATCGATCCCTCGGAGAGCCGCGCCGTTGCGTGCTTAGAAATGTGGCACCATTTCCCACGAACAGGCCGGAAACCCGCGCCAATGCTCATCCGATGCCTTGGATTGGCCGTTCCTTCATCTCACACTCCCGCCTCTGGCCGCCACGATGGGTGCTGCGTCGCGCGCCGCCAGAACATCGGCTCGTCTCCACGCATCATCATCAGGTGCGCGACCACATCGTCGGTCGGCGTCATCGCACCGGCCCACGACCCTTCGTAGTAGCCGATCGGGTGCATGCACAGCGCGCACATGATCCGCGTGGTGTTGCCCTTGATGCCGATGGCGATGGTCGGCTTCAAGCGGCGGAAGAGGTAGACCACCCGGGACTTCGGGCTGGATTCGATGAACGATCCAGTCAGCAGGTACTGCTTGTACCGGCGCGCGTCGAGCAGGGTAGACAGCAACTGCAGCGCGGTGTTTTCCTGTTCCAGCCCCCATGCCTCTGCGCAGCCCAGCGTCTGCAGGTCTTGGGCAAGGTGATGCACACCCGGGTCCAGTCCCCAGTCAATGCGGCCGTCTGTGCGCTCGAAGATCACGATGACGCTGCGGCGGCGCACCGACCAGAACGAGTTGCGCACCTTCGCGTCAATCAGCGCAGGGTCGTCAGGCGCGTCGTCGCCTTCGTCACGGCCGCACATAGCCATCAGCGCCTGCGCATTCGGGTAGCCGGGCTCGACTACCAGCCGCTCTCCTTCCAGCGGCATTGGTATGCCCGCCCAGTGCTTGCGCAGGGTCGCAACGCGGCGCAGACCGTTGCGCAGCTGCGCGAAGCCGTCAGCCTCCGGCGATTGGCGCGACGCTGATAGCCCGGGTGCTGTCGGCAGGTATGGCGCGCTTCGCGGGCCGCCCTCGCTTGCGCGGCGCTGCTTGCGCAACAGCTCCCGCTGCTTCGTTCGTTTCAGTTTCGCGGTGCTTGCTGGCATGGGTCTGGTCCTTCAATTCGATGCGTGGCGCCTCGGCATCGACGGTGTGGTCGAAGTCGGCGATGACGTACTCGCAGGTGTCTTCTCGGAAGTCGGTGGCGCGCTCGAACTGCTTCACGCCGTCGCGCTCGACCTCGACCAGCAGCGCATAACCTCGGCGCAGCATGTCGCGCACGACGCGGGCCGCTCGGATGCGCTCGACCGGGTTCTTCGGGTCGAACGACAGCTTGGTGTCGCCGTCGCCGACGTTCAGGATGCCGACGGTGCCGATGGTGGGTTGCTTCATCCCCCGCACTCCTTCAACGCCGCATCCCGGGCCTTCTTGGCCTGTGCTGCTCTCCACTGCGGACTGTCGATGGTCATCGTGTACCCGCAGCACTTCGGCCAGCCGTGGCGCAGCGCATCAGCGCCATCTACGCGCTCCATGCGACCACAAGTGCAGCACCAGACTTTGCCGCGAGCAATCTGCGGCACAGCTTGAGTGATTGAGTCGTAGAGGCTCACTTCTCCCCCTCCCCGGCTGGCTGCTTACTTAAGGCTGCATGAGCGAATGCTTTCATCTCAGCCACGGTGTAAGCGGGAACCATCTGATACCCGCCGTGCGATGAGATTTCGCGCCGTAGCTTGGTCGCTTTGGGTATTGGCGGCAGCGCGTCGTCGATAGTCACGCCCATCCGTCCACGGCTCGAAGCTACTACGCCGTAATCGGCATGCAGCATGGCGTCCCAAAGTTCACCAAGTAGTTGCTGTGCGCGCCCGTATCCAATCGCTTGGCCGATGCGCTGCAATTGGATCTTGTATGGTTCGTCATGCCTGTCCATTGCGGCAGTCACGTCGGTGGCTTTATTCATTCGGCTGCTCCTGGCGCAGTGCGGCGTCGATAAGAGCCAGCGCCCTGTCGTAGTCATGTAGTGCTTCTGCGTCGTCAGGCGTGACCCATGTGTCTTCGTCAACCCACACCAAGCCATGCTCAATCGGGCTTTCGGTGCGCGTGTCGCGAAGCCGCTGGCAGTCCACAAACGATTGCCTGTCTGTGGCGATGATGTCGCGGGCGTTCTGGCATGCGCCCCTCAGCCGCTCCACATCAGCCCTCAGCGCCTCGATCTGCGCGGCCTGCTGTTCGAGAGCGTCGGCGGCTTCTTTGCAAGTGCGAGCACAGTCAAAGGTGTCGCATTCGCCCGCAAGTGAGATCAGCCTTGCGACCAGTTCGGTGGTGTCGCTCATTTCGCGGCTCCTATTGCTGCGACGCTGATGCCGTGGGCGGCTTCTGTAGTTTTATGCTTGTCGCGCATGTGATCTCGCACGGCGAAGTGAACGCGGAAATACTTGCCGCACTTCGGGCACCGTGGCTTCGTGCTTGTACGCGGCTCGTCCTCGAAGTCTTCCGGCTCCCATTCGCCGCCAAACATGCGGCGAGCGTCTTCGGCCATCTGAATGCGTGCGTACTCACCCATGCGGCTGCTCCTGGCGCACGGCGGATTCGACGGCGCGTGCGAATTCTTTCCAGTCCCAATCATTAAGACAGGACTCCATTATTGAAACGATCTCCGCATCCGTCAGCGGCGCTCGGGGCGGGTGGGCGGCATGCTTGTGAACCAGCGCGATCAGACGCTTTGCCTCACCCTCGTATTTCATCCAACGGTCGCCCCACGGCTCGGGGATCGGCCCGCCCTCCCAGATCAGTTCGTTGCATGCGTCCTCGCCGTTCTCGTCGGCGCATAGTTCCCATGCCAGCGACTCCCACCCCTCGCCACCTTCCCACGCCACCGGCTCCGGTGCCACTGAGGGCGCGGCGTCAGCCTGCCAGATCACGCTGAGGATTCGCCCATCGGCGTCTTGCCGCGTGACAGCGACACAGGTTCCGTCTGGTCGTGTCGTCACCACGACTTCACCAGCAGGCGCGGCGGGCTCGGGCTGTGCGCGGCGGTTCTCTAGCGCGTAGGCTCGCATTTGCCCTGCCGCGTAAAACGGCTGTGGCTTGATATACCCACCCAAAACCATCCTCAACTCGGCGTTGATGATGATTCCGGGTTCTGGCAGCGGCGTCAGTTCTTCGGGCATGTCGGCTCCTTAATCTGTGCATCCGACGCATTCAATCGCGTAGTCAACTTGTGCTGCTGCATGCCCGAAGGCGTCCGCCTGATCTTTCGAGAAGGCCAGCATCTGCGCGTAGCTCGGTCGGTCATTCCGAAAGTAGCCGCCACCTTTCACCTTCTGGTTGTCGATGCGGCCCTCAACGGATGCCCACCAGGTGGCCCGCGCTGGCTCCTTAGCGATCTTGCTCATGATGGTTGCTGAGTGCTTGAGAAAGCACAGATCGCAATTCCCATCGGGCGTGGTGCCGTTGATGTTCGACAACGCCAGGTCGAACGGATGCGACTGCCAGAACCGCATCACGTCGTACTTCGACACGCCGACATCGGCCAGCGGCGCGCGGCGCTCGACTCCCCGTGTACCGCCACTCGGATCGGCGCGAATCTTTGCCACGCGCGATGGCTCATCGGCTCGGAAGCCAACGAGGTTCTCGTGTTCGTCATACCCGCGCGAACGCATGACATCGACGGCACGAAGAATCTTCAATTCAACTGTGCAGAATCTTGCTACCGGGTTTGGAAGGTAGTTCCGCTTGCGGATGAGTGCCTCGAATGGCTCGCCGTTCCGGCTGGCTGAGTCAAAGTCCACCACCGCAAACCCCGGGCCATCTGGCCGATACTCAACCCACACAATCGGCACGCTCCAATTCACACCGCAGTCGCGCACGAATCGCAGCGTCGCCTCTTCCTCTTTGCCGGTGTTTGCGAAGCACACGATGCACTCGTCGGGCAGCTTGCCGCCGTTCGATTGCAATACGCGCCACAGCATGTAGGCGGATGTCCTGCCACCGGAAAAACTGACGCACGTCGGGCCGTCGATCTTGAACGGATCGCGGCTCACGTCGGCTCCTTTGCGGATGGGGCGGCTTTGAGCATTGCGCGGTAGCTCGCTGCTGTTGCCTCGGATGGCGTGCCCGTTCGCCATGTCCCAGGAGGTGTCGGTAGTGCATCGCAGTCGTGCCAATAAGCATCGTTTCTGTCGAGGTATGCAGACACCATCTCCGGCGTCGGCTCCACCGGCACCAACTTCCAGCCGGGCGGCACTGCTGGCGCGAGGGCGGCGCGGGCAAGCTCGATCCGAAGTTGCGCGTGGTACCACTCGATAACGTCGCGCACATCCTGCGATGTCTCTTGCGGCGGATCGGCGAAGATGCTCATGGCCTCGGCCTTGATCCGCTCTGCTGCGTGTAGGTCGCTCATGGCTTTCCTTTTAGTGCGGCGCGGGCTCCGGGCTCAGCACCTCGACCCGTATCCCCGCGTCCAGCACCAGAACCTTGTTCTCGTGCGGCACAGCGCGCATCGCGTAATCGCGCAGGCTGTTCATCTGCTCTACGGTGAGCATCCGCTCGATGCGGATCACCACCACGTCATCCGGCGCCAGGCTGAGCTTGCTGACGGCTTCGATGAGAAGGGCGTCGGTGCTCACGTCTCGGTCTCCGCATTGGCTTCAGTCTCGCCCGTGCTCGCATCGAACAACGGCCGGTTGTCAGGCTCACCAGCAGTAGCGCCATCGGGAATCGCCAGCATCTCGTCGAGCGACTCGATCACGATGGTGACGAAGCCTCCGGCAGCATCCGCGAGCGCGTGCGTCTCCTGGCTGTTCACCAGCTTCAGCGAGGCCTTCACATCGGTCGGGCCCTTGAACTGCACCGACTCGACCTCGGCGCGGAATGTCATGCGGCCGTTGGCGGCGATGATCTTCACGGCGTCCTTCGCGACGGTCCGCATGTCGTCGGCCAGGCCGGTCAAGACGCGCTCTTGCTCGCGCTCGGACAGCTTCGACCAGGGCTCGGCGAGATGGGTGAAGCGCTTCTTCGCGGCCTCGATCATCCGGCCGAGCATGAAGACTTCAGCGTGGCCTTCGGTGCCCCATTCGGGGTCGACGTCGTCGCCTTCATCGTCACTGTCATCGGCAGCGGTTTCGCTATTCGCCTTCGACAGCAGGTCGACAGCCAGGTCGCGGCTGATCTTCAGCTGGCGTGAGACTTCGCCCACGGTGACGACCTTGTCGGCTGCCACGATCATGGCGCGCACGTCGGTCAGGAGTTCTTCTTCGGTTCGGGTTGTGGGCATGTTCTGACTCCGTTCAGGTGTTCAAAAGTTCGGTCTGCTCAGGCTTCGTGTTCTCGACCGCCACGCCCTTGGTGAGCAGCGCTTCGAGGTCGTCCTGCGACGCGACGCGCGGCCGGTCGAGTTCCTCAGCCACGTGCGCGATCACCTGCGATGGGTGTGCAGCGCGGATCAGTCGGTCTTGCCAGCGGTAGATGCGGGTTGGTGTGGCCATGTCAGAACTCCCAGGAAGCGGTGAAGACGGTTTTCAGAGATGCGATGTCAGCCTCGGACAGCACGGCGCTGGCCTCGTCGACCACGAGTTGCGCGGCCTCGATGCAGGTGGCGTTGCTGACGTCGTCGCTGTATTGCGCGAGGGTCTTGGTGGTGGCTGTGGTCTTCGCCTGCTTCTTCGATGCCGCGGCAGCCTTCACCGTGTCAATGCCGGCCGCCTTGGCCTCGCCGGCCGCCTTCGTGTCCATCACGTCGCGCCAGTTCGCCTCGCCGTCGCGGATCGCCGCGTACAGCGCGCGCAGGTCCGACAGCTCCTTCGGCGCCAGCGATGCGGCGTCGTGCCCCAGGTACTCCTTCAACTGCTCGGCACGCACACCGACGCTGTTGAACGCATCGAACAGCTTGCGCTTCGCCGCGTCCGGGTCTTCGGCGTCGGTGCTGCTCTGCGTGACCATCACCTGATCCATGCACTCGTCGACGATGTCGCCAGGGATCAAGCGCAGGCCCTGCGTGCGGATCGCCTTCGAGATCAGCGCCTGCTGCTTGTTGATGATGTCGTCGTCGGTCGCTTCGAGGATGTAGACCGTGTCGCCGTAGCTGTTCAAGCGGGTGCTGATGACCGTGTCGCCGTCCTTCTTCTTCCGGCGCTCGATGGTCTTGGCGATCGTGATGTCTTGGCTGTAAGGCACGTTCGCCTCAAGGTCAGTGACCATCACCCGCACGATCCGCTTCTCGCGGTCGTCATACACCGTCATCGTCTCGACGGTCACGTTGCCCATGCAGCGCACCGCGGCCTCAGCAAACCGAATCGACGGGCCGGCAGGCCACTTCGAGCGGTCCTGGCCGATGGGTTTCACGTAGCGAGCCACCGCGGCGAAGGACGGCCGGCAGCACTCCTTCATCATCTTCTCGCGCACCACGTCCATGTCGCGCGGCCGGCGCAGCGCCATGATGTAGCGGGCCTCGACAAGCGCCTTGGCTTGAGCGGCGACGGCTGTCGCTGCGGTATCGGCAACAGCCAATTCGCTGGCGAACTCATTGCGGGCGACGACTTGATTCACAGGATCTCCTTCATGGCCCAACGGGGCAGGGTGATTGGTTGGATCTGGGCGGGGTATCCCGGCCAGTGGTTCGTGCGCTTGCACTCGGCGTAGAGATTCAGCAGCGCCCGGTTCTTCGCTCGCGCCTTGTCGAGCACGTCGTCGTCGAGCATGTAAGCCGCGGCGGCATGCGGCCACGCCGACTCGACGGCCGCGAACACGAAGCCGTACACGCGCAGGCCGGTCGCCTTCTCGTAGCCGTCGGAGTACCAGGCGGCCTGCAGGTGGTAGTCGAAATTCCAGATCGAGCGCGAGAAACCGTCCGGGCTGGCGTCCTGGCAGGTCTTCCCGTCGACCAGCACCACGCCATCACCGGCCGGGCTTGTCCAGTCGGGCCGGCACTTGCACAGCTCGCCGGTTTCCTCGTCGATCCAGAACGCGGACGCCTCAGCCTGGCCGTCGGTCATGAGGGCGGCCACTTCGGGCAGGCGCAGCACAGAGGCGGCCTGCGCACGCGCTGCAGCCATCTGCTTGGCATCGACCACCTCCCGGTCCGTGTTCGCTGCCAGCCAGACCTTGCCGGCCTGCGTGCGGCCGTCAAAGTCGTCGGGCTTCACCACGTACCGATCGGCCAGCGTGTGCGGCTCGAACAGCGCGGTATGCACGAGCGTTCCGTTCTGCATGGCCGGCGTAGTTCCGCCTGCTGGACGGTTCGGATCAAGCTGCAGGCCGTAGAAGTGCGCCGGGCTCTGCGACATGCGCTTGAGTCCGCCCGCGCTCATCGCGTGCGTTGCGTGGTACTGCTCGGCCGGCAGATCGGGGTACAGGCCCGGCTTCAAAACCACGGCCCCTTGAACGCACCACAGATCGCCACGACAACGGCAATCGCGGTAAGGTACTTGTGCCACCACCCCGGCGCGTACTCCACCGGCACATCGCGCTCGACGGGCGGCTCAACCTCAGCCGCGCAAGTCGACACATCCGGCGGCGGCACCGTGCCGCAGAACAGCACGCGCTCGCCGTTGGGCCGGGTGATCTCGACGTGCTCGCCGCGGCGGGCGTATTCGTCGGCGATGGAGGCGAAGAAGTAGGGGCTTGATGTCATGCCGCACTCCTGTTCTCCAAAGCCTCAATCCGCCGCCACTCCTGAGCACTCTCCCGCGCGTTCTCGGCCCGCTGCTCGGAGCTGACGGCATACACACCTGCCAGCTCAGACGCAGCCCCGTCGATGAACTCGGCGACCGAATCCATCTTCTCGTTCAGCCCGCCGGCCTTGACCATCTGGCCGGCGATGCGCTGGGCAGCCGCAAGCAGGGCTGTCAGTTGCTGGTGCGGGGTCACCGCGACCCATTGCGGCTGGCTCATGCTGCGAGCCAGAGGAGGGCTGCCGTCACCCATCCGGCAACTACCGTGGCAGCGATCGCCCGAATCCAAGGCCGATCAAGGTCCACGAATGGGCGGCGGCTGTAGGGGCCGTCGATGTCGTAGTTGTTCATGGGCGCACCTCGATCATTTGATGCAACAGCACCAGCGCACTCGCTTGCAACCATTCGGTCGTTGGCTTCAAAACGTCCCTGGCTGCGTCCCTGGCTGCGTCCCTGGCTGCGGCCCAGGCTGCGGCCCCGGCTGCGGCCCAGGATGCGGCCCCGGCTGCGGCCCCGGCTGCGTCCCAGGATGCGGCCCTGGCTGCGGCCCCGGCTGCGGCCCAGGCTGCGGCCCAGGCTGCGGCCCCGGCTGCGTCAAGTTCTTCTTTTGTTGCGTCGCCGTTGGCAAATCTCTCAGCGACATCCAGGGCGGCTACGGACCTTTGATCTGTCATCAAATGCTGCACTTGACGAGCACACCAGACCGCGAATAAACGAATTTCCTTGTCATGGTCATACACTGCCCGCAGGCACCATAGCGCGTCGTCAATCCCGTTGCTATCTAGGATCGTGATCAGGCTCAACGGATCGTCGTCTGCGGCAGTCTTGCCGAGATTTGCGAGCAATTTTTTCCAGCCATCGGCGCATGGATGATGGTCGCGGATTGCGTTTAGAGTTGTCTTCATGCTGCCCACCCGATGCGGTCAGCGCGCGCCTGCTCGGCGTTTTCGATCAGGCGAGAGCGAAGCTCTGCAATCTGCCGGTCACGGTCGCGGATTTGGCCGGTCAGCACGTCGTTTGCTGCGCACAATTGCAGCAAGCTCTTGTCGCCCCTTGCGACCGTAGCCATCTCCACGTTGAACGCCTCGCGCATCGCCTCTTCTCGCGCCATCGACTCGTCAAGAGCGGCGACCATAGCCAACTTCGATTCGCGCTCTTGATCGAGCAGCCGGCGAAGTTCGCCCACCTGGACGCGTGCCGTGTCGCTGATGTCCATCTGCTCGCGCCACTGCCGGCGCAGTGCGTCGACACGGGCGTTCAAGCGGTCGATGTGCGCCGCGGACTCTGAGGCGCGCTGTTCTGCGCAAAGGCATCTTGTGTTCATCACTTCACCCTCCTGCAATCGCTGTGTGAAAAGATTGCCCTGGCGGCAGCCACCCGGCACAGCTCGCGGAATGGCTTTGGATCAGCACGAGGGGAGAACTTCGCCGTGCCTATCCCTTTCGGGACGCACCGCCAGGGCGGTTGATCGGCGCCGCGTTGGGTTGCGGCATGGGATTCAATATAAGGGTGTCCGCACGTCGCGTCAACTCTTTTTTATGCGTATTTTCCAACTAGAAATTTTCCGATGGATGTTGACACATCCTGCGGAAAATCCGATACTGCTCCGCATGAAACGACACCAAGTAATCGAGGCATTCGGGTCTCAAGCAGAAGCGGCGCGAGCCCTCGGTCTTTCTCCGTCGACAATTCAGGACTGGGAGGGACCTGGCGTGCCAGATGGACGTCAGTACCAGATCGAGATTGCGACGCGAGGCCGGCTCAAGGCAGACCTGCCAGCAGACCGGCGGGCGCTGCTAAAAGTCAAAAAATCGGGGCGTTCCGTTAAGTCGGTCAAGTCGCGCGCCGGCCTTCGCTAGCCCTTCGGGGCTGGCTTTTTTATTCTGTGCAATTCTGCGAGGCAAGGCGGCATGAGAGTCCTAGTCGCCTGCGAATACAGTGGCAGAGTCCGCCAAGCGTTCCGAGCAATAGGGCATGAAGCATGGAGCTGCGATCTTTACGAGCCAGCAGAAGACGGCAGCCAGTGGCACATTTCAGGCGATGCCGTAAAAGCGGCCTACGAGGGCGGATGGGATTTGATGATTGCGCACCCGCCTTGCACGCACTTGGCGGTCAGTGGCGCTAGGTGGTGGAAAGATAAGGCCGAGGAGCAGAAAGAGGCGCTTGATTTTGTGCGAGCGCTGATGGCAGCTCCGATCCCTCGCATAGCAATCGAGAATCCAGTCAGCAAGATCAGCAGCGCGATTCGCAAACCAGATCAGATCATCCAGCCGTGGCAGTTCGGGCACGGAGAGACGAAAGCGACGTGTTTGTGGTTGAAAGGGCTTCCGCTCCTCGTGCCTACAAACATTGTCGCCGGGCGCGAAGCGAAAGTGCATCGCATGTCGCCTAGCGCAGATCGTTGGAAGGACAGAAGCAGGACATATTACGGCATTGCAAGCGCGATGGCCGATCAATGGGGCAAGGCGGCATGAGCCATCAAGAGCAATACGCCGACGCCGAGGCCAGATACCGGCGCGAGAACGCCAGGCCGCAAATCGCTGGCGGCTGGTTCTGCAGGAGCTGTCACGCGCAGTCGTTCTCGACGGCCGGCCGAAAACAACATTTGAGCGGCAAGGGGTGGTCCTGTGCCGCGTGCGTAGCGAAACGAGGAGAGAAGAAATGACGACGTTCATAAAGGCTGTCGCCGAGAAAGGCGCAGAATTCCAGCTGATCGAGGCCGGCTACTTTGGCATTCCGCAGGCAGAAACCGCGATGGACCGGGGATTGGTGGAACTGCGTAAGGAGTGCGTGAAGCTGCGCGCCGAGAACAAGCGCCTGACGGCCGCGCTTAGGAGATCAGCGGAACTATCGCAATCTACCGGGCGCATCAGCCATGACCCCGCAGCAAATGCGCCTCATTCGACCGCTTACCAGCCAGCATCCAGCGGCGCAAGCAGTTTTGACGTCCGGGGCGATGGGCATCGGCCCTCTTCTTTTCGTATGCGCATGGGTCAGGGAATACAGCGAGACGTTCGCGGAGGTCATTCGGCCTACCGGGAAGCGGATATGAGCACATACGAGAGGTTTGTCGCAGCAAAGCTTGGAATCGTGCAATCTTCCGGAATTGATGCGCCTCTTCGCGATTACGGGCTATTCCATCACCAGTCGGATCTTACAAGGTGGGCGCTACGCCGAGGGCGTGCCGCTATTTTCGCTGATACAGGGCTTGGCAAATCACGGATGCAGCTTGCGTGGGCAGATACGGTTCGCCGCGAGACGGGCCGCGACGTGCTTATTCTCGCCCCGCTTGCCGTTGCTCAGCAGACCGTTGAAGAGGGCGCAAGCATCGGCGTCGATGTTACGCACGCCAGGGAGGTTTGCTACATTCGTCCAGGCATCAACATCACCAACTACGACCGTATTCACAAATTCAACGCTTCGCAATTCGGCGCAGTAGTGCTTGATGAGTCGTCAGTGATCAAACATCACGCTGCCAAGACGCTGCAGACACTGCTCGACAAGTTTCGTGCGACTCCGTACAAGCTTGCCTGCACCGCGACCCCTGCGCCGAATGACTGGACTGAGCTAGGCAATCACGCCGAATTCCTCGGGGTTCGGTCGCGAGCCGAAATGCTCGCAGAGTTCTTCGTTCATGACGGCGGAGATACTCAGACGTGGCGCCTAAAAGGCCATGCGCGAAAACTGTTCTGGCGTTGGGTTGCATCATGGGGCGCAATGGTGCGAAGCCCTGCGGATCTAGGGCACGACGCCAGCGCATACGAACTGCCTCCGCTTCACGTCCACCAGCACACCGTAGAGATTGCGCATAACGCAGAGCATGGGCTGTTCGCGATGGAAGCTCAGACGCTCACAGAAAGGCGCAACGCACGCAAGGAAAGCCTTGTAGATCGAGTGAGCGCGTGCGCTGAAATCGTAAATTCGACCGACGAAATATGGTTGATCTGGTGCGACTTAAACGCTGAAGGGGATGCCCTTGAAGCAGCCATTCCTGGGTCAGTACAGATTGCAGGGAGAGACGATGAGGAATTCAAAGAGCGCAACTTGATCGACTTCGCGCACGGAAAAACCCGCGTTCTGATCAGCAAACCGTCTATCTGCGGATTTGGACTGAACTTCCAGGCCGCTGCACACATGGCGTTTGTCGGAGTTACTGACTCTTTCGAGGCGTATTACCAAGCTGTCCGCAGAAGCTGGCGGTTCGGACAAAAGCGCCCGGTAAATGTCCATGTGTTCGCCAGCAATCAAGAGGGTGCAGTTGTCGCCAATCTCCGGCGCAAAGAGGTGGACGCTAAAGCAATGGCTGAATCAATGGCTGCCGAGACGCTTGAGGCAGTGCGCTCAGAGGTTGTCGGCGCGCGCAAGGACACAAACGCATACGTCGCTACGAAACTAATCACGCTACCGAACTTCATGGAGGCCACATGGGCTGCATAGACTCAACAATTGGCGAAAACTTTGCCCTATACAACGGCGATTGTGTCGAGGTTTTGCGCGGCATTCCTGCGCAGTCGGTTCATTACAGCATCTTCTCGCCACCGTTCGCCAGCCTTTACACGTACAGCAACAGCCCGAGAGACATGGGCAATTGTCGTACAAACGAGGAATTCTTCGAGCACTTCGCGTTCCTCGTCACGGAACTGAAGCGGGTCATGCGGCCGGGTAGGAATGTCTCGTTTCACTGCATGCTGTTCCCTGCCAGTAAAGAGCGCGACGGGTTCATTGGACTGAAGGATTTTCGAGGAGACTTGATCCGCGCATTTCAAGCGCAAGGGTTCATTTTTCACGCCGAGACGGTCATTTGGAAAGATCCGGTCACGCAGATGCAGCGCACGAAAGCGCTCGGACTGCTGCATAAATCGGTTCGTGAAAATTCCGCAATGTGCCGTATGGGAATTCCGGATTATCTGGTCACGATGCGGACGCCAGGCGAGCAGCTTGACCGCGTGACTCACACTCGTGATGACTATCCGGTCGATCAGTGGCAGAAGGTCGCTAGCCCGGTCTGGATGGACATCAACCCGAGCGACACGCTGCAGTACCAAAGCGCTCGGGAACACGACGACGAGCGCCACATATGCCCTCTCCAGCTAGAGGTAATCCGGCGAGGCGTGGATCTTTGGACGAACCCTGGCGACGTTGTTCTGTCGCCCTTCGCAGGAATCGGAAGCGAGGGCCATGTCAGTTTGCAAATGGGCCGCAAGTTCATCGGCATCGAGCTGAAAGAGTCCTACTACCAGCAGGCGGCGAGGAATCTGCAAGCGGCCTTGCGCATCAATGGCGACCTGTTCGCGGCATGACGCAACTCTCAAAAAAAGGATGCCGCACAAAGGGCGCCAGCGGCGAGAAGGAGCTTTTCTCGCTGCTGTCAAACGAACTTGGTTTTGTCATCAAGCGCGAACTAGGCGCAAGCCGTGACGGCGGGTGCGACGGGCTTGATGTGCCAGGTTTGGCAATCGAAGTTAAGCGCACTGAGACGTACTGCGCGGCCTTTTGGGATCAGGCTGTCAGGCAGGCCGCATCTGTTGGCCGGCGCCCGGTTTTGTTCTGGCGCAAGAGCCGGGCGAAGTGGGCTGTATTTGTCGACGCTTACGACATCGCCCCAAGCGTATTCAACCGGGGAAAAGACCCTGTGCAGATGACGCTGCCAATGTGGTGCCAGCTTGCACGCGCACTGATGCCAATTGGGGGCGAATAGTGGCACGAATCCGCACGATCAAGCCGGAATTCTGGACGAGCGAACAAGTCATGGAGTGCTCGACGACCAGTCGC
>OFRF01000195.1_pt1 | contig 16750 bp, 25 predicted proteins | sample 1543081 | NCBI WGS metagenome assembly OFRF01 (sample SAMN07774232, study PRJEB24372) | wastewater metagenome
AAAAAGAAATCTCCTCACAAATGGAGGAGTGCTGAGTATCAAGAATGGGAGGTGGTATTTAAAGTATCAACTCATTCTGGACTTACTGTTAAAGCAATACCTGATACCAAAGCGACTGATCCTGTTTCTAGGGTTTTTGAAGCAGCTAAGGATATGATTCAACGCAAATACCCTTTCCAGTTAGTAGATACTACCCCTGTTTTATATATAAGACTAAAGAGAGAGGACTCTATTAAGTACGGTTGGGTATCGGGTGACCTGATACTGATTTACTTAGGAGGATACAAAGCGGTATAAGAATTTATGAATATATTCGCTTCGTACCTTAGATCAGGAGAACTACTAAAACCAGCCTATGTTAACCACCCCTGTAATAAATGGGTTAGAGAATCCTTCAGCACCTAGATGGTATTTGATAAAATCAGATTGGAGAAATTATGGAATACAACTATGAAATACCCTTGATCGAGTTACTAAAAGAGCATTACCACAATACGGGGGAGAAGCTCACTTTACGAGATGTAGAAGTCGGTAGTGGGTTGTCTTACGTCACATTACAAAACATACGAAAAAATGGCGGGGCTTATAGCTCTAAATCATTAAATCTGCTATGTTCCTTTTTCCAAAGACCCGTTCAAGAGGTTCTACGTCATGTCCCTAGAGAGTACTACTAGCCCTAGACTAACTGAAGTAATTCGTAAATGTCCATTCTGTAAGAAACTAGTGTATGTCAACGTACCCTCCGAAAGATTACCTCTTTTCATACAGGGAACTTCTGTTCAAGAAGCATTCCCGAATCTCTCCACTGGAGAAAGAGAGATTATCCTTACCGGCATGTGTCTCCGATGCCAACCTTAAGAAGTTATTGTTATGACTAACCAATTAGAAAACTCTGCTGATGAACCGATGCAATTTAGTTTAGAACTGTTACTGCGTAGTCTAGTAGCCGTTAAAGGTAGCCCAGAATTTACCACGTTCTTGTCTCAGTACACTAAAGCATTGGATGGTAACAGCATCTTATGTCACCCAGACATGGGTCAAGACCCTCTAATAGAGCTATCAGAGCATCACCGTTTAGTAGCAGCATTTATGCTCTCTGCAGGTCAAGTAATACCTCATTCACCCCAACGCCCATCCGACGAAGTATTGGCGTTAAGAGCCAAGCTCCAACTCGAAGAAACGTTAGAGTTGATTAAAGGTCTCGGTGTCACTCTCCGTATCGACGGGACTGATATCGAACTTAGCAAGGAGACGAAGATTACTTTCACTGCTGATCAAGAATTTAATCTGGACGAAGTAATTGACGGTATTGCCGATAACCGAGTTATCAGCACCGGCACTGGATTAGCATGTGGCGTTATCGTAGGGGACACGACACAACGCGAAGTGGATATGAATAACTTGTACAAGTTCCGAGAAGATTCTGATGGGTATACTAGAGAGGATGGAAAGTGGGTTAAACCTACTGATCACCCTACCCCTCGGTTAGGTCTTATCCAAGGGTTCTTGTACATGGTCATTGGACAGTACCTTACTAAAGTGACTACCGCCCCTATGGATGTAGAGCCAATCTCTGAATAAGAGTAATTACATAGCACATGGACGTGCTTTTTAACTAAGTGAGTGAGTATATGACGGAAATTGAAGTAATCGTCTACAGACGGCCAAATATGTTCAAAGTAGAGCAAAGTATCTACGGTAGAACGGACTTAGAGGAGCTAGAGAAATTATTCACTGTTGAAGGCTATAAAGCCACTAAGGAACTAAATCTGTATTATCCAGAAAGGTTTTTAAACATTCTTGAGCAACGAGCGTTAGCGGATCGCATTCGTAAAGCAGGGTACTCTAAAGCGACTATAATCACTCATAGTGTGTACATAGTACAATCTGTACCTATGGTACTAACTGTTCAAGATGAAGATATACAGGAGGGGAAGGGGGTATTTAAACTATCTAATGACAGCGTAGGGTGTCACTAAAACTGGCGAAAGCCCAGGGAATCGAACCCCGCACAACAAGATTTGGAGTCTCGTTCGCCACCTTGGTACATGGGCTCCCTAAACTGGTCAGGCAGGAAGGACTCGAACCTTCGACATCTGGCATCCAAGGCCAGCACTCTACCAACTGAGCTACCACCTGATATAAATCACAACAACACGCAATACTATATAGGTAACATAACCATGTCAACTCCTACTGAATCAACCTCACCCGCGCTAAATCAGTCTGACACAACAGACTTATACATGCTATTAAAAGATATGAAGTCGAATACGTTAACTGACTATGCAGTGCCGGGTCTTGAATCCTCACTACTAAAGAATGGACTCTTCAGATTATTTGAGGCCAATAGAGATATAGAGGAACTCATACAACCTCACTCACACCGATTTGATTTCATGTGCATCGTACTTAACGGTACAGTTGAGAATACACTGTACCTAGAGGCACCTTACAACCCTAGAATATTGGATTCCGTTAATCAGTGGTCAAGACGGGAATTAAAGCGTTCTAATAAAGATGGGTTCGATGGATATCTATTAAGTGAGGACTATGAGTTAAAAGGCTACCGAACACGTAAAGTTACCTACTCTGGTGGACAAGTATATGGGATGCTGCACAGCCAGATACACTCAATTAAATTCTCACGGGGGGCTAAAGTGCTATTCATTGAAGGTCCAGAAGTTAGGGATTTTAGCCACGTCATTCAGCCAGTCTCCAATGGAAAAGAAATACCTAACTTCTATACGGCAAAGTGGATGTTCCAACCGAAAGTCCTTGCTCAGGTATAAGGAGATACCGGATAGGTAGTCCCTTAAAAGAAGGGTGAGTACACGGCGAGAGGCCGGGGCTGAGTGTACAAAGTGGATCCACAGTTTTTAATTTCAATGTCGGAGATTAGGTATGACAAATGTATCAAAGTTACCAGAGTATCTACTCCCCTTTAAAGCTGTTCCAACAGGGCAGCATTACTTCCGTATCGAAGACGCAAACGGGAGAGTATTTACTTTCCTTATGAATATGTCTGTTAGGAAAGTAAATGTATTGTCTACTGCTCTAACGGAGTACTACTTAAAGGAGTATGGTCTACCAGAGCTTCCAATCGGTAATGGCAATTGGAAGTATTTCTACCCTGTCGAGGGCGGTGCTACACACCCTGTTATTGAAGGAGATCCTTATGTTATCGTGATGACACGAAAGGGAGGGGTCACTGACGAAGGTGATATAAGACCATTAAGCTACTATACCAATGATGGTAAAGATGGGAACGAGTTTAGTCCGTTCCCAGAGAGACCTTTGATGGAGGTAGTGGCTTATCTCGTTGTTCAAGATAACCCTGACTATGAGGAGGTGCATGATGACTGATTATCAAGTGGTAGGAGTGGTGATACTGAGTATAGCTATAGTTCTTAGTGTGTTTAGATATGCTGCTTTATTACGCTCAGTAAATTCTTGGACGTATCTGTTTAGCGGGTTCGTACGAATCGGGCGGGGTGAGTACCAATTACCGAAAGTCGATACTGAAGTAATTGTCATCATCCAAAGCGAATCTACAGGTCGATTCAGATATGACTTAGCTTCGATGGACGGGTTCGGTAAGTGGAATTTTTCCAAGAATAGAGGGAAATCTTTTAATAGGGATAAGGACCTTATCATCGCATGGGCTCCTCTTGAGGAACCTTTCGATGGTGAGTATCCCTAACAACAAGGCTCTTCGGAGCCTTTTTCTTTTTCGTTGTTTTAATTAGTGAGACTTAAGATGAAAACTTTAACTACCGCAGTAACCAGTATGTCTAGCTTAGAAATTTCAGAGCTTACTGGAAAACGTCATGACAATGTCATGGCAGATATTCGTAATATGTTTGAAGATTTAGGAATTCTCGCTACTGATTTTTCAGGAACGAGAACGGTACGTGGCAGAAAGGACCCAATTTTGGGTGTATTAACTTTGCAGTAGCAGCATTGAGAAAGAAATGAAAATAACCGGTAAAAACTTATTAGTTCTCAAGTCATCACTAGAGAGGGCGTTAGATGACTGCCTAACTGAATTAGGTCATTCTACCGGCGAATCCCAAGGTAATTACCTAGAGGTAGTACAGGAGATAGGGCATGAAATGAAAAGAATAAGCGACCTACTCAACCGATGCAACAAAGAACTGGAGAAAGAGAATGGCTCTTGAAAGACTTATAGTCTGCGCTGCCAGTCGATGCCGTAAGACGGGTAAAATCGTCTTAGGTATTCGACATTGGGACGAGTTGATGTACTCCTTCCTAACAGAAGATGAGTTAGAAGTATTCGATGACGAGCAAGGCTTTATAGATAATCGACGTGTATTCGTTGATCGTAACGAAGCTTGGAAAATAGCCGAAGCTGCTAATCAGATAAACTTCCGATGCGGAGGGGATACTGCTGATGGTGGTACTCTTTACAGCGAAAACCTTTATTGAGGATATTATGCACAATTTACCCCCAAAATTGATGAAGGAAGTACTAGAAAATGCCACAGCTATACGAGATGTCTTACCCACTAGTAGGCAACTGCAGATAATAGAACTTGCCAAGAAGAAGGAAGGTATTACAAGCGAAGATGTACAAAGCTTGTTTATCATAAGTCTCACAGGTGCTTCTTGTCAGCTAGGTGCTTTGTATAAGCTCGGATGGCTGCATAGAAGAGATATGGGCGATATCACCGGAGGGCGTAGATACTTTTACACTTCTGTTTATTAAGGGATTACTATGAGTCCATAGATAGACTTTATTACTGTGGTGTTTTACACTTAAATTTTAAGACACCCCACTTTTTCGGAGTAAACCATGACACTTTCAAAGCAAGAGTTAATAGATAAAAAGAAAGAGCTCGATCTACAAATCGCCAAACTATTGGAGTTTACTGTAGTGAGTCCCACCTTCAAAGCATTGCCGGATGAAGGGAAGAATAAGTGGCGTAAGCAATTATCCACTATGGGTGATATGTCGAAACAACTTGGCGATAGTATCGCAGCGTTAGAGAATACTGCGGAAGATTAAAGGCATATACCTAGGTAAGAAAGCCAATCTAATCAGATTGGCTAACTTCACTTTGTTTTTTTACCCATTCCTGCAAACTAGTTAATTGAGTTTCGGTCTGTTTGCACGTATTTACTTCGATGACGTGTTGAACGAGTACATCAGATAATTCTATACGGCCATTTTTTAGCTCAAGGAGGTTCATCGTCGTCGGTGCTCTCATCAGTAGCTCCGGTGGATTCGCCATCATCACCACGGTTTGCTTGGTTCCACAACACCCCGAAAGAGTCAGGGATAGTACACTTAGCATCATCATTACGAGTAATGTACGTAGGGATACGTTGAATGATGGTATCCCCCTTTTGTTTAATGATTTGAATTTTATCGACATATTTTGTCACCACTCTTTCGGTAATTTCGTGTTGAATGACTTTCTTCTCAAGCACCTTTACAGCGACGTTCTGATCAATTATCTTTTGCTTAGATAGTTGATTATCTGATCCCATTATCCACCCGAAGAGATAAGTAGATGCAATTAATGCAATAACTGCCACTACTCTATAGGGTGCCGGAATGATACTAAAAAGAGTCATGATCGTTTCTCTAAATCCACTCGGTTGAGAGTAGCAGAAGATTACTTCTTAATCCACTTTCAAGGTATAAGAATTTGAGGTGATGGGTTCCATAGGGGAATCGAGAGAGAATTCGTCGGGGTGGGAAGGTCTCTCAAAGGAAAGTATCGCAAGATAGTTTCTTTTAACTTTTAAATTATTTAACTGGAGAAGGTCATGAGTAAAGAAGTAATCATTGAGCTAGTAAAAAGCTTATCTGGAGCAGCTATCCTAGTGCTGTCTAAATCAAAAATATCAAACCAATCTGTAAGGTCACTCAGTAAGATTATCCGAATAGATAATCCATCTGATCTAACTACCGAAGATATGTGTAACCTTAGTGATAACTCCGATGGGTTACTCGCGTATCGGGGTAGCTCAGTAGATAGAGACAACGGACTGGCTATATGCCCTGGTAAAGGAGGGCTAATAAAATCCTACTACGAATGGTCTGGACAGTTCCCATTTGGTGGGGTAAATCGAAGGGATGGGACTACTACTCTATGGGTTAATTCTACGGGTATCGTAAAACCTATATTCCTATCTGAACCTCAGAAACGTAATGTGCATTTCAAAACGTCTCAGATAGGGGAATCCGATACTTTCGTGGCTGAGGGAATGGCACCAGTAGTCATGACCGATAAACATATCTGGGTATGGAGTGGGGATACTTATAAGGAGGATCTAGGCACTGAGGAAGTGCTTTTATTCAGAGTACCTTCGGTGTCTACTCCTACTCAACTGCTTGAACTATCTAAGCACTACCCATTTCTAACGGTAGGGCTCCGGGAAGGCGGGAAATATTACCTACGTGCAAGAAACCCTGCCGCTAAGTCTGAGAATGATGTGCATTTCGAGTGCGATTCTACCTGCTTATTAGAAGTAAGACTACAAAACGTAGCTGGTGTAAGAGAGGTGAAAAGCTTAGTAAGAATAGATACTCAGAACATCAACTTCATGTCTTACCTAGACATTGAAGGGGAAGTACTAGAAGTCGTGAAATCAATTTAACAAGGTGAAAAGCTATGAACGAAGTTACTTATGAATCGAAAGCTTGCGGTGCTCCTGGACGTAATGGAGTTCTTATCCACATACCAGCATCAGATAAAGATGGGCTCAGTCTCGAAGACCGATACACTAAGTGGGCAAAAGTCTCTACGGAGCTGCGAGGTGACATAGTACCTTACGTAAATCGTTTTGGAACAAACTTGCGTATAGGAGTTAGAGACTTCTATACCTCTGATCCTACTAGTACCTACCTTAAGTACGGGGGTCGTATATCTAATAACAATCAAGGATGTGACTTATACTTATTCGATGCTAATTATTATCCAGTAACTTTGATAAGTGCGTCCCAGTTGATGCGTAAGTTACCTGAGTTTGGAGACCTACATAAGGTACCTGAGTGCTTACAGGCGGCTTTTGGTATGCTGCATAGCGAGCGTGACTTCTTAGTCACGGAAGTAGTAGATTTTGGAGTGGCTCGCGTTTGTTACCTTAAACGAGATAACTCCTCTACCGAACAGAAGTTTATTACGATACCGGATAACTGTTCTCTAGAAAGTGCTTTAGCACTGACTGAAAAGTACCCTATCTTCTCTGTACAGGTTATGAATGGGGAGGTAACTATAATAGGTAAGGTGACGGATCGCCTTTCATGGAAGTTGGATAAAGGGGTTAAGTACAGCGTAGTACTAGATCGTACTGGCAAAGCTACTCACTGTGTCAAAGCAATAACCTAAAGTAAAAAGACGTGCCTAACCAGCACGTCTTTTTAACTCTATATATAAAGATGTCTATCTATTCTGACCTAATTAGGTATAAGAATCCGTAACACAACCCTTAACTTACCGGAGATAGGTAATGTCGATTTCTATTTTTGAACAAATAAAACAACAAGTAGATATTAAAGATGCCGTAGAACATTATTCAGGAGATGGAGTCGTTTCATGTGGTAGCGATACTTATCAGTTAGATTCTAAGGAGTGTCCACTATGTTCTCATAAGGATTGTTTCAAAATCCACGATCAAGGGCCGGAGTCTTACTACAAATGCTTCTCGTGCGATCACGGGGGTGATGTCATTAACTTCGTTCAAACGCTAGAGGGGTTTGAAAGCGTTATGGAAGCGGTTGAGAAAATAGAAAAGGACTTTGAGTTAAAACTTGTACGACCAAAATCAACGATGACTGATATTGAGAGAGTATTTGTTGACGCGGCCGATTATTATTCTGAATGCCTGTTCTCAAGCTTAGATATCTTAATGGTGGAATCAGAGGGTTACACGCCCCTTGATTACCAAATCAAAGTGCGAAAACACCAAGAGGAATGGCTTCGTAAGCTGAAGATAGGTTATTCTGATGGTAGCTTAGGACACTACTTACAGGGTATCGGATATAGCCCAGAGGCATTGCTGTCATCAGGTCTTTGCTTAAGGGATTCTCGCGGAGTTATCTATGATTTCTTCCAACAAGGTCTAATTATCTATCCCCACTTCACCTTACATAGAGTGTCTAGCTTTAGTCAAAAGGATCCACATAAGAAATCAGATTACCAGTTCCCTAGTAAATTTCGTATCAACGGGTGCTTATTCTACGGCCAAGAGACAATCGAAGATGCGAAAAAGGTTATCGTAGTAGAGGGTCAGAATGATCGTATATCACTATTAGAGGCAGGGTTTGACGGCGCGGTACTAGCCACTTGTGGATCTATCAGTGGTAAACAACTCGAATGGATGAAGGAGAACCTAGCAGGTAAGCAAGTATTAACTAGCTTCGACTCGGATGATGCAGGTGAAGTATACCGTCGCAAGTTAGTGAAGATTACTAAGTGTTCACACATTAAGTTCCCACCTACTCTATGCAAGGACGTTGATGAGTTTCTTACGAAGATTAATCCCGACTTATCTGAAGTGTTCAAGTTCGTTGAGAGAGATTTTATTGACTTAGATACCCCTAAACGAATGGAGTCTCCGATAAGTGAGGATGCTCCTCAATCCGTTAGCGTACCGCTATACGATAAAGACCTTAAATTCGTAGAGAAAAATGGATGTTACTACAGAATCAAAGTCAACCGAGAAGGTGAGGAGACACTTGTACAGATAACTGACTTCGTTATTAAGTTACGTAACATCTTCTTATCTGAGGGTAAGAGAGTTAGAGAGGCTGAGATACTTCGCGTAGGGGCTCGTAAGGGTGCTCCAATGTTAGTTGATTCTGAGACTAAGACGAGTATTAAGTTCTTCCGTACTAAGGTTGCCGATGCGTGTGACGCGACGTTCATGGGAAATGAATCAGACCTACTCGATATGTGGAGATATATCTATCGTACTAATACGGAGAAAACCGTATTTCTACCAGATCATGTAGGTCGTGTAGATTTAGATGGAGGGTGGTTATTCGGTAACGCGTATATAGGTTCAGATGGAGAAGTCATCAAACCGGATGACAAAGGAGTTATGTGGTTAAACGGCAATTTGACGGGTATCCGTCCAGTATCCATTAGTGATGATCTTGAGTTAGATGTCTATTCTCAAGGTAGTCGTAACATACCCAAACTCAACTTAGATATGATGGATGAGGAGGTTCGTCAGGTAGAAAGGTCACTCGTCACTAACTACGCTAAGAATCTAGGGGATCCCGGTAACGCACTACTAATCTTAGGGTGGGCTAAATTGAACGCGTTCTCTAACCGTTTGTTCCAAGCGTTCGGGTTTACTCCGTTCTTATTCCTATGGGGTAATAAGGGGGTTGGAAAGACGAGCTTGATACACTGGATACTCAGTATCTACTCAATGAAAACTAAAGGCTATGACACGCTACCTAACTTACGTTCCGGTGTCGGGTTTGAACGCAAGTTAGCTTACTTCGCATCCTTACCTGTCTGCCTAGATGAGTTAAGAGCCGGTCGGGATATGTCAGAGTTCACTGGTCGCTTTAGAGCTTGGTACAATCGCTCTGGACGCTCTATGGCAGGTCAAGGAAGTAAACGTATCATTCAGCAAGTCATTCGATCTAACTTCATATTCGGTGGTCAGGATATGTTTAATGATGATGCGTTGAGAGAAAGATGTGTTGTTATCAGACTGCCTAGGGAGGGTCGGGAGATGGTGGAATCCTACCAAGCCATTACTCGATTAGAGGCTACGGATAGTTTAAGTGCTATTGGCTTTAAATGGATTAAGGAGGCTCAGACGGCTAACTACGAAGAGATACTGGAGGGTATCGAGCGTATAACGTCCGTATTGTTGGCCAGTGGATGTGCTCAGAGAACGGCTAGGGTCTGGGCTTGTATTGCGTATTTCTCTAAAGACTTAGGGGACTCTCACGTCCCAGACTTCGACTTCAATAAGTTCTTGATAAATTCCTGTGTTCAAGATGTACAAGTGCAATCGGATAACGGGTTCATCAATAAGTTCTTTGAGATGTTAGAAGGTATTTTCTTAGAGGAACACAGTCACCTAACGGCTAACCACTTTAAAGTCTCTGACGGTAAGTTATATATGTGGTTCGTGGATGTGTGGCGGGTGTATGTACAATCCCGACGCGATATGTCGGAGGAGTTGTTCTCAAGAGAAGCTATCAAAAATGCTATTAAAGAGGAGAAGTATTTCATAGAAGAGGGCGTTACTAGAATGGGTCTAGGTGTCCAATCCACCAGTAAAAGAGTGCTAGTATTCGATATTAACGATCCTAGCTTACCTGCATCACTACACTCAATTGTAGATGTACTATCCGGTAAATCAGTTGGAGAAATATAACATGAGTAAGATTACGTTAGACGGTATAAACGAACACTTAAAAAGTGTTTCTAGGTTAGTGGCGACGGATGATGTTACGGTAGAGGTGAAAGGGTTACTAGATAACAGTATCGCCATGCTGGAGAGTCTCCTCTCTTTAATGGATAAGAGTCCAAAGAAAGCAGATGCGTTTACGCCAGACTTAGATAAGTTCCCGCTTAGTAAGTACTTCCAGGTAGTGGATAAGCTTGGTAAGAAAGTAGATGCAAAACCCCTCCTCAAGGAGGGGGAGTCCGTCAATGATTTCTTCAAGGAGTTCTTGAAGTACTTGACTTGTCAAAGGGGGTGTCACTGGATGATTGACACTGAGACCCTAGGGCTATCTGTGAACTCTACAGTGGTTCAACTAGCGATGGTTCCCTTCTCCCCTATCAGTGGCGGATTATTCACTGTCACGTTTAGAGGAATGCAGGGTATAAGCATAGTACACAACGCTAACTTAGATGTCTCTAATCAGGGACGCGAAGTTGACGAGGATACTCTTAAGTGGTGGAAGAAGTCTAACACGGCTAATTTACACTTACTAACTCAAGGTACATTGCCTCTATTTATGGAATTGTATTATCTAAAGTTATTCTTAAATAAAGATTCTCAGGTATGGGCTAATAGCCCTACTTTTGACTTGGCGTTAATCAAGAATTGCTATGAGATGTTCGGAGAATCTACTCCTATACACTTCCGTAATGAGTGGGACGTGAGAACGGCTTCTAAAATGGCCGGTCTCAGTAAAGTAGCTTTGGATAAGATGTATCCTGAAAGTGATAAGTATTGGGGTCATCCGGAAGGGTTAGCCCACAATGCTCTAATAGACTGCTTAACTCAAGTGTATCAAGTTCAACTTGCTTACACTATGTTAGGTATCATCATCAAAAAACAGTTTAAAGAAGAAGATAAATCATGAGTAAAGTAGTAACTAAAGACGAAGTTAAATCCGCCATCAATGATGTAGAGGTGGCGTTAGGTTCGGTATCGGGTGTGGTAGCATCTATAGATTCGACACCCTCACGTAATCTAATAAATAGGTGGTTCTCTAATAGAACCGTTGAAACTGATACCGATAATGAGAGAGTATACCTAGGATTATTAAATCACTTAGTACAAGTATACAAGAACTCGGATTGTGTCAAATCTGATCGGACAAATACCGGCACTTACTCGGATTTCGGACCACAATGTGTTTATGATCTTCGTAAAGGGTTCCCTCTACTGACGACTAAAGCGATGAGATTCAAATCAATTTGGATTGAGCTGGTTTGGTTTTTAAAAGGATGTACTACGATAGGATTCCTACACAACTTCGGAGTACACATATGGGATGAATGGGCTAATGAGGAAGGTGACTTAGGACCTATCTACGGTGAAATGTGGCGTGATTGGGGGGACGAACATATAGACCAAATAGCTAACTTAGTACGTATGCTAAAAAGTGATCCCGATAGCAGACGTATGATAGTAACGGGTTGGGATCCGGATTTACTACCCAAGTCTGGAAATAGTTTTTCACAGAATGTATATCAAGGTAAACAAGCATTGCCACCCTGTCACACAATGTGGCAAGTTTACACATCCTTAAGACCAGTAGCTGAGGTAAGGAATATGCTGATGTCTTCTCCAGATATTAGTACTTCCAAAGTACCCCCTATTGAAAATGTTAGTGAGATATATCGTCTTGCAAGTGAATATTGCATACCAATTAGGTATCTAGACTTGAAACTGTATCAACGTAGTGGGGACGTGTTCCTAGGGGTTCCGTATAACGTAGCGTCTTATTCATTGCTTATGTTAGTGTTATGCACTATCACAGGTTATCTACCAAGGTACTTTATACATACTTTTGGGGACGTACACCTGTACTCTAACCATGTAGACCAAGCGATGTTACAGTTATCTCGCACCCCTAAACCCTCGCCCGTAGTGACTCTAAATGATTCTGCTCTATTATCAAGGTCAATTCTTCCAGGTTTATCTCTAGATATCTTCCTTGATAATCCGGAAACGTCTTTATTACTGTTAGATTACGAGTCTCATCCTAGTATAGCTGCTCCTGTAGCAGTATAAAGTAACCTTATCAGGTATAAGGTTTTACAGAGGGCATGTCGCCCTCTTTTTATTTCTCGGAGAAACCTTATGAGTGAAAATAAACTAGTTATAGGATTAGACCTTAACAACCTAAGTACGGAGCTATCCTCTGCGTTAGCGGCCGAGCTCATTAACTGCCTACCGCCACGTAAGGCAATCATGTCCCAAATGGAGCCAATCCTTTCAGCCGCTCTACACGAAAGTATTCCCTTATTCGTAGAGGCTACTAAAGAGGCTATTGCAGAAGCTCTTTCTGACTCTCAGTTCCGTGAGCTTTACAAACAAAGCGTGAAGAATGTATTGGCTCGAAAACTAGGCGGGGAGATAGCATCCAATATGATATCTGCTTCGGCTAGAGAGGCTGCTAAGACACTATGTCAGTCCGCTCCCTTCAAAGAGCAGTTAATTAACTTGGCAACGGAGGTGACCAATGGAAACTGAGGAAGAGTACAGAGCTAAGCAGGAAGAGTTAGGTAAAGAGTTAGTAGGGGAAAATAGGAAGTACTACCTAGACTACAGAGTACTCCAAGATGGTAGTTTAGCACTACTGGTAGAATTAGCGTTTACTAGGGCTATCTGTCTAGGGGCTACAGAGCTAAGTCCTTTCACTACCAATAGGTACTGCTATGCTGACCGTAACAAGGCCACTGAGATATTTCAGAAATTACAATCTGAAGACGATATTTTAGAGGGCTATACCGCAACTCGTAAAGGATAGACCCTAATTTACTCGATCAGTAAGGTAATATAATAGATAAGTTTGAAGCTACGGAAGTTCTTCTGTATAACACATTTATTTATGTATTACCTTGCGTCGGGGACAATTATGGACTTATCAAATATGGGCATAGAGATCGGTGCTATACTGTCTTTTATAGCTGGGGGTGGTATTACGGCATACCTTAAATCTAGATATGATCTATCTCAAACAATGAAGAAGGATCAACTAGCATTCGATCAACAAGAATTAATTAAATATAAGGAGAACTCGGCAAACTTAGAACAGCGAATACTCAGTTTAGAATCCTCTCAAATTCAGTCTAGTATCCCTGAATGGCGTAAGGATTGTACCGGACGATACGATTTCGTTAACCTATCCTATGAGTTGTATGTGTTATTACCGCTAGGTAAATCAAAAACAGATATCATAGGTCGTACAGATGCAGAGATATTTGCAGAATGGCCGGAATTCGTATCAATCATTCAGAGTTTAGATAGAGAAGCTGTAATCAGTGCTAGGAAATTTGCAATACGAAGAAACGTAGTGTTCCCTAAAGCTGAGGGGAACGTCATGTTAATTAAAGAAGTAGCTCAATCGTTCGATGGTCGTATCGCACTCATCGGCCGGAGCTATCCAGAAGACTCAATTTAGGCGGAACTTAGAATGACAGAAGAAGATTTTTTCTGGGATTCAGTACGAAGTGCTAATCCCGGAGTAGACAAGGTCAGTGATATTTCAGACGGTCATCATACTTTTGATGAACTATATAGTTTTAGACTTGCCTATAACGCGGCATTATTCAACGCTTGGCATAAGCAAGGGTTATACGATGTTCATAAGTCCTTTAAGCATCATGAAGGTGATCTATGCTTCGGAGGTGGATGGTTCATCGTAGTAGCGATGTTACCGACGGGTCAAATATCTAATCATTACCCTGAAAAGTATTGGGGAATGTTTAATATCCCCAACGAACCAAAAGCTATCTACCCTTTTGATGGTCATACCCCTTCCGATGTGCTTGAGCGTTTAACTACGTTATGCGTCAGTGATAGAGGTGAATTAGTACTACCGTATCAACAGCGAGTACTTGAGGAAAGAGCAGAGTTATATGAGAAGATATCTAAATTGTCTTTCTTCCTAAGTACCGACCCGAAACTTGAAGAAGAAGACATTACATTACTTAAGACTCAGCTATGTCAGATGAAAGATTACTTTACTACTTTAAGTAGCAGAGTATCTAGATTCAAAAAGTAACATCCACATTGCAACAACCTTAAAACCACGCATGTCGCGTGGTTTTTCATTTAAGGACTATAAAAACATGATCACCTTAACAAAGCCATCAATAGCTAAAAAAATATTGAAGACTAATGATGTAAGTTTAGTACCTGGTTTTAAAGACATCTGGGGTAATGACGAGTACTCAAGATGGGCTTTTGAATCTTTTGCCAATTTCATATTAGGTAAAGATACCGAAGGGGAATGCCTCTACATACGGGATAACAACCTCAAAGTAGGGATTACTGGGTGGTACACGTTACCTATCTCGGATCGTGGCTTCTACAATCTTCGCTGGCATGGAGTTATTCCAGAGAGACAGGATACTGGAGTATCCTCGGAAGCGATTGAGTTACTTATAGATCGCTTACCGGATAATGCAGAGTTCTTAGTGCAGCTAAGTTTCTCTGGAAGCTCCGATGAACACTTCAAAAAGTTAGGGTTTATCCCTATTGAAGATGCGATTAATGAGTACGGGGGTATTGGATTTACTGATATCGGGTGCATACTAAATAGCGGTGGTGGAGATGATACCTCTAGTATCTTAATTAAGAAGATTGACCGCAGCGTCCGTGATTGTAAAAATAAGTCCATTATCCACCTAAGTGATCTAGAGAAGTTACTTGACCATGCTAAACTAGAGTTGAAAAAGTATCGTATTAGATATACTTTTAAGTACCGTAGTGGGCAAAGAAGACTCTATATAGATCACGATAATTACACGTCTAATGTGTTGAAACCGTTATCTCGTGAGGTACGTTACTGGCGTAGAACAGTTAAGTGGTTAGAGTCATTGGTAAGGTATTCAGAGTCTAACTAGGGGTTAGGTTATGAGAATAATATTGGTATCTGGTGTGTATGGTGCGAGGAGAGGTATAGGTTTTGAGGGTAAGTTACCTTGGCCTAAGCACCTTGAAGATATGCGTCACTTCGCTAAGTTAACAGCAGGTAAAGTAGTCATTATGGGATCTACTACTTGGAGATCTATTAAGAATGGGTTACCTGGTCGTAAATGTATTGTACTGACATCCGACCCTAATACATTAGAGGGTGATGCTTATGCCGTGACATCTACGGAAGATGCTCTAAGCTATGCTAGGGATTCTTGTGGTGCGAAGGAGGTGTACGTAATAGGTGGGGAAAGCGTCTACAAGCAATTCCTACCCTTGGCTGATGAGATTGTGTTGTCTAAGATACCACCTGTGGAGGGTAGCACTAACCCTAAGTTTGATACCTTTTTCCCGTACATAGATAGAGCAGAGTGGGAAGTAGTAGTCACTGAAAGAAAGCCAAGTATTCAGCCCGGCTTTACTAGTTACTTACTGATAGAGAATTGGGAGAAGATCACAGACGTTTAGAAATTTCCTTGATGTTGTAGGTAAGTCCAGATAGGGGTATCTTTACCCCTACTACTTTTTTAGATATCTTAGATAAAAATAATCCCATATCAAGTATTCTGAAGTGATTTCCACTCAATCCACTCCAGGAGAATATCTTCTGACCATTGTAATGTCCGCATAGGGATGGGTATTTGCGAGGGTTAACTGGTTTAGAAGTCCAACTCCACCTGAAATCGTTATCTAAGAATTGCTCTAGCTTATCTAAGTCTATCTCGGATATGACTAAGTACATATCAGATCCATCTTTCATCAATTGTAAGTATCTAAACGACTCGAAGGAATCCAGTACCTCAATGAAATCTTCGCGTAACTTACTTACTATTGACTTGGCCACTAACTGGCAAACATCGTAGCTAATAGTCGATGCTGGTATCATAGATAACTTATCTTCTAGTGCGATACGGCCCCAGATAATGCTTTTTGTAAGTGAGGTCATCGTTTTTAATTGATATGCTACTTTACCGGGGCCGTCTACAATATCAATCTTACCGCCACCGGGTAACCTAAACCCTCCAATAGATTCTGAAAACATAACCTCTATTAGGTCACTGGATAGTCGACTAGGGAGTTTAGAGTAGGAGTGTAGATAGCCAGCGAAGGTTAATAGCTTACTAGAATCTATTAGGGGGCTAAGCCTATCAGTGAATACCACTCCAGTCACCGAGTTAAAAGTTACGTCTGGGAATAATTGTTCTACGTTCATTTATAGTTACTCTAATGTGTCTAAAGAATGCTCAATGTACTACTACTTTATTTTTAAATCAATCACCTCTCACATTTGTAACCTCTCCTAGATGAGAATCATTCTTGTTACATCTGTTACAAAATCTGTTACAAAATTTTAGGGGTTAAGTTA
>OFRF01000202.1_pt1 | contig 16494 bp, 22 predicted proteins | sample 1543081 | NCBI WGS metagenome assembly OFRF01 (sample SAMN07774232, study PRJEB24372) | wastewater metagenome
GTGCAAGCATTCGTGATCCCGAGATTGCCGGATAGCAAGCTGTCATTTGAGCCGTCGAAGCTCCACCAGTATTTACCGCTCGTTGGGTTGCTTGCTGCTGTTGCGGTTGTGGTTGGGATGCCGCCTTCGGCCAGGATTTGCGCTGCTGTCCAGGTGCCTGCAAACACGCCAACTGCATGCACATTGATAGTCTCGCCGCTAACTGACACAGCGCCGTTTGTGCTGATTAAGCCTATCGCCGACGCAGACGATGCGGCCGCATTTACGACAATCAAATACCTACCGCTACCAGCATCGGCAAGAGTGCCTGCCCCAGATGTCAAAGTTCCTGTCGAAACATTGAAGAACCCTTGCGGCGCAGCACTCGCCCCACGAAGTTCAAGAGCCACCTTCCCTTGATTACCGGGGGATACAAGGGCAACCATTGTGTATGGGGCGCCGCTGATAACAGTCGCCGTCTGGTACACGGCACCATAACTAGACGTTACCGCAGTTACTAGCGACCCGGAAATTGAAACGCCGCCTTTAGTCCACACCGCATTGGCTAGATCAGTGTTTTGCAGCAGCAAATTCAGCATCCCCCTTCTCACAAGCGGTTTGTTTGCTGTCGTTGCTTGGGTGAGGTGAGTGCCTGTGTATTCTTTGACGGAGATGTTGTCGAAGTAGGCTGTCTTTCCACCAGAAACCGACCCGCTGTTGTGTGCCAACGTGAAAGCGGTAAGCCCCGACGGTGCTACAAAAATTATAGTAATAGGGCTGGCTACGTTTACCGTTGTGGCCGCAGACGTTGCAATAATTGATGTGTAACTGGCGTCAGAATAGACAGAGAACGGGATTGATCCTGCATTGTTTGTGATAGTTGCCGTAACTACGTAAGTGTTTCCTGCCGTAAAAGACCTCGTTTGTGTAATTCCGAGCTTCGTATTGCCTGCTGTCGATAGTGCTTTCCCTGATGCATCCCAAGTTAACGTTGTCGCAGCAGTCGCACTCCAACCAGTGATGCCACTGTCAAACGTCCCATTCGTAACCTTCTCCGCACCCAAGCTCCCCATCCCATCCAGCGTCAGCCCATCAACACCATCAACCGTGCTGTAGCCTGTGCTGCCGGCACTGAGCAGGTAGTTATTGCTCGGCAGCGATGCGACTGATACGCCGTTTGCGCCGGGTAGCCATACGTGGGCGGAGGTGCCAAGGGAGCGCAGGAGGGCGATGGCTCGCTGTGCTAGAGACAAGCCGCGGGTTGCCACAATACTGAAACCAAAGCCGAACGACATAATTAGTAAATCCGTAGCATGTACGTGGCCGTAGTGCCCGTACTCCACACACGGATTACTTGCACGGGTAGCACGCCACCCGAAATAACGCCGACAAAGGTTACTGTATCCCCCTGCGCCGTTGTCACTTTGACGTCTCCGGAACCCCCGACATAAACCACGGAAGGGGTAGTCAGGTCTGCGGAGTCACTCGGCGTGATAGCCGTCGCACCCCCCGGGAACATGGGGAATGTCGGGCTGTAGTTCGTTTGGCGTCCCATGGGAACTCCTTACGCGGTGCGTGTGAACGTATAGGCAGTAGCGCTGGAGAACATCAGCGTGAAGCGCCCCTGCCCTGTAACGCCGGAGGCGATGGTGAGGTCACCGAAGCTGCCCGCTGTGTCAGCGGCGCCTGTAGACAGGATACCGTTGGTTGCCACTGCGATCGTCACCGTGTTGGCCCCAGCCGTGTTGTCGATGTACAGATCAAAGGTTGTACCCTGCACCGCGCCCAGCTCAGTCCCCAACAGCGTGCCTGTGGGCAGCGTGATGGTCGTTGCGGCAGCCGACGTGGAGGTGATGTAGCCCGTCGCGACTTCTGCGGCCGTAGCGGTCGCTGTGGCATTGATGGCGGCGGTCAGACGCGTGATGGCGCCTTTTGTGCTGGTACTGTAGGGGACGGTGATGGCGCCGGTGGTGGCGTTCTTCACGATATTCTGGAAGCCGTTTTCCGAGCGTACTGGGCCGTTGAAGGTGGAGGAACCCATGATTTTTTCCTTACAAGCAAGTAGGCGTATCTGTCTGCTTGTCGTCAGCCGGACCTGTCAGATACACCGGAAGTTCCGGGGTATCTGAGTTATATCACACCGCCTTCGGCGGCGCAACGTATTTGAACGTCCATCCCATGAAATCGCCTTTGGACAGTGGCAGCCCCGACTTCAGGGCGCGGTTTACCGTCGAGGGCTTCAGGCCCAGCTCCTCCCGCAGCGCTTGAATACTGGGAAATACTTTCTGGGTACCTTTATGGTCGGTCACGTGCACAGCCTTGCGCACCTTTTCCTTGAAGGACTCCGGGCGTTTCTTACCGTACCAGAAGTTGCCTTCGCCGGAAAGGGTGCGGGAGATTTGTAGGCGCTGTGCGGTAGATACCTCGCGCCCCTTGAGCGCCAGTGAGCGTTTTGCACGGGTTTCTTCTGAACAGGGGCGCCCCGTACTTGCCGCAGCAATCTTTGCCAAGGATGCAGGCGTGTGCTTCGCGCCTCTCCACGGGTTTGTTTTGTTTGCCTCGACTATTTTAGCGATCGTTTCCGGGGAGTGTTTTGTACCCCATTTAGGGTGTTTATCCCCCGTGTTGGCTTCGCGGAGTTTCTGTTTTGCTGCTTCGGTCATCGGCTTCCCGAAATTTGGATGCTGCTCACCGTATATGCCGCGCATAGGCGCCCCCGCATACTTCGACCAGTTGAAGCAGTTATCCTGCCCTACTACCTTGTCTAAGTATCGCTGTTCAACGACGAAAAGTAGTGCGGGGCCGTCCACTTCTTCCAACACTTCGAACAAAAATGCAGCCTCGCCGTATTTGTTCCAAGACGCTTGCAAGTTCTTGTTCGGGTGATTACCGTCGCGTAGCCCCTTGCGATGTCGCGCCCAGCGCTGGGTCTTATTCAAGGTGCTGCCTATGTAAAACTTTCCATTCGGCAAGCAAGTGATTCGATAAATTATGCACATGGTGTACTCCGGGTGTTATCAGCCGATAGTATACCACAAAATGTAAAAAGAAAAGGGCCAGAGCCCTTTTCTCTCTGATAACGCCTTAAAAAATTAAGACGAACCGGGTGATCCCCAGAGGCCCAACGGGTCCGAAACTCCAAAAGAATACCTCGCACGACTTTTGTATCTGACGTTCCCGGTCTCGAAATCACCATCCATGGAGTTGGCCGTGGCCACACGGTTGAAGTGCTTCAGGCCGTTAGGCACATCTGTGAGCAAGAACCAAGCATTGGTATCCGTCAAGAAGTGGTTCACGGTGTAGCCACCGGGAATGCTTCCATTGGACTTCAACGCATTGATGTCGTTGTCGGCCGTACCCACGCGGTTCTGGGTTTCCAGCAAACGTGTTGCTGTAAACATCAGCGCAGGTGGGATCACCAGCTTCTTGGGCTTGGCAGCCAGCAGCAAACCGCGCTCGTCTGTCCAAGCAGCGATCTGAATCACAGCGTTTTCCAACGACGTTTCATTCAGGTCAGTGCCCGTGGTAGGACGATTGCTGTTGGTGCCGCCGGAGACCAGTGGGTGTGCCGTAGAGCACAGAACCACGCCGTCGCCATAGGTGGGGTTGCCGGAACCTGTGAACGCTGCATTCAGGATGTAGGCGCCCTTGACTTCCTTGGTGTAAGCCATTGCACGGGCCAAAGCCTTGGTGTAACGGGCCGACAGGGAGTCGTACAGGTTGTCTTCCATGGCCTCTTCGGTGATGGAGAACCCCATCGCGATGGTTTCATGGTTGTAACGAGCAGTCCACGCTTCTTGCGCGTTGTCGTAGCTGATGGCCTGACCCTCGTTCTTCACGGGGGCGGCGCCAAAGCCGGACAGCTTGGTTTCTTCTTCGAAGGAACGCTCCGAACTTTCGGTTTCGTAGATTTCCTTGTACTCTTCGCCGTAGCGTTTGTACTCAAGACCAAACAAAGCATTCAGTCCGGGGAGAAGCTCCTTCAGGAGCTGGGCACGAGAAATAGCCATGGTCGTTTCTCCTTACAGGCCGATTGGGCAAGAGTAGCTGTGATAGCCAGGGTTGAACTTGACCAGAATGTCGGTGTAGGCGTCGCCTGCAACCGAGAAACCAACCATGTCCACGAAGCCGACGATGCGGAAGGCGGCGGAACCAGCCTGCGACGTGGCACTGACCGCGGAGGTCGAGTTGCCTGTGGTCGTAGAACCAGTAGAAGTCGTCTGTGCTGTCGACAAGAATACGTTTTCACCCAACTTGGCGATGGCCACCGAGCCTGCGGCCTGCACTTGGAACACTGCGCGGTCGTCATCAACGACATACGCAACTGCATCCGAAGCGACGGTACCGGTGGGCCAGTAGTTGCTGAACAGCTTTTGGCCGGTAGCAGGACTGGTGTACGAACAGCCAACAAACACGCCGATGGCACCCGTACGGGCTGTGGAGCCTGTGGGGAAGTCATTGGTTGTCGCATCAGCGCCGGTCGCAGTCACGATGGACAGGTACCCGGTAGCCAGCACGTAGACCAGCGAGCCGTTGTAAATGTTCACCGCCGTGCCAGAGGCGATGGGGAACATGCGGGTGCTGCCAGCGTATGGCAGACCCCCAATCAGATTTACGGGTTTGAAGCCGTAAGGGGTAGCGGTAGCAGACATATTTCAGTCCTCCTGTAAAAGTTAATTGCCCTTACCAAACGACGTTACCTTGGTACTACGCTCTTTGAAAAGCGGCATACGGGGGTCGTTCTCACGCATGAAGTTGTTGTCCACGGACTCCATCTGCGCCGACGCCAGTTGGCGAAAGTGCGCGTCACGTTGTTCAGTGAACTCAACCGGGGTTTTGCAAAGCAGCAGTCCGCCGATTTCAACGCTGTCAGGGAAGCGGTTCGAGGTGCCTCCGAGCAGTGTGATTTCAGGGTGTTCCGACGCCTTGACGGGTTCCCATCCCTCGCGCATCTTTGAGGAAATGTTGATGGCATCTGGTGCATTCAGCGTACTCAGACGAATCCAGCGAAACGCGAAGCCGGGCTCCGGTGTTGGATCAGGCAGTAGTGCCGGGGGCGACCATTTGGTCATCCGTTCCATGTTGCTACGTTTGTCGAGTTCCCTTGGTGTACGTTCAGTGGTTGCCATTTTCAATTCCTGTTCAGTTCCGCTACCGAGCGTGCATAGACATCCAGAGGGAGGCCCAGCTTCTTGGCGAGATTTACCTGCGTTTGAGTAAGTACGACTTTTGAAGACGCTGTACTACGACTCGCTGGTGCTACGTTTGACCTGCTTTGCCGCGAAGGGGGTGCTGCGGCATTCCCTGCAAACGCTTCAGGGAATCTCTTTTGGACGTCAGCGTCGATACGTTTGTAGTATTCGTCACTGTCGACCTGAATGCCTGACTCAACAACTTTGTTGTGCAGTGCCAGCGAATACGCTGTCATTCCTTCATCAGTGCCAAACCAACGGTTTTGGTCTTGCCACGCACGTGTCTTGGCGCTGAGAACGGGTTGCTGAACCTGTGGGGCTGGTTGTATCACGTTTTGCTGTGGTTGTCCAGCGGGTGGCGTGAAATTACTTACACGTTCTGCGTTGATCGTGGCACGAGTAATTTGCTCCTGTGCCTCCATCATTGCGTCGGTGTCGAAGCTCTCGGACGCCGCCTTGAACGCGCGCTTGGCCTCTTCCAGCTTGGTCTTGGCCGTCTCCTTGGCCTGCTCCAGCAGCACCGTCTGGTTCTGGGTCAACGAACCCTGTAGCCGCTGGTTCTCCGCCACGACCTGCTGTGCCACGCGTACGGCTTCCTCACGCTCACGCAGCGCCGCTTCCTTGGCCCGGCGCTCCTCGTGGTAGCCCTTGCCCAGATGGGCCAGCCGGTCTTTCAGCTTCTGGTCACTGTACTTTGTAAGTTCCTCGTCAGTAACGTCGGCCGGAGCCTGCGCCATTGGCGTACGTCCCTTGTCTTCGTCCGGGGTGTCGTCAATGACCTGAATCTCAGGCTTGTCGGTGTCAAGGATCACGCCGTCCGCGATTTCGTATTCGTATTTGTCTTCAGCTTTGTCGGTTGGATCAGCCATTTTTGGTCTCCGTAAATGCAGTGATGCGCGCCCCGAGAATCTCGGAATACTGCCACATCACGTCGTTTTGCTCTTTCAGGCGCTCTTGCTCGGCGGGGTCGAGCGTGGCGAACACCGGACTGTGTCCGATGAAACTGCTCAAGGCGACAGCTTTCCTGTCAAGCTCCGCCTTCTCGTCCACAACACGCTGTTGGTGGGGCTGCATGGTTATGCCTCCGAAAGTTTGGTACGCAGCTCGTAGCCCATAAGGGGCCACAGTGCATCTTTTGCATTCGCCGTAGCGACGGAGACGCCGATCTCGGCATCGTCATTGGCCACGGCCACGGAACAAGAAGGGGCGCCCGTTACGGCAAACCCATTCTTGGTGGTGATGACCGCCCACCGAAGCACTTGTCCACTGAAGGAAATGTGCTTGACGATCTCAACATCAACGATGTTTGCCGCAAGGTCCGCCGGTGTAACCCGGGGTGCGGTCAGGCCCTTGGCCTGAATCATTTGCTCGATGGCCGTATCGTCGGTGCGGGGGGATGGGATGTTATACACGGCTGATACCCCGCGGGTCCTGCACGGTGGCCTCAACCGAGTCGTCATTCAGCAGGCGCCACTCGGTGCCGTGAATCTTCATGCGGGTGCCGGAGTTCGGGCGCACGATCACGAAGTCACCAACCTTGCAGGACGGGCCGGACGGGAAGCGTTTCTCGTCCTTGAATGCGTCGGGGCCCATCTTGGCCACGAACAGCACCGGTGACAGCAGCTCTTCGAACTGCATGGTCTTGTCGGCTTTGAGAATGCCGCTGTCGTACGACTCCTTGGCCTGTGGCAGCATGCACAGCAGGTGGTACGTTTTGGGCTCGGGCACCTGCGAGGCTTTCACCTCGTCGGTCTCGGTCGGCACAGCGGAGGTTTCCCCCACCGCCGCGAACTCGGGTAACGAGAATCTACTCATACATTTTCCTTCACGCATGGGGTTAAAAACATGGCGGAGAACCCCAGAAAACTCCATCCAATTCATTCCTGTTGCTTGCGCAGCCTGTCGGCCATCTCGTTGATGCGCGCCTGCGCCATGGCCAGCCCATGAATCCGTCCGCACATACCCCTGTAGTCGGCATAGTCCTTGGCCCCGCCGGAGACCATCGCATCGACGGTTGCCTGCTTCTCGTCTTCGCACTGCTTATGCAGGAGACCGAGTACGCTATCTTCTTGGTTCATTTGGTGCCTTTCTTTGTCTGCTCCACAAAACACTGCATCAGGTTCATTGCAATGTTCTGCACCATATACGCTTCAAATTCGTCGCTTGGTTTCTTTTCACCGATGATCCGCATTACGTGCTGCTTGATGTGCGTTGCCTCGTGCACGATCAGCCCTGCAACTTCGAGCGGGTCCGCATCCTCCCACCCTTTTATCGTGACGATAAACGCCGCTTTACCCTTGCTCTCCAGCTCATAGCAGGTGCCGTTGCTTGTTGGATTTGCAGTGAAGTCCAAATCATCTTTGATGCCCATTCGCAACAGCTCCTGCTTGAAAAGGGCGGGGGTTGTCACGAGGCAGTAGTATGGCCCTGTAAACAACGCTCGATTGCACCAGTTGACTTTCAAAGCTTACTCCTTGGCTGGTTTCTTCGGTTTCACACCGGCGCCGGCAGCCTTCGCCGCGGCCTTGGCCTGCTTCTGCTGCTCCAGCCGCTGGCGGTGCAGCTCCTGCTTGTGGGACAGCGCCTGCACGTGGGTGACTTCCTTCTGCTGGCGCTCCTGCGCTGCGCGCGCGGCCTGCGCCTGCGTGTTCTGCTCTGCCATCCGGCGCTGACTCTCGGCCTGCTGCGCCTGCGCGACCAACTGCTGTTGATGTGCCTGCGCGGCTTGTGCCTGCTTCTGCTGGGCCGTGGCCGCATCCTGCTGGGCTTTCTGCTGTGCGGCCGCTACCTTGACTTGCTCGGCAGCCCCGGGGTTCTCCATCTGCAGCTTGGTCTGCTCGATGGCCAGATCGCCGTCGACCTTGCGGGCCTTGGTCTGGGCCTCCTGCTCCTTGATGGCCAACTCTTTCTGCTGCATCTGGATGATCGGGTCTTGGGCCAACTGCTGTGCCTGCTGCTGTGCGGCGGCGGCTTGGTTCATCGTCAGCAGCTGCTGCGCGGCCATGGCCACTGCGCGTGACAACTGCACTTCGATCTCGGGCGGCAACTCGGCATCTGGCATCGGCATCGTGACGCCCATGCGCTCCTCTATCTTCTGACGGTACAGGAAGCCAAGGTGTTGGGCGATGTGCGCTTGCACGGCGGCAGCCATCTGCTGCGCCTGCGGGTTCTGCCCAATCGTCTGGGCAATCATTGGGTCTTGGATAAACGTACTATGGACAGTGATGTGGCTCTGGTGATCCTGCGCCAAGAACGCCTTGGTCGGTTTGCCGCTCAAGAACGCCATGTTCTCGCTGATCGGGTCGCGTGGGGTCTGGTCCTCGTCGGTGGGCACCAGCTTGGCCGCGTTCTTGATACCGAGCACTTCCAGCATCTGCCGATGAAGCTGGGGTAGGTCGTAAATCTGCGGGGCCCCTGCAGCCAGCTGGACGGCCGCTTGGTACTGCATGATCCGCTGTGCCATCGTGGATGAGTTCGGGTCACTGACCGGGATGACCGACACCAGCGAATAGTCTGCACGCTTGACACTTGGCGGGCCATCGACCGGCTCGTAGCCGTAGTCCTCTGGCTTGCTGTCGCGAATGATCGCCGCCAGCAGCTTGAACTCCTGCTTCATGGAGTAGTGGACACGCGCCTGCACGGCCGACATCGTTTTAAGCGTACGCTCCAGCAGTGCCAGCGTGGTGCCGACCGGCGCATTCGCGCTCATGTCGCTGATGTTCATGTCGCTGATCGCCCCCAGCCGCCGGGCCTCTTCGGTGAGTTTGTCCAGCAGCAACAGCAGGACGTTGGACGGCTCCTTGTACGGCAGCGGCATGATGTTGTCGCGCAGCGTGCCGGAGGCAATGTCCACGTCACGGAACTCGCCGGGCCCGATCGGCGTGTCGTCGCCCTTGATCCGCAGCCCCCGGGTTTTCATCCCGCCGGGCAGATTGGACAGCTGGCCCGCATCAACCAGCTCGCGGATGATGGAGGTGCCCGAGCGCGCGTAGCCGCCGATCAGGTGGATCAGGCCAAGGCCATAGGCGCCGAACCCGGGGATGTATGTGTACTGGACAAAATGCTGTCGCTTGAGTTTGCGGCTGTCGGTCTCTTCCCAGTTACGGTACACGGACATCACCGTGCCGGTGCCCTTGTCGATAGTCACGATGTACGGCACGGCCAGCTCGTCCGGCTCCTCGAAGCCCTTCAGGTTCAGGTCGACCTGAATCTCATAAAACTGGTAGCGCTCGTCGTTGTTGAGGGTATACCCCTGCTGCTCGGCCTTGCGCTTCTCGATGTTCGTGCTCGCCGGCGCCGGGTCGCCCAAGTCCTTGTCTATATAGAATCCCGCCGCCTGCAGCCGCTTCACCTCGTTCTTGGTCTTGCGCATCGCGTGTGTCACGCGCTCGGCGGTCTGCGCTCCGGCGGAGCCCCATGGGATGATGACGTCCTCGGCCGGCACGAACAGCGACACCTGTCGGTCAAGCCGTGTGTCCTTGTATATTTTCTTGAACGCCGCGCCGGCGAGGCCAAGGGAGAACAGCATGCGCTCGTGCTCTGGGCGGTACTCCTGCATCACCTCGGTGATCTCGTGATTCATGTCGTCACGCACGCGCACGGCCGCTTCGCGCTTCTCATCGGTCTCTTCGCCGATGATCTCGGTCTTGACGGGCCCGGCGGCGGGGAACGTCTCCATGATCGTCTCGCTCTGAAAGCGTATGGCCGCTTCCGCCAGCACTGTAGAGTAAACCCCGCACGCGCCGACCCACGGCTCTGTGCGCTCGTCGTAATTCATCCCCAGTACCTCAAGGCCCTTGACGAAGGTCTCCTCCCACTCCTTGCGACTGCTCAAGTCCTCCTCAACCTGCTCCAAAAGCTCGGTTCCGAGTATAGAAAGCACCCCTTTATCCAGCGTTTCGGCCAAATTGTCGTCAAAACCGGTGATTATTTGGGTTTCTTCCTTGATCACGATGGTCACGGTGCCATCCGGATTGACCGTATGCGTGTCATCTTCACCCTCCACCTCGAACTCAAACGGCTCCGCACCGGTTATATCGTCCTCAATTTCGAGGCCGCGGGGGGCTGGATTCAGGGTTTTTTCCATGATTTGTCCTGTATTTGAGGGGTTTTAGCGGGCCGTCAACCGTAATAAGCCTTCTGCCGGGCCCGGAAATCCTCAACATTATCGTCAAAATCATTCACGAGTCGAATAAATCCGCCGTCGCGGTATCTTGCGATGCACATTTGCAAACAATCTACCTCATCATCATGGTCGCCAAACGGGAAAGAAGCAACGACGTCGATCAGCGCGTGGGCCCACCGCGTATCGGGCGCGTACACCAGCCCGGACGAGAAAATGTCGGATATGGCGTTCACCCGAGCGTACTTGTCGTTGGAAATGCCGTTGCCCTTGCGGCTCGGGCTCACTTCCTGCACGACGATGTTCATCCGACGCAGTTCCTGTATCAGCGGAGCGCCGGCAGCCTTCTTTTCAACGATAAGCGAGTCAGGTTCCCATTGTTTCCAGTGCTCCAGTACCTTGATCTTCAGCTCTGGGAACTCCCAGCGCCCCTTGATGCAGTCCAAAACGATAATTCTGCTCTCGTTGTCCTCGGTTGTCCACACTCCGACGGTCACGCACGCTGAGTAGTCGGCCCGGGTCTTCGCTTCGTGCGCCGTATCCCACGCCTGGATGATGAACTCTACCTTCGGCGGCTTCTCGTGCGGCCAAATCTTCCACCATTCGCGTTTTATGAGCGCGCCCTCCTCGGAGGTAGGTTCTTGCATGTACTGCGCGGACCAAAACTGCTGCAACATCGACGCCTTTTTGGAGAGTAGCTGCTCAACAGGCCACTGTTCTGGCCATAACGACTTACCAGAAGGCAAAATCGCCGGAAAGCGTACTTCCAACCACTGCGGTGAGTCCGGATTGTCGATCGCCCACTGCAGCGCGCGCCCGATCGGGTCTTTTTTGCCCCAGCGCGTGCCGATCATCACTATTTTACCGTCCGGCATCAGCCGCTGCAGCGGGCCGATCTGCATGTACTCCCACGCATTGGCGAACTGCACCTCCGGATTGGCCAGCATCGCCTGCTCCGACACCAAGTCATCACAAATCAGCAGGTGGGCGCCGTGGCCGGCCACGTTGGCCCCGATACCGATGGCCAGATATTTCCCGCCGAGCGTCGTCGCCCAGTTGGATGAAGCGCTCTTGTCCTTGGAGACGATGGTGTCGGGGAAAATCTCCTTGTACTTGGCGTCGTCGATCAGGTTGCGCACCTTGCGGCCGAAGTCTGCGGACAGGTCGGCCGTGTGCGTCACCATCATGATGTGGTGGGACGGGTTGTGCCCAAGGTACCACGCGACGAACAGAAAGGCGACGGTCTCCGACTTGGAGAAGCGCGGCGGCATGCTCACGGTAACCCGCGGCTCGGTGCCGTCTTTGGTGCGGTGCAGGATCGGTTTCAGGAACCGGTGATGTGGCCCCTCTTTGAAGTTCGGGTAAACGTAATGGCAGAACGCCATGAAGTCATCCTTGGCCGCGCGTATCGTGCGCGAATGCTGCCACTTCTCGATGTCGCCCAGCAGCGCCTCCTGCTCCTTACCCTGCATCCCCGGTACGGCCGCAAGAAGCGCCTCGATGTCCGCTTCGGTAAGGTCGTGCTGCTCGTCCATCATGTGTCTTTAGCGTACGTGGGCGCTACGCGCGCCACGATGGCGATCTCTTTCACCTCGGCGTCCTGCACCTCGATTGTTGGCGGGAGCAAGGACTTGAGTTTAGCGCGTAACCGTTCTTCGATGACACTTGAGTCTTCGTTCTTGTGCGTGACCTCGGAGCGTTCGGTGAAGGCGGCTACCTCCGTTATCTTGCCGATAAGCTCCAGCGCCTTGAGCCGGTTGCGCGCCACGGGGTCCTTGGTCTCCTCCAGCAGCTTGGCCACCACGAAGCCGCGAAGCTGTTTGGCCTGCTCCACGAAGTCCCAGTCGTAGGCACTGAGCATCCCCACGAGATGGCGTACGGCCGCCGGTGTACGGAGGTTCTTGATGTCGGTGAGCTGCTTGTCCGGGGGTGCGCCGGCGGTGAGCGCTGCGAAGGCCTGCTGGGCGAGCGCACTGTCGCGTGGTTTGGGTGGGGCGCCGGTTACTGGTGCGGTGTCGTCATCCAGCCAGTCGAGCGTTTCCACCTGCGCGTTGAAGATGGCTTCCGCGGGGAGGTCGTCGATGACTTCAAAAGCTGGATCGATCAAGTGTTCGAAAAGCATGCAAAACCCTTGTGATATATCAAATGTAGCATATAATGGCGGCGTGGGGTTTAGTTGTGTTTTCCTCACACGTGAGTCTCCTTGATTGAAGCCACCGGCGCGCAATGCTCCGGTGGCTTTTTTTCGTCCGTGGTGCTATGTTTTTTATAGCAAAAAAATTTATGAAATTAATAGTTGACAAAATTACTATGGATTGGTAATCGTTCTTCTGACACAGTGTTCTATATCGGCGCCGTCGTGGCACATAGCAAGTGGGGGTAGGGGGGTAGTGGGGTCAACCGAGGGAGGGTTGCCGACCCCCATTCCTACAATTGAGGTATCGAAAGACGCTAGGGTGTTACCAAGCATTCGGTATAGGAGGCCATCATGGCTGCTAAGACTCTCTCCCCCACAGTTTCCAAAACAACATTGGCTCACATTGATGCCCTCATTCGGGCGTCAATCAACTACGCTGCGACACGTGCAGTGGTTCGATCGGACTATCGCGAAGGTCGTATCAGCAAAGAGAATGCGAGAATTGCCCTCGCCACGGGTTACGTGCACCACGAATGTGCAGAGCTGTTGCATCGCGATGACCTGAGCGACAAACAGAAGGCGCGCGCCATCGCAGAGCTGCAAGCCCAACGTGATGACACGACGGGTATGGCTGTTCGAAGCAGTGCGTTGGAGCAACGTGTTAACCGTGAGCTGCGGGGCTTTGCAGACAAAATGTCTGCAAAGGTTGCAGACAAGGTAGTGCTGACTGCTGCTCAAGTACGCTTACTCAAGGAGCTGGACGCGACCTTCAACACATACGCGGCAATGCGTAAGGGCATCCTGTCATACATCGCAACTGCACAGTAAGCGTACGTACGCTTTAACACAACCGGCCCGGCGGTTCCGGGTAACATCTTTTGGAGAATCTCATGGATAAGACACACGTATGGCCGTTCGCGGCGGGTTTCAATGCACGGTGTAAGGCACGTACTGTCGCGGCCAACGCAATCGTGGTAGGCGAATACCCCATCGTGAGCGAGCCGATGCCCGAGCTGCACGACGCCCACGTAGCGGCGGAGTTCAGCCACTGGTTGGAGAATCTGCCGATGGCCACGTGGGCGTCCGATGCCCCTAAACTGCCCGCTCCTCCCAAGGCCAAGGTCAAGGCCGCACCCAAGGGCAGCCCGCTGTTGCTGGCGTTGATCAAGCGCGTGGAGCCGCGCCGCTGGCCGTTCGTGCCGGACTTCGACTATGCGTTCGATCTGGAATCCTTCGTGGACTTTTAGTCCGGCGTAGCCCATAGCCCCTGCCTGCGCGGGGGTCTTGGAGTGCGTCGCATCCCGCGAACACTTGCAGACATTTTGTCTGCATAACTTCTTAGGAGCTCACAATGGCAAACACAGACATGCTCACCACCAACCAGCTCGCCGTCGCCTTGCTGGAGCGGGCACAGCTCACCAACGGGCTGGACATCATCCGTGCAGACGTCGCGCTTGACTTGTATGAAGCGCTCTATGCGTCCCTGAACATTCTCCCTGACGACGAGCCGGCACCGCGCGAGGAGTTCGGAGAAGATATGCTCATGGTGCTGGTGCACTTGTGCAGCGGTGATCAGTCCATGCTTACTGACGATGCGTTCTACGCCATACTCGATGCACAGACTGCCGAGGAAGCGCAGTATTACTGCGAATGCAGCGACGACGTATTCTTCGTGCGCTACAACGCCCTTGGTAGCACCCACCCGTAACCTAGCGTTCCCATCCTATAGCCCACGTGTGAGTGGGCTATGTGGTGCGTCGCACCATGCAGACAATATGTCTGCATAACACGTTAAGGAACTATCATGTCAAAAGCAAACTACAACTACACCGTCACCCGCGCTGCTCGTATGGCCCTGGCCCTCAAGCGCGAATGGACTCGTGAGCACTTCCACATGGCAGCGCACGACCTCGGACAACTGACCACTCATGCAGACATTTTGTCTGCACCTGTCGTTACGGTGGAAACGCTCCCAGACTTCGGCCCGTGGGCACGTGCATGGGCCAACGGTACAGTAAGCGTACATCCCACCTACGAGGCGATTCGAGTCATCAAGGTGCCCGGAATCCGCACGCGGCGCCTCGTTGAGCATCAGTACCGCTAATAGAAGGCAGTCAAAAGTACATACGCATAAGGTGTTCTTATAGCGTATGTACGCTTTCTCGTGGTTTTCGTGATTTTCAATGTGCGTAAGCCAGTACCTTACGCGGCGCGTACCTAGAGCGTTGATTTGTATGGCTTTTCTCTTTTACTTCTCTTTATTTATCTATATCTAATTAAATAAAGGTAAGAAGGTAAATAAATGAGAATACGTACGCTCGCCCTTCTCGCTCTCGGACTTACGTAAAGTCCTTCACATGGATCAATGCTTGCTCTTTTTTTCTGCGAGGTAATTTATGTGAAGCTCGGGAAAGCTAGTATCCATGCGGGTTCCGCGAGGAAGGCCTCGGTTTACGTGCATCGAAATCACGGAAATATCACGTATACTGTGTGAAGCAGACATTTTGTCTGCACTAAGGAGTCCTATGAAAGCATCTAAAACCTTCCGGCTGCTCCGTGAGAACGGGCTGTCGGTTACAGAGGCAGAACGCTTAACAAAGCAGATTTGCAAGCAAAACGACGTACGCATTAAGCTGACCGCTGCGCGCGACTGGTCCCGGCTGCTGGAGCCGCTAAACGCCGACATCAAGAACAAGCAGTCCAACATGGCGCGTTGGCGTAAGGATGCACAGTGGGCGGAGAAGGGGCCGGTTTATGAACCGTACCTGACCGTGCTGTTGCGTACCAAGCAAACCATCCAGCAAGCGTACACGCTCAATCTGGACAACCTGACCATTCCCGAGATCGCCGCTAAGCGAGGGCTGCCGGGCGACGGGCTGCACTGGAGCAACTGGGTGCCGCGCAAAGTACACGCTGCATTCATGGAGGCGTTCGACGTGCTGTACGCCAAGATCGAGTGTCGCGGTAAGCGTATTGTCCCGTTCAGTGCGTCGATGGAGCAGAGCGCATCCGATGTGCGATGGGACAAGCTCATCGCTTGGCTTGCCAAGGAGCTGTCTGCGCGTACCACGGTCACCATGGAGCACACCGGACGCTACGACGGTGACGCCATCCTCATAGACACGCTCAACGAAGCGCTAGACGTTGCCTACACTAGGGGCGTGGACGACGTGGCCCCGGTGAATTGGGTGCACTTGCTGCCGCCTGAACGTCAGAAAGAACTGGCCGACTGGCGCGCGGCAACGCTCAACGGGCTGCGCGACCCCGACAAACTACACGCAGCGACCGAAGCCCTGCACGACGCTACCGCTGCCCGCGAGAAAGAGCGCACCGAGAAACGCCGGGCAGCGGCCGGCCGTGCGCACCACTCATAGTCCCGCACCGAACACATGCAGACAAAATGTCTGCATACCGAACCCCGCCGCCTGTCGGTTACAGGCAAACAACGTAAGGAGTGCCATCATGGCCAAAACAAACACAACACCGCTTCCCGCAGAAGTCACCGACGCCTGCATCCGGTTTTTCAAACTGGTGGCGACACACAAGCCCGCCATCCTGAACGTACCCGATGCGGAGCCCTTCCTGCGCCTGATCAACAGCATGGATGTGCTGGACTTCAAGATACCCCTATTGACGCTCGACACCGCGCACGAGTACATCCGGGCCCGTGAGCAGCAGTTCACCGAGCGCGAGAACAAGCTGCGCGAACGTGAGGCCGGCATCGTGCTGTGGCAGAAACAGTTGGACGCGGAGTGCAAAGCGATCTCCAAGCAGGTGCTGTCTCTCCCCGAGCTGCGGATGAAGGAGTAACACAATGATCACACTCACGAAACCACAACGCAAAGCGCTCCACAAGGTGTGGCTGCGCACATGTGCCACGCTGCCAGCCCCAGCGTACCAGTCATACCGGCCCTATCGCGCTTTCCGACGCGCGGTGCAGCCCGGGCCCGGATGTGTCATGGTGCAGTTTGCGGGGATGTGGCTGGGCATCGAGCCCGACGGCTACACCCATAGCTGACCATGCAAGGCAACGGCTACGGCTACGGCGACGGCGGCTACGGCGA
>OFRF01000203.1_pt1 | contig 16474 bp, 23 predicted proteins | sample 1543081 | NCBI WGS metagenome assembly OFRF01 (sample SAMN07774232, study PRJEB24372) | wastewater metagenome
GGCGATACGAAAGAGAGTCGAGACTTCCGCGAGCAGCCAGATGTTTTCTGGTCTGAAAAGCTGGGCTATGAAATGACGCCTCGTAAGGCGTTGCAACTCATGGGCACCGAAGCTGGCAGAAATGTCTTCGGTGAGAATTTATGGGTTGACTCTGTTTTCAAAAAAATGTATGATAGCCAACAATCTAAATTCGTCATTACCGACGTTAGATTTGAAAACGAGATCGAAGCTTTACGATCTGTTGGTGGCAAGGTTTACCTTGTTCATCGAGGGCCCGCTCCCGCATGGTTTTCCACCGCTATTCTCGACAAGGCAGGCCTTACCCCTAATCCCTATGGGATAACGATGAAAAGTCATTATCCGGATGTTCATATTTCGGAGTGGGACTGGATTATATCTGAATTCGATGGCATCATTGACAACAATGGCGACTTGAATCATCTGGAAAATGAAGTTAGAAAAATCATATTGAATGAAGGAAATGACACGAATGAAACTATCTGAAAATACCATTACGGTGCTGAAGAATTTCAGCGGCATCAATACGGGTCTTGTGCTCAAGCCCGGCAAGAAACAAAGTTCAATTGCTATCTCAAAACACGTCATGGCAGAGGTCGAAATTACGGAAGAGATTCCAGTTGAATTCGGTATCTTTGACCTACCAGCGTTTATCTCGAACCTGAATTATTTCAAGGACGGTGAACTGGAATTCGACAAAGACAAATGCATCATGTCGTCTGGCACTGGAGTCAAGATGACTTTTTATGCATCCGCGCCCAGCTTGATTATGACCCCCACCAAGCGGCTACCAGACTTTGAGCCTGTTGCCGTGTTCAAGCTCTCCCACGAAACGCTCACCAAGGCCATCGCGTTGGCCAACGTCAATTCCCTAGCGCATTTGCTTTTCGTAGGTTCGAATGGCAAAGTTTCTCTTCGCGTCACAAACGAAGAATCCTCCACCTCAAATACCGGCGAATTTCCTCTTGGAGATTATCAGGGTGCGACTTTCAAGGCGGTCTTTAAGGTCGAGAACCTAAAGCTGTTGCCTGTCGATTATACCGTTTCCGTTAATGACAATGCGTTTGCAAAGTTCTCGGGCGATGACGGCAAGGTCGTTTATTTCATTGCATTGCAATCAGAGGAGAAGTGAGATGGGAACGGTTCCGGGTATTGGTCATAATTCAATCAGCCTGACTAACTTGCCGCAAGACAGCCAGAAGCGCGTCAAGCAAAGCATTGTTGAAATTGAAGGTTCATTGACGCGCATTGCAGCCGAGAGAGACTTGCAAAAGGAAATTCTCGACAAGCTGGAGCAGGATTTGGGCGTCAACAAGAAGTTGGTCCGTCGTATCGCTCGCGCATATTTCAAGGGCAATTTCAATATTGAGACTGTCGAGAATGACGAATTTGAGACTGCTTACAAGCAAATTTTGGAGTGATTTCTAGGTTTTAATGTCTTATTCTTAAGTCGATACCAACTCTCATATTTGGGATTATCGATGCGTTTGCGAACGGAAACCCGAATGCCGTTTTCTTTGAAAAAAGCTTCGGCATCTCCAATACTGGAAAATTGTTTACCTTCGCAAACGCAAGGATTTTTCTTTTTGTCCGATTTTCTATTGTTGGTGCGTTTTTTACCAAAACTTGGATTTAATGGACCTCTTTTGCCATACATAGGATTGCCAGCACCAGAATAACGTTTAGAACACCATGCGCGATATTCTTCTGTTATGAAAGTTGTCGTGCCACCGTCACCACCTTTGGTCATATTATAGCAAGGATCGAAGTTTTTGATCCAAAAAATTTCTCTTTCGTTAAGTTCTGAATCTACAACATCTTCGATAGATTTAATTGAAAAATTTTCAATACCATACTTCTTAATGGCTTTATGCAAGTATGAAGTCTTGTTATATCTGGAATCATACATATGTTTTCGAAATCTTTCTTCTATTGACTTTTTGGTTTTGCCAATGTATGTTTTACCGTCGATATTGTTTGTGATTAAATAGATATGTCCCATTAATTTTCCTTGTTGAAATATATAGACCCTAATATATATGTTTTTGGAGTATTTGAAATGATAATAAATGAAAATGAACCGCTGTGGGTAGAAAGATTTCGACCTCAAACGATTGACGATTGCATCTTGCCGGACCGTATCAAAAACGATCTTCAGAAATATGTGAAAGCCAAGAGAATCCCCAACTTACTGTTGGAGGGCACTGCGGGCACGGGCAAGACGACTGCTGCCCGTGCTCTTTGCGAACAAACTGGCACCGATTATATCGTCATCAATTCGTCCGAAGAACGCGGTATCGATATTCTTCGGACGAAGATCACGCAATTTGCCTCGACAATCAGTTTGACAGGCAGTCATAAATGCGTCATTATGGACGAGGCTGACAATTTGACGGGAGATGCTCAATCTGCATTTCGTGGCATTGTCGAGAAATATTCGAAGAACTGCACTTTCATTCTGACTTGTAACTTTGCTGCAAAGCTAATGGACGCTATCGACTCGCGTATGGCGACGATCAGTTTCCGGTTCAAGGGCGATGAAAAGATGAAATTGCAAGCCCAGATGTTTCAACGTCTTGGCAAGATTCTAAAGCAAGAGAACGTTGAGTTTAGTGAAAAGGTTCTCGCCAAGGTTGTCGAGAAGTTCTATCCAGATTTTCGCAAGACAATCGGTGAACTGCAACGGCTGACTGGTTCCGGCAAACTTGACGAGTCAGCCCTAAATCAATTGGGTTCTGCCAAAAACGTAGCTGAATTGATCGGCTACTTGCGAGACAAGAATTTTGGCGAGGTTCGTAAGTGGGTAGAAGCAAATGCCGACTTGGACGCGACGACTATATATCGTAAGATATACGATGGGTTGTATGAGACAGCCGAGAAAGCAAGCATTGGTCAAGCTATTATCATTATTGCGCGGTATCAATATCAACATGCTTTTGTGGCTGATCCTAGCATCAATCTGGTTGCTGCGCTCGTCGAGTAATGGTCGATTGTAAATGGAAATAACAAAGTATGGTTTTGTCTATATCTGGTTTGATCGCAAACGTAAGATGTTCTATATAGGTTCTCATTGGGGAACTGAAAAAGACGGTTATATCTGCTCGTCCAATAGAATGAGAGACGCTTATCGCAGAAGACCAGACGATTTTAAGAGAAGAGTCCTGCGAACATTTTTGGATAAAAAAGAACTATTGATTGAAGAGGGTAAATGGCTTCGCTTGATTGAAAATCATCAATTAGGTAAAAAATATTACAATTTGAAAAATAGTGAATTCAATCATTGGTTTGTTGATGAAGACTCAAAACTTCTTGTCGGTCAAAAGATTTCAGATATACAAAAAGGAAGAATTAGTAAGCATAGGGGCAAAACACTAGAAGAGATTTATGGTGAGAGTAAAGCCCTTGAAATTAAACAAAAAATGAAAATTTCTCGCGAGGGTCGAGTTCTAACAGAAGAACATCGAAATAATATTTCTCAAAGTCTTATTGGCAAAACTGGTTACTGGAAAGACAAATCAAAACCTTTGTCGGAAGAAACTAAAAGAAAAATTGGCGCCTCTAATAAAATTGCTCTTACTGGTCGAAAACTTACTACAGAACATAAAAGAAAAATTAGTGAAGGCCTTGAAGCCCGGAATAAAGGATTATGAAAATGCCGGATCTGTTCAAGGAGTTATTGCCCGCTTTAATGCAGACAAAAGCGAACGTATTTGAATCCGACGAAGAAGCGGATGCGTTCTATCTAAAGAATTCTTACATGGTCAACAAAGCGCTTTCGATGCACCTTGACTGTGTAATTCAAGCCAACATGATGAACCGTTTTTGGTCCCTTGACGGCAAACTAAAACACGACTTTTTCATGAACGTTTTGCGTGGTTATAAGAGAAAATTCAATTACGCAAAGGGTGAGAAAATGGAAGACCTTAACATTGTGAAGGAATTCTATAACGTCAACAATACGAAAGCAAAAGAGTATTTGTCATTGTTGAGTAATGACCAACTGGAAACAATAAGAAAAAAACTATCGAAAGGCGGAGTAGTGAAATGAGTAATTTTAACGTAGATGATCTAATTTGGGTGGAGCTAAACAAAGACGATAACTTTCTAATTATCAAGGAGACATTGACCCGAATGGGCATTGCTTCTAAGAATGAGAAACGATTGACCCAGACTTGCCATATTTTACACAAGCGCGGTAAGTATGCGATTGTTCACTTTAAGGAACTGTTTTTGCTTGACGGCAAGCCAGCAGACTTTACCGACGAAGACAAAGCGAGACGTAACGCCATTGTCCAGCTTCTCGAAGACTGGGACTTGGTGAAAATTGTCAAGCCTTTGGATGACGACACAATCGCTCCATTGAGCCAGATCAAGATTATTCCATCAAAAGAAAAGGCCGAATGGTCGCTTGTCTCAAAATACACAATAGGCGGCAACAAACGAAAAACATAAATATTTCCGAAAGGAGATTTTATGCAAGAAAAATACGGTTTTGTTTATATTTGGAGAGATCGAAAATATAAGAAATACTATATTGGTTGTCATTGGGGTCATGAGAATGATGGTTATATCTGCTCGTCTAATTATATGAGGTCAGCATACAACAGAAGGCCTCATGATTTTAAACGAAGAACTTTGAAAAGGATTGCCACCAAAAAAGAAGCTTTCTTTGAAGAGTATCGAATTTTACAGCTTATAAAACAAGAGGAATTGGGTAACAGATATTATAACCGATCCAATTTCAATTACTATAACTCCGAATCTCTCGGCGAGATGTCGGCAGAAACAAGAAAAATCATTAGTCAAAATTCTCTAAAAATGTGGTCTGATCCTGTTTTTAAAGAAAAAATGAAACTATTGAAAGCTAATGTTTCTGTCGAAACTAGAGAAAAAATAAGCAAGATTCATAAAGGAAGACCTAAATCCGAAGAGACTAAATTGAAAATGAGTCTTGCTTCAAAGGGAAAGCCTAAAACTCTAGAACATGCTATAAAATGTGCAATTGCTGCTTTGGGTAGAAAACCATCAGAATCTACTAAAGCTAGAAAAAAGATTAGTATGATGAAATATCATGATATTAGACTGAATTTACCATCAGTTGATGTAATAAAACATTTGGTAGAAAAAACTTCTATCTCTGAAGTTGCTCGATTATTCAACACAAACAGACAAACTATTAGAAATAGGCTTTAAAAATAATATGCCAGTCCCACCAGTCTTGAAACTTTATCGCCTCTCGAATGAGGTGACTTTACCAGCGAAGCAGACGCAAGGCAGTGCCTGCTTCGATCTTGCTTATAACCCTACCGACAAGCGTTTCATCAAGGGTTATAACGCCAAGAATGCGCCGTTTGATCGAGAGATAAACCTTGACAACCGCAGCGTTATCATTATGCCAGGTGAACGGCTTTTGGTACCGACCGGCTTGACTGCTGACATTCCAGCGGGTCACAAGGTTCTGATCTATGCGCGGTCCAGCATGGCGTTGAAATTGGGCTTGGGTCTCGCAAATTCTGTCGGCGTGGTCGATAGCGATTATGTTGATGAATGGTTTGCTATGTTGCAAAACAGTAGCGAGAACCGTATCATTATCAACGTGGGTGACAGAATTGCACAAGGCGAATTGATTGAAAATCTCAATTTCTCTGTCGCCGAGACGACTACCAAGCCAACGCAAAAGACAGACAGAATAGGTGGCCTTGGTTCTACCGGGAGATAAAATGGTCGATTATTATTTGAAAGCTGAATTGCCAAAAATTCAAAGCGTCTTGGTCGTGACACCGACTGTCAATGCGCCGACATTCAAAGATGCTGCCGCATCGGTTACTGATCAAAAGACAGATTATAAATTTGAACACTTGGTAGTTTTTGATGGCGTCGAGCCGCCTCGAATTCGAGGTATTCGACCAAAACACGTCAAACAAATGATCTTGCCTTGGAACGTAGGCGCGAATGGCTTTTATGGTCATCGCGTCTATGCTGCTATTGGTCACTTGGTCAATCATGACGCTATCTTGTTTCTGGATGAAGACAATTGGTATTCGCCTGATCATATTCAACAGACAGTTTCATTGCTGGAAAAAGAACAGTTGGATTTCTCTTTCTCGGCTCGTAAAATTTGGCAAGACGACAAAGAAATTTGCATCGATCGGTTCGAATCAATCGGTGACGAGCCACATTTCTTGGTTGACACGTCCTCTTATTGTTTCCGCCGAGAATTTCTGATTCGTGCCGGTTTCCAATGGCATCATGGCTGGGGCGCAGACAGAAGGTTTTTCAGCTTTGCTCGCCACCTGAAGGCACTATATAAAGGGACAGGATCTCCGACATTGAATTATCGCCTTGACGGTAATCCCAATTCACCTAAACGAGAATTTTTCGAAGCAGGCAACCTAGCTGCTGGCTGGAATAAAGAAGGAACAATAAAAAATGCTTGATTTGACAAAACTAGACGAAATTCCTTTGGTCGATCTTGACGCCAAGATTCGTGCTCATTTGCTGGAAAAGCAATTTGAAGCGAAGAAAGTGACGACTGGTTTTCTAGCCGGAAATGATATCGTCATTGGTGCAATCACCGATTATGAACCATCCGATATCGAGCAATGGGTTGTTTCGCTTGTCAAGTCTGGCTTTCGAGGCAAGAAAATTGCGCTTGTCTATAATGCAAAACAGCCAGTCATTGACGCTTTACAGAAGCACGGCTTTGTCATTTGGGCACTTGCGCGGGCAAGCGAGGAAAAGAAGAAAGAAGGCTGGGTCTATTATTACAAAGATCGGTCTGCTTTCAACGTTTGCCTTGAACGCTTCTGGCATGCCTGGGTTTTCTTGAACCGTGCTGAATTCCAGCATGAAGGTCACATTTTCATGACCGACGTGAAGGACGTAGTTTTCCAGCGCAACCCAAGCGACTTCTTTGCCGCGAGACATGACGATGACGGTTACGAAATTTTCGTCGCATCCGAGGGCTTGCTTTACAAAGACGAACCTTGGGGCGCGAATAACGTTCAACAGTCATTCGGCAAGACTGTCTGGGCAAGTGTCGAGAACGCCGAAATTTTCAATGCAGGAACGATAGCAGGAAAGAACGGCAAAGCGTTCCGAGAATTCTTGCAAGCGATCTATTTCTATGCAAGAGGCGCAAAGACCACCAATGGCTACGTCCAGGGTGGAGGCGGGGCGGACCAAGCTGCAATGAACATTTTGCTTAATCAGACAGCTTGGCAGAATATCACCCGTTTCTTCACGACTGGTGACGGCTGGGCGCTTAATGCAGGCACGACTAACGATCCGACAAAACGCGAATTGTTTGAAGGCAAGATGTTGGGTTTGCCAGCTTTCTTTGCAACCGTTGACCCTGCTAACCCAGACGCTTTCGTTTTGGTTCCAGGCGTCAAGACAATTGACAACCGCTTGTTTCATATCGTGCATCAGTATGATCGCGTCCCAGAGTGGAAAGCGTATTTTGAAAAGGAATTTCGTTACTCATGAAAATAGAAACAATTTACCCTTATCTGAAAAGACTTTCCAACAAACTTAACCGTAAGTTGAACGTCGGTCTTTTGGGTGGCAAAAGAACAGCTATTCAAAAAGAACTGAAGGATCAGACTTTTATCGAAACTGTCGAGGATTTTAATCTTTTCGACCCAAAAGACAAATATGATTTCATTGTCGTGGATTGGAAAAAAATTGACTTAACGGCTTTCGTTCCTTATTTGGTCATTAATCAATTGACTCCAAACGGCTGGATTGCTTTTCATAATAATGAAGCAAATCGTGCTGTTGTTAAGGAATGGAGAAAGGCAAACAAGATCGTCTCGCCTTTGACGACGCTGGAAGATATCATGTTCTTCCAGAATGAGAACTATTTAGCCCGTATCGATATTCTACCCAGCCCTGTTGATAAAGCAATTTCTGGTATGCAGGAACCCGCAAGCGTTCCTGTCCCTGACTGGTCTGGTTCACACTTGAAAATTCCATTTCTTCAAAAATATGGTCAGTATGATTCGTTTGTCGAGACAGGCACGTATCTCGGTCAGACTGTCGAAATGGTTCGTCGGTCAGAGTTGCCTTGGACTAAGATTTACTCAATCGAGTTGAACCTGGAACTTGCATCAAACGCGAAACGCTACTTTGAGTTTGATGAAAGAATTGAAATTCAGTTGGGTGACTCTGTTGACAAATTGTCTGAAATATGCGACAATCTTCAGACAAATAACCTAACAGCCACTTTCTGGCTAGACGCTCATGCGAGCGGTCCATTGCGCGGAGGCAAGACTGGTCCTTGTCCGCTTGTTCAAGAATTGAACGCAATCTTAAAGACCGGAAACAAAAATCATACCATCTTCATCGATGACAGACGCTTGTTTGGCAGCGCCGAATGGGGTGGTGTTAAAGAAGAGGAAATAATGACTTTGTTAAATAAGATCAACCCCGACTATAAGATCCTGTATCTTGACGGCGAGGTTCCCGAGGACATCATTTGCGCAACGGTAGTTGATAAGCCAATCTTCCGCGAAAAGCAGATTATGGAAGTCTTAAGCCCTTCTAATGACGTAATGATTTTAGAGGATATCGACTATGATAATTAAGCTGGTCATTTTCAACTTTACAGCACTTTGTGCCTTGCTTGCTGCTACCTGGGCAGGCTTTGTAATTCCTGCTTTTCAAGCCGATATTTCTTATGTCTCTTACGGCATTGTCGCCATGTTTTTATATGGCAGCGCGCAAATTGCTTATCATGCGGCTGGCTATGTCAAAGATTATCAACTGACTTACTTTGCTCATGTTAACGACATTTGTGGTTATCTCGTTTATCTTGGTTTGATCGGCACAGCCATCGGCGTTTTGATTGCTTTGGATTCCGCATCAATTGATGTCAGTGCTTCTGGTCTAAAGGAATTCACAGGTCAAGTTCTTGCTGGTGTCAAGGTAGCTTTTCATGCGACTATCGTAGGTTCAATTGCTTGGATGTGGCACCATATCAACACTCGAATGGTTTACACCAACTATAAGGTGCAGGGTTATGCAGAATGAAGATGCGGTGGCGGTTGGGTTTCGCGATCTGCTTATGGGCTTGCTATCTATTTTCGTTCTCATTATTGTTGTGGTTACTCTTTGGGTAAATGATCCAGAAGCAAGCGAAACTAAGACTGAATCGCCTGGTCAATTGATTGTAACAATGTTTTGGAACCAAGGTCCTTATGACGTTGATTTGTGGTTGAACGCGCCGGGTGAAAGCAAGCCAGTCGGTTTCAGCAACAAAGCAGGCGTTACCTGGAATCTGTTGCGTGACGACTTGGGCGTCACAACAGACAATTTGCCTTTGAATTATGAGAACGCTTACTCGCGAGGAACACCCGAAGGCAAATATACGATCAACGCCTTTTGCTATTCGTGCGATAAACCAGTGTCAATTAATATCAAGCTGGAAAAGATGGCAGAGATAGGTGTGGTCGAGGTCGCAAGCGAGAATTTCGTTTTACAGACCAAAGGCGACTGGAGAACTTTTATCAATTTTGAGATGAACGATAAGGGTCAAATCACATCCTTCTCAAAGGTTCAGAAAGATTTGTTAAACGAATGATTTACGCAACCTGGATTTTTTTGCTGTCAATTATGGCAGGTTTCGCTTGGTATGCAAGCGGAAAAAAGACGCTGGCAGCAATTTTATTTGTTGCTATTTCATTTCCTTTGTTGTATGTTATCGAAACTACGCAAGGTCGTGCTGTTGAGTGCATTGAAACGCCTCAAAAACAGCACGTTATTGGTTACAAATTGAATGAACCAAAGGACGAAATCCATCTGTTAATTGATGGTTCGCCTCCCACGTTCTGTTACATGCCGTATTCTGAAAAGGTAGCGGAAGGGTTGCAGAAAAGCACCAAAGGCAAAAACGGTCAGCCTGGCAAGCTTTTCATTAGAGAAGGTCAAGACGGAAAACAGTTTGCAGATGTGGAATTTCCAACCGAGGTCTATGTGAAGTGAAAAGAATTAAGATAGGGTTCACTGATACGTTTGATGGAACGGCCGACTTTTTTCTTGACAAGTTCAAGGAGATAGTCGGCTTTGAGTTTGTGCGGGACGATTCCGATCCCGCTATTCTCATTTTTGGCGATGAGAATTTCGGAACAAACAACTTGCAATATGATCCGAAGAAAGTCATTAAGATTTTCTACACGGGCGAGAACAGACGTTGGTATAATTACCAAGCTCACTTTGGTATCACGTTCGACCATATCGATGATGACAGACATTTCCGTTTGCCGCTCTATTTCTTGAACATGCATTATCTCGCAAAACGTCATGGCTTGATTTGGGAAGATGAACATGCTCGCCGAAAGCGTGAATATGCTCGTCGCAGCCCGGATTTTTGTGGTTATGTCCAATCAAATCCAAACTGCGAAAAACGCAATCAGTTTTTTGATCGTTTGAATAGTTACAAAAAAGTCAATGCCGCTGGACCACACAAGAACAACACGGGTTACATTCTTCCGCGCGGCGAAGATGGAATTATTAAAAAGTTTGATTTTTTGCGCAAACACAAGTTCTCTCTTGCTTTCGAGAATGGCTCTTACGCGGGTTACGCGACAGAGAAGCTACTTGAAGCGTATATGGCAGGAACCGTTCCGATCTATTGGGGTTCGCCGACTGTCTCCCTCGACTTCAATCCCGAGTGTTTCATCAACTGGCATAATTACAAAGACGATGATGAATTTATGTGGGTGATTGAGAATTTTGACAAAAAAACAGATTTGTATGATATGATTTATCGTCAACCTCTATTCAAGCCAGTGCAGAATAGTCCAGAACATGGCTTCAATCGCTGGTTTGAAAAGAACATTTTGAGGCATTTTTGATGAAAGTTGCACTTTGCTTAAGCGGTCAGCCGCGCTCTTACAAGAAAGGTTACGAGTATCATAAGCGTAACCTTCTCGATCATTTTGACGTGGACGTTTTCATGCACACTTGGGATGATGTTGGTGAAGATATCAAAGCTGATCTAGTCAATTTGTATGGCGGTAGACTGACAACCAGAACTACTCATAAAGAAAATCTAGATCAAGTTGATAAAGATTTCTGGCGCATTCCAAATAAAGACTTTCCTGCTCGAAATACGTGGCGCATGTTTTATTCAATGAATGAATCAATGCCGCCCCACAGGCTTTGGACATATGACGTGATCGTTCGCTCTCGGTATGATTTTGCTTTGAATATCGTTCCCGATTTGAAGAACGTCAAAGTTGGCAAAGTCTATGTGCCAAGTGACAGAATGACGAAAGAACATGATTTCTGCGCCGACATGTTTGCTTTCGGTTCTACCAAAGTCATGTCTCATTATATGTCAACATGGTGGCGCTTGAAAGAACACCACGACGCAGGCGTGACAATGATCGGCGAGGATATGCTTGCTGCACAGTTGCGTAAATATGGTTATATCGGTGAGAATATGGTGTATGTCAACATGAATCCATGTTTTCCACCTGGTCCATATAATGGTAACTGGCATAATTTCATTCGTGATGATTTCTCTCTCTGGAATAAAGATCGCGGTTGAACTATCGTAAAATACACGACACTATCATAGAATGTGCGAAAACAAGAAATTGGAACAAGAAAACCGCACCTTGTTACGTCGAGCGTCATCATATTATACCTAAATCTCTTGGCGGTAATCCAAGTTGGAGAGGGGATAATGTTGTTTGTTTAACTGCGAAAGAACATTACATAATCCATCTGCTTTTGATAAAAATGACAGTTGGAAAAGATAGACGTTCTATGGTCAGGGCTCTTATCTATTTTCAATCGGGAAAATATCGGGATTTTAAAATCAAATCTAGCAGATTATATGAAAAAATAAGAGAAGAGTATGCTTTGGCTCAATCTGAAATTGGTAAGTTAGCTAAAGGTAGATTGCTTTCAGACGAAACGAAAAAATTGATCGGTAATAGCAGTAAGGGAAGAAATGTCGGTAGGAAACATAGTCCAGAAGCTGTTGAAAAAATTCGCAAAGCAGGCACGGGCAGAGTTCATTCCGAGAATACTATCTTAAGAATTAAAGAAACTAGAAAAATTGATTGGGAAAACAGAAAAAAGAATGGTTGGATTCCTTCTATAGAATCTAATCTTAAAAAATCCGAATCCTTGAAAGAATATTGGAAAAGAAAGAAAAATAATGACTGCTAAAAATCGTCTCGTGATTTTCGATCTTGACGGAGTTCTGGTTGATACAAAAGACATTCATTACGATGCGCTTAACTTTGCGATTCGCGCTGTCGCTGGTCGAGAATATGAGATAACGAGAGAGGAACATCTTTCGACTTATGACGGCTTGTCTACCAAGACTAAGTTGCAAATGTTGCATAAAAACAAAGGATTAGAGCCTGTCTTATTTGAAGGCATTGAAAGTGTAAAGAAAAGCGAAACTCGGCGCATGTTGGAACAGACGATTGTTCCTAATCCAGAACTGACAGCTATTTTTAATCATCTGTCTGGAGAAGGCTATGATATCGCGATAGCTTCAAATGCTATTCGAGAGACGATTCAAATCTGTCTTTTAAAATTGGAGCTTTATGGCTATGTCGATTATTTTGTCTCGAATGAGGATGTCAGACACAAGAAGCCGCATCCTGAAATGTATTGGAATTGTATGATCGAACTCGACGCGCACCCGAGCACGACCTTGATCATCGAAGATTCTGCTATCGGCAGAGAAGGTGCTTATGCCTCGGGTGCGAACGTCTGGCCTTTGAATTCAATGAAGGAATTGACTTTGGAAAATATCAAGAAGAAACTAGCAGGTCAAAAAATCAAGCCATCGATTTGGGAAGACGATGAAATGATCGTTCTCATTCCAATGGCAGGTGCTGGCAGTCGCTTTGCAGACGCTGGCTACACGTTCCCCAAGCCTTTGATCGAGGTGCGTGGCAAGCCGATGATTCAAGTGGTGACAGAAAATTTGGGTATCAAAGCCAAGTTTGTCTATATCGTGCAGAAAGCGCATTATGAGAAATACAACCTCAAAAACGTCTTGAATTTAATCACCCCAGGTTGTGAGATTGTTCAAACAGAGGGGTTGACTTCTGGTGCGGCTTGCACTACACTATTAGCTAAAGAATTTATCGACAATGGCAAAAGATTGGTCATTGCCAACAGCGATCAGGTGGTTGATTGGAACCCCGCTGCTGTTCTTTATTCGTTAGTCGAATCTGGCAATGACGGTGGTATCTTGACGTTCAAGTCAACGCATCCCAAGTGGTCATACGCGAGACTTGACGAAAATGGCTTTGTTGCCGAGGTAGCAGAAAAGAAGCCTATCTCTGATAACGCAACTGTTGGTATCTATTATTGGAAACATGGTTCGGATTACGTCAAGTATGCCGAACAGATGATTGCAAAAGACATTCGCACTAATAATGAGTTTTACGTTTGCCCAGTCTTCAATGAAGCAATTGGAGACGGTAAGAAAATTGTGACGCGCGAAGTGGACGCAATGTGGGGAATCGGAACACCCGAAGACCTGAATTATTACTTAACTATTTTTGATGGAGAGAAATGATGTTTGAACGTTTGAAAGCTAGTGTGACTGGTTTGTTTGCAAAACATGCGCCAGATGTGAGAGATGCGATTGAGAACATTGGCGAAGTCGCCTCTGCTCAAGCTGCTCGCGCAAAGGAATTTGCTGAAGATACAGTCGAGAAAGTCAGTGAACTGAAAGACGAAGCTGTTATCAAGGCGGCAATGGCTCTTGACAAGGCCGACGATTTCAAAGACGAAGTTGTCGCGAAAGTCAAGAAGAAAACCGAGGATTTCAAAAAAAGTGATGGTGTGAAGGCTGGTCCAATAACTGTTATTGCAACTGGTAGTAAAAAGAAAGCCAAAAAGTGAAATTAGGCATTCTTTCAGACTTGCATCTGGAAATGAGACCCAAGTCTTTTGTTCTAGAATTGGTCGAGAAGATCAACACCTGCGAGGCCGACAAGATCGTCTTTGCTGGTGACATTGACGTATCGTTTCCTCGCCGAGACATGTTCTTTTCGCTGATTATCAAGCCGTTTTTCTATGTCTTGGGCAACCACGACTTCTGGAATGCCACGGGTTATTTTGACGATTTCCAAGACGAAGATGGTATCGTCGGCGCTTGTCTTTGGACGAACTTTAACAGAGACCCGCTTTGCGAATATGATGCAAGTCGGTATATCAATGACTTTCGCGTCATTCCCGGTTGGAATATCGAGAAATGTAAAGAGGTTTTCGCTTCTCAAAAAAAGCGCATCTTTGAATCAAAAAGCGATATTGTGGTGACGCATTTTCCACCGACTTGGGCAATGCAGAATCCTGGATATCTCGGTGATCCTTTGAACGGCTATTTCATGAACGATCTCGATCGAGAGATAGCTTTCTCGACCAAGAAACTTTGGATTTATGGTCACAACCACTATAACGGCGATATGATGCTCGGCAACTGTCGTGTTGTCAGCAATCAGCTTGGCTATCCAAATGAGATCAAGCAAGACTTCCAAATCAAGATAATTGAGGTAGCATGAAAGTAGCACTTCTTCTTTACGGTCAGCCGAGACACCTGCAAAACCAAAAGGCTTTCTTCAAACATAGAGAAGACATTCTCGACAAGTATGATGTGGACGTGTATGCGCAAGCGTGGTTTGCTCCCATGGCGCAATATGACATTTCCAGTTGGGCGAAAGAGCACGGCAGCTTGAACGCGCATGTTCCTTTCGACACCGCAAACATTATCATGATGAATTATCAACCACTGGCTTTGCAGCTAATGAGACCGAAGAAATTCGAGACCAACATTCGCTGCGAAGACATTCTGGAAGAACGCTTTGCTGGCACCAAGTTCTATTCAAAAGAGAATATCAGCAACATTTACTCACAATTGACTGCCATCGAAACTGTAGCAAAGATGGTTCTAGAACAGGAAACATATGATTTCTATATCCTTGCTCGTTATGATGCAATTCTTGATAAGTTCCCTGACCTTAATAATCTTTCACCCGGTTTCTATTTACCGGAAGGCGGTCATTTCAATGATCTTATTCACGTCTTTACGGATCAATATCTTGAGTTTTTCGTTACGCTCACCAACTCTATCCGAGATCCTTGGATTACATCAAAAATGACCTTGCCAATTCCAGAACTATATAAGTTTGAACATTTCAAGCTGTTCTATAACGAAACAGACTTGAAGAAAATCGACATGTATGCTCATGTCATTCGAGGTTAAAGAATGCAAAAAGCCAAAGTCGCTCTTATTCTCACTGGCCATATGCGCTGCTGGAAAGACGTTTATCCAAACATCTTCAAGAATTTCATCGAACCATATGACACTGACGTTTTCATCTCGACCTGGGACACTGAAGGTTACTGGACCTCTCCTGAAAACGATCCAAAGGGCTTAGGCATTAACGAGAATTCGCCAGTCTTGGACGTTCCTGCTGTCGAATTGATTTACAAGCCAAAAGCTTTTCAGCGTGATGTCAACAAAACCTACATGAAGTATTTCAATAAGGAAGCAGAAAGACTCTTACCTTTTTGCAACCAGATCCGTCCTGCCAACATAATCTCTCAATTTGACCGTATCAATAAAGGTTATATTTTGATGGAAGATTATGTCTTTGCAAATCAAAGGGATGGTTACGATTGGGTTATTCGAATGAGACCTGATCTTGTCATTTACAATGGTTTGCCGAATTTTAACGTTGCACCAAAAGATTTCATGTTCACTTTACATCATCCAAATCATGAAGGCTTGGGCACTGGTGATATGTTCTTAGCAGCTTCCTATCCAGCTTCTGAAGAATTCAGAGATCAACTGTTCGATTATGACGAAGACGCGACAAAGATCAAACGCTTCTGCCCACACATTCTCACAAAACGCGCTATCGACAGAGTGACTAAAGAAATGATGGTCAAGCATGTTGAATTGCGCGTTGACAAGACTTTGCAGCACACACCCAATGGTCAATACAAGGATTTCGTAATTGAAAACAAAGATAATCTCACATCGCGGTAACCTAAACGGTCCTGATAAAGCAAACGAAAACAGTCCTTACGCAATCAAAGAAGCGTTAATTGACGGTTACGATGTTGAAATTGACGTTAGAGGTTTTGAGACGCCGACACTTTTGAAGCTGGGTCATGACGATGTTCAATATCGATTTGATCTGAAGAAAGACTTGAAAAAAGGCGAAATCAATCGCATCTGGTTTCATTGCAAGACAATTGACGCTATCGACGGCTTTGTCAGATATCAGCCAAAAGCCAACTTCTTTTATCATGTCACCGACGATTGCGTCTTGACAAGCAAGGGATTTGTGTGGTATTATCCAGAGAAATTCACATGGTCTGGTGAAAAATCCGTCATGGTTCTGCCAGAGCTTTTCTGGTCGAATAACCAAGACGATGGATTCGACCTCGGTGTTCAACTCTTTTGGGA
>OFRF01000206.1_pt1 | contig 16251 bp, 27 predicted proteins | sample 1543081 | NCBI WGS metagenome assembly OFRF01 (sample SAMN07774232, study PRJEB24372) | wastewater metagenome
GGCATCCCAGTCAGTTCCATCTGGATGATGACCTTCAGGCTCGGCAGGAACAGGGAGTGATACAGCTCTTCCTGCTTGTCCCGGACCATGATCGGGGTGTACTTCGCCTTCACGTAGTTGGTCGACAGGGCATCCACCATGTTGTACTGCAGCAGATCCTGCAACCGGAGCTTGCGGATGTCGTTGATCTCTTCCACCGCCCAGTTGCCAGCAAACTCATGAGCCAGGGGTTTCAACCCCAGCACATTGCCTGCAGTGGAGTTGGTAGCCAGGTAAGCGATGATCTTGGTGTCATCGATGTGCCGGGTCATGACTTCCAGACCCTCCAGCAGTCCTTTCTGGTCCAGTGGATCGTTCATCCAGAGGGTGTAGATGATGACTTTCACATCGTAGGCTGCGTTGTGCCAGGTCAGCTTGCCCTGGTACTCCGTGAAGAACTTGCGGAGCATGTCCCGGATCTGCTGGTTCGGCTTGAAGAAGCCATAGTAGGCAGAAATGTCGATATCGCAGTCCAAGTCATAGCACCCGTTCTTGTCCCAGATATCCTTGTAGTCACAGGCAAAGCCCACGCCGTTGTGCTGATCCTTGCCGAAGGAGATGGTGCCGATGCCAGCCTCTTCAAAACGCAGCGAGAAGGCTTCAATATCGCAGCTAAGGCTTGGGTAAGCCATGAGGTCTGATAACGCAGCAGCGATCGATTCTGACGTTTCTGGATACAGTGCTGAGTGGATGATGGTGCTTCCCAGCACCTGATGGGTACCCTGGATATGCGAAGCCAGTGTTTTGAGGCTCATGGTGAGCTTGGCTTGCAGATCAGGGTTGTAGATCAGCTGCTGGTAGTTCAGGCCGAGCACTACATTGAGATGCTCGAATCCTGTGATTGCACAAGGCAGCACATACCCGAAATTGGGATCTGCTTTGCCCTGCTTGGTCAGCACCTTGAAATATGCAGCATCCGTGACGTACAGATACTGCACACCCAGCGAAACCAGAGCAGGCAAGAGCTTGCTCAGGTACTGCTTGATGTATGGCACAGAAGCTTTGCCGTGCTCGTCATACTCAAGCGTAAAGGCGATCATGTCCTTCTGGCTCAGCCCCTGAGCTTCCAGGGGATGAACATAGTTGTTCAGGATTTCCACATGTTTGAATGCAGCCCCTTTGAGCAGGATGGCGATGGAATGCCGATCGGCTTCCTGGAACTGAATGTGACGCATGGGGATTTCCTTAAATGACCAGATTGATTGCCATTCGCTGTTTGATCAACGAGATGGATTGGGTATTATTATCCAGAATACCCTGCACTTCTTCATCGGTTAGATGCGTTGCTCTGTGAGGGTAGGAGGCAATCAACTTCTCGATTGGTGGATGGATGGATTTGGGGAACATCCGCAGATAATCATACAGATCATTGGAAGAGTTTAGCACCCTGTTGATGTAACCAACGACAAAGGGTACTTCATACTCATTGAGCTGCTTGAGTTCACGGAGATATTTATCCATATCTGGAACCAACTTCGGTGATAGTCGATTCATTTTACGTGGTGGAGTGCTTTTATCCATTGAGTAGATTTCCCCACGGTAGATGAATGATTTATGGGTATCACCAATACCTGCTAGTTTATTGGTAGCACCGATAATCACTGTGTTATGCATAATCAGTGACTCAAGCCGGTGCTTGAAAGATTGCTCGACTGTCGTGTAGAGAAAGGAAAACAACAAGTCCCTGATCTGCATCTTGGTACGAGGATCATGTTGTAGGTTTTCCATGATTAAGCGAAGTCCCCCGTCAAAAAGACCTGATATCTAGCCCTAGAGACTGCCACATAGAGCATTCTAGCCATAGTGTCGCCACTATTGCAGCGGCTCACATCATCGAGGTCAATGAATACACGATCGAAAGTACTACCTTGTGATTTGTTGATGGTGCAGGCATAGGCTGCGCGAAGGTCAACCCAACGGGATTCGATGTGCTCGACAATGCGATACTCCTCACATGCCCTGGCTTCCTTGAGGCGAGCCTTCATGGCATCCATGGACTTCGGGAAGAACGCATTGACTCGGTAATCCAGAGTCATGGTGTTACCTGCTACACCATACTCATCCTCGTCATCACTGATACCGGTGATGCATACCAGCTGATCGGTCTTGATCGTCTGCTTGTTGATCGAGAGGAACTTGTTGCAGACTGCGTAATCGCCCACCTGGAAGTGGGGATCACCTTTGACCTGATCACGGATGAAATGGTTGTACTCCACGACCCGCTTGTTCGTCCAAGCCAGTAGCTTGGAATCCTGGTACTTCCAGTCAGGACGGGTGAACTCATCCACCACAGCCTTGTTGAAGGCGTCCCGATCCAGGTGCTGGATATGGGTGCCATCTGGCGTGAAGGAGAAGAACTCACCCGTGTTCACGGTTTCCCTGAACTTGGTGGACAGTTCCATGATCGGATTGCCTTCAGCCTGACGGACGACCTGGGACAGCATGGCGCCATTGAAGTTGGCATCGAAGACTGGGGTACCCACTGCCTTGACTGGTGTCAGCTGGGCAGGATCGCCCATGAAGACTACCTTGCAGTTGTGGGTGAGCTTGAAGATCCAGCCCAGTAGTGCCTTGTCGATGTAGCTGGCTTCATCGATAAAGAGCAGCTGACCAGACTTCGGATCATTGTTCTTGGCAGGAACCAGAGTGGATGTGTTGTCTGTGTAGTTGGTGACTACACGCAAGCCAAGATGAGAGTGAATGGTCTTCACATCCATACCGGTGATCTGGCTGAATGCTTCAGCAGCCTTGTTGGTGGTGGCTGTCAGTTCGATATCGTAGGTCTTGATGCTCGGGTCGATCAGCTTGGCAGCTCGCATGAAGTCAGGAATCTGATCAAGCAGGGTCTTGACCAAGGTGGTCTTACCAGTACCGCTATACCCTTGAAGAACGAATACTTTCTCGACAGGATCCACCAGGAATTGATTGAAAGAATCCAGTGCGGTTTGCTGGTCAGACGTGAGGGTAATAGCAGTCATGATAATCCTTGATTACGCAGCTTGTTTCTCGTGTTCCTGAATGTCTTTAACAGGTACATTTAGTAAAGCTGCTATTTTATGCTGGCGATACTCCACCGCAGACATGGTAGTGATGCCTACTTTGTCATGCATCAGCGGTGAAATAGTGGGAGAGGATGAATAGGGATCCTCGAAGGCTTCGGCAAAATTAAGCGCAGCCATAATGGCAAGGCCATCTTTATGGGGTACCAACAGTTTCAAACTGTAGCCCATATTGATAACCATATAACCATCCTCCTTCTTGATTGAGTTAACAGCTTTTGCGGCTTCGCAGTATTTAGCGTTATCCATGATTTTCCTTAATGTTCGTAGTGAATGATCTTTCCAAACGGAGCTTGGAATTGCTTCCGATTATGAATAAGCCAGATTACAGGGATTTTGGTTTCGACACCCCTGAAACTGAATTCACCATCAGAGAAAACCAATAAGAGCTGGGGTTTATTTTCATTAACCCAATTCAATACTGGTTCGATTTTTGTACCACCCCTGCCAGTGAATTTCACCTTGCTCAATTCTCTGAGAGATTCAACTTCATCAACTGCTTTCAAAGCAGAATCGAATTGAATCAGGGTTATCTTATCGGGTGTCATCATTTTCATGATGCCGTGAATCTCGGAAACAAATACCAGAAATTCTGCATCGGTTACTGATCCAGAAGCATCCACCGCAATAGCCAGGTTGATCACCTTTTCCCCTATTGCACTGGGCAAATGGAACTCAGGAAAATACCGACGATTAGGCTTGCGGAATGAATAGTCATTCTTCGACATATTCTGGATATATTTCTGGAGAATACGTTGCCAGGGTAGCTTCGGATTCAAGAGTTTATTCAGGAAGATCTGAATATCTCCTGGAATAGTGCCTTCCTTGTCGTTATTGGCTTTCGACTGAATGGTGGCACGTACCAGAATATCCTGAATCTCACTCTCGACATTCCCCAATTCACCTGTGGGAGCGCGAAGATCCGGCATTGAAGGGGCACCACAATCATCGGGAAGTAGCTTATAAATCTGATCGGGATTCAACCCGATATATTGCTTGTCAGCTAATCCCACTGAGGGCATTTTATAACCACGATCGATCAACAGCAGATTGATATAGTGGTCACAGGCGATATTCCATTTCTGGTGTATCCGATCATTCAATCGGAGCATGTGCATGAATGCCACATGGAGTGATTCATGTACCAAAAGGAATACACGCTCATCCGGATCCAGGGACATGAAGAAATCCGAATTGATATAAAGACTTGTGCCATCAGTGGCAGCGGTTGTATTCCTGTCACTGTTTTCCCAGACGAGTTTCAAACTGAATAGAATCGTCGTGAAGAATGTAGTATCGGGCTTTGACATTAAGGCAATCTTTGCCTTATCGAGTGCCTTTTTAGTTTCCGGAGAAATTAGAACGGCAGGAGACATATTTTGTCCCATGATAATCCTCTCTTAATAAAAAAAGAGGCATGGCGCCTCCTGTCATTTAGCGCAAGGAATGCGCCTGTGGGTATTATCCAGATACTGCTTTGGATTCATTCTGGACATATTTGGTGAGCCGTTTCACCAGATCCTGGTAATACTCCACCATCTTGGCAGCGTGCTCGGCACGGGATTGCATCATGAGCAGCTCACGCTTGGCTGACTCGAGATCACGATGAGCCAGGGTGGCTGCATCAGGAACTTTGAAAAGTTGCTTGAACATTGTGTTTCCTTGTAGTGGTGCCAGCCCCTAACTCTGAGAGGAGGGAGATGAGTTAGGGACTGGGCTTATGATCAGAAATATTCCAGACCGGTGGAAGCTGCCCATTTGATAATCGAGGGATGGCCCTTGATATCTGTATTGCGACGAAGGGATTCCTTCAGGCAGACAACCTGGAATTCCAAAGGCAGACGATTGATATAATCCATCAGCTTCTCGAGATTGTCCCTCGTTACATTGTGGGCAATCGAACCAGTGATCGCAAAGCAGATACTGGGTTCATCCGGTACCGGAGTCGAGTTCGGATTGGCAATGATGGTTTCGATCTTCGGCAGATCCTTGAAGATCCGGGAGAATCCCAGGAACTCTCGAGCGACACCTTCCGAAATGGTACCTGCCAGCATCGGCAAGCAGTTCTCATGATCGATATCCACAACCTTCAAGGCACGATCAGCGAACTCCCAAGTACGTGGGCACGCATAGGTCTTGTCGGTGTGATCTGGCGAGAAGGTGTAGAGGTTACCTGGCTTGAACTTGATGTAGCTGGTGATACGGTGATCCAGCCCATTATTTTCAGCCCACTCACACCATTCATTGTGGTCAATGATCAGTTCCAGGTGTGCCAGACGAGACTGCAGCGCAGTGCTCATCGGCTGGACGATGGCATTGTCCGTTTCCTTGTTACCAGCTGCCATAAGAGCTACATTTTTATGTAGCTTATGGTTTCCTACCATACGATCCAAGATAATTTTATAAGACGCAGCTTGAATGGAAGGTGGTGCAGATGTAATTTCATCAAATAGAATCAACCAACCTGAATACCCTTTAGGTATTTCATCCCCTTCTATGGGAAAAGTGTCCATAGGGATATATCCTGCTTTATTGCCTTCAATACGGGGAAATCCGTTCAAATCCGTTGGGTCACACTGAGCCAATCGAATATCTACGAGTTTCAAATTGAACTGCTGAGCAATCTGTTTGGCAATGCTGCTTTTTCCTATGCCTGGACTACCTTCTACAAGTGGAACTAGCCTAGCTTTGAGATAACTAGCAATTATTGAAGTTGCCTGTACTGGTGTAACTTGCATAATGATTCCTCAATTAAAGTTAAGGGTGAACCCCTCTAAATTGTTCTCGATGATGTAGGTGTCTCTAGCTATAGCTGCATCCTTCTCAGATAAAAATCTGCCAAGGGAGACAGTTTTACTGTTGATGCCAATACAGGCTGTCCATTTATTGCGTTTAGCATCCCAAGACACTCCAATATATTCAGAGCTGTATCCTTGCATTGCTCTACGATTTCTTGATTGTTGTACGCTATTGACCCAACAACAATTTGAAGGTGAGTACCCTTTATTGTTGTCTTGGCGATCTAGGGACAATCCATTTTTATATCCATGAGTTAATGCCCATTCTTTGAATGCCGGGTACTCATTCCATTCATGAGATATCGAGATACCCCTACCACCATAGTAGTTAAAAGCACTGTGGTTTGGGTTAGTACATCGTTGGATTATTGCGCGATATACAAGATATAGCTTGTCTGAATAATCACCGTGTTTGGTAAATTGCTTCTTATTAGTTTCAATATGAAGACACCCACATGATTTAGTGCTCCCGTTTTTTAGAGAGGCACCTATTACTTCTTTGATATTTCCACAAGAGCACTGACACACCCATTTAGTGGGCTTGGTTCTAGGGAGTACTTCTTTAATAACAGTAAGCTGGTTGTATGTATTTCCAGTGATATCAATGAAGGCCATATTTTCTTTGGGTGGGTGTGATTAATATGAATTCAATTATATAACATTCACGAGATCGCCTGGGAGACTTTAACTTGCATTACTAAACTCCTTCAAAAGTGTGTTGTGATAAGTCATTAGCAAGCTGATGAGATCGTTGTGTGAGGTTACTGGTAGCTTGGACTTAGCCAATGCCACCACTTCATCCAGGGAATTCATGGTGGGATACAGGCTCATTGCTACCGCACGGAGTGACGGCTGATTTCGATTGGCCATTCGATTATGCTCATGCTGCAATGTTGTATCGACTCTGCAAGATGATTTTCAATGTAGCGTAATCGATGTTGTACAGCTTCAGCAGCTGCATGACCTGATAGGCTTCACCCTTGATGCGTGCGACGGGTGTGGCCAGGCCTGCTTCGATCAGGACACGGTTGATGGTACGTTCGGAGACGCTGGAACGCTCAGCCATTTCAGCCTGGTTGAACATCTTGTTCTTGTACCAGTAGATGATGATTTCCTTCTGGGCTTTGGTGAGGCATTTGACGGACATGTTTGATCCTTTAGATATGAAAATGCCCTCATCTGAGGGCACTTAGGGTATCGGCTGTACTTAGTCGAAATGGGATAAAACTGAAAGTTAGTATCCCGCTTTCAATATATTCATCTTATCGGTGAAATATTGAGCATAGTTCTTTACCGCAGTTCTTACTTGTTTATCTTGTTCATTTTGCAATACAAGACTAACTGCTTTCATCTTGGCAGTTACATAGGCATCAATTGCTTCTAGGATTGAATTGTATGATCCAACCCAAGAGCGTTTTCCACCACCATAACTTACACCCACTTCGTACTTTCCCTTGCGACCATAAATCCCAACAGGGAGTTCTCCCTGGGCATTCTCACGTTCGTTAAAAAGAGAGTTGACCTGACGAGAAACGAATAAACAGGTATCTGGTGAGTAGCGTTTGTTGCCCAGTGAAAGTAGGTCTTTATCAAGCTGCTTACCTTCCCAGTTTTGAGTCATCATCCATTTTTTGAATTCCATGAATGAATGCCATGCTGGATATACTGTACAGCCCACATAGGTAGGGTGCTTCTTCAGCCATGATGGGGAGTAACAACGATCAAGCATATTACGCCATCGGGTAAAGTATGGACAAGAGTACTTCACTCCATTAAGGGTGATTATGGTTTGATAGGGTGCATCGTTGATAGCCTTTTTATAGATAAGGCTACGTTTTGATCCACGATTCTCTGTTCTTTCAGAGAGGGGTATTTCTTTGAACATGGTATCTCCTTGATATGATTATTTGAATATACCATATATCGGTGAGAAGTTTTTGAGAAGTTATTCATACATCTATTCACTTCTCTATTCAGACTGTCTTCGGATTGGTTTCCTAGAAGAAAGTCTCGTAGCCTTTCCGACGAATGAAGATGACAGAGATACCATCTTTTCGTTCATCCTTACCGCACACCATGGATGCACACCATTCAGCACTTCTATCTTCGAATGCACAGTGCTCACACCTGGCAGATGCGACTACTTCGTATGCTTTGCCATTCTTGCGGTGAAGAATCTCACCGACTTCCAGTTCTACTGATCGTTTCATTGGTTTCCTTTAGAGAAAAAATAAGGGACATTTCCTTTCGGAAATGTCCCTTGTTAACCTACTTCACCAAGTGCCCGCGAGGGCACCTGCACACTTCTAGCTTAGTGCGTAGTTACTTCCCCTGATCTTCTCTCCAAGATCCTGGCTTAGCTTGGGGAATACTCCAGGCTGGCCATGGATCTGGGTAAGGATATCGCTGAGGATGTTGCTTTCAGCCAACTCTGCGAAGATGTTGATGTACTGCTGACGCAGGTAGTTCATGTTGTTCGGATGACACTTGAACTCATCATGGATGGCGATGACAGGGAAGGGCTTGTAGTCCAGCATGGTGGATACGATGGCAGTCAGCTTCTCGAGATGCTTGGTGCTGAGATACTGGGTGTCGTAGCCATCTTTGAGATACGGCAGGATGGTCACGTCAGCCATACCACTACGCTCATACTGCTCGATGTAGTAGGCAACCTTGCCAGTGCCATCTGGGGCGCTTGTCATGTCGAAGTTGTACCGGAGATCCAGTTCATTCAACATGGCTTCCTGGGCAGCGATTACAACAGCCCTGTCGTAGTTGCAGCGACGATGGATGCTGCGAAGCACGTAGGCATCTACCGAATGCACCACATTGGCTGCATTGGAGAGGCCACGACGCTCACCCTGATTCTCGTAGTACTCGTAGGTGAAGGTGGCGTGATCCAACTCATCCACTTCGATACGAGCACTCTTCTTCTTCATGACCTTGACCTTCACATCGTAGCCATCCGGGAGCTTCCATGAATGGTACATAGCGAAGGGTTGCCATGAGGCGAGGAGATCCTGCAGCAGTTCCCATGCACCTGGGGCTACTGTCATTGCTGCCTGATGAAAGGCCTTCAGTTCAGGGGTGTCCTTGCCGAAGATATCTTCAGGGGTCTTCTTTGAGCCATAGAAGCTAGTCATTAAACCGCGCTTGGCGTCTTCTCGAGATACATCAATCTGGATACTCTGGACATGCAGGATCTCATTCATGACTTCTGTGGTTTTACTGTAGGCATCAGCACGTACCGCAGGATCAACGAGGCCAGTAGCCGTGGCACCAGCCACGCAGCCCGTCAGGGCTGACATGATCTGGATACCAGAGTTACAGGCATCAAATCCTACCAGATGCCCTGAAGGCAAGCCTTTCTGGGCCTTGCGGATAGCCTGCACAGACTTGTAGAACAAAGGTTTGGTTTCAGCATTGATGACCATAGCCTCCAAGTTATGAAGGTGAGCTTCGGTCCATGCAATGCGTTCTTCGAACAACAACTTGTCGAGGCCAAAGTTGTTTGCAGCATCAATCAACAGATATTCCCACCCCGAAAAAGTTTTCATGTATTACTCCATTCGATTAAGTAAGGCATCCCGTATTCGTGGATCAGATTGTTTAGAAGCAACGTTTTGTATTGTTTGGTTTCGTGCGTGCGTATATGCCTGGTGTGCTTCTTCCGGAGAATGAAACGTGCCAAGGTACTGTTTGTTAAACTCGGCACCATATTTTTTCCCGTTTTGGTGCACACCCCTTGGAAGATCTTTGGTTCGTTTAAGACGTATTTGAATCAGATTGTTGATTTGTGATGTAACGAACACGCAGGTATCAGGGCTGTAGACTTTATTTCCGGGAAACAACAAATCTTTGTCTAGTTGTTTCCCTTCCCAATTTTGTTGGGTAACCCATTCATGGAAATTGGATAAAGTGTGCCAATCGTCACAACATGAAATTCCTAGATATTCAGGCTGCTCATTTTTGACTCGTGTGGAGTAACACCTTCCAAGCATAGATTTCCACATGATGTAAATGGGATCAGTGGCTGCAAGACGAAGATCGTTATTTCCTACTCCATGAACTAATTTGCGGTTTTTACAGAAAGGGCACCCTGTACCCTGAAGAACCCCATCAGGGGCAACTTCCCAAGTATGCCCACAGACATGGTTAATAAATGTGGTTGGGGTTTTTGCATTCACATACTCCCCAATCAATTCAATATTTCTAGATGCAAGGCGTTGGTTTATACGAGTTTTCATGGTAATCGTCCAGTAAGATTATGGGTCCAGTATAGCATGCCAGCCGGTGAAGGTCTGCATGATATTCTCCTCATTAGTTCTAAAGTATCTTCTGTGCGCTTGTTTAAGGCGCATGAAGAGTGGACTGTGAATAACCTGGTGTAGTCAGCAGGTGTACCTCCAAATTTTTTGGCACGCTCTACTGCAGACGGTACTAATACAATCTCCTTTTTACACAGTGTGCATTTCATCGGTAACCCCTTGAAGTGATATTTACTACTAATTCATAGGTAAATTAGTAGGTAGAACAGAGGATTTGCCCTGCAATGTTGTTGCAGACAGTGCGTTTAGGGGCAACGTATTGATATTGCGGTGTGGATTGGACTTGTTGACGTTGTGCTGCAGCTTGTTGCTTGCCCATTGAGATGTGCACAGCAGCTTCATTACATAGCTGAGTGGATGCTTCCATCGGCATGGTTTTAGCCATACTTATGATTGCTTCCCCATCTGCGTTGTAATGGCTGAAGTTGTTCTTCAGCAGGAGCATCCCTGCAGCCGTAGTATCGGCATCATGATGGCCACCTTGTGAGCAGACATAGAGTACCTTCATTGCTGCTGCAGCTTCCCTGGCTTGAGTATCAGTCATGGTCGGGCGAACAGTTGCACAGCCAGATACCAGTGCATAAGCACCTACAATCAACAGCATAGTGATGAATTTCATGGTGATACTCCTAAAATGAGGCACAAGGCCAAGAGGTTTTTGGGTACATCGCAGTGATTGATGGGTGTCATGGATCCGAACTGTTTTAGATACCAAAGGACGGCTTTGCCATCTATACTTACAGTTCGTAGATAGAGGCCATCTGGAAAATCCAATGTATTCGGCCACCACACATCGTAGTCCCCATAGAGCATGCCTGCGTAAAAGGCATATATCCTAGGCATGGGGAACGCCAGTTACCACTTCTTTATCTGCAAGTTCAATTGATCCTTTCTTGAAGGCAGTTCCTTGGGTATTTATATGGTAGCCGCAAGCATAGATACGTCCACGTTTATCCACTTTATGCGTTAACCAAAAGCGATTGCCATACTGAGCAAGCATCAGGTAGAACTCGTAGCTCTGCCTTTTGAATGCATCCCACTGTGCCCTCTTCTCTGGGGTATCCAGATCAAAGGTGGGGTCTTCCTCAAGCTTGCTGAGCAACGAGGTATCAAGTGCCAAGGGGATCTGATTGAGCAGGTTGATGGTATCCAGACAGAGATCCCCATCATGGTGATTACCCTTGCCCAAGACCAATGAATCATTGTGGGTAAGGTAGCCGCTGCTGTAGTTGTTGTGCACTTCCAGTGGGGCACACACCATGGGTGGGAGATACTGACTCTGATCGATGTACTTGATCAGGTCAGCACTCAAGGGGAGCCTGGATACGATCGCCAGACTGGCCATACGATCGGCCTTCTGGATATCGAAGGCATCGGTCAGGCACAGCACAGCCATGATTTCAGCGATGGTGGTGATGGCATCAGCCTTGTCCGAGAACTTCAGTCTGCCTGCCATCATGGCAGTGACCGAAGTAAACAACTCGGGCTGGGTACAGTAGGCCACACCGGTAAAGATATCCATCACCAACACATGCAGATCCAAGCCTTTGATCTGGGCAATACGCCTGTTCTTCGAGGCGTAGTAGTCCTTGGCCATGTATTCCTGGATCAGATGAATACCAGCATTCACCTTCTCCATCATGACAGGATCAGCATGGAGTTCAGCCTTGATCATGCCATCGATGTGCTTACGACTGTACTGCTCCTCAATACTGATCTGACGGGTGATTTGTTCCAGCGTGTCCATGGGACTCTCCTATTCTGCGTAGAGCGTGGTACGGAACCCTGCAACGATCTCCAGCAGTAGCTGGCGAATCTCGTTCTTGCCCCAAGAATTCTTGGTTTCAAGGATCTGGTAAAACAGCTTCAGTTGTTCGGTAGTCATTTGATTCTCCAGAAATTAAGGGTTTAACTGGGCAAATGCCCAATTTGCTGCTTTTTCCAACGTGTGGCCGTGGCAACGTAAGGGAGCACAAAAGCACACCAGGTTTTTTCCCCAAAGCTCTGCTACCAACTCTTCCTTGGTTACCTGGTTGGCTTGCAGTGCATCCCACAAGTACTGTTCATACTTCTCGCAGACTTCATTCCGATCACCATCCTTGCCCATGATGAAGGGATTGCCCCACTTGCTACCACGTCCAATGTAGACGGAATCATGGGGGATTCCACTGTGATGTTTGTTAAATACAGGCATAAGATTCTCCATGTGAAAAGAGTCTCTGGTGAGGCTCCTGGTTTAGTAAAGGATGATATCCACTGGTTTTCGAAGGGCGGTCATGTACTCGATCATCTGCTTGGTTCCTCTGGATTTACCATCCCAGAAGGCCAGCAGACCATCAGCAAAGTCACCCATTTCCTTGTTACGGATCATGCCAGCACTCCTGCCATGCTTGTTCCAGTTAGCAGGGAACTTGTATACCGCTACATGATTCCTGACTGCAAAGAAATAGCCTAATGAATCAGCACCTTTGGCCATTCCACTTACGATAGAGATGGCCTTGTGGGTATACACATCATTGGCCAGCCCACGAATTGCAGTTTCCATACACTCCGTATCAGTAAAGTCGCGCCCACCTGCCACGATCAGCTTGAACTCTTCCATTTGATTCTCCTAATTAAACTGTCTTAGTGCCTGGTTTAGGGCACCCACACCACACCCACGAAGTGGCCGCAGTGTGTGTACGAGAGAAAAAGAAACCGCCCATCCCCTTGTGAGGGACAGGCGGGAGCGCAGGATCTGAGAGTTACAGATCGAGAGAGTGCGCTTCGGTAACGGCTGCGGATTGGTACTCCACGATCAGCTTGGCGCTGAGCTTGGTGATGTTGCCTTCATCCTCGTCGAGGAAGTCCAGCATCTGCTTCTCGTTGGCCTTGCTGGCACGCAACGGAATGGCACCGACCTTACGACGCTTGCCATCCTTGGACGGCAGGTAGATGTTGATGAAACCGGATGCCTTTTCCCAGTTGGAATTGGCGACGGCCTGGGGTGCAGCTGCATTGGTATTGAATGCCATGGTAAAGCTCCTTAAGGATTAATCAGATGAAGGCAGAATTTGCCTCTACGAGCACGAAGTGCTTCGCAGGTTCAGCAGGTACCCACGCCATTACGCGGGAAAGCTGTTGAGGGGTTGTGTTGTGTGTAGCTTTTAACACGGCCAAAGGCTTGCGCCCTTGACCATGAAACTCACAGGAAGACCTGGATGTAGTAAGCCTGGGACTTCAGACCCTTGCGGATCTCAAGTGCAAAGCCTTCATCATTGAGACGGAATGCCAGGTTGCGAGATGCCACCTTGTCAGGGCACCAGATGAAGACACGCTTGTTGGTGACTTCAAATACTTGTGAATCAGGATGTGGATAGGCTATGTCAGCCTGCTTAACCATACGCTCGATACGATCAACCAGCGATGCTACTTGATGATGGGATGCAGCCATGATGATGCTCCTTGGAAGAATGTGGACTACCCCTGTAATCCACTCATTCCTTCCACGAAGTGGAAAAAGAATACCCAGCATAGGCTGGGCATTCAGGTTAGCGGAGAGGTAGAACAATCAAGGCAAAGACGAATAGCACATAGAGTAGTGCCAGGAATACTTCGAACATGTGAGGCTCCTTTACATGAAGGCGACGTGGACGCCATAGATAAAGACGCCGAGATAGATCAGGATGATCAGGTGAACAGTACGCATGGTAATTCCTTAAGAAAGGCTATCAACGAGGACAACAGTATTGCCCTCGAGAATAGCAAGGCGAATAGCTTCATAAATGAAGAAGTCTTCACCAGGGACAGAATAGAACGATGCCTTGTGATCAAAGCACCATTGCTTGATCCACGCACAGGATGCATCCCAACCATCAGGGATACCCTGTAACGAGGATAGATAGACAACTTGTACATCCCAAGCATGGATCATGAGTACTCCTTATTCAAAAGCGCAGCCATCATACATATTGGCAAAGTCCTTCATCTCTTGTTTGAGGCGGGAATTAGTGAAACACACAGCTTTAACAGATGCCATGAGATAGGCACTGTTAAGCTGCACAACCTTGATAAAGATGTTCATTACATGTGCCTCTCCATGACATAGAAAGCTTCCAGAAGAGCAGCCAAGTAAGACTTGGTTCTGCCACGGATACTACGAGGAGCAGGCTTAGCTGCAATGGCAGCAGCCTTGCGTTGTTCGTAGGTGCCACGTTGTTTTGCTTGTCCCATGGTATTGCTCCTTAAGCAGCGATGGGTTGACGGACAGACAACTTGCCAGCAATACGAGCACTATGAGAATGCTCGAGAGACTTGTGGACAAGGTGAGGATTGACATTACAGGACTTGGCCATAGTCACAATGCACTCGGCCATCTCTCTGGGAGAGAAGGTACGAGTAGTCATATAAGACTCATACATGGCACGAAGGGATTTAGAACCCATGATTAGAACTCCTTAGAAGTGTTGGTAACGAATACAGCACAGAGACAGGACAGCATTGCCAAAGGCAATGAGATGACTGGATGAAGACCATAGCCAATCTCGACATAGTTGTATCCGAGGTGGATGAACAAGTATGCGAGAACTACTAGCAGGATCATAGAAGGAATACGGAACATTGAAATCTCCAGAATGGTTAATGTATCGGGTGAATATCGGTTTACCCGAATAGGTAGAGAAGACCCAAGATGACCAAGGTCATTTGGATGAATGAAAAGATGGATTTCAAGAATACAACTTTATTCAACATATCTACAGGTGACTGCATATAACCTCCAATGAATGTTCAGGGAATGACTGTATATATAAACAATACAATCTCATTCCAATCCCGAAGGGATAGCCAATAGAACAGAAGGTCTTTCTATTAAAGGGACTATCTAAGGATGTGTAAGTGTGTAGTGTGTAAGCTTTAATGGACTCCCGAAGGAGTCCATAAGGTTAAGTAGTCTTGACCTCTTTGAGTTCAGCCTTGAGCTTGGCCAGTTTCTTCTGGCGTTCGATACGGGCTTCATCTGCAAAGGCAGCTGAGCTTTCTTCTGCCCAATCTGCGAAGTTGTTTGCAGTTTGAGCAATCTTGGTGAACGCAAGGAAGTACATTGTCAGTGCACTGAACAGCTGTTTGAACATGATGAACATGGTATTACTCCTAGGATGTGCCTGCTCTATCAGGACTTGGGTACATGAGTAGATTGAGCTACTTGGATGAATATCCAGCCCGTGCACGAAGTGCAGAGTTGAGAGGGTAGGGTAGTTATGAAAAGAGGAAAACGTAAGAGCAGGGGGGGTGGCTTTTGTTTTTGACAGTGGTACTGTCAGTCCTGCATCTGTACCCATTTTATAAAATTCCAAAAAAGGCGAGCCTATTTTTTAGGCAATATTTTATGTGTACACTTTTTGAAGAATGCTACGCATGTTCATGTAGACGTGTTCTTTTATAGGAAAAATGTGTACACATAGATAGCTCTCTGTTTACTTATCTAGTAAGATCCACTTCCTGTAGCTTACATATAATGGTTTTTATGCCTAATCTGACGTTAGACCAGTTCAAGTTGGCTTTGCCTGAGAAGGTGAAGAAGTCGGTTAACCAGGAGTTGGTTGATCAGATCAATGGGGTGCTGGTTGATCCAGAGATGTATGAGGCGTATAGGGATAACCTCCTGAGCTACACCAAGGTAATGGCCGATGGGAAGTTCAAGGTTACGAGCTATGTGGATGCGGTGAGGTATGTGAGCCATAAGCTCATGGGTAGTACGAACATCGAGGCTTATACGAAGACGTTTCCGGATAAGTACGCTCGGTTCGTGGCTCAAGGGGTGCAGGCCAAGGACATTGCCAGCTATGTGACTGCCTACAACAAGTCGAAGCTGGTGAACCTGATCTTTGAGCAGACGTTGATTCCGAGCTATGTGCTCAATCAGGATCTCTACCAGAAGGCCTTAAACGTGCAGGCCGACCTGATGGTATCGGCTAACAGTGAGAAAGTGCGCTGTGACGCAGCAAATAGCCTCCTGACGCATTTGAAGATGCCCGAGACTCAGAAGGT
>OFRF01000208.1_pt1 | contig 16231 bp, 35 predicted proteins | sample 1543081 | NCBI WGS metagenome assembly OFRF01 (sample SAMN07774232, study PRJEB24372) | wastewater metagenome
ATACGCCACCCTGCGGCTCTCAACGCATCGCAGATCCGGTGAGCATTCTTTCTTTCATGCGCGCTTATGAGTCCTGGATGGTCTTCCCTAGTGTAGCTGGCAAGCCATTGCGCAACGATATGTTCAGGTTGATCCAGCTTTATTTTTTTGTCGAATTGCATCCCTAGGGCTCTCCGCTATCCAGCAATTAACACCAACGATTAGAAGACGCTCTCCGTTTGATACGCCAGACTCTGGGATGCTGTACGGTGCTGTGACAAACACATAATAAGTTGGGTCTAAAGAAAGCGTTGCGGTAGCGTTACAATCCGTCATGTCGCGTTGCGGTACGCCTTTGACGATACGACCATCTGAGACGGCGTAATCGGCATATACATACCCTGGCATAGTATCGCCGTGGGTCGACTTCATAGCCCAGGATAGACTCGTATTTATGATCCAGGCCAAGGCAACGAAAGCAATGACCAGTTCAAAGTCACGTTTTGTCATGGCTGTCTGCGCTTGATCCTCATGTGAATTGCCGCACGAACAGATGTGCAGTTTAGTCGCCGTCGGCCTTTGGTCATGCTGCACCGTCATCCTGTTTCGGCGGGGGTGGCATATTGTCGATCAATTCAACGCCGGCCAGCGTTCCATCGTCGGCGATGTCGATGATTGCCTCTACGCGGCGCTGTTGCGTGTATGGGCCTGGAGCGCGGTTATGCGGCGTAAAGTAATAGAGATAGCCAACGCTATCGGCGTTCTCTTCGTCGCAAGTCCAGTAAGCTTTCATCTTTTTCATAAAGCCTTAGTTTCCTTTTGGAGGATTACGCGCCGGGCCCTACTATCTCAAGCTGATCTTCGCTATAAATGTGAAGTGCGCCGGCGACTTCTGGAACAGTGCACTCAACAACGAATCTGAGTTGATTGCTCGTAGTATGGAACATAGCAACAATGACCCCTGGCCATTTATAGCCAGACACCTTCCGGACGTGATCGCCGATGCGTGGTTGCTGACGGCACTCGTTCTTCGTGCTTGTGTATCCAGGGATAGCCTTAAAGCACCCATCATTCTTTAACTTGACCTTCGGAAGTTCGGGGTTTGTGTCGAGAACAACTTTCGGCTCGTATTTTGTGGGGTCGCTCATTCTGGGATGGCCTTCTCTAGAATGTAGCGCGCTTCGCTTGGGTCTTTGCTGTCGTCGCGCATGATGTCGATAGCTTTGTCTATCGCTTTCTCAAGCTTTATAATACGTTGGCCCATGGCCAATATTTCGATCTGTAGTTCAGGTGAAACCACACTAAGATTTTCAGGCATCTCTCCGTCCTTATTCATATTTTGTCACAAACTCACCGCACCAGTTAAACATCTTCGTAGATGGCCATTGTGCTTTGACGCTATCAAAGACGCTAGACGCATGAACGACCACGATGAGTTCAGCGATGGTTTCTTCCATCACAGTCCATCCTTTGCTTCTGTTCGCCGCTCATGGGCGTTGCTGCTTTCCGGCTCTGGCTCCCTCAAGAACGGGATCATGGCATTGATAAATTCTATCAACTGGCGTGCCTGCTGCTTGTCCGCGACGACGCCACCAAGCCAAATCTGGTCATTGAAAAATCTATAATCTGGCATCGTCGCCTTTCCCTTCTCCACTATCGCGTATTATGATAGTAAGCTTCATCGAGTACCTTCCATGCGTCTTCCGTGTCGTCGGTCGTTGGGCGCAACAAATGCGTTGCTGCAAGAACTGCGGCCTCAAGCACGACAATCCGTTTATGCATGCGACGAATCTCATTGCGCAGTTGTTGTTCCACTACGCTCGTCGTACTTGGCATCGCCATTCCCTCCTTCAATACATGCTGCCGGGCTATCCCGGCGCGTTGCTACCTGTGCACAGATTGCGGTGGTCGGTAGCGTGCGGGCATCTCTTGTTGCCGCACGTCTGGCACACGACAAAACGTGCCAATCGATCTGGTTGTTGTTCCTCGTCGCAACGGATGCAGCACATTTTACCGTCACGCATGATAGCGGTTGTCAGTCACACACACCGTCCTGCTTAATTCACGAAGTATCGAATTGCTGAACCAAATGTGACACCTCCAACAATGGATATGCCGCACCATCTACTCCAGACCCAAAGCGGATGATTCCAATCGTCCATATCCCGTTCCTTTTTCTAGGTGCATTGAGAGATCGCAGCGAGCAGACTACCGACAGGTACCTTGCCCGGCAGTCCTTCTGACATTGCAACGTTGCCACGAACCCAACTCGGTTCCCCTATCGCTGTCGTGGTCGTAGTCAGCCCATAGCTGTGTGAGTGAGGCGGCGGATTTTTGTTTTTACCCCGCTCCCGCTGCGATCCGTCGATGCACCCTCCTTTTATGATCGTGCGCTAATCAGTGCGAGAGGTGCCGCATCTGGCCAGCCATTTGTGTTCGATCTCGTATCCGCATCTATTTAGGGCGTTCACAAGATTCTCCCTCTCATTGGCAAGCATAATCATCCACGAACCCCAGCCCGGTGCGGACTGAAACTCAACATCAATCTCGGCTATGCGTTTTTTGTAGTCGCACACGTCCCGCCAAAGATCGCCCATATCACCCATGATTGCTCCTGTTCATCCCACATCTTCCAATTGCAGCACGACATACCCAGGTTCAATCCCAAATTGCCCACCTGTCAGAACGTAACCTATGCGTCGGCGAAGTTCTTTTTTGGCGTGCGATTTGAGTGGTTTTTCGTACACCATATCAACTTCCCAAGGACGATCTTCTCTGGTGCGCTGGAGAACAACAATGTCACCCTTTTGAAATCCTCGATCATCGCGACGCACCTCGAATTTTTTATCCCCGCGCTCTATCGCGTCGAAGTATGCCGGCCATGTCTTTAGATGGTGCTCAACCATTGGTAATATTCCTTACATCTTATCGACCAAGGCTATGCGTCGACCGATCCAGCGCATGCAGTTAACAGCCATACTGTTGCCCAAGGCCTTATAGCGCGGGCTATCAGGGTCCTGTACGCGCCACGTATTGCCCTTGAGACGCAACGGCAGGCCTATATCCCGTAGTTCCTCCAGGTCTTCCGTTTTATCAACATCGCGCCACCCGCCCCTCACGGCGCCAGGCACTTGAGAATAATTATCGGGGAACCCCTGAAGCCTTTCACATTCGATTGGCGTAAGTCGACGCACCCGCCAATTTTGCAGCAGTGCTGTGTGACTAGAATCTGTTCCAGTTCCGAGACATGGCGCAACGTCGCCCGTTTCATAACATCCGTCATTTCCTGTTGTGCGGTATGCTATCGTCGGCGGGTGAGCTCCGGCGGCCAGGGGGTGTGAAGGATCTCCAGGCTGCGGATTGCTGCGATTTTCTTTTGACGTGATCTGCGTCTCGTCAAACGCGATTGGCGCAAGAACATAGGCCTTATCGCCGCCACCGCCATCTCGGCCGCGTAGCGCCACGCCTTGTATCGATGTCGAGTAGACCGGCACGAGTGGTGTTCCTCGCCCTGTGCCGTCTCCGCTTGCATCAAAACCTTCACCCCGCAAAGTATGTGCGACCATTGTTTCCGTTGTGAAGTCGAGGCGGTTCATGTTGCCGCTATTCAGGCAGTGTGAAACGTCCCCGGTCGAGGCGATCAATCCTCCATCGCATTCGAAATCTGTTCCGAGCCCGCCGCCGCCTTTAGTGCGCGCGCTAAGAGTTGGGGCAACACTCTCCCCCGCCCTTCGGATCGGCGCAGAACCCCCGCGCAGGCTTTCGCTGTCAAATAATGCCGCTGCGGCACGGCGCCAGTCTCCAAAATATCCAACAACGAACACACGCCGTCGTCGCTGGGGAACTGCTCTGGCAAACCCGTCCACTCTGACGTACTGAGCGTCAAGAACTCGGTAGGCGAACCCATACCCGAGTTCGACCATGCCCCCGAGTATGGCACCAAAGTCCCGTCCTCCGTTCGATGACAGGACGCCGGGGACGTTCTCCCAGACCAACCAACGGGGCCGCAAGCGGTCAGCCAGCCTAAGATATTCGAGGGCCAAGTTGCCACGGTCGTCGTCCAGTCCGCCTCGCAATCCGGCAATCGAGAATGACTGACAGTTGTGAACGCAAATCCCGTCTGCGACATAGCTATGGTCGTCCTCTACCTCTAGATCATAAACAGTCTCGTCGTGCTCTGTTGGCGTTACAGTACGCACGCGCTGCCACCGAAATCCTTTGTCCGCGAAAGACGACCGAGACGACTTACTTAATGTAACGGTGTAAGTGTCTTTTTGATTGACCGTTCTTCCGTTAATGACATGAGTAGCAGGCCTACGCATGAAACCGACAGATGATGCGTATCCAGTAGCAACGGCAAGCGCACGCATGGTTAGCGCCAGTTGCCGCGATACCGTGGTTGCTCGAATGATCCCACTTGTTAGTGTTGGACCACCGTCGGTGATACGATAGCCGTCAATGAGCGCTTCGCGCCATTCACGTGGAATGCCAAGCGCCCACATAGGGACACTCTTGTCCAAAGCACCAGAACCGAAGTTCTCAATCAGCCACCTTGCAAGTGCGCGCGATGATATTTGCACACGAACTGCGGCACCTTCCTGCACTGACGACCATGCCCCCATTGCGTCAAGTGTAGGCTTTAAGATGCTAAGTTTGCGGTTATTGATCCCAAGCTTTACATAACCTCGTCGATTGTTGGTTGATGCCCAGCCATCTCCAAGATAAGCACCAGCAAAGCGCATAAGATCTATCGACGTTTCTACTACTCTCTCATTACCGCATGTCTCCACTCGTGGAGTGGGTTGTGTCGGCCAATCTGAGACACACGCCCAATGTGCTCCAGAAAGATTTTCAGCGGCGGTCCACTCCGGCACACCATTACTCGTTATCCGAACAGCCTTTCCGTCGACACGAGTTGATCGTCCTGTTTTCCGTCGCGCTAGAAAACGGTGATTAGCGGTTGTGACGAGGCCAAAATGACCCTGCCCCTTTACTACAACCGTCTTGGATGTCTTGTGTCCTGTCCGCACTACGCGGCGGTAGCGATGCTTATGTGTCCACACTTGATCTCCGACTTGGACGGTATCAATCGGTACGAACCCGCGCGCCGTGGCGATTATCGTTGCTGCTGGGAAGCAAGGCGTCCCTCCGACAAGAAGGTCAATTGGCTCATAGTCACCCTCGCTGATTGTTGTGAAATCTCCATGCAAGGGCACATTCGGGTAGTGGTGTTTCAAAACTGCTCGCGGGAATTTCTCGATCTCGGAGAAGAAGGCCGGCCGCCATCCAAGCGGATGCCATGCGACTGTTGCCGCCTCGATCCCGCTGCACACCGAGCCGTAAATCAATGATGAATCAGTAACCCCTTTCACCATCTACTCCTCATCGAAAATCTGAATGATAAGTAACGCAGGATACGACATTGGCCATGACCACTTTTTAGATCAGCGACGTCCATCTATAGCTTCCCTATTAAATTCAGCCCTCATCGCATTAGCGATCATATCCGCTAGAGCTTTAGTGTCGCGAGGGCTAAACCCACAAGTAAGCGCATCTTCACTTATGGAGTACACAACGTCGCCGACCCCATTCACCTCAGTGAACCGAATGAGTTGTTTTAAGTTGTCTGCATTCCGCCTTATTGAGAAGACGAACCGTCTCATTCGCTCCATCGTAGGAGGCTTAAGATCGGTCATATTGTGAAGATCAAGCTGGCAAGAAAGGTGGTCCTGAAGCACTGGAACTTCATAGATTGGGTGTTCTACTTTGATCTTTGGCGTTATACGCCTGAGCGCACTTTCTGGACCAAGATAATGCCGGATCTCTTCGTCCCACTCGCCCATTTCATGATTGAGAAGAGTTGCCCTATAGGATAGATCATGTATTGTGTTTTGCTTATTTGAGCACTCTTTCTCAAGAGCGGAAATACGCTCGCGATGCTTTCTCTTCTGGTTTCTTCCGTACCTATTTCCCATGCCCATGGCTCCACTAAATCTCGTTTATATCCCACTGAGGTTTTAGCCTAACGGCCATATCAACCATCTCTTGGGCTTCTCGTTCAGCACCATATTTTGAAAGTGCGATTGCCTCTCGAAGCATCTCCAATTGAACGCGCAGTATCCGTCTGTTCTCATAGGAGTGGCACATAATGTCATGGCTCTTGATAATCATCCATGTTCCGAAGATGAACCAAACTAAGCCTGCTAGAGCCCACCAATGCACCGTCAACATGCTGTGTCACTCCTATGAAAGTGCCTGCTGTTGGCAATGCGTCAGTTTGTGGAGCCCGTTATTTTGTGGTTTTCGTCGCTCAACATCTCAATGGTTCGCGCCATACTCTTTGCGGCTTCTCTGGCTCGAAACAGATCAGCAATTACCGCGTCGACGTCAGTGTCACCCTGCTTTAGTGCGCGCAAGGCGCCGATGGCCTGTGTAATACCAGTATCAATGATGTATCCAGCTTCCTTGGTAACGCTGCTCATTTCTCTGTTCCTTTTGAGTGGTTGGTTGTTTCACAAATGCCGACAAGCACGCGGGCGATAGATTGGAGTGTGGTCATGGTTTATTCTTCTCTGTCAGTCCAATAACGTTGTGGGCACTCAATCAATGCTTTGCCATGTTCGCGGTGAGCGAACGTAAGCTTGGTATCAATTCTGCACTTAACGCAGCGTATCGGGAGAGGCTGTAACCCTAGGGCTTTTAAGCCGTCACTGATTCGACCATCTGGATCATACAATATTTTATCTCGGCATACGTCACATTTTATATAGTCGCGCAACGCCATCTATCTTTCCTCCCCTAGTAATCACCGTCTTGAAGGACGATGACCCCAGCCTCAGCCGTGCGTAACTCCTTTACTGTGAAGTCGTGCTTGTCTTTACCAAGTCCTCTTGAGAGAAGTTCTTTAGCCATCAAGACATAAGCCTCGTTCAAATCGCGCGCTACGATCACAGCGGATGTCCCAACGGGCCAATGTCCACGAAAGTCGTTTGAGTAATAGATGTTCATAATATATCCCCGCTCAAGGCTATTAATAGTTGTGGCTATTCGTAGGTTTGTCGGCGCTGCAATTTCTCGATCCGCCCCTTTAGGCTTGTTATGGCGTCGAGTAGATCCATGATAATTGCGCGCGAAGGATCTCCATCCGGTGCTTCATCCAAATGACGGCATGCAACACGGATGGCGTTGTCGGTTTCTTTGAAGCAATTGTCAGTGTGGATTGGTGGAGACGGGATCGGTTCGTAGATTGTTGGTTTGGTTGTTAATGATGCTGGCCCCGCATATAATTCTACCAATGTATCTTTTAGGAATGCGCCAACGGTTGATTTTTTCTTCTTCTCGGTTTTCATGGTTTCAATAGCGATGTTGATTTCTTCTAAAATTATAAGTCTCAACTCACTTTTTTTGATGTGCAGAAGGCCATCAAAAGGGTTTGGGTGCATCGCGGTGACGTCGGATGCGCGAATTATTATGCGATCAATGAGATATGTCGGCTCAGGTGCTCTCATCGTGCATGTCTCACTCATCTTCAAAGATGGCCTGAATTGTTGGCTCTACCCTGTCTGTGTTTAGCTTGTAAATATTGGAAACAAATAGAATAGATCTGCGCATATCGTTGGTATTACCCCAATTAACTATATTATCGTGAACACGTTGTAGTTCATGAAGCAGATCCTCGTGTGTCACTACCCAATTAAGTTCTGAACTGTAGACGCCATCCTTAATGCCTTGAGCAATATTCTCAACATTCCCGGAATATTTTTCAGAATTGTCCATGCCATCATCATATAGGTTATCTGGAATGAGCGCCCCGACCGCGCACTTTAGTCCATCAACGGTGCGGTACTGGCATTCCCATGAACGGCTCGCTGATCTCTTTTTTTGCGTTGCCAAATGGTCAAGAACGGCATCGAAAATTTCTTGTTGAGTCTTCATGGTATGTCTCCGTCACGCGATTCCAAGTTGTACCGCAAGCATCATAAGCGGCTCGTCTGGCAGGTCTTCCATGCGGACAACGATCTCATTGGGCGCATGCGTCCAGTCAAACGTAGCCTTGTCGCAGATGTCGCGAGCTTCATTTCTGGAATAGACGCCGGCACCTCGAATGTCTGGTGAATAACCAAAGCTATCTGGTCTCCACCAGGCACGGTGTTCGTTTGACCATATGAGGTATAGATCTTTCATCGATCAGTCCTTCTCAACTTGTTATGCGTCGTGTCCGGTAAGCGCGGCTGGGTTCGAACCAGCGTCAACCCGTTATGAGCGGGCAGCTTTAACCGCTAAGCTACGCGCTCGTTGGCGGTGGCAATAGTTTACTCTCAATGATGCGCTCGATCACGGGACGGCCATCACTCGTCAACATGTGCGGCATGAACACTGCTTCAAAGCTCATCATCCCACATTCAACGGCTACAACTTGGCCTTTCACCCAATCCCGCAGGATTGAGTTTACTGCAATCAATCCTTGGCGGAGCGCTTTGTTCTCGTAGTGGACGCGAGTGCCCCGCGTCCGTGAACTATACGGCTTTGCTTTGAGATACATTGCAGCCCAACCCTTGGCGCTGGCGCGAAGCTGGACCGGGCGTCCGCGATGCTTGAATGCCAGCATGACCTCGTGGGCCTCGAAATCATCCATGAACCCGACGCTCTCGCAGCCCATGCGCCGGAGAAGATCGGTAATTTCCTCCCGCGCTCGCGCTCCGCTCGTGGCGTTTTCGTATGGTACTGTGGTTGCCACGCTTAAAACCCTTCTTAACGTTGCAGAATCCAACCGTCTGCCGCTGCACCAAGGCGATGCAAATCGCGGCGAGCAGCGGGCTTATCTTTTGTTTCGATACGCTCGACAGCAAGCTCACAAACTTCTGGGCCAATGCGGCGGCGGCCATTGAGCATGTCTGATAGATACGCGGCGCTGATACCCATGCGTTCGGCGGCTTCTTTCTGGGTCACAAGCTCGCGTTCTAGCATTTTTCGCAAATACCATGCTGGCGTAAACTGTTCGCTCATCCTCGGGGCCTTTCTTGGCGTTGTTGGATGGGGCGTCATTTCTTCTACGCTCTACCCCTGAGCTACGCACCTTGCGGTGGGCCGGATTTGAACCGGCGACCTCAGAATACTGCGACGTTTCGCGTCCACTATACCCTTCTGACGGGCGAACCCAGCCGAAGCCACTTCGCCGTTGGTCGTGTCACGCTCCGAGAATCTCTTTCAGAGGTCCTGTCGGCAGCGCGGTGCCGCTGAGTATCGCTGGTAGCTACCAGCAATCTGTTCGGGTTGACGGGGCATCTGGGATTCCTAGGCGTCTTCTTCGCTGATTTCTTCGACGTCAAAACCCATTTCCATGTAGGGGCATACCTCGAAGAGCGTCGATCCAATCTCATTATCTACAGAGACTTCGACGATAACCGGATCGCCATCTTCAAATGCGTAGGCTCCGTCACAGAACAACTTCAAACAATACTCCCTAGCTGCATCCGTCTTGCTCCCAGACTCGACGTTAGCGAAGCCCGTCACAGGTTCTCTGGCATCATTAACAAGACGACAATCGAAGTATTCGTTCTCGTTCATCGTGGTCTGGCCTTTCTTAGCTCCAACGCATCGTGACGTCTTTGCCAAGGCGAATGATGCTCTGGTCAGCGTCTTCGATAGGGTTGAGAATTGATCGCATGAGCGCGTGGCACGCCTTGCGGTCGAGTGCGAGTAGCGCTGTGATTTCGTCCCAACGATCTACCAGCGCCGCCCAATAAGCGCTGCATGCTGCCATCTCCGGCAGGCGTGTGCGCCACTCAGGTACACTTTCGAGTAGACGGTGACAGCGGCCAAAGTCGCTCGGGTCGTGCGGGTGTCTGAATGTTGCTTCGTCTGGCGAAGCGCCAAGCATTCGCGCCAATAGCGCCGTCGATGATGCTCCTGTGTCATGACACAGGAGCCATGTTCCGGCGCGCGCAAGTTCGGTTGTCATCCCCGTGGCCTTTCTTAGCGTTGCAGAATCCAGCCGTGTGCCCATTAAACTGACTAACATCGTCAGTGCCGATGTACTCGCCATTGTCGTTGAGTTTGTCCTGAGTGATAATGATAGTTTTCATTCATTGAGTGATAACGAGAGTTTTCATGCAGCTTCTTTCTCTATGCCAGAAGCTGCTCTTCTGTTGCAGTGGCGTATTGAATTTCAGCTATGGCGTTTTCACTAACTCTGGCAACCACGTCATTGCCAGCAAACACGGCGAACCATACGATGTCATGGGTGCCCCTGTGTTCAATCTCATACTCAATTCTCGTGAGGACACGCTTGGTTCTGGAATCGGGGCTGCCTACGGCATACGAAAGGGGGTATTCCCCATCGCGCCGCGGTTCCATTCCGTAAATACCGATAATGTTCTGCGCGTTCACTTCAGTATTCTCCACTATTCGCCATCATGCTCGATCTTTGTGTTTTCGAGCGGCGTATTCTTGTCCTTAATAAAAAACATCCAGGGGTGATGCTCGATGCATTGAGCAATGGCGTCTACTGGGATTTTGAAAGTGACCGCAGCCTGACCAATCGTTGTCGTCCCGTTCAGTGCTGCCCAAACTGATACGGCCTCTGCGATGACTCCAATACCGGGCTTGCCATAGTCTGGGTCATCTAGATCAAGATCTAGGTTCCAGTCATAGTCGTTCGGTCCAAAGAAAGGATGTCTCTCGTTGGATAGAGCCTTTGTGCCATCAAACAACATGTTGATTCGATCCTTTATTTGCAGGAATAATGTCAATGACAGTATCGAACGGAAGTTTGGCGGAAAGTCCCATATATGGGCCAAATACCTGCATGAGATTCCAGCCCTGCCACGTTGACCAGCCCAATTCATCTTCAATTGGCGGAGAATACTGAATAAGGTGTGAGTGACGAATTTTTTCCGGCAGAGCCGAAACAATCTCGGCATGGTGCGCGCGGTGAATGCGTCGACCTTCGTCAGTTAGACGAACCTTGATGTAATCATTTATGTTGTATTTCATGATATGTTATCGGCGCCCTAGAATGGCACGGTATCGGCTGCTGAAAGTGGAACGCGGTCAACAGGTGGAGGCGGAGGGGCAGACATCCGAAACGCTGATATGGCTTTGAGAACAACAAACACATGGCTTGGTGATAGGCGCGCGAGGCGGTGAGCCTCAGTAATCGCGCTATCTTCGCTGCGGTGTGTGGCTCTTGGTGCCCCTCCTGAAGAGTTCCATACCATCCAAAATGTGCCGGGTTCTTCTATGGGTTTCAAGCACTCGTCTTTATGTGTTGAACTCATTAGGGTTCCTTTCTTGTTGTTCTGGGGGTCATTTCAGAGAATTTTTTCATTGAAAATATCCTGGACAATCATCGTCGAAATAGTACTTGAAAGGACATTCTTCTGGATGATTGAAACGAAACGCTCGCGTTCTTCCATAACGGCTCTGTTGACCATTTTCTTAACGTCTTCCTCGACGTCTGCTGGGGCGCGGTTCTTGTGCTTTATCTTCTCAACTAGCGCCGTATCGATGCATCTATTCAGTGCTTCGGCGCAGGTGCTTGGGTGAGGGACGTCGGCGTGAAACCCTTGATCGAATAAGTCTGTTCGCAACAGAAGCGCGTCTGGACCAACACTGCATGGTCCGATGCTGGCATCAGATGAAACATGACAAGAACCAACTCTCCACCACCATCCCGGCAATTCCCTCTCCATCCGTGCGATGGCCATGGACAGTGCGCTCGTGTTTTCCGGCTGCCACGGCGTTGCATCGGTAACGGTGAGGTGGTTGAAGTCATCTGACATTTGTGCCCCATCGCATAATGGTTTCGTTATTCTTTCGATAACATCCCTTGGCTAGGGTCTGAGCGCTTTCCCAGATGTATTTAACAAGCGGCGCGACTAGTTCGGACATGGGGCTAGAGTTATCTGCAAGGCCCCAACTACAACTCTTCCCGTCTCCTATTTTCTGACACGTTTTGCCGGTCAGCAACGGCGAACACCTAACCGCGTCCGTTAGGTCGAGAACGTTGTGTCAGGCCGCTCCCCTTTGCCAAGTTCTGTGCGGCTCTATTTTTTTCTCCGCCCGTCATCGCAGTTTATTGAGATTGCGTCTCTCTACGCACTCTGGCGCCCGTCACACCACTCGTTATGACCACCACAGTCCCGGCAGGTGTCGCGTCGGGTCTGGAAAACTTAATCGAAATTGTCGCTGTCAAACGGGTGCATGTCATTCAACGGTTCATCATTGAGTTGTCTTGATGGTTCACAATATCCGCGTGGATTTATCCGGTTGTGGTAACGGTCCTTACACTTCGTGCTGCAAAACTTTTTGTTCGGGTGCCCGACTATCTTTCGACCGCAGTTCGGGCATTCACGCTTTTTTTTCACCGTGAAGCTTCCCGCCAATGGCATCAAGAGCGCACTTCAGCCCGACCCGTTCGGCCTTTAGATCTCGAAGATCCTTCTCAGCCGCGTATATTTCGCGATCTTTTTTTTCGATCAACCGCTTGATTGCTTCGATGTTCAAGTCTTGCTTAACGGGTAGAGTTAGGTGCATTGGTCATTTCTCTTGTTTTTAGGGTTGGCGGGGTTAACTGGCGACGACGGCTTCCTTCACCAAATCCATACCCAAGACCATCAACGTCGCCATCACCATAATAACCCTCACCATTACCAACGCCGCTTCCACTACGGCACCCATAACCATGCCCGTATCCATCACCTGAGCTATTATCCCATCCGTAACCTTGATAGCCGTCGCTATCTCGGTCGCCGTATTCGTAGCCGTACCCGTGGTCTAGGTTGTATTCAAATTTATCATCGTCATCCGACATATGTTTTCTCATTTTCCCAAACTTCAACGGCTTCTTTTGAAACCTCTACGACGGAAGTAACCTTGCGCAACTCGATTTGTGAAACGCGCTCCCCGATGCGTGATCCTGGGGCCGGACCTTTAGAAGCAAGACCCATGAATCCGCCCGTCTCAGACGACCAATAGAGGCAATTACGCGCGTTCTTCAAAACGACGGTGTCGCCGCTGGTGTCGTCCGCGTATCCAAAAAATATGCCGCGAAATTCGGTAGTGATAAGCACTGGTCGCATGGTTACTCCTGTCGCTTGTTGGCATTGGAATGTTGCTTCCAACACTGACAATAAGTGTTCGCTCTAGTATCGTCAACACCATAAAATTGACGACTGGCAAAACTAGCGTTATATCCACCGTAGTATCGCTGCTATAGGCTTCGCGGCATGGAGAGATTTGTGAACGAGGTAATCAAGGAGATAGACGACTTTCTAAAAGCGTCGAAAATGAAGGAGTATCGGCTGGGTTTACTGGCCTGCGCTAATCCACGCGCCGTCGAGCGTATCAGGTCAGGCAAGGCAAGCGTTGAAACGCTGTCCCAGATTATTGATTATGTAAGGAAGAATGAGACGTGACACGGTTGTTTCTGCTGCGATTCTTGAGGTGTCAATACCGCGATGTAGGGATCACAATGGATCTGCGAAACACGTATTTGTTTTATTTAAGGTGGCGCGAAAGGCAGAAAATATAGTGACACGTTATTGTCGGCTTAATAGTCTGTCGCGTGCGATCACTTTGAGTTGGTCGAGGATCAGGCTTTGAGCAACTTCCGTCACGCTATTTCCGTAAAGGGATGGCTTGCTCCGGGCCAATTCATAGATCAAATCCCATGCTGCATGAGGAAGTTCAATTGAGCACTGAACTTTCTTTGTGGCGTTCTCTTTTTTTGTCATCAGGAATAACCATTGGCGATTCGCGCACAGATTGTTAGAAGTTCGAAACCCCAGGACAGGCGAACGCCTCTCCTGGGGCTCTAACACGTCCGGTGTTGTATGCAAGCAGTGACGACGACCGGCTCGCGATTTGAGGATGTGGTTTACTCTTTTTCTGTCACTTCTACTGATCGAGCGGCGAGCATCGCGTCTGCTACGCCGTATGCGTATCTCGCTACGCGTGTGCTGTCGGCTCCATCATATGTGTGGTTGTTCGCCAGAGCCTGTCCTGCAAACCAATCTCGAAGCGTCATGCCTTCAATCGCAATGATTACCTTCGTCTGGTCGTTGCCGTCGTTGCTCATTCCGCAGCCTCCGCTAGTTCAGAAGACCCGATGATGCGATCTAGAAGATTGGCAAGGGTTCTTTGGTGCTGCTCTGGCATGCCGTCGAACAATTTCTTGTCTTCACTGGCTATGATTTCTCCGCCACGTTTTACGGCATCTAAACCCTTTTGGGTTGCAACAATACAGTTCGCGCGGCGATCATCTTTTGATTTCCTGCGCGCGATAAATCCTCTCTCGTGGAGGCTATTGATAAGCTGTGACAGAGTGGATCTGTCTATGCCTGTCTGAACAACGGCCTCGCGTTGGATAGCGTTGTTGTTGTCTGCAAAATAGCGGAGCACCACAAGTTGACGTCCGGTAATATTGAGGTCAGCAAGAGCCCCGTCGTGCGCGGCACGTATCTTTTGGAGTGCTCTGGTAATCTTGTCGGTGATGTCGACTTTCGTCATGGTGATGTCCTTGTCTTAATTAGCTTCCATACAACTTGTTTGTTTGCGTAATCGTAGCGTTTTGTATACCCAAGGCGATACATAATCGGGTCCACTGTCCGGCGCGTAATTGCGGACCACAACCTAAATCGAAGCCATAACAACCAACCTTTGTGGAACAAGAAGTATTTTGTTTTTGACAAGCTCCGTTGCACGGCGCGCTTGGCGAAGTCGCGTCGTGTCATCCGGCGCGGGTTAAAAACACCGTCGCCATTTTTCGTCCAAATCATTTCAGGAGCACCGGACTCCAGCATGTAATCGCAATGTGCTTCGGGAAGCTCACCAGGCGCAATCATGCAGTAACCCATGCCGCCATCGTCTTCATCGCCCTCAAACGCAAATGCGAGATCGGCACAGCGTTCACAGCGATATTCAGTCGTGAACCGCTCGAACCTCTCACATTCACTGTCCCATCCGTACTCATCGTCGAAATCATCGAGCACTGCTTGCAATGCGTCGTAGCGCTGATCCCAATGTCGCGACAAGACGGAGTCCGCAGGCTCTTTCCCCATCACGTCTTCTGGATACGGCGGGCGCTCAACATCAGGTTCGTAGACCGCGCCCTTAAGAATTGTATCGCAGTTTTCATTTGGCAACGGCGCGTTGCATTCGCAGCAACGTGTGCCGGCTTCAGGAATTGACGGACGCCCGTGCTCCCACCAACGGTCGCAGTCGCCTTTGTCGAAGTCGTCGCAAGCGCATGACAATCCCATCACACGTTCTCCACCATTGGTGCTGCCTCTATTAGCTCAATAAGTTTGTCGGAGATTTTAAGCCACGCGGCGTGGAACTCCGCGCTCCACGCCATGCCCGCTGCGCTTCTCAGCACACTCTCCATGCTCCCCGCCGCGCTCTCCTCTGCGCTTCTCGCCGCGCCCGCCGCGCTCCACGCTGCGCTTCTCGCCGCGATCTCCGTGCTCCACGTTGCGCCCGCCGCGCTCACCGCTCTCCCCGCCGCTCTCTTCGCGTTCCACGTCGATACTTCTCCGCCGCTCTTTAGGACGGCCATCAGATCAGCGCACTGCCGTACAGCGGATCGAACTGTTGGGTGATTGATGCCGTGATTGATTGTCTCGTCCGTCAGAATCCAATGGAACAACGCCCAATGCACACGCGCCAAATCCTGCCCTGGCCGGATTGATGCCATCAATCGCTCCGGCCAAGCGCGTGCAGCATCTATTGGGAGTCCCTCAAAAATAGCGTCTTCTAGACTGGCAATTTCAATAGGGATACCAAGTCGCGACTCATGCTCAATGTAGTCGCCGGAGTGGATAGTGCAGCCGACGGCGCTCCCCTTACCATCAATCCAACAATGCTGCGCCAGTTGGGCTAGAACTTTGGATTTGATCTGTGGGTCATTGTGATAGGCAACGAGTTTCGGCGTGCTCATTATGCATCCTCCGAAATGCGCGCCCCAACAAGTAGGAAGTGCGTCACGTCTCTACCGAACAATGGCTTGGTGAACCTGACGACAATCTCATCCATATCGGAAGTTGTTGCGTCAGGTTCATGATAGTGGAGAAGCGTATAGACCGCTGTCGTGAGCCTATCGTCCGGGACCATGAGAAACGAAGAGGAAACCCCGTGCATTCGGGGGCGGTCATTCCAAGCCTCAACCACCCTGACCGCATCCAGCATGTCTTGGATGGAAAGATTGGAAAGAGGTTCTGCGTCTGCAATACGAAGCCCCATGGCTTCAAAA
>OFRF01000209.1_pt1 | contig 16221 bp, 34 predicted proteins | sample 1543081 | NCBI WGS metagenome assembly OFRF01 (sample SAMN07774232, study PRJEB24372) | wastewater metagenome
TCCTCCTCCACCACGATCTCGGTGACGGAGCCCATTGGATCCCGACACACGACGTAGCGGTTCAGGTGAATCACCTTGACGCCGTCTTCCGCCACGTACAGGAGCACGTTGCCCCCAACCAACAGATGCTTGAAGGCTTCGTGCATTGAGGCTCGGCCGTTGGCCACCTCAAACGCAGACATGCCAGCTCGCTCGACCTGGACCAAGGCGGTGTCCAGTTCCGTCTTGATCTCTGGTGCGTGCCACTGCCAAGAATGCGAGCGGTACTGACGAAACATCGGTTGTACCTTCCACGGTTGCGGATGTACAGATACCCACTTTGCCCAATGCTCTAGCCTGAGATTGATGGCGTCGTGACGTGTCGGGATGCGGGAGAAATCAACCATCGTTCTGAACCCTTTCAATCGTCACAAATCGATTCATTTCATCAGCCCAGCGAACGGGTTTGCATAGTCCTTCCACCGTTTGCCGGACTTGATGCCCGTTATCACCGACCGATTCACGCCGAATTTCGCCGCCAGCACCGGCCCTGATTCATCGCTGACGCGAATTTCAAGCGCCTGCTCTAGCGTCAGCTTGCCGGTTTGTCGTTTGTAGGCTGCAATCTTTGCCCTCCTGGCGAGTCCCGAGAACGCGCCTCGCTTGGCCGCTTTAGTCGCAATCGCAGAATTGCTTGATGGGAACAAGTGCGCCGGGTTCACGCAGCGTCGTTCCCCGCAAGTCGAATCAACAGGCTGGCCAACATCCAGCGGTTTGCCGGCCAGTAGCACCACTTCACGGCGCACGTAACGGCACCCGCAACCTCGAACCTTCATGATTGGATAGCCGCCCTTGAGGGTTGCTCCTTGCCACATCCAGCACTCACCCTCTTCCTCGGTGCGCGCGATGATATCCCACATCAGATCCATTTCGGCAATCAGATGGGCGGTCAGGATTCGGGGCTGAGTCATTTGATTTCCAACTTCGGCAGGTTTGCCGGCCACTGGCCAGCGGCTTCGATTTGTCGGCGTGTATCCGCTGCCCACGCAATCCCGACCTTCATCGCAGCGGATCGCGGGAAAAGCCGGTACTGGTCGTAGTCAGCATGGCACCCGTGTATGCCGATGCGGGCGCAACAAAGCGGGAAAATTTGACGGTCGTCCTGCTTGATGCCTTTGCCGTCCGGTGGAAGGTGCGCGGCCTGGCTGAACCCGACAAGCTGGCAGTTGATGCAGGGCATAGCGGCCACCAGCCGGCGGTACGGCTCGCTTCTGATGGCCCGCTCTTTTTGTATCGCAGCGCCAACCCCTGAAATCACCGCCATGACTGCGCGCGCGGGCTGCGATGGAACTGATGGCGGTCGTGATCCGCGCATCGCCACACTCGATGTGACGGGCGAGCGCCTGGGCCAGCCGGTACGCTTCATTGCTGTTCGCCTCATGCCATCCACCCCGTGAATACCAGACTCCCGAAGTCGTCCACCACGCAATGCGCCTCGGGTCCAATCTGGCGCCAGCCGAACGGACCCCGCTGCATGTGCCAGTACCAGTAGCCGATGGGGGCGCGGCGCATCATGTGATCGTCCATTCGTCGCCTGGTGTCATCAAACCGTGACTCGGCGCCCATCTGGCTGCACGTACAGCAGCTCCCCGGTAAGCGGGTGCTTGTCAGGCGCGAGAAAATTCTTCACAAAATCGGCCCGGCGAATCATCGGGATTGCCAGTGCTACAGGCATTTCTACGCCGTCCTTGAGGCAGTAAGGGATGAAGCCCTCGCATGTCATGGTCCCGCCCTTTGTGGTGCGTGATTCCGGCGTGTATTCTTGTTGGCTTGTGTGGTTCATGTTGTTACCTTGGTTGTTGAAAAATCACTGACAGAAAGAATCTCACCCGTTTCCGGGTCAACTTCGCATTCGCCACGGCCAAGCGATATGCGGTATGCACTCATTGCGTAGCCCGATCAATACTGCGGTTGTTGGCTGACTCTGTGCGCCATATCTCGATTCGAGCCTGTGCAGCAGTCATCTGCCACTTCAGCGTTTCCTCTACCTCAATCGCGGCTTTCAACCCTTCCAGAAGGGCGATGTAGTCAGGATGGGCATAGGCGTATTGCTCTCGCGCGTTGACGGCCTTTTCAACGCATTCGCCCATCAGCAGCGCCTTTTTGCTTTTCCTGAACTCTTCCAGGTGCATTCGATTCGCCTTTGCTTGAGCGAAAATCGGCGCGTTGGAGTAGATGAAGCTGACGGCGGCGTCGTGAGGTGCTGTCATGCCAGATTCGCCCCTGACGAAATAGCCACGCCCACAGCCACGATGCAGCTACCCGGCTTGCTGCCCTCTACCCAATCCACAAGCACCGGCTTGAATCGGCTGTCATCAATGCCCAGCGCAGCGGCTATCCCATCTTGCGCTGCCTTGAATGCACCCGCCATGCCATCCCAGTCCCTGCGATGGCGGGTAGGCGTGACGAACACCACGGATAGCGGGATATAGCCGTCTGGTGGCGTGTAATCGCCCATTGCCTGCTTCGTCAGCCAGAAAGCGGCATCCTTCGCGGCTTCTTTTGCGTTGTTGGTTTTGCCCCAATGCTGGCCGTTGCGCCGGTTCGGGAAAAGCTCAGGCGCGGGGAATGGCAGGGTGACGATCATGCTATTGGCCCTCCAAGCAGTCGCCATGCCGCGGCTGCACAGGCTGGCACTTGGCCGTTACCGATGGCTTTAAGGCGGTGTGTCCGATGGGCCACCCCATGAGCCACTCTGTCCAATCCGCGCTCAGTTGCCCACCACTCACAGTCATCGTCAATGAAACTTGCTTCCCAATCGCTATACGCCGAGCGATTGCTGGTGTGTCCGCATTCCCGCGATTTCTGTTGTCGCTGGTTTGCGGTGTTGGATACATCTTCACGGCCGTCGCAAGGCCGTCGCCGCTCGTCGCGCTCGCTCCTTTGCGGTTGTGGTTGCCGCAGACTGTCGGCGTCGGCCATTTCAGAACCTGCGCCGATAGCTTCGGCTCGCCCCGGCTGTTGATCTTCCCGTTCGCCCGGTTCACCGAGTCGTCCGCTACTGGCGTTTGCCAGAATCCACAGCCTGTCCCGCTGGTGCGGCGCTCCAACATCGGCAGCTCCCAGCACTGTCCACCGGCAGTCATACCCGAGCGCGGCCAGATCACTGAGGACAACTCCGAGTCCCCGAGTAATGAGAGCTGGGCTGTTTTCCACGAACGCGAAACGGGGTCGAACTTCGCCAATGATCCGAGCCATGTGGGTCCACATCCCGGATCGTTCGCCAGTGATTCCGACGCCTTTTCCGGCAACGCTGATGTCCTGGCACGGGAAGCCTCCAGCCACCACGTCAACAATTCCGCGCCACGGCTTTCCTCGAAAAGATTGCACGTCATCCCAAATCGGGAAAGGCGGGAAGCATCCATCGTTTTGTCGTGCCACAAGGACAGCTTGGGCGTAGGGTTCCCATTCGACTGCGCAGACGGTTCTGTGTCCGAGCAATTGGCCCGCGAGAATTCCGCCTCCCGCGCCTGCAAAGAGGTGCAATTCACGTAATCCGCCATCAGGGCGTGAGAAAAGATGTAGCTCATTCACGTCGCCCCCTCTTCGCAGCATCCCGCTCGGCTTCGCTTTTCAAAATCCACCATTCGCCCAATTCTTCGGGCGCCGGGCGAAACTTCGCTTCTGTAAGCCGTGTCCTGATGGCTTCGCGCAGCCCGATGTAAAGCCCGTGATCCTCGGCTTCTCGCTCTGCTGCCCGGTGCCGTGCGTGTGCCCACCAGCCAGGCGTCATCGCCAGCTTGGTTAGGTGATCCAGTTCGGTTGTGAATTCGCATGGCCTAGAACTCGCTTCGTTTGTCATGGTTGCTGTGCGGCCAGTGTTCGAAGTTCATCGGCCCGTCGCCTGGATTGCCGACAAACTGCCCGGCGTCTTTGTCGAACCACAGCTTGATGGTCGGTTCACCGTCGCCGCTTCCGTCGTAGTTGCGCTGTTTTCGGCACAGCAGCACCTGATCCGGTTCTTCGCGCTTTTTGGCGTGGAATCCGTTCTGCCGTGAATCCTCTTCTTTTGCTTTGTTGCGCCAAACCAAAAAAATGTTGTCCGGCTGATCGGTGATTGATCCGCTGCCCTTGTTGTCGTGCTTGTCCGGCAATGCGTTTTCGTTCGCTGGCTTTTTCAGGTGGTGGACAAGGTGTATATGCGCGGCGTAGTCCTTCGCAATCGCGCAAAGCTCATCAACGAAAGCCTTTTGCCCGTTGTAGTCATCCTCACCACGAACGCACTTCGCCAAGTTGTCCACGATGACGTGATTGATGCCGAGCTCTTTGGCGCAGTACCGGACCATTCCAAGCACCGTGTCACCGTCAGCCGTGCCCATCTGGTCATAGAGCCACAGCTTGCCGTCAGTCCACGCGCCGAAGTCGTCATAAAGCGCGTCCAGCGCAGCAATCCCGGCATCACCCTGGTACTCAGGGCTAAACGGGTTCGTACCAGCAAACATCCGGCCCATGCGCTGCATCGTCGTCACCGGCTTGCTCTCGAAGTTGGCGATGCACAGTTTCTGCCCCTGGCCCATCAGGCTCAGTGCCACCTGACTGGTAATCAGGCTTTTGCCGTGCCCGTTCTGCCCGGACCAGATCGAAACCTCACCAGGGCGAAACTCGAAACTGTCAATCACCTTGATCCACGGCAGGCTGATCTTTTTCACGCCAGTCTTTGCGCGCAGCCTGTCCTTCAAGTCCTGCACCCACTCCGATGCGGGCCGGACCTTCGTCTGGTGGTTGGTTTCGCGCAGGTATACGCTGAAATCAATTTCGTCTGAGATCATTTGCATAGCAGCTCCCGCGTACGGCTCAGAATCCGCTCATGCGCCTCGCTCACGCCGCTGATGCCGGCTTTGCAGGCCAGCCCCGTGCTTTTGGGTTTGGCAGCGTCTACAGCCGTCAAAACCTTGCCCAGCAATTCGGGGTAATCACCGCTCTCGAAAACGTCAACGTGCAGGCCAACCAGTGCGCGCAAGTCCAGCCGTGGAACATCGTCGCGTGGCGATACCGTCACCACGGACGGCGACTCAATCGCCACCTTTGGCGCATCTCCAGCAATCAGCCAAACGGCAGTCGGGGCTTTGCCGGACAGCCGCAGGTTTGTCAGGGCGTCCAAGCTCATATCGCCCCCGCAAAAACGGCTTCAGCCTGCGTTTGCCGCCCGTATCCGCTGCGCCCGCCCTTGTCCTGCTCTTTGCCAAGCCATCGGACAACGAAGGCGTTGACGCCTCTAGCGGTTTTTCGTTGAGCAGGATTTGCATTGCTCCACGTTCGCATTTCGCGAAGTTCCTGCAACACGTCAACAGCGGGGTAACTGCTTTGCCAGTCTTCAACCTGTTTTTGGTCAACCGGGTATTCGGTTCCATCGCAAAGCGGGATGGTGGCAACTGGCGGCGAGTCGCTTTGCGGCTCAACGCTCTCCCCCTCCTCTCCCTTCCCTTCCCTTCCCTTCCTAGCCGAATCGTCGCGAGGCTTCGCGAGCTTTCGCGAGGGCTTTCCGTTTTCAGGTAGTTTTGACTCAGATGGGCGGTCAATCTTCTGGTGTTCGCCCCATTGATTGATCTGGACATACCCCGAACCATCGACTTCGTACCTCGTAACGCACCCCTCTGCCGACAATTCCCCAAGCCAGCCATCAATCAGATTTTTGGCGTCGTCGTCGTATGGATAAAGAAGGCTCGCGAGCATTCGCGAATTGCCGCGAAGCCTCCCGGCATCGTCCGCAAGCGTCCACAGCATGATGAAGCACAATCTGGCGTCACGACTGACGCGCCCCATGCTCTCTGACTGAGGAAATTCCGGCTTGATCGTTCTGATTCGTGCCATTACGCTACCCTTTCTTCCATGCGCCTGATCTGATCCTGGCTGCGTGAAGCAATCGCCTTTTCCATCCGCACGCGCCAGTAATCAGCCTCGCCCCGGTCAGAAAAGCAACCAGACGCCTCGTAATCGTCCATTGCCTGCTGCATCAGCCGCCCGCAGTCGCGGATGTGGGCTTCTAGTTCGTCTGGTGTCATGCGGCCTCCAGGTCCAACTCTTCGTTCTCCTCAATGTCCTTCTTGCCAGCCGCTGCCATCTGCACGTTTTTAACGGCCTGCCTGTAATAGCTAGGCTTCAGTTCTGCACCGATGCCACGCCGACCCAGCAACACAGGTGAATAGACCTCAGACCCGACGCCCATGAATGGCGTGAATACCGTTTCACCGGGGTTGCTGAACAGTTCGACGCAACGGTCGATAACATCCAGTTGCAGCGGGTGAACGTGCTTTTCATCCTCTCCGTCGCGGGCCTCACGAAACGGCAGAACACGATTCATGCGAATGTCATCCCACATGCAATCGGCGTACTGGCGCCAGATCCATTGACTGAACCTGTTTTCCGTTTGTTTGCCAGTCCAGCCGCGATACTGCAAAACGTCATTCGGTGGCATACGCTCGCCTGCGTAGTCCAGCATTCCTACAGGGTGACGAACCGGCACAGGGTTTGCGCCTTTTTTCCTGAACGTCAGCAGAAAGTCGGCTGATGCAACCCCACAATCAATCGAATCCTCAACCAATGATTGATGTGCGAGATTCTTTTGCATCGTGCGAAGGCGAACGGCGAGCGGTTCTTTCCAGATGGCGCGGCGTCCGGTGTACGACCAGCCTTCGCGTTCGTGCAATCGCACGATGTCGCCGGGGAAGTCGATCAGTGAATCGGTGCCGCTATTGCTGCGCGGAACGTCCATGCAATGAACGGCGGTAATCCGTCCTGGCATCGTGATCCTTGCCAGCTCACGAACCACGAACGTGTAATGCTCGAAAAAAGCGTCGTAGTCATCGCAGTTAGAAAGGTCGCGCTCGTTGCTGCTGTAGTGATACAGGCCACCGAACGGCGGCGAATAGATCGAATGGTGGATGCTTCCGGAAGGCATCGCGGCCATAACGTCTACGCAATCTCCGTTATAGATTGCAAACTTGTCCGTTACGCATTGGTCAATTACAGCCATGATGGAATCTCCAGTTTTTGTGTCATGTTGTTCACGCGGTCGATGCTTCGTGCGTTGTTCATTTCTGCGACAAGGTTTGAAAACATCTTGTCGGCCTGCGTTGCCTTTCGTTGAAGGTTTCGCACGACGCCTAGACTTCCTTCGGTCGCCACCACATCCACCGTTACGGGCCGCTTTTGCCCAAAGCGCCAGCACCTGCGGACACCCTGGTAATACTGTTCAAATGAGTGCGTCGGGAAGAACGTCACATGGTTGCAGTGCTGAAAGTTCAATCCCCATGCGCCGATCTTTGGCTTCGTAATCAGGACGCGAGACTTGCCACTTGCAAATGATTCAAGTCGGTCCTCTTTTCGTTCGTCTGAGTCGCTGCCTGACACCTGCACAGCATCCGGTATCAGCTTTTCGAGCATGTCGCCTTCGTCGTTCAGGTGACACCAGACAAGCGCAGGCTCGCCGGTGTTGTTCACAAGGCTTGCAACCTTTTCGCATCGATCCTGAAGGCTGCGGCGGGATTCCTCGCGTTGCTCCTTCAATCCTTGCGCTGGCATGGCAAAAAGCATCCCATCGGCCAACTCATTGACTTCGACAAGGTGTTCGACCTCGACCAACTCAGGCAACACGAACCGGCTGTCATCAAACCCAATATCTGACGGCCTGCGGATCGCTCGCGCCCATGAACAAACCCAGCGCCAGAAAGGAAGTTCAGCGTGACCCTTCAATCTCCACTTGATGACCTCGCCGCGCATCCGACCGGTTGCGCTGTTGTTCAAGTCGTTTTTGAAGAACCGGTTGAGCATGTCCATATGCCCCATGTATCCGAGTGCTTCTGATGACGTGCCAAGCTCGATAAAGTCGTTTGGCGCTGCTGTCGCTGTCTGCAGCAGTCGATACGGAACTTTCCGCATGAATGCCGTAATCTCGCCACGGCGTGACCCTGCGAATGATTTCAGGATGCTCGATTCATCACAGACAACCCCGCCAAAGTCATCAGGGTTGAAAAAATGCAGCTTTTCATAGTTAGCGACAACAACGTGGCCTTTGCTCGATCCGTCGCGTGAATGAACCGCTTCGACGCCAAACTTTTCAGCTTCGTTGATCGTCTGAACCGCCACAGCCAAAGGCGTCAGATACAGCACCGGCTTACCTGTCTTACGCGCTACGTTCGACGCCCAGGTCAACCCCATCGGCGTCTTACCAAGGCCACAGTCTGCGAAGATCGCAGCGCGGCCTTTCCTGACTGCCCACTCCACCATCTCAGCCTGAAAGTCAAACAGAAAGTCAGGCATCCAAACGGGTTCAAACCCACTGTCTGCGCCGCCTTGCGTCTTTTTGTCCAGAAAATCCAGGTACTGCGATACACTCTCATCAGCCATATCAACTCCTTCTTAGTTGTCGTGGTTAGAAGCGCCGCACTTGATCTGCGGCGTTTTGCTTTGAGTCATGGAAGGTGCGCCCATGTCTCGCGCGCCAGCACTTTTTCAAGCGTCCGGCGGTGAATCCCGTGCTGTTTACACAAGGCTTCGTTGCTCAGGTTGTCGCGGATGTGGGCCAGCAATTTGTCACGCTGGCGCTTGGCGCTGCGAATGTCGATAACGTCAAGGTCGGTCAGCTTCGCCTGCGGCAAGTCCATGCCGCGCTGGGCAAACTCAGTGCGCCGCTGAAGGTATTCATCCCTCAGCACGACACACCCCGAGACTTGATGTGCACCAGCCCGTCATTGCGGTAATACGCCGATGGCGGCTGATAGGTGCCCTTGGCGTTAGCGTTGGTGATGCGCTGCGGGATGTATGCTTGTGCGGCTGCAAGGCGACTGGCGAACATGCGTGCGCGTTCGGCGTTCGTCGCAAAGACGTAGGAATTGGTTTTCATGCTTCTATTTCCACAACGCAACCGACACGGCTTTCAGCTTCCACGAAGCGGTTAAGCACGTAAACAGGATCAAGGGAAATGGCTCTGCACGTATTTACAAACCAATTCCCGAAGCTGCCAGAAATGTCTTCAACAGACGCAACCTGAAGCCCGCTATTGCGAATTGATTTGTGCTTGTCGCAAATGGCCTGCGCCACAACGGCACACAAAAGTCGCTTTTCTCCGCACTCTGGAAACTCGCTCCAACGTGAGAGCAACTTTTCCCATTGCGACATCGATGGGAATCTGAGTTCTTTTTTCATGATTGCGTGTCCACTGAGGTGGTAGGTATACGCTTGAACTCGCGCCTGATAAAAGACTCCAGCCATGCGCGGCCCTTGCGTGCTGCCATGATAGCCCGGAGTTTTTTCCAGTCCTCGTGCGACAGTCTGATGCCGCCGACTTTTGTTTCGCTGTTTGGTGTTTTCATGTTTGGCATAGTATCACTTCATAACGTACATTCATCATAAATAAATACTATTGCGATAGCTTCTGCGATAGTTTTTATTATTTGGTTTTTCGTGCTGCACGGTGATACAGTTCACCCCATCAGCAACCCAACAGGAGCAGACAGATGGAACAAGCAGCAAACGAAATCATGACAAGGATCATGAGCAAGTTCGCAGACACCGGATCGATGCGGATCGCGTTTGATTCGGTGATGGGCGAAGGCGCTTACAGCAAGTTCGCCGGCGAGTTGTACGACGAGCTGCGCGCAAAGAGCGGAGCAGCAGCATGAACCAGATCAATCCAACCATCGCAGCGGCGTTGCAGCCGTTTGCGCCCCGGCTTGAAGCGCAAGTCGCCTCGGCTCACCGCATGTACGAAGCACCACCCTGCCCGTCCGACTGCTTCACGTACCGCGAAGAACGTTTGATAGATGCAACGCTGGTTTGCCATCTCGAATACGAAGCCGCAGAACGTGGCGGACGCGAGAACGGTTTGCAAATGGAGCCTGACTATCCGGCACACGCAACGCTTGTCGCTGCCTACATCAGGGACATCAACATTTATGACTTGCTGGACAGCGAGCAGGTTTCTCGAATTGAAGCCGATGCGCTTCGTTCTTTGGAAGGGGAATGGGCATGAAAACGATTACCGCAACCCTTGGCGCATGGCTCCAGCCACACCACAACCCAGGCGATCTTGAAGGCGATGCAACACGCGCCGCATCAATCCTTGTTTACACCTATCACGACTTTTCGAGCGACGGATGGGTACGCGCCGGCACCGCCGAAATCACCGTCACGCTGTCCGACGATCTGGTTCAAAACAAGATCGAAGCATTGCGCGAAAGCCTCAAGCAGCAACGGGCCGAATCGTTCGTGAAAGAACAGCGGATTGAACAGCAGATTCAAAACCTGCTGGCGCTTGAATTCAATGCCGAGGTGCCGGCATGAACACCCGCCGCTACCCCCGCACGACAAATGAGGCATTTCAGCGCACCGCTGAATACGGTTGCGCGATTGAACGGCCACTGACAACCGGTGACAAAGCGGTGACGGTTGCCTGCATTTTTGCCGCGCTCTATCTGGCTGTGTTTTTCATTTCGGAGTGGCTGAAATGATCTCACTTGACGAATCGACAAAGGATTGGGTTGTTGATGTAATTTGGAAAATTGCGCCCGCTGGGCTTGCGTGGATTGAAGAAGGCAACGGCGTGAGGCTGGGCGACAATGTGAGGCTGGGCGACGGCGTGACGCTGGGCGACGGCGTGACGCTGGGCAACGGCGTGAGGCTGGGCAACGGCGTGACGCTGGGCGACGATGTGAGGCTGGGCGATAAATCCACAGACGCCGTAGACCTCGGCTGGGCAGACGGATACCGCAAGTGTATCGCGCAGGTTGATGGCGTTGCATACATCGGCGCTGGATGCCGATGGTTCACCTTGGCCGACGCGATCAAGCACTGGGCCGACCGGGAAGACCGGCCACTGACGCGCTGCCTGATGCAGTCGGCAATCTCCGTGGCTGGGTTGCGCGGCTGGAAGCATGGAGACGAATCATGACCTGCGCCAACTACTGCCACCAGGGGCGCCAGCCGTGCCCGACTCCGTATAGCTGCGGCATCTACAGCATTGACAGCGACAAGCCGGTGATGCAGACGGCCAACAGCGACGGTAGCAATCCTGACCTGCCAATCACCATGCACGACACGCCGCTGGATCACGCAAAGACGTTGTTTATCGCCATTGCGCTGGTAGCCATTGCCGGATGTATCGGGCTGGTTTTTGGCGTGATTGCGGGGCTGCGGTGATCGTCACGCGATACAGATTTCACCGGCTCTTTCGCAGGGGCCGGATCAGGTCTGCGCTGTATGCGGTTGAGGATTGGATTTTTTCAAGGGGAACGAAATGAAGCAAATCATTGATTTCATCGCCCTGTTTCGGCTGTATCGCCGGGTACACGGCACACGCTACGCCGCACGCATTGCCTTTGGCTGTGCGTTTCGCGGGTTGCCTTTTTAGGAGAGAACGACATGAGTGAAAACATGAAGCTATGGCAATCGGTTTGCGTGACCGATCCAGCCGCCGTGAAGCCAATCACGGGCAAGCAATACAAAGGAAACAGTCCAAAACCATACTGGATCATCCAGCGCGCTACAGAGACATTCGGGCCATGCGGTATCGGCTGGGGCGTGACGGTTTTGAATGAGCGCTTCGAGCGCATGACGGAAACCGATGTGCTGCACGTTGCCCTGGTGCGAATCTGGTACGAGCTGGGCGGCAAGCGCGGCGAGATTGAACAGATGGGCCAAACGAAGGCCAGCTATCGCACAGCCAAGGGTGATCTGATGGTCGATGAAGATGCGCCCAAAAAGTCCGTTACTGACGGCATGGTGAAGTGTCTTTCCATGCTCGGGTTCGCTGGCGACATTTTCAGCGGCCAATGGGATGACAGCAAGTATGTCGCCTATGCCGCAGAAGTCACCGCACGGCGCGAACACCCAACGATCACCGAGAAGCAGGCCGCAGATATTCAAGCCCTGATTGATGAAGTCGGCGCGGATCGTGTCGAGTTTCTGGCTTGGGTGACAAAGATGGCGGGGCATGAAATTGCCACCATTCAAGACGTACCAGCAGCAGCAATGAACAAAGTAACAAAAACGCTTGAAAACAAGCGCAACCAAAAGGAAGCAGCATGAACTCACTCAACTTCACAGGCAATCTCGGCCAAGACGCAGAGCAGCGCAACCTGCCGGATGGCACTAGCCTCGTCAGCATGAGCGTGCCATGCAAATCGGGCTTTGGTGACAAGGCCGTTACTACGTGGCTGCGCTGCACCCTGTTCTGCAAGCGCGGTGAATCCGTCATGCCCTACCTGAAGAAGGGGACGATGGTCGGCATCAGTGGCGAGTTTTCGGCCCGTGACTACACCGACAAAGACGGCAACAAACGGCAATCGCTGGAGGTGCGGGTGAACGATCTGACGCTGCTGGGTGGGCGAAAGGACGAAGCACGGCCTGCTGCGGAAAGGCCAAGCCACGATGCAGCCAAAGCCCGCCAAATATCGGCACCGGCAGGCAGCGGGTTTGACGACTTCGAAGATCCACCATTTTGATTTACGGGAAGACTGAAATGAACACCATAGCCCTCTACCAAATCAGCGACGAACTGATTGCCGAACTGGACAACGCCTTTGATCCAGAAACCGGCGAACTGCTGCCCTCATTCGAGGAAAAGCGCGATCAATTCATGCAAAAGGCCAATCAGGTGATTGCCTACACGCTGAACCAGGACGCCACCGCCGCCGCAATCCACGAACACATCAAGACGATGGAGCGCAAAGCAAAGGCGCTGGCGACACGATCATGCAACCTGCGCGCTTACCTTCAAGCGCACATGAAGCGCACCGGCGTGACCGAAATCAAGGCGAATGACGGCACGTTTACCGCCAAGCTGTTCGTTGATCGTGATGAATCTGTCGAGATTGATGATGGCATTGCATGGCCTGCTGCGCTGTGCAACGAGCCGAAGCCGCCGACACCCAGCAAGACGAAAATCAAAGCCGCGATTCTGGCCGGTGAAGCGATCAGCGGGGCGCGGATCGTGCGGCATGACCGGCTGCAAATCAAGTAGGCCGCCATGAAATCCACCTACACCCTCATGCACGAGTTGCTGGCAAGCCCTGACAAGCCCATGCCAGCAGATCGCAGGCGCCACCAGCTTACTCGGATGCACATGGGACTGGCTGCGCTCGAAAATGATCCAGCCCCGTCCTATGACGATTGGCGCGTCTGTAGCGATGCCGTCAACCTGATGGAAACGCTGGTGAAAGACATGCAGGTTTGCGAAGACGCTCACGGCCTGCTGGACGATGCCGTCAAAGCCCTGGCAATCGCAGGCGCACGGCACTTGCAAACAGGCGCACCGCTCAGGCTGGACGGGCCGGGAATCGTTGCGGTTCGCTCCATCCATTCGGACTATGCCGAAATGCTTTCAACGCTGCCAGAACGCACGATGGTGCGCTGCCATCGGTTGACAGAGCGGCGCATCAAAGAAATCCACGCTGGCAAAAAGAAGCCGCATGACGTTGAGGTAATTGCACTATGACCACACCACACCCACACGCAGAGTTTCTGCACGCCCTTGCCGATGGGCGGGGAGATGAATTTGAGTGCCACCACGAGAACTGGAATGCTAGCGACTGGCTCGATGGTGTTGTCTACGCGGGAAATATCCACGACCACCCCAAAAACTGGACCACCCGCCGCAAGCCACGCACCATCCGCATTGGTGACATTGACGTGCTAGAGCCGATGCGGGTTGCGCCGGCTATGGGAACTGTGGTCTGGCTTGTTTGCATCCATAGGGACTCTCCGTTTCAATTCTGCTGGTCAGGTAATACAACGGAACAGGAATGGCTAAAGCTGGGAATCTGCCGCTTGACAAAAGAAGCCGCAGAGCAGCAGCGCAAGGCGCTGATCCTTGTATCGGGAGGTACGCCATGAACACCGTCGAAACCATCAGGGCGGCGCTGGCTGATGCGAGAAATCGACCGTGGATTGGCGCAGGCCCATCATTCGGAGCACCGCATCCTGCGTATCTGAATAGTGTTGTTGAGGATGTTGACCACGACGATGCCGCGACGATCTGTCGAGATACCGAGACAGGTGACGCCCGGTACATCGCAGCCTGTAACCCAGAAGCAATGACCGCCGTGCTGGCCCACATCGACGCACAGGCAGCGGAGATTGAGCGGCTGAAAGCTGATGCTGCGCGGTATCAGTGGCTCAAACAAGCCAAGGGGCTCACCCTCGAATCAGAGCGTGGAGCGCCGTGGACGCGAAACGATGGATCAACGTTCTCCCCGTCCCACCGGCTATGTGCTGGCGGGACTCAGTTCGGACCTGAAGAGTCACTTGACGCCGCTATCGACGCGGCAAAGGAACACCCATGAGCGCAATAGAAACCATGCGGCGAGCCAATGTCGCTTACGACAACGTAGAGGACGTGGTCAAGGAAGACCTCGCTCTGGCCCTGAACTGGGCCAGTACGACGCTTACGCAGAAGGAAGGCGGGGGTCACATCTTTCAAGTTCTTCCTTTTAAGGGAGGCGTGCAGTGTGAGTTCTCTAAGCCGGAATGGGCAGGAAGCCACTGCGGCAAGCCGATGCCTACTGGCGCGGAAGCGATCGTGCAGGCAGTTTGTGAATATCTGGAGTATGAAATGGGCACCGTCAATCGCCGCACCCACGGCCCGACACATTGGATGCCAGTGCCTGATGCGCCGAAGGACTAACCATGACAAAGATCAAACTACCCCACATCTCGGATGAAGACCGCCAACACCTCTCCTACACTCCGAACATTGACGATCTGGTGGACTGGATCGCGGACTTCGCCACCCAAGCTGTCACCGAAGACCGCGCCCAGCGCGATGCACAGCTTGCAAAACTACCACCCTACAACCAGACCGCGCTAGAGCTTTGCGAAACCTGCGGCTGGAAAACGCTGATACCGGGCGAAGGTTGCCTGAACTGCGAGCGATCCACCCAGCCAGCTTGGCATGACCAGCCGACGCAGCCGGGGTTGTGGCTTTGCAACGAAGGCGACAGGGAGGTCTATACGTGGGTAGTCTATGCGGTTTCATCACTACCAAGCAGGCTCTATCAACCAGACGGTGAGACTCGCTGGTACGGGCCGATACCGCTACCGGAGGACACGAAATGAAAGAGCGGCCAATCATTTTCAGCGCCCCGATGGTGCGCGCCTTGCTGTCGGGGACCAAGACCCAGACGCGGCGGGCAGTCAGTCATTCGGGCCTCAAAGACCTGTCCTACATCGTCAACTGCGGCGACGGTTGGTTGGGGGACGAAGAGGGCGATTTTCAGGCGCGATGCCCCTACGGCCAGCCCGGCGACAGGCTTTGGGTGCGGGAGACGTTCGATTTCCTCCCGTCCGGCGGACCTGATGAGCCGCAAGCCTGCGAAATCGTCTATTGGGCCACTGGCAGCCATGAGCCACGAACCGCCCCTAGCGGATACAACCCCATGATCTACGGGCACGAGAAGGTGCGCCCGAGCATCCACATGCCACGCTGGGCCAGCCGCATCACGCTCGAAGTCACCGGCGTGCGGGTCGAGAGGCTGCAGGAGATCAGCGAGGTGGACGCCATGGCCGAAGGGATCACCAGGTTGACAGAACCACTTCCGCCGCGCAGATGGAGCGGTCCCAATCGCTTCACCCTAAAGGGCATGGGCAGTGGAGCCTGCGCTGGCAGCGTCAGCTTAAATGCGCCCGCCGCCGAAGATTTGTATAGGCGCCTGTGGGAATCCATCAACGGCCCAGGCTCGTGGGACTTGAACCCGTGGGTGTGGGTGGTGGAATTCAAGCGGCTGCCGGAGGATCGCAAGTGACCGACAAAGAAGCGTTTGAAGCGTGGCATGGAGGCGTCTATCGCGGGCAGCACGCGGATATTGCATGGGCCGCATGGCAAGCCGCCACCCTTGCCGAGCGCGAACGGCGCGCGAAGGTGTGTGAAGCGGTAGTCAGGCGTCAATCGTATGGCCATGCAAAAGCAGCAGCCGGTGATTGTGCCGACTTCATAAGGAGCGGTGAATGACCCTCCTGCTTTATGACATCGCTCGCTGCAACGGCGTCAACATCGAAGGCGAATGGCGCGAAGGCTGCGAAGACTGCCGACGCCGCACAGAGCCAGGCAACCCGCAGCGGCAGGTCTACATCGTGCCGCCAGCGGTTATTGTGTTTGAGTGCGAGTATCGAATAGAGCCGGAGGATCGCAAATGACCAACCTAATTGAACGACTGCGCGCTGGGACTGGGGGTGGCAAGCACTGGATGG
>OFRF01000210.1_pt1 | contig 16184 bp, 21 predicted proteins | sample 1543081 | NCBI WGS metagenome assembly OFRF01 (sample SAMN07774232, study PRJEB24372) | wastewater metagenome
GGCATCCGGTGGGTAGTACCGTGAGCTTACAAACCTTAATGAAGGCCGGGTTTCATCCGGTGGAGGTGGCGTGATGAGAAGTACAAGAGAGATTAGCAATAATGGCGACATTATTGACAGCCGCGACGTGATTGCACGTATTGAGGCATTGCAGGATGAGCGAGATACAATGGAACAGACTTCACCGGAAGCTCTGGTGGAATGGGACAATAGCGACGAAGGGCAAGAACTGAAAGCACTCCTAGCCCTTGCCGATGAGGCTGAGGGCTATGTTGACGACTGGAAACACGGTGCGGCCCTAATCCGAGAAAGCTACTTCACAGAGTATGCGGAACAGTTAGCAGAGGACATTGGAGATTACAATAGTCGTGATGTCAAATGGCCCTATACCTGCATCGACTGGGAGCAGGCATGGAGAGAGCTGAGCTTCGATGGCCACTGGCTGCAATCGACTGGTGGCGGTGACTGGCTTGTTTTTCGGGCAGTCTGAGCCTAGGGGCTAGCCAGCTGGCTAGTTCTCCTGTAGTATTCGATCAAGCCGAACCACGGCTCCCTTTTTATCTGATCTGATGACAACACCAAAAAACGACCACGCTTTTTTTGCCGGACGTGCTGCAGCTCAGACCATAGCCACGCTATGGGAGCTGGGGTTCTACTGCGACCGTCCTTTTGACGGTGACCTAGAGGACCTAAGCCTCGCTGCTAAGGCACTGGCTAAGGAGAACGAGTGGGACCTAACCCAGGACCGCGCCAACCTAAGCGAAGAAGTGAGGGAGTATGCCATGGGACTCCCCCTGTCGGTCCTTGTTAAGTCTGACTGGACCTCACCCGGTCAACCAATGGAGGCTAGTCAGTTTGAGCTGTTGCTAGCTACTGGCGGCCCTGCCGTACGGGTAACCGGTGAGTTGGATAGCGACCTCGAACCCTACCGCCCTTGCCTGCAGTTTCAGGACTGGGGCACCCCCTGGACCGATCACCCCGAGTCCAGTGTGGATGCGCTCTACTGGTTTGCCGGGCTGTTCTATTACGGAGAGTAGGACCTAAGTTTCGATCCCCTTCGCTTCACCAGCCTACTTCACCTCTCGCAATAGGCCCGCACTGTTGAGAACGGGCCATTGCGTACCTGTCAACTGGACACAAACCACACCCAACCGAACCATGACCACAAACAACGTCACACTTGCCAGCATCGCAGCCACCCTGGGCCTGATGGCTTGGGCCTTTGCTGGCCTACAGTCTCAAACCAGCGAGCTGCTCACCGCTTGTAGGCAGGGGCCAGAGCCTGCCGCTTGTGAGCTGCGGTTGCTGGGTCGCTAGGGATTATTACAGTATGTTAAGAAATGGGCAGACTGCCTAGCACGGTCTGCCCTAGGGTCTAAGATGTAACAGTAAGGCGGCAGCGAAAGCCTTACCTATTAAATTGCATTGAAACCAATGGCTACTCTCCACGCGCTACATGTTCTAGAGAATCTAATTTCAACCGCCACAAAAATCTACGCTATCGGCGGGGAGATTTTTACAGCAACTGCGATCCTTTGGGCATTGAATCTACTGGCTAATCTAGTCCGCAAGGTATACCAAGCCGGACGCGCAGTAGGTCACATCTATTATCGGTTCATTAAGCCGGTGTTTGCTATGATCAACTGGCGGGAGGTTGCTGTAACTGTAGGCCAGGGATTGCTGGCTACAGTTATGCTAACCTACCAGGCTGGCCTACTCACTGGCCGCACTATGTATTCAGTAAGCGGCTGGCTAGCTAATAACTGGCCCACCAAACCTACTGCTAAGCCTGAGACAATTGCTCAGGTTGTTATAACAACTAACGCCACTGTTGAGCGCTGCCTTACGCTTAGCGCTGTGCAACTGTTACGAGCTGATGGTATGTCGCAACGGCAAATTGCAGCAACGCTAGGCATCACTAGGTATCAAGTAAGAAAAGAATTAGCTATCAAATAGTGCCTAGTAAGGTGTAGCGTGATCGGCCTATAGTGCCCTCGCTATTTAATACTTACTAGGTCGTAGCAGTAAGGTATACTTAAGGGGGGTAAGGTTCGAGCGCGGAAGGGCGGTGTCAACGTCCAGGGAACCTACTGATATATTCACATTTTCTACTACTGTTACACACCTCCTAGGGTACGGGGGGTAGGGGTCGAGTTTGTGTACTACAGTGCAAGCCAGCCCTAAAAATAAATGAGCACTGGTACTGATTTAACCCTCCGCCACGCGCAAGGTGAGGTGTTTTCGAGCCGTAAACGCTTCAGGGTGCTGGTTGCAGGCCGCCGATTCGGCAAAAGTTACCTGGCGTGTATCGAATTGTTACGAGCTGCCATCGAACGACCGGGCGAAACCTTCTTTTACGCCGCCCCAACGTACCGGATGGCCAAGGACATCGCCTGGAAGGTGATGAAAAAGCTGGTCCCCAAAGCCTGGGTCAAGAGCAAAAACGAAACCGACCTAAAAATCGAGCTGGTAAACGGCAGCACCATCGAATTAAAGGGCACCGAGAACGCAATGGCCCTCCGAGGCCGCAGTTTGGCTGGCGTGGTACTGGACGAAGCCGCCTTCATGGACCGCGAGGTGTGGTTCGAGGTGATCCGCCCCGCATTAGCCGACAAACAGGGCTGGGCGCTGTTCATCTCCACCCCGGATGGCACGGCGAGCTGGTTCTACGACATGTGGTGCTATTGCGAGAAAGGCGATAAGGACTGGGCGCGGTGGCAATTCACCACCATCGACGGCGATAACGTCCCCGCCGAAGAAATTGAGGCCGCCCGAGGTCAATTGGACCCCCGCACCTTCCGCCAGGAGTTCGAGGCCAGCTTTGAGAATCTCAGCGGTCTCGTTGCCGTCTCATTTTCAGACGCCAACATCGACGGCGTGGTACAAGACTTGCCTGTTTTGCCCCTATTGCTAGGGGTGGACTTCAACGTGGACCCCATGTCTGGCGTCTGCGCTGTTAAGAAAGGTAACGACCTCTGGGTCTTCGACGAAATCGTGATGACAGGTGGCGCCACCACCTGGGATTTCTGCGAAGAAGTCCAACGCCGCTACGGCGTCGACCGCCGCATCATTGCTTGCCCTGACCCCACGGGTGGAGCACGCAAAACCAGCGGCATCGGCGTCACCGACCACACCATTCTGAAACGCTCCGGCTTCAAAGTATCCAGCCCCAGGGCCCCCTGGAAAATCCGCGACAAGATCACCTGCGTCAACACCGCCCTGCTTGATGCGTCTGGAACGCGCCGCTTATTTATCCACCCCCGCTGCAAAGAACTGATTAAGTCTTTACGCACATTGACCTACGCCTCTGGCACCGGTCTACCCAACAAAAATCTAGGTGTAGACCACAGTTTCGACGCGCTGGGCTACTTATGCCTCCAAGTATTTAACCTCGCCAAGCCAGAAACAATGGGCCAAACCGGCTATCGTGTGTACTAAGACGTTGGTACTCCCATGCCTGGACATTACGGTGACATGAAGCCTGCTAAGGGCGGCAAAGCTAAGCCCGCCATGGGCAAAGGCACCAAGAAAAAGGGGAGTAAGAAGAAGTAATGGCTAAACGCGGCTTGTATAGCAACATCGCAGCCAAACGTAAGCGTATTGCCGCCGGTTCCGGCGAATCCATGCGCAAACCAGGCACAAAGGGCGCCCCAACAGCTGGTGCGTTCAAAGCAGCAGCCAAAACCGCCAAAAAGCGCAAAAAGTAATGGGCACCAGGATCTGCCAGGGCGGCTGCATCCACATGCAAATGGATGCGCAGACCCGCATGACGGAGGCCACCTTTGTGTTCATGACCCCCAGCGACCCCGACGACTTCTCCATGCTGATGGCACGCCTGGCCAGCGGCATCGAGGTCATTATCGAAGTGGAGGACGAAGATGATTGACTATCGCGGTGAAAAGTTCTCGGGGTATAACAAACCCAAGCGCACCCCCGGCCACCCCAAAAAATCCCACGTTGTCCTCGCCAAGGAGGATGGCACGGTCAAACTGATCCGTTTCGGCCAACAAGGTGTCTCTGGATCCCCAAAACAGGAAGGCGAATCAGCCGCCGACCGTAAACGCCGCGAAGCCTTCAAAGCCCGCCACGCCGCCAATATCGCCAAAGGCAAGCTCAGCGCTGCCTACTGGGCCAACAAAGTCAAGTGGTAACTACACATTTTCCTGCTTGTACAACCAATCTTTGAGCTGGCGCACGTAGTCCCGCAGTTCATGTGCCTTTTTAAGGTGCCAAACATCGCCCGTTGTCAAAAAACAGGCCACATGATTATCAATAGCCTTCAGTAAATGCGAAATGACCGGGTTCCACGGCTCCCGCAGCGGTGTATCCCACTCCCGTTTAGCCACCACACCCCTTTGCTGGAATACACCTATTTTGATCGAACAAGGTTAAGTTAGACCTGTCAAAATAGAAGCAATGTAGGAGTCAACACCGTGGTCTACAGCGGCTCATCCCCATTTACATACGCTGTAGTCAGCGAGTCCCCGTTTGTCCGATCCCTAGAGGTGATCGGCATGACCAGCAACTGGAGCGTCATGGCCGCCGTTACCAACGGCACCAACTACCTGCGCGACCTAGCCGAGACGTACCTACCCCAGGAACCCCGCGAGGACGATACCGCCTGGCAAACCCGCATCGACCGCAGCGTCCTCTCCCCCTACACCAGCCGCCTCATTGAAACAGCAGCTGGAGCAATTTTGCGCAAGCCGATCCACATCGAAGGCGACCAATACTGGCTGGACCTAGCCCAGAACATTGACGGCATCGGCTCCAACATCAACGAGTATGCACGTCGGGCGTTGGTCAGCAGCATGACCTACGGCCACAGCGCCATCCTGGTTGACTATCCCCCAATCGGTGACGTCCGCACCCTGGCCGAAGAACGGGCCACGGGCCGCCGCCCCTACTTCATCCACGTCGATGCCCCCCAAATCTGGGGCTGGCGCCAGGAATCCACGATGCCTGGCTCGCGTCTTACCCAAGTAAGGATCCACGAATACACCACCCAACCGATTAACGAGTTTGGCGAGGATCAAGTCGAACAGATGCGTGTCATCTACCCAGGGCGCTACGACTTGTACACCCTGGGCCAAGAAACCGTCAACATCTACGAATCGGGCACCTACAGCCTGGACGAAATCCCACTGGTGCCGATCTACAGCAACCGGCGTGGGATGTTGCGCTCCCAGCCGCCGCTGCTGGACATCGCCAACTTGAACATCACCCACTACCAGCGCCAAGCCGACCTGATCCACGCGCTGCACATCGCCGCCATGCCCACGCTGGTGCTGGAGGGCTGGGACGACACAACGGGCCCTGTGGCGATGGGCGTCAACTACGCCATCTCCATGACCCCCGGCAACAAGGCGTATTACGTCCAGGCCGACGCGACCAGCTTCGACGCCCAGATGAATGAGATCCAGGCCCTCGAAGGCCAGATGTCCACGCTGGGCATTACCAAGTTGTTCGGCCAAAAGTTCGTGGCCGAATCTGCCGAGGCCAAACGCATCGACCAGGCCCAATCCAACTCGGTGCTGGCCATCGTCAGCCAAGAGCTGGAGTCAGCTCTCAACCAAGCCTTTGCCCTCGCCGCCCAGTACGTGGGCATCGAACCACCCGAAATCAGCATCGACCGCGACTTCGACTATTACCGCCTAATTGGCCAGGACATTTCTGTCCTCAGCCAACTCAACTCAGACGGCAAGATCAGCGATGCCATGTTGCTGGAGGTTCTACGACGTGGCGAAATCCTGCCCGACGACACCAACATCGAAGACGAGCTTGAGGCCTCAACGGAAAACGCTTTGGCCCTACCTGAACCCGCAGAAAACACGGGTGAGGACGACATGGAAGAGCGCGTCGAGATGGACTCTAATTCTTAAGTGCTAAAGTAGACACGTCCAAGTAATACATTGCCGTGCCCGAACTTCAACAAACGGACGTAACTCCTGTGGAGCCAACCCCGTCTCAGCCTGTGGCTGAAGGACCCGACTTTGCGATCCAAATCGAGGCCCTCAAAGCTAAGAACGCCGAATTGATCGGTGAACGTCGTAAGGACAAAGAGGCACGGGAAAACCTCCAAGCCCAACTCGAAGAAATTCGTGCTGTGCAAGAGCAGGCCAAAACCCAAAAGCTCGCTGAAACCGGCGAATACAAAACACTTTGGGAAGAAGCCCAAAAAACTGTTGCTGAACTCAAGCAACAGTTAACCGACAAAGAATCCACCATCGAAGAAATTCGCACTGGATTCACCAAAGAGCAGATCAAGTCTGCTGCTATCGCCCAGCTTTCTAGCGCTGGTGCAGTTGCGCCCGAACAGCTCTATCGTTTACTGCAGGAGAACCTTCGCACCAAAGACGGACAGCCCGTGGCTGTCGCTGGAGGTGTCGAAGTTCCAGTTGGTGAATACATCGCCAACTTGAAAAATCCGGGTAGTGGCTATGAACATCACTTCTCCGCCACAAACCGCTCGGGTATGGGAGTTGCAGGCAGTGCCCGCGCTTCCGCCGTCCCAGGCCAAAACAATCCTTGGTCTAAGGATTCCTGGAACGTCACACAACAAATGATCCTGCTTGGCAAGGATCCTGATATGGCCCGCCTCCTCAGATCTGAGGCTGGCGCCTAGCCCCTGTGGGGCACCCCGCTAACTAACCCCACTGGAGCAATCCAATGTCTTCAAGCCTCGCAAACTTTACCGGCGGTACATTCCTGTCGGATCTGGTTACGCGCCCCGAGTTCCTTCAATACACCGCCGAAGGTATTTTCCTCCAGTCCAAGTGGATCCAATCTGGCATCGTTGCCCGTAACGCTGCTTTGGATGCCCGCGCTGGCGGCACTCGCGTTCAAGTCCCCTTCTTCGATCCCATCAACCCCACCGAAGAGCAGATCACCTCTGCCTCCAACTGGGGCACCTCAACTGCTGGTTACCTGACTCCCCAAAAGACGACGGCTGACCAACAGATCATGACCATCCTGCACCGTGGCTTTGCCTACGCTGCCGACGATCTGTCCCAGCTCGGTTCTGGCGCTGATCCCTTGGGTCATGTCCGCAACCAGCTGACCGCTGCAATTAACAAACTGAAGACCGCAACCCTGCTGGCCCAACTGGCCGGTTTGTTCGGCGGCATCAGCGCTGCTGGCGTCCTTGGCGCTAACCAGACCAACAAGACCGGCACCACCAGTGCAACTGAGGCCAACTACGCCTCGGCTGCCAACGTGATTGCTGCTCGCAACCTGCTGGGTGAGCGCGGCTACGACCTCGACACCATCGCCATGCACAGCAATGTGTATGCCTACCTCCAGCAAGTTGGCCAGCTGACCTTCTCCACCTCTGCTCTGGCTGCTGCTGGCGCAGTGACCTGGGGTGGCGGCGGCGTTGGTAATACCAACGTGGATGTGGCCTACTTCTGCGGCCTGCGGGTTGTGGTTGACGACCAACTGATTGCTCTGACCGGCGGCACCGCTACCCACCTTGTCAAGTACCCCGTGTACCTGTTCAAGTCTGGTGTGATCTCGGAAGGCATCCAACAGGACCTGCGCCTGGCTGCCGACCGCAACATCCTGTCCATGCAGGACGTGATCGCTGTGGACTACCACTACGGTTACCACGTTGCTGGCACCAAGTGGGCCGCCAACGGCGACAACCCCACCAACGCCAACAGCAGCGGCAACCTGGCCGCCACCGCCAGCTGGAACCTCGTGTACGGCACCACCAAAATGGTCCCCATCACCCGCCTGCTGGTCAACACCCCCTTCGACGTTTCCGTCTACGCCTGATCGTTTTCGGACTTACAAAATGGGCCCCCAGTGGGGGCCTTTTTCTTTGTCTAAAAATCAGCCTTCAGGATTAAGGCGCTTCTGCTCTTGCCGCTCGAAAACCTGCACGGAGTCGATCAGCATCTTGTAGGACTGGAGCACACACTGATTGACCAGCACGTAGTTCACTTGCAATTGATCCGCAATCTCAGGAACGGATACTCCTTCCTGCCGCAGCTTCTGAATTTCAGCAGCCACATCAGACCAGTTACGCACCACAGAAAAATCAAGAGCCGTGGATTTAGGCTCTTCTACGATGACTTCAGGAACAAATTTCTTAACAGGCATGAAACTGGTGCGGTTCTTTCTGTTACAGGATAACAAACGTTGGCATGTCGACATCCCCTACGGCGAACACCTAGAAGCGTCAGCCGAATTTGAGATGCAGGGCGTCGAGGTCTACCACGCCAGTTTGCTGGAACCACCCAAGCGCCGCAGACCACGCAGAGTTCAGCGCTACACTTAAGAAAAGTAATGTGTATAGGCCGTGGCCGCAGTAATCGACGCCAGTCTTGCGGGGGCCTCCTCTAACAGTTACGTGACACTGGCGCAGGCCAACACGTACTTCGAGACGGTGCCCGATTCCAGCACCTGGACCAGCAAAACTGACGACCAAAAGAACCGCGCCCTGATCTCCGCCACCGGCTGGCTGGACGGGCTGACCTACTACGGCGACCGCTGCACCACCACCCAAGCCCTCAAGTGGCCCCGTGAAGAGTTCACAGTGGACGGCGTGGACCTCGCCTGCACATTGATCCCCCTGCCCATCAAAAACGCCACCTACGAGCTTGCACGGGCCTTAGCCAACGACACCAGCGCCATCATCAACTCAACTGGCACGGGCCTCTACGAAGAAGTCGAACTGGGCGACCTCAAAGTCAAGTACAACAAAAGCAGCCAATCTGCTGGCACGATCAACAACGTTTTCGACGTCTACCCCTGGCTCCAGGCATATCTGGGTCCCTACTGCCAAGGCGGCTCCGGCAACTATCAAGTTCCTTTGGTGAGAGGTTGAGATGTCCCAAATTGACTCTACTTTTGCTGGCATCCCGGCCCCAATCCTGGCCAAGTGGGGCCATGACATCACCTACCTCAAAACAAGCCAATCCCGCACCTACAACCCCGATACCGGAGTTGTGTCTGGATATGACACGTCCGTAACCGTCAAAGCCGTCATCAGCCGCGTCAATCCCCGCGAATATGAAGGTTTGTATCAAGCCACCGACATCAAGGTGATTATGGGCACCGAAGAACTCGGCAGCTACTACCCCAGTGAACTGGATCGAATCCGGTATCTGCAAGATGGCGTAACTCGTGAAGCAAAGATTATTACTGTCACCAGTTATCGCGGCGAAACCCCAATTCTCCACACCGTCATTGCGAGGCCCCAGTAATGGCAGTCCGCGATCTGAAATACCTGATAACTGACGTACAGGTTGCCACTGCAGAAGCAGCACAAAAAGCCAGTGTCAACATCATGAATAGCCTTGCTCAACGCGGACCTGCGTGGACCGGCAAATTTTCATCTGCCTGGTACGCCACCCCAGAAGGTGGAAGTATGGGTGGTCCTAGGGCAGAGGGCTCGATCTACTCCTACGAATTGAGTGATGTTCCAGTTACTAAGTTCCGCAACGGCCTTTTGTACACAATTCAAAACAGCATGTATTACGCCGATCAGGCACTGGATTTTGTATCATTCGATCCAACCAGTTCATTACCCCCTAAGACGGTAAATTCAAAAATTACATACGGCACTAGGCCAGCATCAGGCGCTCGTGGCGAACTGGATAATATTGATCAAGACAAAAACAACCGGCGTACAGCACCACTGGATTGGTATCCAACTTACGTTGGTGGTGGCGGACTACAAAAAGACCTACGCTTTAGTGTCAGCAATGCGTTTAAGGTTTTTAAACCCAAAGGATTCGGTAAATGAACTACCAAGCCATCCGCGCCGCAGTTGAAAATCCGCTACTGACGGCCTTTGGTGCCTTGGTGCCTGCGGTACCCGTGTACTTTGACAACATCACGGCTGCACCACCCAATGCAACCACGGAGTACGTTCGCGTCAACGTTACTTTTGGTTTGACCAACGATCCTACGCTTACCAGCAGTGTGGACAATGCTCGTGGCGCCATCATCATCCGTATTTTTACTGAAAAAGGCAAAGGCCCAGCCCGCAATCAAGCTCTTTTAACCACAGCAGTAAATGTGTTGGAAACACTCAACAACACAGGTAAAACAGCTACCGGCGTATTTTTTCGCGTTGGCTCACTCAACGGCCCTACATTTTCAGCAACAGAAGATGCGCCCCTCTTCATGGGCCGGATGGATACATCCTTCACTGCCACGGTTTTAACTTAGGTTAGATACGCGCTAACCTATTAGAAGCCGGGCAGTGCCCGCCCCACTGCTCATTCTGTTAGGAACACTCCCATGGCCACTACTGTTCTGACCGGCACGTCCGGCGCCCTCTACTACAAGCCCGCTGGCACCACTGCTGCCTTTGGCCCCACTGATGTCACTGTTGCTGGTGCCCTCCTCAACGTCGGTGCCTACTTCAACTTCAAAGTTGGCGATCCCGTCAAATTCCGCGTCGTCAACCAAGCTGGTGGCACTGCCACTGGCACGTTGCCTGCTGGTATCACGGCTGGCACCAACTACTTCGTCATTGGTTACGTTGCAGCCACTGGTGTACTGACCGTTTCCGCCACCCTCGGCGGTTCCGTGATCACGATCACCACTCAAGGCACGGCTGTTAGCCCCAACAAGTTTGAGGCTTACTACGCTGACTACGCCGTTGTCGGCCAAGTCCGCGAGTGGAGCTTCGACATTACCCGCGCTGAGATCGACGTCACCACCATTGGTCAGACCCCTGGTCAGTACGTGCCCTTCAAAAGCTACGTCGCTGGTTTCGGTGATGGCACCGGCTCTTGCACGGTATACATGGCTGATGACGACTTCGCTTTTGCTAACCGCATGATCGAGGACGTGCTCCAGCGCCAACAGGGTGGTGCAGCCTTCAAGCTGTACACCAACCGCATCATCAGCAGCGGCACGGTTGACGAAACCAAGAGCCGCTCGATTGCGATGGACGCCATCCTGACCAACGCCTCCATGAACATCGACCCTGACAACGCCCAAAGCGTCTCGATCAGCTTCCGCCCCGCATCCACCCCCACCTTCGACTTCCTGACCACTGCCTGATAATCAGACAGTCGGGACCTGAGCCCCAGCCTCACCGCTGGGGCTTTTTCATGACTACTGCGCTACAGTAAAACAACACACCCGACACGTGTATGCCCGCTTCAATTCCAACCCGCGCAATCGACCGCCTGCGCAAAGCCGCCAACCTCGAACCCAGCAAAAAGCTGGTGGAGCTGAGCGACGGCAGCACCTTTGAAATGTGGGTGGCGCCTCTGACGATGGCTGAGCGTGAACGCGCCCAGAAAAACGCCAAGTCTGATGACGCCAATGCGTTTGCATTACAGCTTCTGATCCAGAAAGCCTGCGACGAAAACGGCGCCAAGCTATTCAGCACTGGCGAAATCGACGTGCTCAAGAACGAAGTCAAGGACAAGGATCTACAGTCACTGATGCTGGCAATCCTGACCGACGACTCCGAGCCCATCGACCCAAAATCCTAAGCGCCGAACTACGCAAAGACAGTTGGCTCATGCTCCAATTTGGCGTTGCCAAGGAGCTGGGCCTAACTCTTTCCGAAGTCCGGTCCACCATGACAGCCGAAGAACTGCTCGGCTGGAGCGCCTACTTCTGCATCCTCAACGAGGACCAGGAAAAGGCCCTGGAACAAGCAAAACGCCGCCGGTAGTCACGGCGGCTTTTTATTGCGTAGACTGTTGGAACGCAAGCTACATGGTCGATGGCTGATTACGACGCCAAGATAAGAGTCAGTGCCGACACAACCGACGTCGATAGAAAGCTATCCTCACTAGAAAAACAGTTAGCACAACTTAATAAAAAAGGCGGACTAACTTTCGATCTAAAAGACAGTACAAAACTAAACCAAATTGTAACAGGCTTTCAAAATCTTCAGACCCGTGCGCGAGCAGCGGGCCAAGATGTTTTAAATCTTGGTAACAATTTTAAAAACTTTGGACGTCTAGCTGCTACTTCAGGGTTAGGAGCTGCGTATCTTCAAATTAACCAGCTTGGTGTAGCCGCTTCAAATGCTGGTTCAGTATTTGGCCCACTTAATTCTCTAATTAAAAACTTTGGTGCAGCAGCGCAAGCAGCAACTCCGTATGGAAACGCTGTAATAGATGCAATAAAAAATATAGGTATTACCAGCGGAACTACCGCAGCTGAGATTGCTTTAGCTACAGCAGCCTTTATGGCGTTTTCGCCCGTACTCAAACGGGCAACTGTAGACACTATTGAAGTAGCTAAAGCAGGTATCACCGCTGGTAAAGCTATTGGTGATCTCGGAAAAGGAGCTGGTGTAGCCGCACTAAATGCTGGGTTATTTATAACAAATAAAAAACTAAACGAAGCTCTAGAACCGGCTGAAAATTTACGCAAACTTTTCCAGCGACAACTCGATACCCGCACAGAGTTAGAGAAACGTGTTAGCGCAATGAACACTGTGCTGAATCAGCACAATGCCTTTAGTGAAACAGGTTTAAAAATACTCGAAAAAACACTAGAGCTAGAACAACGACTCACTAAAGAACTAAACAACCAGCAAGCGGCCCGTAGATTTGTAGATACTGGCAGCGCTAGAAAACTTCAAATTGAGCAACGTATTGCGGCTATACGCCGAGGTGAGATCGGTGGTAACGAAGCATTCCGCGAATATGCCAGCAGAGCGGCAGCAATTTCAGATGCTGGTACACGGGATCTGTACCAGCGCAATGCTGGAGTCGGTAAGTACGCGCCCAAGGCCCCTATAGCCAATATGCCCTTGGCTCTGCCCAGTACAGAATTACTGGATCCTGTTGGAAGAGGAATCAAGCGAATAACAGAATACTCTGGAGAGTACACGGCAACTCTGGATAAGGGCGTTGCAGCTGGACAACGTTTCACCCAGAGTTTAAAACAAGCAGATACCGAAAGTTTAAAACTACAAGGCGATCTTAAAGCCTTGGAACTTGTACTCTCTCGCGTAACCAATTCACTCAGTAATGTAGGTGTCAGGAATCAGTTTGCAGGTAAACAAGTAGGCCCCGAAACCCGTGCTGATTATTACCAACGTATAGGTATTGAACGTAAAAATGCAATGATGCTAGCGGATAGAGAAGCCGCAACAGAAGCAAAAATAAACGCAATCCTAGAAAAACGTAACACCATTAAAGCTAAGGGTGGCGGTTTTGGTAAAGCAGCAAGTGGAGCACTCAGCAACGCAGCGGTTGGTGGTGCCTTCCCACTGCTGTTCGGCCAGAGCGGAACTGCCGCAGCTGGTGGTGCCATCGGTGGTGTGCTCGGTAGTGTTGTTCCAGGCATCGGAGGATTTGGTGGTTCACTCATTGGTACTATCCTTGGCGAAAAACTAGGTCAAGGTAATCAAGTTAAGCAACTTGGCGAAGACATCGGATTTTCTACCGAGCAAACCAAGCTACTTGGTATCGCATTCCAGCAAGCGGGCAGAGACTTCGATAAGTTCCAGCAATCTGTTCAGAATATCCGTGGTTTAAGTCTGGCTGTTGAGGATCAAGCTAAAGCGATTCAACTTGTTAGTAGCCTTACTGAAAATTATGGCGGGCAAATTGATAAAATAACTAATGCTTTTACATCTGCCCTAGAGTCTGGAAAAGTTTCACAGGCTACCCTTAATCAGCTGACCAGCCAAGGTATTCCAATTCAGCAGGCTCTAGCTGATAAGTATAACGTAAGTCGTGACACTATACTTGAGATGGCTAAAGACGGAAAAATTTCCGTCCAAGATTTGATTGATACGCTTGTAGATTTAGGTAACAAAGGACCGGCTGAAATTACAAAAACTGTAACCACGTTCGATAAATTAAAAACATCAGTAGAGAATTTAGGTAGTGCTTTTGTAACTTTAGGCAGCACAATACTAAATGCTCTATCACCGGTTCTGGACTGGTTAGGTGCTCGCATTGCAGACATAGTAAACATTGCTAGTAATGCCATAAATGAAGTTGCTCGTTTAGTTGAAAATGTTGCCAACGGACCGCAAGCTGCTGCACGGGCATCTTTAAAACGAGGTGAACTACCTTTCGGTGTTGAAGGCGTCGGAAAAATTATCGGGCAGGAAAGACTAACACAAATTACCAGGCAAGCCAGCACCGGTTTTGCTGGAATGATTGACCAAAAAAAATTGACTGCTTTATTACTGCAGCAACCAGAATTTAAAGATGCAAAACCAGTACAACCCCCAAAACTCACATCCTTTAATGCACCATCGCAAGCGGCACCAAGTGGCGGCAGCAAAGGTGATAATGCAGCAGAAAAAGCTGCCAAAGCAGCAGAGCGCGAGGCTGCACGGGTTGCCAACATTGTGCGTGATCAAGCAGCTATTACCGAGCAGAAAAAACTTCAAGCGCAATATGATCAAGGATTGTTTGTAGCCGAAATAGCAAAAGATGAAAATTTAAAAATTCAACTGCAGCGCGAAAAAGAAATTGGAGAAATTTCTCTACAGTACAGCAAACTAATTAACGATGAAAAAGCAAAGGGTAATTCTGCAGCAATAAAAGAAGCATTTACAAAAACAGCACTTGTAGACGTTCAATTAGTAGAACTTAAAACAGCCCAAGAACTCAGACGTCTGGAAGTTAAAAAAGAAGAAACCTACGCCAACATGTTGGAAGATCTTCAGTACGAGCTAGATCTTAAATCCGCTGTGACAGAAGAACAGCGCAGGCAGCTAGAGATTGCGTACGAAATGGCAAAACTACAAAAAGATCCCATGCTGACCGACGTACAACGTGAAGAAATTAAACGCCGCAAGCAAGAAATCAGCTCGCCTAAAACAGATCAACAAAACATCCAAGGTAAAATTGGCCAGTTACAGGATGAACTTGAACAACTAACCAGTTCAAGTTACCTTGCAATTACGGGTGCTGAAGCCATCGGTGCCGCATTTAGCAATTCTTTCAAGAGCATCATTGATGGCTCAATGACTGCACGGGAAGCCTTGGCCAGTTTCTTTAAAGGCGTTGCGGACGCATTCCTAGACATGGCAGCTCAAATTATTGCCAAATGGATCACACTGACAATCCTTAATACTGTGCTGGCACTATTCCCAGGCGGCAGTAAAGGTGGTGGCGGAAACTTTAGCCCCTCTGGTGCGGGAGATACAGGTATCAGCTGGAGTGACGCTATTACATTCCAGCCTAGAACAAAATTAGCAGAAGGTGGTTTTGTTACCGGCCCCACCAATGCACTAATCGGCGAAGGCGGCCAACCCGAATACGTCATCCCAGCCAGCAAGATGCAATCTGCCATGTCGCGTTACAGCCGTGGTGCCCGTGGTGAAGGCGTCATTGCAGGCAGTGGCAATGGCGGTGAAGGCGACGTTGCTACAACTGCTACTGGTCCTATGGTGGTGGATGTCCGTTACAGCGTCGAACGCATCAATGATGTTGAGTACGTCACCACCTCGCAATTCCAGGCCGGGATGCGTCAAGCTGCTCAGCAAGGCGCCAGCCAAGGTGAGCGACGGGCATTACGGCAACTGCAGCAAAATACATCACTACGCGGAAGGGTAGGCCTGCGATGAGCACACAAGCATTTGGCCATTACTTACAATTCAAAGGTGGCACCACGCTTAACTTTCAGAATTATTGGGTAGGCGACAACATTACATATAACGGCATTACCTATAGCTTTTTGCCATTTGGATTTAGTGGTGTAACCGTTACCCGTAGCGGCGACAACCAACCAGCCGCGTTGGTATTCCCCAATAATCAACTATCTCGCGACTGGATTGAAACTGCTGTAACTAGCCAGTGGATTGCAACATGCCAAACGCTACTGCTAGAACCAGATGACAACACTGGCGGTCGCGTATTGTCAAGTTACACTGCGCAAATTGTGAGCGGTGGCTGGAATGAAACCAGCGTTGAGCTGCGTATGGCATCGGTGCTGGATGCGGTTGGCGCTGACCTGCCACGCAAACGCTTGACGCGGCAGCTGGTTGGCAAGTTACCACTTACTGCTCGCGTAAACTTGCGGTGATCCAGTTAATTGGCACACCATATGCACTTGGCGCCGATGGCACTGGCGATGCAATTGATTGCATTCACTTGGTGTATGCGGTGCTAAGTCAACTGGCTATTGCCACGCCAGTATTTGATGCTGCTTGGTACGAGGCTAGTGATCGGCGCATTTTACGTGCTTTATTGACATGGGGGAACAGGGTAGACAATCCACGCTACGATGGG
>OFRF01000212.1_pt1 | contig 16174 bp, 31 predicted proteins | sample 1543081 | NCBI WGS metagenome assembly OFRF01 (sample SAMN07774232, study PRJEB24372) | wastewater metagenome
CATTCTCGCGCCATCGCGCGGATTTGTTTTCTCAATTCACCGGACTCAAAATCAACGCCGGAACGCCGCCGTGCAGCACGTCGTCATCGCTGTAGCCCTTGGGAATTTCGCTTCCCGGCTCTAGGCCAACATCGCCGTACCACGTCGTCTCCGCTCGATACGCGCCGGTCCAGCAATTCGACAGCGGCGAATAGCCATTTCCTTCCGCGTCCCGAGCCATCACAACGATACGCTTCGGGTTTTCCTTCGAGAGGATTATGATTAGTTCTTTGACGTTCATGCTTGCTCCTTGATTGGCTCGCCGGTTTTCTCGTCGATCAGTTCCACGATCTCAATCGCCTTTCGGTAATCTTCCTCAATCAGCCATTCGATTTCGCCGCTATCCTTCCAGCGGATGAGACGCTCCGGCTTCGGCGGCGCGACGAACGCGGGCTTGCGGGGTGGGAATGTGGGAAGCACGAGCTTGATATACCTACTGCCCATCGCAAACTCGCCAGTCCCCTCCTCGCCGTTGTGGGTCTTTTCGGTGGCAGACGTTCCGTATGGATCGTCGAATGCGTACCAGCCCGCTTGTTCCTCTGTCACCGCCTGCCCCTCGCCCACAATGACTTCGGGCTGCTCTTTCGGCGGCACTACCTCGCTGAAAATCTTCAGCGCCTGTTTGGCTATGCGGTCGTTTGTCGGCCACTCTTTCGCGCCCCAATCAACCAACCACTCGCGGAACTTTTTGCCGGCTTCCCAGAGGGATGGGGAGGGGTCTCGCTTCAGTTCCGCAATCTCATCCGCCTGCTTGAGAATCGTCTGCGCCTGCAGAGCCACCGTGGCCGCTCGCTCAGAATTGATGTACTTCGCGTGCTCGGTTGCTACCTGCTCTTCCAGTTTCGCGACGGTGGCTTTGAGCGTGGTGATTTCGTCACGGCAAGCCGCGCGAGTTTCCACTTCCTTCCGCAGTTCGGAAATCAAATACCGATTTTTCAGACAGCCGGAGCACAGATACGGCGTTCCTGGCTTCGCTCGGCAGGTATCGCATTCGGTGAAGCCTTCGGGCGGTTCATCTGCATCCCGCTGCACTCCCGCGAATATCTCAGCGGCCTTGTCGGCGATCTGTTCGTCGTACGATTGGCTGCGGTGCCCTTTGAGCCAGCCATGAAACTTATCCCGCGCCTCCGCATTCGTCGCCGGTGCGGTGAGCTTGTGCCAGTTGCCGGGGGGTAGGGAGTCAACCGATCCCCATAACGCAAATCCGTCAGACAATAACTCGACGCAATGCAACGATTCGCCGCGAAATTCGTGCTGCCGACAAATCAGGAAGCGTCTTCCGCTCGTGCGCTCGAAATAAAAACCTGGTTCGGTCGGCTTGTTGGTTTGGTTAGTCATGTTTGGGTTCCTTTGCTGCGAGAACATCGGTCACGCAAAAGCGATGCACCCAGTCCTCATCAGATTCGCCGTAAATCGTCTTGCGCTTCGTGAAACGAACTTGATACGCCGTATCCGCTACTTCCAGCACGACGGCCTCTAGTCGCTCCCATTCAAAGCCACGCCCAACGGGACCGGCAGCAATAAGCACGCGGTCGCCGACTTCCGCCGACTTCGCAGGCGGGTCCATAGCCAACTTCTCAAACTCGTCGCGCCGCTTTTTGTGATGGCGGTCGATTGCATCGAAATCAAAAAAGTCTCCAGGCATCCTTCTCTCCTGCGGGCTTGCCGCGGTTGGGGGGTTACGCCGCTTTCTTCGCCGACAAAAACTGATCGACCACAGCCAACAATTCGCGATAGTCGTGAGTCCATTGCACCATGCGGCGCATCAGCCCGGATTGTTCGCCCTTCGACCAGAGCCCGATGATCGGCACGCCCACGCCCCAAGCTGCGCCCACTTCCGCCCAGGCATCGGTTCCACTTGGACTGAGGTAAATCACCAGATCGGATTTCGTCGCGCCGTCGGTGTCGTACTTGAATGACTTCGTGCCCATTTCGGAATGCACCCATTCGTCGAACGGAAGCGGCTTGCCGTCACCATCCGACTTGCTGGTGTGTTCGCCGTGGTTGTTCTCCACGAACGACAGCACTTCGCAGCCTTTGTTGCGGAGCCGGTCGGTGAGCATTTCGACCGCGTGCTGATTCTTCCAACTGGATGCTATGTATACTTTCATCACTCTCTCCTTCTGCGGGTCGCGGGTGGTTACTCTTCATCGTTCACAATCACGCCGACTTTTTTCACGTAGCCATGCTCGATGGCGTCGGCGGTCAGCACCGATAGCGGCTGCACCGACGCGAGCACGGTATCGCCGTTTTTGTCGAGCTTCACCAGTCGGTTCACGCCGAAGTCTCGCGTGACGCCCTTGGAGTAAAGCCAGTTATCCTTTGTGCCGTATACGTCATAGGTTTTCGCCATCTTCAATCTCTCCTGCGGCAGCGCCGCGTTTGGGGGGTTACTTCTGCGGTTGTCACGCGGGATTACTTTCACACTCTCTAAAATTCGGCGGCCGATCCACTCTCAGGATTCTTTCTTCGGTCTCCCAGCCGACTCCCTCTCTGGCAACTGCTTGCGAATCTTCACTGGCAGACCTTCAAGGATCCGGTCGCCGATCCATTCGGAAAGCGACTTGCCTTGCTTCTTCGCCTCGTTCGCGGCCTGGATGCCGGCGATCTTCCACTCGGCTGCCTCGACCTCGATCACGTTCGGGTCACCGGGCTTGAGGGTGTCCTGTGCGCCGTAGCCGCCGCCTTGTTGGCCGGGCTTCCCCGGGCCAGGCGGCTGGTCGGGCAGCAGGGTGTAGATGTGGTCCGCCGACATGCCCTCGAAGGCTTTGTTGTAGAGCCAGGTGTCCTTGAGCTTCATGCCGTCGGCCTTGAGATTGGCGTTGACGACATAGTCGATGGCTGCGCCCCACTTATCGGGGTCGCGCGGGCCGCAGCGGTTGATGTGGTCGAGCAGCGGGTGCTGGACCTCGTGGCACACCGCGGACATTTGCAGCTCTTCGTCGAGGCTGAGGAAGTAGTCCGGGTTGTAGTAGATCGCCGTGTTGCTGACTTGCAGCGTGTCCACCGAGTAGTCCTGATGGGCTTCGAAGCGCAAGGCCAGGATGCCGTAGAACGGCTGGTCGATGTAGAGCGCGGTGCGAGCGCGGATGAACGCGGTCTCTGCTTGTTTGTTCATGGTCTGCTAATCAAAGGGTGTAGGACTAAGAGCATGACGTGCTCCCGAACGTCTCCAGCGAAAGCAGAAGTGAGCAGGCCAATATTTAAGCTGTCGCCGTCGCCGTAGCCGTCGCCGTAGCCGTCGCCGTAGCCGTGCGAAATCGCGACGGCTTCGCCGTCAATCAGAGCGCGGTCCACTTCGATTCCTCGCAGTCCAGCGACGCGACCACGGCCAGCGCATGCAGGCGCACGGTGCCCATGTCATCGAGAACGGTGTTCTTCTGCGGTCCAGCTTTGGCAAGCTCGCCAAGGCCCTTGGTGGTGCCCCAGCGGCGGATGCACTGCGCGCCGGTGATGGTCACGTCGTCGCCGCTGCGTTCGACATTGCCAACGAAGACCCAGCCGCGCTGGGCAATCACGATCTGCTTCATCTCTCTCTCCTTGGTGTTGAGGCCTTGCCTCGTGTTGATCAGTGCGCCTTCAGCGGCGCTCATGCCTTGTCGCCATCGACCTGGTCGGCGGAAGCGTCCGGCTCCTCGACCGGCGTGCCGGCCTTGAAGGCGTCCTCGAGGTCGGCCTGCGTGGCAACGCGCACGGAGTTGCCACTGCGCGCGATGTGCATCAGCGCGGCGTTGCGGTGGCTGGCGCGCACGAGGCGCGTGACGCCGGTCTTGTTGTCGCACAGGGTGTAGATGCGCTTGGTGGCCATGGATCAGCCCTCCGCCGGCCAGGTGCGGTGGAACAGCGTCGCCAGGTCGGCGCGCTGGTCGTCCGGCAGCCCGCGGCCCTCGTCGAGTGCCATGGCCGCGTCGTCGCGGTTCTTGGCCTTCGTGATCGCGTCGGCCAGCTGCGCGTAGGTGACCTTCGGAAGCGCCTCCTGCTTCGGTGCTGGCGCCGAGGCGGTCTTGCGTGCTGGCTTGCCGGCCGGCTGCTGCTCGGCGGCCACCGGCTCGGCCTTGCGCTGCGTGGTGCCGAAGGCTTCCATGCTCCGCTCGGCCTGGCCGGCGCTGTCGTCCGTCAGGGCCTGCGGCGCGTCGACGGCGCCCTCGGCGACCTCGCGCACCAGATCCGGATCGGTCAGCGCGCCGAGATCGAGCCCGCCGGCGTCGGCGGCATCGTCCAGGCCGGCGGCCACGGCGAGCTGCGGCGCGCCTTCGAGCGGCAGCTGCTTCGCGTGCTTCTTCGTGGCGGACTTCGCGGCCATGTCGTCGAGCCACATGACCCAGGGCGTCTCGGCCAGCTTCGCCTCAGCCCGGGCGCGATCCTTGTCGCTGTTCGCCTTCTCGATCGCCGCGGTCAGGGAGCGGAAGGTTTCGCTGCGGGCGCGGATCTTCATCACCTCGTCCAGCGGCAGCACGCAGGTCAGCTCGCCGCCGTCGACCAGCTGCACGTAGCTCCAGGCACCGGTGAGGGCACCACGATCGGCCAGCGACATCTCATACTCGAAGCCGCCGCCCTTGCCGATGCGGTTCTTGAAGTGGTCGCCGACGCGGATGGAGCCGGCCTCGATGGAGCGCACGCGCGGCGAGCGGTAGGCCAGCGTGCGGAAGCCGCGCGCCCCGATCTGAAACTGGCAGTCGTAGACCTTCACCCACTCGTCGCCGACCTTCTTGTTCCGCGCGTACGGGATCAGGAAGGCCTGCTGCTGCACCGTGTTCGGCTCCAGGTCGAGCGCGGCCGAGGCCATCATGGCGCCCAGCACCGTCTTCGGGTCGCAGCGCATCAGGTCCGGCGTCTTGTGCACGGCGTTGATGCACAGGCGCAGCATCTTGTCGGGCGACAGGAACTTGCCGGCGACGGCCGCCATGCCCTTGGCGACCCTCGGGTTCTCGAGCATCGTCAGGATGCCCTGCTGCGGCTTCTGGCCGGCCTGGCCGGTGGCCACTTCACGCAATGCGGTGTTCATGCGTCTCTCGTCCTCTGTGGTGGTGGGAAAGGGTCAGCCGCGCTTGGCGGCGAAGCGCAGCACGCGGGTGCTGCTGCGCCGGGTGAACATCTCCTCCCAGTCCGCGTGCTTGCGGCGGAAGGAGTGCAGGTCGAAGCTGGAGCGCGTCTCGGTGTCGAAGGACATGAGGTCGCGCACGCCGGACGTGAGCAGGGCGTGGTCGCCCATGAACTGGCCGATCTGGAAGCGCAGCACGGTGGCGCGCTCCTCGAGGTCCTTGGCCTGCTTGCCGATCTCTCGTAGCTCGGCCACCTTGGCGGCGATCTCCGGCGTCGCCTCGATGTTCGTCGGGCGGACCTTCGGGAACAGGCCCCGGATGTCCTCCAGGCTGGTCGGCGCCGGCGGCACCTTGCCCTTGACGTTGTCGGTCCAGAAGCGCACCTCGCGCTCGCGCATCGCGGCGATGGTCACTTCATCGCGGCGCGTCCAGTAGAGGTCGACGTCATCGAGGCTGCGCAGCGCGGACACGAGGGTGCGCTGGCGCTGGCCGGGGTGCACCATCAGGCCGTGCATGAACTGCGCGGCGTAGTGGATGGGGATGTCCTCCGACTCGGGCTCGCCCCACTTGTCGGCCTGGGAGTAGTGGACGCTCTTGCCGTCCCAGTTGACCTCCTCGCCGTCGATCTCCAGCTCGCTGTCGATCTCGGCCGACAGGAAGCGGTGCTTCGCGTCGCGGTAGCGGCGGTTCTTGGCCAGCACCTTGACGTGGTGGCCTCGGTCGCGGAGCTTGTCGACAGTCATCTCCAAGATAACCGGCTCGAGCCTGCGTCCCCTCTTGAACAGCGCCTCCAGCTGCGCGTTCTCCGGCCTCGCCACGGCCTGGCCGGTCTTCTCCAGCCAGAGGTCCACCGCGGTGCGGCGCGGGTGCACGCCGAGGATCACAGAGGCGTCGGTTCCTCCGATATAGCGGGCGCGGCTGGGCAGGGTGGCCATCAGCGTGCCTCCTGTTGAAGCGTTGCCTTGCGCGGGCGCACTGGCTCACTGGCCGCTCGATCGACAGGCCAGCCAACCTTGAGCCTGTACTTGACAACGTGAACGGGCAGCAGCGAACGCCGCGCAAGCATCGAAACCGTCATTGATTCCCCCTGATAGATCACCAGAGAGTTCCCTCGGCGGTTGTTTGCCTGCTCAACCAAGCTGGCCCATCGACAGTTACCTGGCTCGTAGTTCCCGTTGTTGTCGGGGAACCTGTCGATCGTCAGTCCATCGGGTCGCGGCCCCATGTCTTCGAGGAACGCAGCGAAACTGTGCCGCCACCGTTCGCATATGCGAATGCCTCTTCCGCCGTAGTTGGAAAAGTGCACGTGGCGAGGATTCGTGCAGCGGGCCACCATGCTTTTCCACACGCGATAGGTTGAGCTGTGCGACATCCCGTGAGTACGTGAAGCGCGGCCTCTGGCTCGAGCTACATCGCGCAGCAAGCAGCCGCAGGACATCGACTTGCCGTCGCGAAGAGAGCCTCCACAAACTGACTTCTCAATCCCGCAGTCGCACTTGCACATCCATCGCCTCAGGCCCGATTGGCACGACTCATCCAGCCGCAGGGCCACCAGACGCCCGAATCTCTGACCGGTCATATCCAGCACTCGACTCAAGTTGCAATCTCCAGGAGTGCGATGCGAGAGTCGTAGTCGGCGATTTGTTCGCTTGCGTTGCGGATGTAGTCCGGGCCCAGCTTCACGCCGGCTTCGAGGTAGCCCTCGACCTCGTCGATCACGCACTGCCGCTGGTGGCGCAGCCAGCGCACCTGCAGCGCGCGCCAGATGATCGACCACCACGGCCGGTGCAGCGGGATCGTGTAGGTGGCGGAGTGCAGGCGGCTCATGCGCGCAGCCCCCAGTGCACGGCCAACAGCGCGCCGAAGATGCAGCAGAGCTCGACGAGCAGGAACTGGAAGACGGCGCGAGTCATGCCCGCACCCATGACATCGGTACGTCGGCGAGGAACGCTTCCCAGGCAGCGTGCAGCGCGGCCTCGCGCGCCAGGTGCAGGTGCAGCGCGCTCATGCCGCGAGCCCCGACACATTGCTCTCGGCCATCTGGCGCGCCATCTCGGGGGTCCAGCCCATGCGCTCGAAAGCCTGTTGGGTGGTCTGGATGCGACGCTCGCGGATCTGATCCCACATGCGAATCAGGCGGCGCTCTTCGCGGACCCTGTGCGCCTCGCGCTTCAGGGCGACGGTGAACTGCTCCGGAGGCAGGGTGTGGTCGACGTGGATGCGGCTGGCGTTCACAGCACCACCTCCGCCAGGCGGCTGCGGCCGTTCTCGGGCCGCGAGGCCCAGGCGTTGAAGGCTTCGGCCACGCGGCGTGCGGCGGCCTGCTCGTCCTTCGTGAAGCGGCGCGCGTAGAACGTCGGCGCGTAGGTCGGCTGCGTGTCCTTCAGGTCGGCGAAGCTGCCGAACGCCGTGACGGCGCGGACGGCTTCGTCGATCGTTGCGTGCTGGGGAACCGTGGGCTGCATCTTTTCGCTCCAGCGCCCCGAACGGCGGGGCGTTGGAATGAAGTATCGGCAAACCGATGCAACTTGTCAACGGTAAACCGATATAGCATCGGTTCACCGATTGCGTATGGCGTTAAGTAGTTCTCGATCGGCGTGAAAAAGCCCGCACTCGGCGGGCCTGGTGATCGATCAGCAGCCGCGACCGTCTGGAGGAGATGTCGTCCGTACGAACCTGCGATCCGCGGCGCTGCAGGTGAGCAGCAGGCTTCCATCCGCGAGACAAACGCGGTGCATCGTGACCGCTTGGTTGTCCATCAGCACAATTGTCCTGGTGTAGCCGGCCACTCCGATCAGCGCTCCGGCGACGAGCTTACGACAGTCGTCGAAACCCATGTCCTGGCCAACTGTTGTGGTCCGTGGCCGGGCCGCATCTTCGCGGTTCCGAAGCTTCGTCGCCTCCGCTTCCTGTCTTGCTTGTCTGGCTATCGCCGCAGGTATCTCCGCGTTCATCTGGTCGACTATCGCCTTGCGCTCGGCGGGGGTGAGCACGCCATTGCCTTTGGGCGCTGACCTGGTTGGCACCGGGTCAAGCCGCGCAAGGCCGGGAGCTGGTGGGCATGCCTTGTCGCTGTAGATGACCTCGCCGTTCAAGCCAGTGCACTTGTTTGCAGCCAACCCAGCGTGCGGCGCCGCGGCAGCCAGCAGCACGACCAGGCAGGGAATGGCGCTTCGCATGTCAGATCCTTCGCTTCTGCCTCGGCTGCAACGGTGCGAGATCGCCGAGGCCAGAGTCTAGGTCGAGAGGAGTGACGATGCCCTTCGCGTCAGGATTCGGCGAAGTGATGTTCTGAGGGTTGACGCCGTCGCGGGCTGCGAGCATCAGCAGACGCAGGCGGTGCCGCTCGCTTTCGTTCAGCCGCTCGTAGGCGCGCGCCAGCGCGAGGGCTTCGGCGCTCAGCGTGTCGGCGTCGCGATCGGAGCCTTCTCCTGTGGCCAGCCAATGCGCACTGACGCTGTACAGGCTGGCGAAGGCAACGACGTGACTGGTGCCCTTCGCGTCGCGCTCAAGTTCAGAGAGCGTGCTCTGGCTGACGCCGATCTTCTTCGCGACCGTCTTCTGGTCCAAACCAGCGGCCCTCCGCGCGTCGTGCATGCGCTGTCCGAAGGGGGTCCGATCACGAGAAGCCACAGACCGGAATCTGCCGGACTTGCAAATCGGAACGCCGATAAGTACCATATCGGGAAACCGATGCATGGACGGACCCGATGGACTGGAAAGCACTACTGGCAGAACTGAAGGCGCGCGGCTGGACACAGCTGCTACTCGCGGCCGAGCTCGGCGTGGCCCAGTCGTCGATCAGCGACCTCGGTAGCGGGAAGACCACGAACCCGTCTTACAGCCTGGGCCGCGGTCTTCACGACATCCATTCGAGCGAACGCCGGCCTGAGCCAAAGCCGGCTGGTACGGAGACCGGCGAGACCGAAGTGAAGGCGGCCTGACATGGTCGGCGCCTTCTTCCTCGCGGTTCTCGCTGCGCTCGTGACTGTTGCCTGGGCCATGTCGCCGAAGGTAGACGGCCAGCGCAATCGCTCCAAGCCCCTAGGTCCGACCTTGGGGGTGGATGCCTCCACAGCACACGAAAGGGGGCGTCGATGAGCACGCTTCGCATCAGCACGCCGACGCAGCAGGGATCTCGTCTCTCGTGGGGGAGTGAGCTGTTCCAGCTCTGCTCGAACATCGTCGAGCAGCCATCGCAGCCGGTGGAGTTCGTGCCGGTGCCCGAGGTCTGCGAAGCATCGTGGCCCGCGTGGGATGCCGCGGTGATCGAACTGGACCGCGTCGCCACATCAGGCGCACGGCAATGAGCCGCCCACCGATGACGCGCGCCCAGTGGCGCGCAGGGATACACGACAGGATCGTCCAGGTCGGAGAGTGCGCCGAGTGGACAGGCGACTTCAGCGGCGTCACACCCGTGGTCTACGCGCCGGCCGGCTTCGCGTGGCCCGACTCGCTCAAGGGCAAGCAGTCGGTGCGCGGCGTGCTGTTTTTCATGGAGAAGGGCCGCCGTCTCACCGCCGACCAGGTGATCCGGCCGCGCTGCATGAACCCGCAGTGCGTGGACGTGCGGCACTTCCAGGTCATCACGCGCGCCCAGCAGGCCCGTGAGCAGTCCAGGCGCGGCGAGCTGCAGACGGCGCAGGCGAGGGCAGCGAAGACGCTGGTCGGCCGGCGCAACGCGAAGCTTGATGACCTGGCGATCCGTCAGATCCTGACGTCGTGCACCACGTCAGCGGAAGAGGCTGCGCGGCATGGAGTGCACCGCAGCACGGTCAGCGCTGTGCGTCGCGGCGACCTGTGGGCACACGTCCTGCCGGCGGCCTCGGTGTTCACGTGGGCGAGGGCGCCGAGATGATCTGCTTCAAGGGAGCCCAGCCTCGCCGCGCCGCATTGTGGGCACGCTGCGGCGGCGAGCGTCTGTCTGTTTCCGCACTCTGTGCGCTGCCACACGCAAGGCGCGCCTGTCGGCGGACATGAACAGTCGCTGCTTCATCGCCAAGCCCGGCAGCGTCGCTGACCGGGTGATCCGCCACCTGCAGCTGCTGCCCGAAGGCACGGAGTGCACGGCGGCGGAGCTCGGCGAGGCTTGCGGCTTCCACAGGAAGCAGGCGGTCGCCTTCCTGACCCCGGCGGTCAATGCGGGCGCGCTGGCGCGTCGGATTGCCCCGGACGCGCACCGCATGCCGTCTCTCTACTTCCGCCTGGGCGACGGCGTGCGCATCGCCACCAGCGACCCGAAGCCGCGCCGCGTAGCCCGATCGCCGCTCACGGCTTCCATTTTCGAGGTCAGCCCGGCCCGGCGCTTCGATCCATCCGTCGAGCCGCCGCCTGAGTCTTTCCTCGAGCAGTGGCGTCGATTGCGCCACATCGACGATTCAAACAAGAACGGAGGCGCCGCATGACGGCCGCTGAACTGCCGGCTCCGCTGGTCCCACCGGAAGTTGACCTGCGCGACTTCGGCTTCATGCCGCTCGATGTCCGAACCCTGCTGACCTCGTCCCTGTGGATCAAGGCGAAGAAGGATCCGCGAGTCGCGCACGCCGCGGTGTCGCTCTGGTGCGAATGCTGGCACCAGGTGCCGGCCGCATCGCTTCCCGACGACGACGAGGTGCTGGCCGACCTCGCACGGTGCGATCCGAAGGAGTGGGCACGGGTCAAGGAGCGTGCCTTGCTCCATTTCGTCAAGTGCTCGGACGGTCGGCTTTACCACAGGCATGTCGCGCAGAAGGCGATGGAATCCTGGGAGGCGAAGGTCGCCCAGCGGGCCCGGACGAAGGCAGCGACAGAGGCTCGCGAAGCGAAGCGACGTGCTCAACAGAGCGGCACCGACGTACAACGTGACGGAACACGTGACGGAACACGTGACGGTGAACGTCACGGTGCACGTGACGTTGTACGTGACGTTCACCAAGGGACAGGGACAGGGACAGGGACAGTAAAGGGACAGGGAATAGAAGAGAAGAACCCTTCGGGTTCTCGTCCGTTGGCTTCGCCTCCGGACCTGCTCGGCGACCAAATCCAGCAGACGGTTCCGTGCCCGTACGGCGCCATCGTCGACGCCTACCACCGCGAGCTTCCGAGCCTGCCGAAGATCCGGCTGCGCGACGGGAAGACCTGGGAGGCCCGCCAGAAGGCGATGCGTGGCTTCTGGGGTTGGGTGCTGTCCAGCCGCAAGAGCGACGGAACGCGCCGCGCCGAGAGCGCCGAGCATGCGATGCGCTGGATCTCGGCCTACTTCGCGAGGGCGCGCGACAACGACTTCGTGATGGGTCGCATATCCCCCGGGAAGGGGCATGAGAAGTGGCGGGCCGACTTCGACTACCTGCTCGGTGAGAACGGCAAGAAGCAGGTCATCGAGAAGACGACCTCGGAGGCCGCATGAGCGCGCACGCCATGGACCACCACCCGCGCGACGAGCAGATCGCCCACCTGCGCGTGCCGCCCCAGTCGATCGAGGCCGAGCAGAGCGTGCTAGGCGCGTTGCTGCTCGACAACTCCGCATGGGATCGCGTCGGCGACCTGCTGCACGAGTCCGACTTCTACCGCCACGAGCACCGGCTCACCTTCGCGGCGATCGGCGGGCTGGTGAACGCGAACAAGCCGGCCGACGTCATCACGGTCGCCCTAGCGCTGCGCGAGAGCGGCAAGGACACCGACGTCGGCGGCATGTCGTACCTCAACGCGATGTCTTCGAGCGTGCCCAGCGCGGCGAACATCCGCCGCTACGCCGAGATCGTGCGCGAGAAGGCGCTGCAGCGCGCTCTGGTCGCAGCATCGGACGAGGCAGCCACGATCGCCTTCGGCGCCGGCGGCACGGCGAACGACCGCATCGAGCGCTGCGTGGCGCTCTTCGACCGCGTGCAGCAGGGCAGCCTGAAGCAGGGCCCGGTGCAGGCGGCAGAGCTGGCGGTCAAGCGGATCGACCACTTCAACGACATCGCCACCGGTGAGATCCCGGTGGCCTTCCCGACCGGCCTGACCGACCTCGACGAGCAGCTCAACGGCGGCTTCCAGGAGGGCCGCGTCTACGTGCTCGCCGCACGGCCATCGGTGGGCAAGTCCTCGCTGGCCCTGCAGTTCGGCCTGCACCACGCGAAGGTGCTCAACCGCGGCGTGCTGGTGCTGTCCCAGGAGATGCCCGGCGAGGAGGTCGCCGACCGCGCACTCGCGAACCTCGGCGGCGTCGACTACGGCGAGATGCAGCGCGGCAGGCTCTCGGACATGAGCTGGGGCCGGCTCTCGGCAGCCGTCGAGATGCTCGGGAAGCTGCCGCTGTGGATCGACGACCAGGCCGCGCTCACGCTCGCCGACATCCGCGCGAAGGCCTTCGCCGTGCGCCGCGACGGGCTGAAGCTGCTGGTCATCGACTACCTGCAGCTGTGCTCTGGCCAGAACCCGGGCAAGGGCGTGAACCGGAACACCGAGCTCGAGGAGATCACCCGGGGGCTGAAGGCGCTGGCCAAGCAGCTGCGCATCACCGTCGTCCTGCTCTCCCAGCTCAGCCGCGAGGTCGAGAAGCGCTCGACGCCTGAGCCGACGCTCGGCGACCTGCGCGACAGCGGCGCGATCGAGCAGGACGCGGATGCCGTCTTCGGCCTCTGGGTCGCGCGCCACTGGAGCGACCGGAAGGTGATGGCGCTCACGGTGCTCAAGAACCGACAGGGTGAGCGCGGCAAGCGCGTGCCGCTCGACTTCTACGGCCAGTTTCAGCAGTGGACCGACTCGACGGCCGACGTGCAGTCGATCGGCAAGGCAGTCAGCAAGACCTCGGAGGCCTTCGAATGAACCGCCAGGAACGTGACGAGCTGGTACGCGACATCGCGCGCCGTGTCTTCGCCGAGGAGCGCGCAGGCCGGCCGGTCGACGACGAGCGCCTGACGTGGGCAGCCGAGGTGCTCGACGAGCGCCATGCGCAACAGCCCGCGGCGGCCGTACGCGAAGGAGCCGCAGCGTGAGGAAACGCTCGACCTACCGCCAGAAGCCGGTCCTGCTGAACCCGCTCGCGGCCCTGCGCCCGGCATCGAAGGAGCAGCGCGATCGAGTGATGGGCGAGTTCCTGTCGTCGCTCGACACGATGGCCCGAGGCAGTCATCCGGGCGTTGAGGAGTGGAGGTCGCTGTCGGATGCCGTGAACTCCGTCGAAACCCTCGCGCTGCACCTGCACAAGCTCGACCCCCTCGAGGTGATGCCGACCGTGAACGACGCCATCGCCGCGATGGTGGCTGCTTCCAAGCGCTTGAGCGACGGGCAGGGAATGCGCCTCGACGCGCCGGGACTGAAGGCGCTGCGCGACGTGCTGGCGATCTACGAGCAGTGCCTCGAAGGCCTCACCGAGCGCGAGATGTCGCAGGCCCAGGCCGAGACGCAGCGCCGCGTGAGCGCGCTCCTGCGCAGCAAGACACCGAGCGCGGAAGTGATCTCGCTCTGACACCAAGGGGGAACCATGGACATCACCGAACAAGCCGCGCCACGGGCCACGTGCCCACCTTGCACCGGCAACTGCAACCAGGGCCGCACGTGCCCGGCGAACTGCACCGGCGGCTGCGAAGGCGGCACGCGAGACTGCGACTGCGGAGCCGCCATCGTCGGCCGCCCGATCGAGCCGCCGGCGCGCTGGAAGCGCCTGACCACCAGCCTCATCCTCGCCGTGGGCCTCGTGGCCGCCGCCTACATCGTCGTCTCGCTCGGCGAGATGGGCTGGAGGGCGCTCCCGTGACCGTGATCCTCGGAATCGACCTCGGGCTCGATGGAGCGATTGCGCGCGTGGTGCCGAACGGCACGACCGAGATCACCGACATGCCCACGTTCACGCTCCCGGGCAAGGGCATGGTCAAGCGCGCCATCGCACCGGTGGAACTGATGGCCGCGGTGCGCCGACTCGTGGCGCCTGGCGAGAAGGCTCTGGCGATCGTCGAGCAGGTGCACACGTTCCCTGGCCGCGTCAACTCGCCGCAGTCCGGCGGCTCGCTCATGGAGACGAAGGGCTGCGTGCGCGCGGTGCTGGCGCTCGCCGGCATCGAGGTGCACTGGGTCGACCCGCAGACCTGGAAGTCGATGTACGGCCTCGGCAGCAGCAAGGACGCGTCGCTGGGCATCGCTCGCACGCTGTACCCGGAGATGGAGCCGATGCTCAAGCGGGCGAAGGACCACAACCGCGGCGAGGCCCTACTGCTCGCCCACTGGGGCCTGAGGAAGCTCGCATGACGGTCCACTGGAACGAGGGCCTCATCGCCCGCGCCATCAGCCTGCAGACGCTGCAGCGCAAGTGCGTTGTGCTGGTGCCGAACTGCAACTGGACCGGCCACGAGTGCGACGTGCTTGCCGTCACTACGGACCTGCGCATCATCGACGTCGAGGTCAAGATCAGCCGCGCCGACTTCAAGGCCGATGCGCGCAAGGACAAGTGGTGGCACCACCCCACCGGCGGGCACTACGAGCCCGACCCCAAAGGTGGCAAGCGGTGGGTGTGGGACGCGCCGTCGCCGCGCGAGTGGCCGCCAAAGGTCTGGAAGCACTACTACGCGATGCCGCGCGATCTGTGGGACGCCGCGCTGTTCGATTGCATGGCCTCGCCACGATCTGGCGTGCTGCTGCTGGAGCGGCGCCCAGGGTCGTCGATGCCGGTGTTGGTGGCGTGCGAACGTCGCGCGACTCCGAACAAGGACGCTACCAAGCTGACCGCTGCGCAAGCTGTCGACGTCGCGCGTTTGGCGAATCTGCGCATGTGGGAAGCCTACAAGTGGGGCGCCTCGCAGCCCATGAAGGACGCTGCATGAGCCGCTCCGAGAACAACCGCCCTGCAGACGTGACGTTTCGCCCGGCCGGCTACGGGCAAGCGATGACGTTTAAGTGCCCGGAGTGCTCGCAGAACCGCGGCATCTTCGGGCGGCGCATGCGCAAGGTCACCAAGGGCGCCCAGCGAGGTCTTCGCACCCTGGTCTGCTCGGAGTGCGCGAAGTGACGTGCAAGGACTGCCGCGATGCCGAGGGCGACCCCACTCGCGACGGCTTCACCGCGCGCTGCCGCGGATGCGAGGCCAGAGCGCTGGCATCCATCGGCGCGCACATCGAGTCGCACGAACTGCGCACGATCACACCGCACTTCCGGGCCACGCTGGAGCGCGTGTTCGGCGCCGATTGGAAGCACGGGGCCGAACTCGTCAAGCAATGGGCAGGGCGCATCGCTCAGGCGTCGGCCGCCCGGAAGGCGAGGTCGCTGTGATGTTGATCCGCAGGCCGAAGGGGCGAGGCAACGGGACGCCCATCGATCGTCGCGATCGAGGGCCAGCGTGCAAGCCCGCTGCTCATCCGCAAGGGTCAGACGCTGGTGCTCGGCGGCGTCACGTACCGCATCAGCAAGGTCATGCCGTAGCCCAACGAATTCCCACCACGAAAGCCAACCTTGAAACCCACCCACCTCATCGTCGCAGCCGCTTTGGCCCTGGCCAGCGCTGCATCACACGCCACCACCTGCAAGAACGGAGGCACCAATTGGCCGACCTGCACCCAACCATCGACGCCCTCGGTGCCGTCGACCTCGACGAATACGCTCAGCAGCTCGAGCGGCTCGACATCCAGCGCCGAAGCCAGCGCGAACGCAGCGGCCAGCGCGTCGCTGTCTGGCAGTATGTCGGCGGGTGGTGGTGCAGGGGGTTCGGCCAGCCTCGCCGACTGGAGCAGGCAGAACATGTACGTGCTGCCCGCCCCGGTCAACGCAGCGCCGTTGCCTCCTGGCATGTGCCCGCAAGGTGACAGCCTGAGCTGGTCGATCGCCTGGAACTTCTTCAGCTATGCCAGCAGCAGCACACGAACGGAGCTCGCCTGTCTCGTTCGCGTGCTCGACTCGCTGAAGAGCGCGCCTACCGTGCACGTGATTCAGGCGCCCACGCTGCCGCCTGCTGCTGTCTCGGCACCTGCTTCCGTTGCTGCCATGCCGACGAAGGAGAAGGCCAAGGCGAAGCGCAAGCTTGCACCCATCGCTGGCTGCATGGTGCCGAAGAACACCATCCACACAACCGGCCTTCGGCAAGGACCATGCCAGGGGGTATAGGTTCTTCCACGCCAGGGCGGCGTGCGGGTAATTCGGCCCCC
>OFRF01000215.1_pt1 | contig 15939 bp, 18 predicted proteins | sample 1543081 | NCBI WGS metagenome assembly OFRF01 (sample SAMN07774232, study PRJEB24372) | wastewater metagenome
TGTTAGTTCCTACCACCGAGCCACGGGCACGAGCCAGATTAATGTTTGGCGCGGTTCCCGCTGTGTCAGAATAGCGAATTAGCGCAACATTGGCTTCCTGACCAGTTCCCGCACCTTGCCAGCGCGAACCTGCTCCAGTGACGGTCAGTTGTGTTGAATAACCTATTAAAAGATTACCATTCGCATCAATCACAAACGGCGTCGAATCTGTACTAGCCGAATCCTCCACAACAAACGCATTACCCGCGCCTGTCTGCGTGACTGTCAGTGCTGCACTTGCGCTGTTTGCCAGCAGGGTTGTGGCACCTTTGATCGCGTGCGTGTCGCTGGCTTCAGCATCGCCTAGAGCTGTATTACCGAGTGATGTAACACCAGCTACAGTAGGCAATGTCACAGTTCCAGTCGAACTGATGGTGTTTGTAGCACCGTTGATAGTAATACTCATGTTAATCTCCAAATACCGTTAATCGCCACAATTCCACTTCCTACCGCCACTGAATCTATCTCTATTGCTCCACTGGAACAATATGGAGTGTTTCCAGGTATGGTCACGGTCGCATCTACTGGTGTGGTTACAGTAGATGCACACGGGGCTATCCGCTCCAACTTGAAGTTAAAGCTATTTCCCCTGAGTAAGCCAGGACTTATAAGCATGATTATGCGAATGGGCTGACGTAAATAGACCCATCGGCACTGACGCGGATGGCACTAACAATTGCTTTTGGTGGGCAATCGAAATACTCAGGAGTAAATGCAGGAAGATACAAACCAGTGTTTGCCGCTGCCGCAGTACCAGCAGTTGAAATGCGGATAAAACAGTCAGTAGTCGATACTACTCTGATACAGTTAGCATCCTTGTTTACAGCGGATGTGGCTCCAGCCGCACTGGTGTAAGCAGCAGTTAAGCCGCCAGCCTCAATTGGGCGACCGTAGGTCTTAAATTGTTCCATATCAGACATAAATCACCTATCCTATTGTGATAACAGTAAAAGCCCCAGTGGTAGGGGTTGTTGCACCAACAGTGCCATTGATGTTGATTGATGCGGTTCCAGTAAGGTTAGTCACGATACCGCTAGATGGTGTTCCAAGAGCGCCGCCACTCTTAAGACTGGTTGCATCAGCAGCAGCAATAGCTGTGAACTCAGTGTCAATCTCGGTGCCTTTAACAACCTTGGATGGGTTACCCGTCAGCAATGCGTCTTTTGCAGCAAAATCTGTAGATTTGGTGTAGGTAGTCACTTGTATGCCCCATCTTTCGTGTAGATATCAAACCTCTGAACTGATATTTGCGAACCTGATATTTCAGCCTCAATACCAGCCTGTATCACTTTGCCTGCACCGCCCACATTCGTAGTGACGATATCGACAATCGTTCCTTGGTTATACTCTGCTATACCATACTCTCCGATATTGTATTCTGCAATGTTATAAGTAACACCTAAACTTGTCTGCTCCGATCTAGTCTTGCCAAGATAGTCAAACCCCCACTTATATGTGAAAACTTGGCTTAATGAACCAAAGATTGTTACCGCTAACTTCTTCAGAATACTGGTTCTAATTGGCTCTCCAAAATCCACCCAAGAAGTGTAGTAAGACATGCGATAACTGGTGCCATTGTCTAAGTAACCACTCAGCAGGGCAATGTAACTAGGATGTCCAAAATATAGCCGATTGGTTATCGAATAGCAATAACATGTCGGGGTAATTCCAGACCATGTTGTAGAACGATATGAACCATCCTGCAGTGGTGATCGCGTGTCAAAGCAATAGGTGATCTCTGATTCAATAAACGTGAACAGCAGGAAAGAATCTTTCGGCGAATACACTGACTTAATAGTCGCGCCAGTGGTTTCGTTACTTGCGTAACCAGTGATGTCATCGTTGACGTTTTTGCTTAGTGTCGTGATGGGGGCTGACTTCTCTTGGATGGTGCGCTTGAGTGAGCGCAGGCCACCAGGAGACAAATACGCAAGATCATCAGGGGTGTTTTGAGCGCAGTCGCGGCCAACAATACCCGCGTTGCTAATGGCGTCACTCAGCGTCATCGTTGCAGGGTCTTGGGCACCTGAATAGATCAGCAACTGCTTGTAGCCAAAGATGATCAAGTAGTTATTGTGCGCAGCCAATGCAACGATTTCATCGCCGCCTTGAGGCCATACACCATACAGGTTCAATGAACCTGCTGTGCCACCTGTCCACTTCTGGAAGGTAAGCGTATCGCTCCACGTGACTGTGTTCTTGTCTGCCGTAGTGTTCGCGGCCCAGATTCGGCCATACGCTGAGATAGCGCAATTTGCTAGTGGCACCGCACCTGAGTAGGTTGCGTGTTCGCTCAGTCGGCGGTACGTAGTGGTTGACGTAGCGGTGTCATAGATCAGTGGGTCGTAGCCAATCTGAAAGAACAGAATGCAGTTCTGAAGCGTGCATGTCTGCCAGTTGTCAGCAGTGATAGTAGGTGCAGCACCACCACCGCCGTAGGTTAGTTCAGTCAGCGTAGTTCCCACCAACTTAAACAGCTTGTTGTTACCTGCGGCCAATAGCGTTGTAGCTCCGCTGCTGTCAATGAGTTCACCCAAAGCACCAATGCTTGCTGTGCCTAATGCAGCAGCAGTGGTATTGGATGCAGTCCAACCATTGCGAGAACCAACCCGGCCAAACTTGTCGATAATGCAATTGTTAGCCTCTAGCGCGAACTTAGGATCTAGGTCAACTGACGCATCTTGCGTATTAAGACCCAAGAAACCGGGCGCGGTTATCGAGAAGGTTTTGACTTGCTGAGACATTACGTTGCCATCCACAAAGAAAAATCTTCGTTCCTTGCCTGCTCGATGGCAATGCGATCCGCCAGAATGCTTTTGTACAGGCTGTAAGCCTCACTGGATGACAGAGCACCATCTTCACCACGCTCAACCAAGGCTCTAGCGTATGCACCCATCACAACAGCGTCAGCAGGTACGTTAATAACATCCGCAGCAGCAGTCAACGCGACTTGTGGCACGTTCAGATTGAAGGCAATGGTGTATGCGCTGTCTGGCGTAGCGAATAGCTGAACCTTGCTGTCGGTTCCGTTGTTTCCATCCCAAGCAAAGTAACTAGGCGCTGAGTTTGTGATGGTGGCGAGTTGCTGCTGATCCTGAATCCACTTGCTGGATACAGCCATCAACCGGCCTTGACGACCTACTGTGGTGATGTTTGCGCTGATACCCTTTTGACGGGTTCCAGAGCCTGTGAGTGTGTAGCCGCTGGTGCCTGGCACCGTAGTCAGGGTGATGGTGGTGTATTGTACCTCCCAGTCCCAAGCATCTTCAACCTGACGTTTGGCGTCATTGACCATATGCCCGATCATGGATGCATAGGCGTTCTGATTAATCGTGGCTACCGACGACTCACGAAGTCGCTCTAGGACTTCGTTAATAGCATCCAAAAAAGTCATGGTGTTCCCCCTGTCAGCATACCGTTGCCTTGTGTTGGCATTATCCTACGATCAAACGGAGCAGCATTCTTCTTTTGGAATTCTTCGCTAAGCATCTTCTTCAGCTTCAGTTTTCCACCAAGCGACCCAACACCTGCTCCAATTGCTGACCCCGCCACTCCAGAGCCACCAGCGGCGGTACCGACAACATATCCTAAAGTCCCAGTAACACCGCTGCGGGAAGGTAGAACCACCTTTGCCCCTTGCTTACGAGCAGCAACATTTACGAACTCTGGCAAGTTAGCAGCAAAGGTGCCCATCTCAGCGGCAAGACCTGTCAGGTTGTGCTGGCCTGCCATTTCCTTGGCAAACACTTCTGGGAACACCTGTCCAGTTGCGAAGTTCGTAGCATCCTCAAATTTTCTGAGTTGTGCCAACTTTACTCTAGCCTCCTGCATTTTTGGCACCATTTCTTTAGGTGCTATGGTTTCCAAATGCTGCTCTAGGATGTCAGCAATATCGCGTCTTGCATTAGCAATTGCCCTCTCTGACGATGAAATTTGCCCCATCTTTGCAGAGTTAAACGTGTCTGACGCCTTCAGGCGCATATCGCTAATCGTTTTCAAAATAGTGTTGGTGCTTGGATACGCAACAGTAGCTAAACCGGGGTCTAAGCTAGACCGCACCGTCTTGCCAGCCAATTCTTTTTCGACGCTGGACGCCAATGTCTTCACGGCATTTGCAGCGGCAACATCAGTACCCATCACATCAGAGACTCCAACACCGCGAAGTTTTGCCAGCAAATCTGGTGCTGGAGCAGCAGGAACAACCTTATCTAGTGCCTTGTATGGTGCAGCAATTGTGTCGGCGGCATCCTTATATGCTTTTTGGTCTAGGTGCGTGTGTGGCTTAATGCCGAACTCTGTACGCACGTCAGCATTGAATTTTGGCGCGTTCTTGATCGACATTAGCGCATTAGCGTATTCGCCATTCACGATAGCGTCGTTCACAGATGCGCCCAAAGATGGACGCGTGATGGACGGGTTCATCAAGTAGCCGCGCCTGGCTCCGATCTTCCCTGCCTCTATTACTGGTGCTCGCGCCCAGTCAGCTTCAGATACGGCCTGTTTAGCCGCCTGTTTTGTGAATGCTGCGCTCTTGGTGGCGTCATTTACCACCTCTGCAACTACAGGTCCAGCCGCTTTCACTGCGCCACCAATCACAGGAGCATTCTTCACACCAACCATGCCTAGCGCTTGGGGAACCGCTTCACCAAATGCATTAGCCGTCATACCACGTGCAGAGTCAGCAGAAGCATCACCTCTAAGCGCTCTCATGACAGGCGCTCCAACAGCGCCTGCCGCAGTTCCTATGGCTTCTGGAATAGCGTTCAGCGGGTTGTATGGCGATGCTCCAGCGGTAGTGCGAGGCTGATACGTCAAAGCCTCTTGCACTGAATTCTTGAAGCCAATAGGGTCGCCATCTTTCTTACCACCAAGATAGTCGCTGAACATTGCAGCAATACCAGAAACTTCAGCCACTGGTTTTGCGATGAGAGAGCTACCAATCTTCATGAGTGGCTCTGCAACAGCACCAGTCATTTCCTCGAACAGCGTAGGCTTAGCAGCTTGAGCAATCATACGAGAAGGTGCTGGTGCTGGCGTAGGTTGTGGCGCTACGACTTGGTTTGTCTGCTCCAACTGGAAACCTTCTGGAAGCCCAGTGGCTGGAGCTACGTCGGGTTGCTCTAATGTGAATCCGGGAGGTAGCGACATTACTTAGCTCCTGCAGGTTTCCAAGTCTTTCCGCCGTCGGTAGACATGATCCTAACTTGTCCGTTGTTGGCATAGATAGGAGTTGTAGCAGCAGTCTGCGCTGGTGCAGTAGACGGCTGTTGAACAGCGCCAGATATGTATTGACTGCGCTTGGTCGGAACAACAATCTGAGGCTTCTCAATAGATGATTCTGAGCCATACTTCTCGTTTAGCTGATCGTAATGCAGATCGCGCAAGCGACCTGTTTCGGCGACTACGTTGGCGATAGCATCGTTCACAGCTTGCTTATTTGCGCTAGGCGTAATGGACGAAATGGTGTCGAGCAAAATCTTCCATTCCTGAACCTGCATTGATCCAATCTTCCCAGACTCTGAAATCGCATCTTTCGCAATCTTGGTAAGCCGTCCCTTGAGGTTATCAAGCTGCGCTTTGTAATCTATAGACCCAGGTAGAACAGATGGGAAGAACTCAGCACCAGTCCCGGTTGCAGTTCCAGCAGATGTATGGTTTGTCACCAAATTTGCCTGTGCTGTAAGTTCTGCCAGTTGCGAGTCGATAGACTTGGCCTTATTGATTGCCCCAGACCTTTCCAAATCAAACTTAGTTCTTTGTGCCTCAGTCATTGGCTTTTCGACAGCCTTCGCAGCGCTCTTAGCTTCAATGCCTTGGCGTTTCATTTCAGCCATTAACTGCGCGATTTGACCACGCATCGATGTCGCCTCTCTAGCTGCTTCTCTGCGTTGGTCGGCAGTGTAGCGCGCGTCTGCTGAACGCAACTTAGCTGCCTCCAGCGCTTGCTCAAGTTGTGCTTTTTTCAGTTCTGCCTGCTGTGCCAGTTGCTCACGCTTGAGAGACATGGTTTCATTCTCTTGGAAGTCTTGCTTACGCGTAGCCAATTCAGCAGCAGCCTCTTGCTTCTTCATTTCATTGCCCTTGAGCGCAAGAGCGGTTGCAGTACGCAAGTCACCAGCTTTGCGAAACTCTTCTGCCTTCGCAAGCAAACCTGCTGAACTAGACAGATCGGAACCACCTTGGCCCATTATCTGCTCTGTACGCTGTGCATTAGCAACCGCAGGATCAACCATGCCCATCATCCCGGCACCCATGCCTGCCAAGCCTGCACCACCTTTGTACATACCCATCACACCACGCTGAGTAGCATTCATCTGCGCGAAGTTTTCAGCAGACGTATTCATCTGCTGATTACGAGCCTGCTGTACTTCGTATGGAGAAGGGCCAAAAAGCCCGGTCATTTTTTCTACCATGATTTTTCCTTACAGTGGCACAACACGGTACTTAGTCGGGTCGTAAGACGTACCAGCCGGTTTGTTGTAGTTCTCGAAGGCCTGCGCACCACCCTGAAGCATATTGCCCCACATGCTGCCGCCTTGCTGCGCTTGTGCTCCTACAGTATTGGCTGCATTCGTCATTCCGTTCGCAATCAACATGCCACCAGATGCATTGCCTGCTGTACCTTTTGCACCAACATTTAGGCCAATATCCATCGCATTCTGACCCAAACCTTCAAGGTATTGCGTACCCTGCATGGCCTGCTGATACGGTGCGAAAGCAGCCGTTTGTGTACTGAACACATCGCGCATCATGTTGCCTGCAGCACCAGTCATACCGATACCGAAATTGGCTTGGTTCTGCGCTGCTTGCTGCGCTGCGTTGTATGGGTTGTACGCTGCCGCCTGCGTGTCATACACGTTGCGAAGCATACCGCCACCAGCGTTAACGGTGTCAATACCAAACTTGGCATAGTCCATACCGCCTTGCGTAGCGTTCGCCGCCAGTTGAGCGTCCTGCTGCATTCTTGCGTTCAAGAGTGCCTGCATCTGTGGGTTAGATGCGCCTTGACCGTTGACGCCACCACCTACCATCAAACCGCCACGGCCCTGTGCCTGCATCTGTGCCTGCAATGCCGCCATGTCGTTAGCACGCCCTGGTGCAAGCAGACCTTGCTGCTCAGCCATGTACTTAGCGGCCTGCTGCTGTGGGCTTGTTTGCAGGTACTGATTACCGAGCGCCATCGCATTCTGCGCAGCACCGTTCAATGGTGCGGTCTCATTGCGCACGAAGTTTGGATCTGGCCTCCAAGAATGAGCAAGGTTCAGGTTTTGTTCGCCCAATGCCGCCTGAGCACCACCAATTTCAGCAGCCTTAGACGCTGCATCCACCATCGGCTGCAGGTACTGCTGAGAGTTGGTGAAGTTATTCAGCATTCCAGGCGCTGCGTTGAGCAACTGGTTTTGCTGTTGGTACAGCCGAGGGTCTAGCGTGTACCCGGCACGGTTGATGTTGCCATTGGCGTCATAACCAAAGTCAGACTGACCAAAGTTAGTTTTTACTCCAACTGGTTTGAATTTGGCAGCGTCGGCAGCAATCTGAGCCGCACGTATCTGGGCGTCAGCTTGTGTCTTTGCCGCATCAGAAGCAGCTTGCTGGTTCAGATATCCACCAAGCAGGCTAGCGCCAGTTGTGAGCAGTTGGCTGCCTGTGACACCACCGGCAGCATTCGCAGCGCCTGTGATGCCATTCCAGCCGTTCTGGATGGCGCTCAACATGCCGCCACCACCAGATGCAGCGCCTAGCGTGGTGCCGATCGCCATCGCGCCGCCTTCTACGCCGCCACCAAGAATGGATCCAATTTGAGCGCTGCTATACCCCGCCGCGTTCAATCCTGCTGCATCAGCAATCGCATCACCAGTCAGCGTATATGCGCCCTGTGTACCAGCCGGTACAACGTTAGCTGCACCAGCCGCGCCAGTACCATTAAACAGACTATTAGCGCCGTAAGTACCAGCCGCACTCAGCGCACCAGTAACAAGCCCTTTGCCAATATCTCCCGTCTTGACTGCTTCACTAACTCCAAGCATCGCAGGGCCTGCCCACAAGCTCGCGCCACCAGTCACAGGGGCAAGAGCAACTGAAGCAGCGGTTACAGCCAGTTTTGTCAGGAAGTTGTTACCTGTCTTTGGATCAGGTGTGTAGGTGTTGGGCTGTGCCGTAGGACCAAGCACAGCACCATCAGCAGCAATATCTGTTTTGTACTTTGCGTTGTAGTCTTTCAGGGACGCCATGTACAGATCGTCAATGGTCTGTTTAGCCCTGCGGGAATCTGCATCCTCATTCCAAGGCCGGTTGATCTCTTTGCCGTATTGAGCAATGTGCTTCTTGTTGAACTCATTGAACGAATCTTGCCAAGTAGGCGGAGGTGGAGGTGATCCAGGCTGCTGCACCTGCTTGGAGTCAATAAGCTCTTTCTGTGCTGATGCATTAAAGCTCTGTCTTGCTGCTTCTGGACCGTTCTTGTTCAGAACATCAGTCCAGAACGACATCCCTGCGGCGTCAGGCTCCCGCTTCAATACGGTGCGATACCACTCAGCCACCGTAGCGTTTTGTGGTGCTGTCTGTGTAGCTGCTGGCGCTGTAGTAGTAGTTGCTGCAGGTGCTACTGGAGCAACTGGTGTAACAGGAGTTGTCGGCTGCTGCGTTCCTGCAGGGTTAAACCCTTGCACGTTCTTGGTTGCCCAAGCAGCCATTTCTCCGGGCGCATAACCCATCAAGGTGTCGATGTCTTGAACGCCGATCTTTTCTTTCGTGGCGTAGTCCAACAGAGCGCGTCGGTAATCTACACCAGGGCCAGCAAGCTTTTGCGCTTCATTAATAACGTACTGACGAGTAGCCGCATCTAAAGGTTGGACCCCAGTTTTCACTGGCACTGGAGTCGGTGTAGTATTTACGGGAGTTACAGGAGTAGGTGCAGGTGCGGGCGGCGCAGGAGCAGGGGGAGGCGGAGGGGGCGCAGCCTGAACGGTCGGGTTGAAGTTGCCTTGGGGCGCTGGGGCCTGGCCATTCAGCACTGCCCAGTTCTGGGTTGCGCCAGCCGGGAACCCCATGTAGGTGTCCACGTCCGAGGCGCTCAGCCCTTGACCTTGGGCGTAGTTCCACAGGGCTTGCTCGGGGCTGATGCCCTGCTGAGCAGCAATGGCTTGCGCCTGCTCTATGATGGATTGGCGGGTTGCTGCGTCTAGTGGTGCTACCATGATAAATCCCAAGTTCGTTAGTGCAGATTTTAATAGCTACCGCCCACTACTGTGCTAATGAATTTTCGGTGGCCGACCCCTGCGTTTCAGCACTTCTTTGGTGGGCGTTTCTGACGATTCGACTTTGACGGTTTCTGTGGCTTGAGCATCTTTAACCTCTGTGTATCCTTCGTGTTTTCGCAGCCCTTCGATGTCACCATCGTTGATGAACGAAACGGTGTTGCCTGAACGATTGCACCTGAAAGTTACTTTGTTCATAAAAGAAACCCCACCGAAGTGGGGCTTTGTTTTTACGCTGTACGAGTGAACACGTAAGCGGTCGCGCTAGAGAACATCAGCGTGAATCGACCGACACCAGTGACACCAGATGCAACTGTCAAGTCACCAAAGCTGCCAGCAGTATCGGCAGCAGCAGTAGACAAGATGCCGTTGGTAGCGACAGCAATGGTGACTGTGTTAGAGCCACCAGTGTTGTCGATGTACAGGTCGAACACGAAACCCTTGGAGGCCCCAAGGCGTGCGCCAAGGAGAGTACCAGTAGGAAGCGTGATGGTAGTGGCAGCGCCAGATGTGGACGTAATCCAACCTGTTGCTACTTCGTTTACCGTCGCTGTGGCGGTAGCGTTAATAGCAGCAGTAGTCGGATGATCAACGAAAGGGTTGCTGATAGGGACTTCGAGACTTTGACGAGACATGATGAATCCTTTTGTTTAGTGGGGTGTGAGTTGAATTCACACCCCTAATTCATCAGGCTGGCATGATGAAGGCCAAACCAGCATACGAACGCAAATTCTTCACGCCGTACACAGTGTCAGAAGTAACCAGAGTACCAAGGTACTCTTGCTTGTATTGAGACTGAGAGCGGATAGATTGCTGCTCCGCCAGTGCCAAAGCGTCTTTGTGCATCAGCATACCCGCACGGTACTTAGTGATATTACCTGAGATGGTCACAGTCTCGCCCAAAGCGTCAGTGCCGGTCGTGGGGGTAGTAGATGTGAACGACACAAACTGAGTGCTTGTACCGCTGTCTACGTGAACCCAAGGGCAGTTGCTAGAGGTGAACACTTCAACACCGTACAGATTGCCCAAACGTCCGGTCTTGATGGTGTCACCAGAACCAATGAACGCTTGCTCAGTGAAGCGAGAGATACCACGCAACACAGCAGCCTCAACAGGAGGAATGACCAAAGACAACGCGTTGGATTCCATATCGGAATCTTCCAGAGTCTGGATCATCTTGCGCAGGCCAGCGTCAGTCAGTGCCGTACCGTTGCCTGGAGTAGCGCCAGAGAACAGAGTAGAACCGTCGCCACCGATAACAGCCTTCTCGTAAGAAGTAGTACCAGTACCAGAAAGAGAACCGCTGTTCAAGTACACGCCCAGCAGGTGCAGGTCTTGGTCCACTTGTTTCGCCAAAGCGTAACCGGCGTCATTGGTGTAGAACTTGCGCATAGACGACAGAGACTGCATTTCTGCAATGTCTTCGTACAGCTTGCTGTACTCGTAATGCTTGTTGATCAAAACATCAACTGCAGTATTGGTGGACGCCAGCAAGTTAACTTGCGTGTTGACCGCCTTCGCTGTTGCAGAGCCACGTGCTGGCACGGGAATGTGCAGCGTATCTCCGCGTTTGCCCTTAAACGAAATGTTGGTAACGAGGTTGCCCATCACAAGTTTTTGCTTGTAGGCGGCAAGGGTTTCATCGCTCCACAGTTCGGGGATGAAATTGTTGGCGACCAATACGCCAACTTGATTAGTACCTAAGCCCATGATTAACTCCTAATTATTTAACTCGACCTGACTGATACGCCGCCATGATCTCATCTGACATGGCTTCATACTTCGCAGGATCACGCATTTTCAGACGGATAAGATCAGCTCTACGAAATACCTTTTGAGAACTCTCGCCTGACCCTCCGGTGTCCACGCTAACAGCCTTCAGTAACTTGTCGCGTGCCGTGTTATCCACAGCCTCAACGGTTTTCTGACGAACCTGACGCAGTTCCTTGTAAGTCGATAGCAATTCATTTGCAGCGTCGAAATCGTAGTTGTCAGCTTGCTGGAACAGTTGCGTGCGTACCTTGGAGGCTTTTACCCACTCTTGGAACCCACTATCACCGACGATCTGTTGAACGTCAGGATGCATCTGTGCCAATCTTTGCTTTGACTGCTCCGCTTGCATTTGCATTGCATATTTCTCTGCAGCAAGCACACGCGGATTGTTTTCTATCTGCTGTCGAATCGCCTCTTGCGGATTCTCGAAAAAATCTACTTCCTTCGGCTTCTCTACTACTTCGGCTTTCGGTGTCAGTTGTGACTTGATGAGTTCATCTGCGAGTTTCCTGACTTCGCCAACCTCACGGCTTTGACGATCAATCAGCTTTTCAGCCTCCTGATGCATCTTCATAATATCTGCAGCAGACTTGCCGCGATACCGATCTGGTACGACTTCTTGAACCTCTACAGGTGCGGGAGCTTGTTGTTGCTGTTCAACAGCGTCAATCTCGCCGACTTCTTCACCAATATCCTGAATTTCAGCCATTACATACTCCGACCCAAATGGGTTTGCCGGTTAAACAATCTGAGGCTCCATAAGGAGTTATCCACAGAACTACGCATAGTTATATCACAACCTGTGGATAACTCAAGCTCTTGATGCCTTGATTCGTGCATTATCCTCACGAATCTTGGCCCATTTGTTGTGCGCTCCCGGGAATGCGCCGCTCAAACCTTCAAGTTGTATGGATGGAGCAGCCATCATTGCCACGGAATCAGATCCGCAATCAGGACACATAATCTGCGAAGTTTCTGCTTCGCACAGTATCTCTGTGACGATGCCGCACGAAATGCACTCGAAATCCTTAAGTATTCTCATCAGTCAAATCCTTATATGCTGCTTCGGTGGTGTCCTGCAAAGACAGTATCCACCGCATTATTGAAACCTCTCCCTGTTTGAATCCGAGATTATCTGGAGTGACACCAGATAAGGTATTGCTTGCGTGCAACATGGTTTTGACATCTTCAACAAGGTCTTTCCAGCCCTGCTGAGAGAACATAGCAAACCGGCTATCGTAGTATTTCTGAAGTTCTGTGTTCATATTTGCCATCACGAATTGCTCCTGAATTCGTCACCAGTTATGTGAACAGTAATTCCTGCTCCACTACCAATACCTTGTATGAACCCTCCAGATGACATATGTTGGTGGCCCTTCCATTGCACCATAGTATTTGCAGCTATTGATATAGCAGGGAACAGCATGTTCGCAGCAGAAGCAGACCCTCCACTGACAACCAGATGCAGAGTTAAACTAAGCGCTCCTGCTGTCGTGTTGGCAACATCAATGTCGGTGACAACGGTTTGGTAGCTGGACGGCACCGTATAGAGTAACGTGCCAGCACCAGTACCTACTGCGCTCTGAGCTAATCTTTTCATACCCATGCACTCCCATTCCATCTCTTCAAAATACCAGTCATGTTAGCCTGACAGTACGCCAGCATGTAATCTAGTTGGGCTTGCGTGAACAGACCTGGACCAACCAACGTGGCGTTCTGTCCAGTCAGTAAATAGCTACCGTTAGCAGCAGATAGAACCCTGTTGTACGCAAGAACAACGTCCTGCCCAGATACAGCAAAAGAGCCAGACGCAGCAGCCAATGTGTACGTAGCCGTAGACGTTGGTGTGTACGTAAGTGTGGCGTTTTGACCTGTAAGTGAGTAGCTTCCAGAGGCAGCAGATAGCGTCCTGTTGACTGCTAAACCTGCTGCCTGACCAGTCAGAGCAAACGACCCAGACGCAGCCGAGAGCACACGGTTGAGCGCAAGCCCTGTAGCCTGTCCTGTCAGTGCAAACGATCCGCTATCGGCTGTTAGGGTGTATGTGTCGCCGCCCGCCGCAACAGGCACCCAGATGCGCTCTTTCGCGAATATCTGCCAAGGGTTTGAATTGAGCGAGAGGATCTCAGCATCACTAAGCCCCCTTGTCCAAACAAATCCGGCGAAAATATCGCCGACGAGCGATCCTGCTGGCGTGCCAGTGGAACCGCAACCGTAGAGCACCCGACTTAGAGATGTCGTGCCTGCTGCCGCAGTGTTGTTTACCTTTTTATTGCCAACAAAAATCGAGCGCGAGGTAGATGACTCATAAACACTTGCTACCGTGATCGGAGCGCCAACAGCAGCACCACTGGCGGCGCTTACCGCCGAGAACGAATCGTTTGCGTCAGTACGACCACCAGACCAAAACGGGTCGCCTGCGCTAGAACCAATAAAGTACACATACTCTCTAGCAGATGCACCAGAGCCACTGCCCATAACGATCTGGTCAGATGTTAGGTTCTGCGGCTGAAAAACACAAAAATGCGTCAGCGGCCAGCTACCATGCACAAGCGGTTTGTAGTAGCCGTTGGCGCCTGAAAAGCGCGTAGCTATGCCGCTTGGTCCGCTAACCTTTGCAGGTTCGGTGCCGACAATGGCAAACCGCTCGCCAGTTACCGCATCAAATCCTCCTTGGGGAGCATGAAGCGCGGAAACCATCCCCAGCGTAAGCGGATTAGCCCAATCAATCCCTACACCCGCATCGAGCGGTTGTTCAGTCCTGATGCGCTCAATCCACGGCATTTAGACCGCCGTCGTCTTAACTGCTGTCAGGTGGCAATCCACCGCATTAGTGGTGTTGCGGCACACGACAAAATTGACGTATGTACCTGGGCGCATCGTGTAGCTAAACGGTGTCCATGACTTGGCCGTCACATCACCTGCTGCCACTGGACGCCACACATAGTCAACGATACTTGACGATGTGACCGCTTCACCAACCCAGATTTGAGCCGCAACGCCGGGAGCACTGTTTCCGTTCTGGATGCCGCCAATCACCTTGCCGTCATAGGCTGTGCTCATGTCCACCGCAGTGCCAAACGTCACCTTGTCCACGGTCATCACAGTTGTGCCAGAGCTTGCGCCTGGGTCTTGCTTGATGGTGTAGGTCAACGTCGTGCCAGATGCAACCGTCACTTGAAACACGCCGTTGTACTCTTCGATGTCGTGACCTTGGATCAGGCAGTAGTCATTGGTCGCCAACGTGGCTGTGGATGCCATTGTTAGCGTGGCTGTGGTGCCGCTGCGAGTAGTGGCTGCATTGCTTGATAGCTGCGCAAACGCTGCATTGCTGGTGCCACGTGCGATGACTGCTGCTGTGGAGTTTGTGGTTGCCATGATTAGCCCCCGATCCAAGTGCCGTCGTCAGAAACGAGGGCTTGATTAACTTGTGATGCCGTCACAGGGTCAGGATCAAATCCCAACGCGCATAGCGCATCAGCCTGCGGCTGGGTCAACACACCCATTGGCACCAGGCTTTGCACAGTCGCTTGCACCAGCGCAGAACCAACCGTAAGTCGCCCTTGCTCGACCAGTGGCTTTACATGCCTGAAGTCAGGCACGTTGTTGATCACGTCAAGCAATGCATTGCCTGCTTCAAGACCCAGCACTTCAAGGATTGTGCCGTTGCCGATTTCGCGGGTGCTTGGTTTGGTGCGGCCAGCACTCACGAAAGCTGCAATGGCGTCAAAGTCGCGTGATGCTAGCAACGCTGGGCCACACTTGGCTTGGATTTCGGCTAGGAGGGTCATGGCTTAGTCTTCGGTTGGAAAATGATGTTTGTAGTCACTATGTAACTCCTATTTGATCGGCGCAAAGCCAATGTTGTGCGATCCGCAATGAAGGCAGATCGGTACAGCGCCTTTCCCATGTGGGCCATGCCGTAGTTGAAGGTTGTCGATCTTGTTGTTCGTCTTGTCGCTGTCGATATGGTGGACAGTTTCTCGTCTTGTTAGAGGGCGACCAAGGGCGCGCGCCATCACTAAACGGTGCTCTAACACATAGCCGACATGGTCAGACATCGAGGCCATAGGGTCATCCAAATCAACCAGCACGCGCACATAGCCCTCTCCCGTGACGTATCTCCCGCCTCTCCATCCGCCATGTGCCTCGCGGCGAGCCTGGCCTGTAATGCGCTCGCCGGTTTTTCTGATTGCTCTGGAAACAAACTGCTGCGATCGGCCAATTTCAATGGAGACAAGCATGTCCGATTTGCCTTCACGGTGCAACCGCATGATGAGATCCAGTTCGCCAGGTTTTATCGTCGGCGCTGGGTTTGCTCGAAGCTGCACGCCAGCACGTTCAATTGCCTTTTTTATGGTGTAGAACGACCCGCCGTACTCGGCAACTAAATCCGCCGTGATCGCGCCATCTGCGTACTTCTTGGCAATCTCTTTCGCCACTTCATCGCTAAACAGTCTCGCCTTCTCACGATAGGCATCAAGGCCGACCGACCTTATGCCGTTGCGCGATAGAACGCGCAGCACAGAGTTCTGAGAAATACCCAGTAACTTTGCGGCTTGCGTGCCTGACTGCGTGTTTTGATATGCGGCGATCACTTGTGCATCCGTGTGTTTGATAAGCCTTGCTCGGTTAACCATTTCGCTCACCCTTTGTTTTGGTGGCGTAATGATACAACTAATGGCGTGATACTAATCCTCAGTCACTACGGTCCCGGCGGTAAGCTGCGGAGTTACACCGTTGCCACACACAATGCTTGGTGAGATTGCGCCTTTGTAGAGCAACTTACCCGCGCCAGATGACGATGTGCCGAGGCCCCAGTTTGTTGCAGTTCCGGTGCCGCCAGTGCCTGCGGGGAAGGTGACGTTGG